>Ga0315281_10003817_pt1 | contig 22038 bp, 17 predicted proteins | sample YL17G07_0_MG_FD_204540 | JGI IMG/M metagenome (GOLD analysis project Ga0315281, IMG submission 204540) | Sediment microbial communities from Yellowstone Lake, YNP, Wyoming, USA - YL17G07_0 | ecosystem: Environmental > Aquatic > Freshwater > Lake > Sediment | place: USA: Wyoming | collected... | reverse complement strand
CTATGTCATGCACCCCACAGGCCACTGCATAGGCAGCGTTTCTGAGACAATCTGATCCTGTGGCACAGGCATTTTCTATCCTGGTTACCGGCTTGTACTGAAGCCCCAGGGTTCCAGCCAAGCCCAGCCCTGTCATCCCCGATGTTTCACACCAATGTCCTACCCATGCGGCGTCGATGTCCTTAAGCTCAACTCCCGCATCTTCAAGGGCTTCAAAGGTGGCATCAACTATCAGGTCTGAAACACTTTTGTCCCACTGTTCACCGAACTTGGTACATCCCACGCCAATTACGGCCACTTTATCCTTTATGCTTTCTGCCATCTTCTTCCTCCTTAGACTCTCACCGGTCTGACTTTCCAGTAATAGTTATGGATACCCCGATCGAAGAAAAGCTTCCTGAAGGTCATCTCCACAGGCATCCCCACCGCCACCTTATCCGGGTCGCGGTCGGTGAAATCAAACATCCCTCTTCCTCCGCCGTCGAAGTCGATGATGACGTTGGTAGCTGGTGGATCGGGGGTAGTTGCTATATAGTCATGGGTGAAGTTGAACAGCTTTCCCTTCTTATCAGCGAATTTATAATCCTCGAATTGGTCCTTGGCCTGACATATCACACATATCCTGGCTGGCGCTCTCCCGCCAGCCCAGGCTGGCGGCCGGTACTCCGGAGTGCCGCACTTCTTGCATTTCACCCCATAAAGGGGCAGGATCGCTTTGCGGTCCCTACGCAGCGCTGAGATAGAGGTGGGGGTTAGCTCGGGGCGCTGTGCTGGCTCTAAAGGTATAAGGCCCCTCCAGCGGAGATATGTTTCATAATTGTTCACCATCTTTTTAGATGCCATATGAGCTCTTATCCCCCGCCGGTTTCTGACGTTTTCAATAGCCTTGGTTACTTCGAGAACAAAAGCATCGGCCCCGTTTCCATAGCTTGCGAACAGTATCTTATCTCCGGCTTTAGCTTCTTCGAGGGCTGCCGCTAACATCATCATTGCCTGGGCGGTGCCGGTATTGCCTACCGTCATAAACATGGTGTCCTGGACTCGCGCCGCATCGAATCCCAGGCTTTTTGACAACTTGATATGCGCTCTGACATCCAGAGGGGAGTCATAGACTGCCTTGGCGAAATCGCTAGCCTTGAGGTTACATTTGTTCATCACACCGCTGATAGCCTCGGGAAGGATTTCAGAATAGCCTTTATCCAGCACCATTCGGTCTTCCCAGGAGCGAACGAAGGTATCGCTATTCGCACGCCACACCCCTGAAAATTCATCGCAAATTGTGTAGCTCCCCTCGATAGTAGCGATGACATTCTCATCGCCTAGAAGAAGAGCGGCACCACCATCACCGAAACCTTGCTCCATAAGCCCTGAAGGAGCTGAAGGACGGGTATCAGAAGCAGCTACCATTATGCGCTTCGCTGATTTAGCTTTTATCGCATCGATGGCCGCGGTCATAGCGATTGACCCTGTCCTTAAGGAGCCTGCAAAATCTGCAGCTTTAATGTTGCGGCCCAGGTCCACTGCGGCGGATATTATGGCTGAGCTTTGCTTCTCACTATAGGGGTGGGTTGTAGAGGCGAAGAATAGTCCATCAATAGTCTTGGGGTCGGTGTTGCCCATACAATCGATGATTGCTTCTACCGCCATGGTCACACAGTCTTCGTCGTAGCTGGCTATTGCCTTCTCGCCTGGCACAGACATGCCCAACATGCCAATGCCACTCCAGGCCCTGAAGAGTTCAGCCCTGGCTAAGCGATGTAACGGTATGTAAGCACCATAAGAGGTTATACCTACCATAAAAGCCTCCTTATTGAATTCTTTTCACTGGAATTAGATTGCTCCAATCGCATCTTTGAAAATTTATCGATGGCACTAATCAAGCTTTGACTGCGTTTTCTCTCAGAGACCATTTGGGACAAGATGAATAAAACGACGGGTAAAATACCCGCAAATAAAGACCCTCTTGTGATGGTTCGATATGGAGTGTAAATAAAATATTAGCGAGAGAATCTCAAGTGAAGCCCAACTAGTAAGAGATTTATATCATTATCATCAATCCTTGTCAATGCTCTTCTTGCTATTATTATAGTGTCCTAGCGAACTGGCAGACTAGAATGGCGACACCTTGTCTCACAGTAATCCATAAAGCTGTGCCAATATTGTGACTCGTTTATGATGTACTAGTGATGCGCAGATTTTTGACAGGGCACAGAGCCTGTAATGGGGAGATTTTCGACTCCCTGCCTTGGTGTGGAATCGAGTGAAATGGGGCTCAGAAAGCCACCTTTTTGAAGCTGGAGCGGGAGACGGGACTCGAACCCGCGACAACCTGCTTGGAAGGCAGGAACTCTACCACCTGAGTTACTCCCGCAGATTTGAATTTATTCTAGTCTATAAACAGCCTCCTGTCAAAACTGACGGGAGGCTGCTTCATTGTTGTCAGTATCAGTGAGACTATACAAGAGCCTCAACCACCACGATAGTGCTGGCGCCGAGCCTACGCTCTGAGCCTTTTGAAGGAGATTTTTACGGCGGTCTAAGGCAATCCCATCAGCTTTGCCGTGAAGCGGTTTACCGGATTAGCGATAGTTATTCCGCCGTCAACAAGGATTGTCTGCCCTGTTATATAACTGGCACCTGGAGATGCCAGGAATAGCGCCGTTTCTGCAATGTCCTCGGGCTCACCCCATCTCAGAGTTGGGATCTCATTTTCCAAGTCCGGTGGAGCTACTTCAACCAGCATCTGCCCCATTGCTGTTTTGATGACTCCGGGGGCTATTGAATTGACTGTTATGCCCTTTGGCGCTAACTCAAGGGCTAACGAAGTGGTGAAAGCGATCACCGCTCCCTTTGCGGCAGCGTAGTGTGTGCTGAAAACCTGGCCTTGAATTCCATCCATTGATGAAATGTTGATTATCCGGTCGCCTTTTTTCATGGATTTGATTACTGCTCTGGAGAAGAAGAACATGCCATCGCAATGGACTGCGAACATTCTGCGCCATTCCTTTGTTGCCAGGTCGGCGATGAAACTTCCTCCGGCAAAACCTGCATTGTTTACCAGAATGCCTATGTTACCCAGTTGTTCCTGGGTCTCTTTGACTGCTTGCTCCACCTGTCTTTCAATGGCTACATCGCATTTGATGACTATAGCCTTGCCTTTGAGCCCTTTAATCTCCTGGGCGACCTTGTTAGCTCCGTCCGGGTTGATATCCACGACGGCCACCTTTGCTCCCTCGCGGGCGAAGCGGAGAGCTATGGCCCGGCCGATGCCGGAGGCAGCACCGGTTACTAAAGCGACTCTACCAGCTAGTTGTCCTGGCATCTTATCACCCCTTCTATGGAATTTGGCTGCGTTTACCAAATGCTAGTCGCAGCAGGGGTTGATGTCAAGCCAAGTTTGGATAGGAAGAACGATGGTGAGATTGCTTCGCTTCGCTCGCAATGACATTGACGAGGAGGCATCGGGTGGTTGATTGAAATATGGCTCACTAGTTCTCCGTCCCATCAACTTCACTACAGTGTGGCTTTCTGGTATAATGTGGAACGTCATGGCGGCATTCTGGAACGAGTTTTAGCCCCTTCCTGCTAGGCAGGCAGGGGCCTTTTTGCGGCTCTGGGCAGATTTTAGAGGTACGGTGGCGAGAAGAATGAGAATATGCCTCTTAACCTACAGGGGCAATATGTATTGCGGCGGCCAGGGATATTATGTTTATTATCTGGCAAAGGCTCTGCGCAATCTAGGCCATGAAGTCCATATAATGGCCGGGCCGCCTTACCCTTTGGCCCCAGACGGTGTAAAGCTGCATGAGTTGGAGGGCCTCAATCTATATGAGACAAAGGCTTTATCTTCCTTAGAAGACCCCATACGTATGCTTAATCTCCTCAATTTCTACGAGGTTGTGGCAAAGCACGTAGGTATGTTTCCCGAGATATTCACCTTCAGCATGAGGGCATATCTGAAGCTGCGTGAGCTGAACCCCAGCGTGAAGTTCGACGTTGTTCATGATAACCAGACCCTGGGCTATGGCTTGCTCATGATGAAGGGGCTCGGGGTGCCGGTGGTTGCCACCATACATCATCCTATCCCCATCGATATGAAGGCTGATTTGGCACAGGCGAGGAGATTTGCCAGCAAATTCAAGCGCATTATTTTCTATTCCTTCGCCGTTATGCAGGGTGTAGTAAGCAAGAGGATGGACCGCGTGATAACGGTCTCAAAAAGCTCGGCAGACGATGTGATGCGAATCTTCCACGTGCCCCAATCTAAGGTGAGGATAGTGCATAACGGCATCGATATTGACATCTTCAAGAAAGTCGATCACGTCGAGAAAGAACCTAATAGAGTCATCGTAGTGGCCAATACTGAGGACAGGAAAAAGGGCGTTATCTATTTATTGAAGGCGATACAACTGTTGAAAGACGATACAGATGTTAAGCTGACTATCGTAGATAGAATAGGCGAGCATACAAAATATGCTCCGAGGCTGGTGCGAGAGCTGGGGCTCGAAGACAGGGTTACCTTTACCGGCCGTCTCAGTACCGAAGAGCTGGTGAGGCATTACTCCACGGCAGAGGTGGCGGTTACGGCTTCACTCTACGAGGGCTTTGGCCTCCCCTGCGCGGAAGCCATGTCATGCGGCACGCCTGTCATAGCTACTAAGGCGGGCGCTTTGCCGGAGGTCGTGGGCAATGGCAGTGCAGGGGTGCTGGTGCCGGCGGAGGACCCGGTTGCCCTGGCAGGGGCGATAAAGCGGCTTCTCTCAGATAAACCGCTGAGGCAGAGGCTGGGGCAAGCAGGGAGGAAGAGGATCGAGGAGGCTTTTAGCTGGGAGGATGCGGCGAAGAGGACTCTGGAAATCTACAAGGAGGTTGCCTAGTTGCTCACTGTAGATTTCAACCTGTTTACCGTGAAAAGCGGTGAGCGAGTATTAGATGTGGGGTGTGGCGCAGGCAGGCATAGCTGGCATGCCTGCAGCCTCGACCACTGTGACGTGTACTCCATGGACATCGACCTCGAGTCACTGCTCAAGGCGAAGTACATGTTTCAGGAGATGGAGAAAGATAACCTGGCTAAAGGCAAATGGAATTTAATCCTGGGGAATACCGTGAGGTTACCTTTTAAGGATGGCAGCTTCGATAAGATTATTTGTTCAGAGGTGCTGGAGCACGTGATAGATGATGAGCAAGGTGTGCGGGAGCTGCTGAGAGTATTGAAGGATGGGGGGGAACTGGCTGTCAGCGTACCTACCTGGCTTTCGGAGACTGTCTGCTGGGCAATATCCGAAGCTTACCATACCAATCCGGGCGGGCATATCAGGATATATCACGCCAACAAGCTCATCAACCTATTGGAGCGCAACAACTTCGAGGTGTACGCTGTGCGGCACAAACACGCTTACCACTCGGTGTACTGGCTGCTGCGCTGCCTGTTCGGAGTGAGGAATGAGAAGGCGCTGGTGCCTGCAATCTACCACAAGTTTCTGGTCTGGGAGATGGACAGCAACCGACACAGGAACCGGATTTTCCAACGTTCGGAAAGCTTCTTTGACAATTTTTTCCCCAAGAGCCTGGTGGTCTATTTGAGGAAGGAGCCTCAGCAGAAAGCGATGAACTAGAAAAGGGCGTTCGGTAGAACGCCACAGCACTTTAGCTTGCGCCTAGCTTTGCCCAAGTCTAGCCAAAATTGCTCTCGAGATATTCTTCTACTTGACAAAATATAGCTTAGGGCTATTATTGTTTCGCAGCAACATATCCAAACCGCATCCCGCGCAAGTGGACGATTGGGGGGCAGTGATGCGCCACATTTTCATCAGCCATGCGGAGAAGGATGCCGCGTTGGCGCAAGAGCTCGCAAAAGGACTGGAAACAGCGGGCTACTCTACATGGTACCTCGAGCGGGACGTCCTGCCCGGCACAAGCTACCTATCCCAGATCGCCGAGGCCATTGAGCAATGTCAGGCAGTGGTCTTACTGGTATCCTCCAACGCCCTCGATTCCGACCAGGTGTCCAAGGAAGTAGTAGGCGCCTTCGAGCGCCGTAAACCGTTCTTCCCGGTGCTGGTTGATATGACTCCGCCCCAGTGGAAAGAGCGCCAGCCAGAATGGCGTCATGCTCTGGGAGGAACCACCATGGTCTGTCTCAGCACCGAGGGGCATCAAAACTGTGTTGCCCGTATAATCGACGGTTTGAAGGCTATGGGCATTCAGCCTGAAGCTGCTGGCATAGGTCTAGGGATACACAAACGCCCTGCTCCCACCCCGGCAAGTTATACCCCTAAGCACCTGGCAGACAAGATCCTGGCTGCCCGGGCCAGCCTGGAGGGGGAGCGCAAGCAGGTCACTGTCCTTTTTGCCGATGTAGCCGGCTTCACCAGGATGTCAGAGAAGATGGACCCTGAGGAGGTGCACGACTTAATCAGCGAGTGCCTGGTATTCCTCACCGAGGAGATACACCGCTATGAGGGCACTATAGCGCAGTTCCTGGGCGATGGGCTGTTGGCCCTCTTCGGCGCTCCCATAGCCCATGAGGATGCGCCGCAGAGGGCCCTCCATGCTGCGCTGGGGATGCGCGAGCACCTCAGGGAGTATGCCCAGAAGCTCAAGAAACAAGGCATCGAGTTCCATATGAGGATAGGGCTGAATACCGGGCTGGTGGTGGTGGGCAAGATAGGTGATGACCTGACCATGGAGTACACCGCCATGGGGGACACGGTGAACCTGGCCTCCAGGATGGAGAGCACAGCACAGCCGGGCACGATACAGGTCTCGGAGAACACCCACCGCCTGACTGAAGGATACTTCGAGTTCAAGGCTCTGGGGGAAAAAGAGTTAAAGGGCAAGACTGAATTAGTGAAGGCCTACCAGTTGCTGGGTGTGGGTAGCGTCAAGACCAGGCTGGGGGTATCGGAGATGCGCGGCCTCACGCCCTTTGTGGGGCGACAGAAAGAACTAGAGCTCCTCATGGATTGTTATGGGCGGGTGAAGAGAGGGCAAGGCCAGGTGGTGGGCATAGTCGGCGAGCCCGGCGTGGGTAAATCGCGGCTGCTCCTGCAGATGAGGTCTATGCTTACGCAGGGGGAGTACAGCTACCTCGAGGGCCAATGTCTGCATTACGGCGAGGCTATGGCGTACCTGCCCATAGTCAATGCCCTCAGGGCCTACTTCGACATCGAAGAGGGCGAGCCGCAGTTGCTCAGCCAGAAGAAACTGAAGCAAAGGATAAGCCAGTTGGACGAGCGGCTTATGGCCATGCTGCCGCCGCTTCAGGAGCTTTTGTCCCTCAAGGTGGATGATGGTGAGTTCCTGAAGCTTGAGCCGCAGCAGAAGAGGGTAAGAATATTTGAGGCAATCTGGTCCCTGATTATCCGTGAAAGCCAGAATCGCCTGGTTATACTGACTGTTGAAGACCTCCAGTGGCTCGACAAAGCGTCTGAGGAGTTTCTGAATTATCTTATCGGACGGCTGGGCGGCGCCCATGTCCTGCTGCTCCTGCTTTACCGGCCTGAATTTAACCATTCCTGGGCTAGCAAAACGTACTACAGCCAGATACGGGTGGACGAGCTCACGCTGGAGACCAGCGCCGAGATGGTGCAGGGTATCCTGAAGGGGGTGAAGGCAGCGCAGGACTTAACCAAGCTCATCCTGTATAAGGCAGCAGGGAACCCCCTGTTCATGGAGGAGTTCACCCGCACCCTTCTGGAACGGGGCTATATCGAGAGGAAGGATGGCTGCTATGTGCTCACCGTAAAGCCTTCTGACATCCAGGTGCCTGAGACCGTCCAGGGAATTATCGCTGCCCGCATGGACCGCTTGGAGAAAGACATCAAAGAGACCATGCAGATAGCCTCAGTTATCGGGAGAGAGTTCCCCTTCCCTATCCTGCAGAACGTCAGTGGCATGCGGGAGAAGCTGGAGGCCTGTCTGCTCGAACTCCAGGCGCTGGAGTTTATCTATGAGAGGAGCATGTTCCCGGAGCTGGAATACATCTTCAAACACGCCCTCACCCAGCAGGTAGCCTACAGCAGCCTGCTGCTCAAGAAGAGGAAAGAGGTCCATGAAAGTATCGGAAGGGCTATTGAAGCCCTATATCCCAACAGGCTGGATGAGTTTTACGAAGCCCTGGCCTTCCATTTCAAGAACGGCGCATCCACAGATAAAGCCATTTATTACCTAACCAAAGCGGCTGAGAAGTGCGTCGATAGGTATGCCGTGGAGGAATCCCACCACCACTACATAGAAGCGTATGAGCTGTTGTATCCCAGGGTTGGAGAAGTGAAAGGTGCCGAGGTTCAGCTCATAGACCTGCTGATAAAATGGGCCTATGTCTTCTATTTCCGCGGTGACTTCAAAAGACTGACTGAGCTGCTGGAGTCCCACAAGGAGCTGGCGGAATCGCTGGATGATAAGGCCAGGCTGGGGATGTTCTACGGATGGCTTGGCTTTGCGATATTTAACAGGAACAGATATAGAGATTCATATAACTACCTGCACAAAGCGCTACATATTGGAGAGGAGATTAAGAGCGAACTGGTAATCGGTTACTCATATTGCTGGCTTACTTGGACATGTGCTTACATGGGCCTTCTGGACGAAGCTGTCGCATCCGGGGACAGAGCCATGGAAATCTGTAAATGTTTTGAGGAGGACCAGTACCTTCACTACAAGTCGCTGGGAGGATTGGGCTACGCCTACTTCTTGGTGGGGCATAAAGGAAAGGTTCGTGACGCCGGTCAGGCGATTCTGGAGTACTCGAACCAGCGGGGCAGCATTCGAGGCAAGGTCATAGGCCATTCCATCATAGCATACAGTTTTCAAATGGACGGCGACTATCAATCGGCAATTCAGCACGCACGCCAGGGAGTCGAAATTTCCATGGACCCCATATATAGTATCTTCGCAAAAGTCCCACTCGCCTCTAGCAGTATTTCCGTTGGTCAGTTACAGGAAGCCGAGGACATATTTCAAGAAATTTTGTCATTTGGCCGGGAATATGGCGGCGAATTCTTTGAGTTATCACTGCAAGGCATACTTCCTTTCTTTTCTTTCTTAAAAGGAGAGACGCTGGATTTAACCAAGGCTGAAGACGTCTTGCATGAAATGCTGTTAGTGGGAGTGAAAGGTACTTATGTCCACGTGTGTTCTGGCGTCGCGGGCGGCTTGGCGCTCATGGCAGGAGTAATCCCCGGTGCCGGCCAGAAGGCTAAGGATTACTGTGAAAAGGCCATTGCGGTTGCCAAGGAAATAGGCGCTAAAGCATTCCTCGGCCAGTGTTATCTCAGTCTGGGCCTCGTTTGTAGCGCGGAGGGCGATAAAGACAAAGCCCGACAGTGTGTCGCCGAGGCTATCAGTTTGTTCGAGCAATGCGAGCTAGAAAACTCGCTGAGCCAGGCAAAGGCAGCTTTAGAGTCTTTGAAGTAAATCGAAAACGTCTCACTCGTGCAATGCAATCTCCCAGTACATCTTCATTTGCTTCACTGCAACATCCAAATTCATAACAGGATGAATATCGATGTCCACGTGGTCTCGACCGGGTATTTCGAGAATGAGCTGTGCAGCCTCTTCATTGGTGTTGAAATCCCAAACTGAAAAGCTCCCTTTCAGGTCAGGATCAAAATATACTGCTTTGCATCTGCCTTTGTTAAGATTCTTCTCGATGAGCATAACTCTTTTTTCAAAGAAGGGCATCCTATCCTTTAATGGAAGTGCGTAGTGGCTATCCTTGTTGCGCATGGTAAGTAAGAATATCATGATACATCTCCTAATCTCTGAATTGATACGAGGTGTGGCCCCGTGACAATAGAATCAGCTATGCTGTCAGATGCATTACGTCATTCATGTCCTCCTTGATTATCGTTTGTGGTGACTTCGGGGTATCAAGATTCGCATGCTTCGTGCGAAAGTCATGCAAGCCAATTTTTAACATTTCTACTGACATTTGTCAACTATTAAAAATACGGAGTGAGAGTGTTATAAGTCGAACTTACTATGCCAGTATGATATGAGGAGTACCGCTCTGTGTACTGGCTGCTGCGCTGCCTGTTCGGGGTGAGGAACGAGAAGGCGCTGGTGCCGGCAATCTACCACAAGTTTCTGGTCTGGGAGATGGACAGCAACAGACACAGGAACCGAATTTTCCAACGCTCGGAAAGCTTTCTGGACAATTTTTTCCCCAAAAGCCTGGTGGTGTATTTGAAGAAGGGGCCTCAACAAAAGGTGGCAAGCTAAAGGGGCGTTCGGTCGAATGCCCCCTGCTTTATTCACGGCTGATTAATGGTCAAGGACTGGCAAGTGAATTCAGCCGAGGTGAATTTATCACCCCTACGAAGTAAATATCTGAGAATTTGAGGGGACACTAGCAGGATTGCCAAACCTCCTTGACCTCCTCGTCCTATCGCTGTAGAATGTCGCAAGAATTGCAGTAATCTTATGGGAAGGAGCACGCATGATAGGCAGCAAAGACAAATATGCACTGGTCACTGGAGCTTCAAGTGGAATCGGTTATGAGCTGGCAAAGCTGTTTGCTCAGGATGGCAAAAACATTGTGGTAGTAGCGAGGAGTCAAGACAGGCTTGAGAAATTGAAGACAGAGATTGAGAACAAATCTGGCACTAAGGTAATTGTTGAGGTCAAAGACTTGTCCAACCCGAATGCACCGCAAGAGATATACTCCGAACTTGAGAAGAAGAACATCAATGTAGATGTGCTAGTCAACAGTGCTGGTTTTCCTATGTACGGCAAGTTTGCTGAAACAGATTTAAAAGAAGAGCTTGATATGATTCAAGTGAACATTACTTCGTTGACGCATTTCACCAAATTGTTCATGAAAAAGATGGTAGACAACAAATCAGGTTCGATTTTGAATGTAGCTTCTACAGCAGGTTTTTCCCCTTTTCCCCTTTTCTCAATTTATGCTGCCAGTAAAGCCTATGTCTTGAGTTTTACCGAAGCGATAGCCAACGAACTGCAAGGCACAGGAGTCAGTGTGACCTGTCTCTGCCCAGGGGTGACTGACACCAGGTTTTATGAAAGGGGTAACGCTGGAAAAGCAAAATTGTCAAAAACCATGAAGAAAATGGATGCTGCCAAAGTAGCGAGCATCGGCTATACAGCTTTGAAAAAAGGGAGAACCATGGTTGTCGCTGGTCACGTAAACTCATTCTTGATGTTTAGCTTGAGACTTACACCGAGGAAGATAGCCACAAGATATACTAGGTCTCTAATGTCATGAGAAGTCTGGGAGGCACTGGTGCACCCTCTATAAGCCTAGGGTAAGATGCGAGGAAGTGCCGAGGGTAATTCCCTCTGTGACATGGCCAAGACAGTCAAAGGTTATTATGGGGTGAACCCATTCTGGCTATACGGGTTCTGACACCACCGCCGTGTAGTGCTTCATGCTATCTTGGAAGATAGCTGGCATGGATGATAGCATTGAGGAAAACATCACTATGAGCAGACATCGCAGATGTTATTTAGTCCCCTTTTTATCTAGTATTTCTTCAGCACACCGATAACCGCTCAGTATCGCACCTGTAAATCCACCAGCAGGAAATGTCCAAGCAGAGGCAAAGTAGAGATTATCTATGGGTGATTTCTGCCGTATCCTTTTCCTTCCTGCTTGTTTCGGTATTTGTGCGAAACCATAGACTGTTCCTTCAGGATTAAGGGTATACCGCTTGATTGTCTTTGGAGTGGCAACTTCACAATATTCTATCTCGTCTTTGATGCCAGGGATAACCTTGTTGAGTCTTTCAGTAAGTATTCGTGCCACTTCTTCTTTCTTTGTTTTGTATTCTTCTTTACTGAGATTCTCCCAGTCAGAAAGATAATCAAAAGTGCAGATGACACCAAAGCCTTTACCCTGGGGAGCCAACTGCGAATCGATTTGACTGTAATCCACAAAAACGAAACCTCTATTAGACCAAGACCAATCTTCTGTCGTGCGCTTTATGAAGTCCGACTGAGTAGTCATGTTCTCGCTAAATACGAATGTCGAATAGTGTTTATTCCCCAGCTCTTTTGGCGGTTTCTTGAAGCCCAAATAGACGGTGGTAAGAGAACAAGCAATCTCTTGCTTTGCTATGTCTGAGGCCAGCCTATTCTTGACTTCGGATGGCGGTAACAATTCGTTCACAACGTTTGGTATGGCTGCGTTTGCAATAATATAATCGGCAAAAGCTTCCTGTGTTTCTACATCACTGCCAGTCGTTTTCCGATACTTCACCCCAACTGCCTTGTTGTCTTCTGTAATGATTCCCGTCACAAGATGTCTCAGAATAACCTCTCCGCCATTGTTTTTGATTACACTGGCCAAATAATCAGAGAGCTTCTGTGAGCCACCTTTGATATAATGCCCTCCGCCAGTAAAGAAGCTTGCCTGCGCTACCGCATAGGAAGGCAGGCTCATTGTATAGGGATTGTCGTGGTAATAGGGGAGATTCGCCAAAAGCACCAGTTTTAAGTCGTCGTCTTGTATTACGGAATCAAGGAGTTTTCCTACAGTTTGGTTTTCTCGAAATACGATATTTGGATACAGAATTGGAAAGAAGGGAAGCAGTGCAAGAGACTTCCATTTTCCTTTAGGTTGCCCATTCATTTCCTTGCGGAGATTGAGGATGACCTTGAAAAACTTTCTAATCCCCTTTTCTTCACGTGGGAATCGTTTCACCAATACATCAATAGCCTTCGTGGAGTTGTCTGGAATAACGATGTCAATTCTCTGATTTGTGAAACGATAGAACTCTGGAACTCTTACTAATTCTACGTGGTCAAAGACACCCAAATCTCGAAATATCTTTCTCTTAGGGTCACCATCATCCAAGCCATCCATTTCATGAAGCCCAGCTTCTACAATGAAATCTTTGCGCTTAAACGTTGTAGCGCATCCTCCAGGGACAATGTGCTGTTCAATCATCAACACCTTTTTCCCGTCTTTTGCCAGTTTGGCACCAGCCGTTAGACCTCCAAGCCCAGCTCCTATGATTATTACATCGTACTTCATCGTTTCCCCCTCTACCCTATTTGAGAAGTCTCCCTTTCGTGGTTATCGCCAATAGCCCGCAGTTGTGGGTACCTGCCTGTGCCTTGTTGCGCCATTATACATGTTCGCTGTAGAATATTGCAAGGGTCATAAGCTTAGGAGGGTTGGATATGGGTGAACATGTGAAGAGGCTTCATCGGAGCAGAGATGAGAGGGTAATCTGGGGTATATGTGGTGGCATGGCGAAATATTTTAATACTGACCCCGTTCTTGTTAGAGTCCTTTGGGTACTGTTTATATTCCTATGTGGATTGGGTATATTGGCTTATATAATACTTAGATTTGTTATCCCATTAGAACCACGATAACCACCAAGTTTTTTTGCCCCACTAGGCAAAAACTCACCAAAACATAACCTAAACCCCATCGGGGTCTAATGCAATTCGGAGGCGGGCCGTGGCAGGCTCGAAGCCTCTAGTTCTGCAAGTAGCGATTTGCTATTTGAAATAGTTGTTGAAGCAGCCCCGAGTACCTTTCACTCTCATCCTTCGGCAGGCTCAGGACGGGCACGGTGAGATTGCCACGGCCTTCGTTGGGAAGGCCTCGCAATGACATAAAAGCACGAGGGCGGGTTGGAAACCAGCCCTACTTGTGTGGGGTTAGGCCCATCTCCAGACTAAGCGGCTGTTTTTGAGGTCGTATTTGAGGAGGCCGTCAGCGTACCATTTTTTGATGCTGTCGCTGACTCGCTGACGGGGATGCAGCGAGATCTCCATTATCTTGCCTATCAAATCTTCTAAGGGGTCGCCCTTGGCTTCGATGGGCCCCAGTTTCTCGATGATGTCGCCCGAGACTAAGTCCCAGGCCAGCGGGCTGCGTCTCCTGGGTTGAGTGGGGTCCGGAGGCGGCTGTTTAAGCCCCTGGAAGTATTTGTGCAGAACAGCGTTTATATCTTCGGGGCCAGCGCCTTTGGTACGAGTTACAGCTCTATTGGCGTCGTATTTGGCCCAGTCACTGGTCAGTATCTCAATCCCGTATCTGTCGGCTTCCTCTCTCACTTCGCTGCCAGGGAAAGGCGCAAGCACGTGAAATCCGTAAAAGGTCTGAATCTCCTGGGCAAAGTCCATAGTGTCTTTCAGAGTCTCCTTCGTCTCACCGGGCAGCCCGATGATGAAGGAGGCCAGGACCTTGACGCCAGCCTCTCTGGCTATGGCTACGGCGTATCTGACCTTCTCCAGGGTGATTTTCTTCTTGACCAAGTCCAGAATCTGCTGGTTGCCGCTCTCGACACCGTAAGAGACCCAGGTGCATCCCGACTCGCTCATCTTCTTGAGTATCTCCGGGGTCACAGTGTCTACCCGGGCGAAGGCGCTCCAGTTGAACTTCAGGCCGCGGGCGATTATCTCGTCACAGACTGCATTGAGATGCTTGTGGTTGAGCGTGAGCAGGTCGTCCTCGAAATTGACTTCCTTAAAACCGAGGGCCAAAGATTCCTCTATTTCATCCACGACGAGCTTGGGATTGCGGTAGCGGGCTTTCCTGCCTCCCATCTTGGAGCCGACGCAGAAGATGCAGTTGAAGGGGCAGCCCCTGCCGGCAAGGAGGCTGGCGTGGGCATCCAGGGCGAGATATTTGGAGATGGGGAAGAGATGCCTGGCGGGGGGCGGAAGCTCGTCCAGGTTTTCAATGAGAGCACGCTCTTTGGTCAGTTTTATGGTGCCGTTTTTTTCTCTATAGGCGATCCCGTCTATATCGGCGAGCTTCTTGCCGTTCACGATGTCCAGCATGGTAAACTCGCCCTCGCGCCTCACTACGATATCTATCCAGGGAGCCTCTTTGAGCGTTTCCTCGGCGTTGAAGGTGACATGCGGGCCGCCGATGACGGTGATGATTACCTTGTTGACTGACTTGCAGTATTTGAGTATATCCGAGGCGACGGGGTAATTCATGGTGACGCAGGTTATGCCTACAACATCCGGTTTATATTCTTCAATCTTTTTCTTTATTTTGTCTTTGGAATACTTGGATACCAGGAGGTCGAGGACTTCTACATCTACCCCGTAATGTACCAGGACCCCGGCAACGTAAAGCAACCCTACAGGTATGATGGGGAACTCGAAAAAGGGGTACGGCGGGTTAATCAGGAGTGTTCTCTTACTGGCCATGGGATTCCATTCTCTTGGGGCGGCAGGTAATTAATATGACATCGCTGAGACCGGGGCAGCGCTGCGCTATCCGGTCCAGATTTCTCAACATAAAAAATGCTGCTCTTTTGGGCATAGCCGAAGTTATACTATCCCAATTGGGTGATCCCCACATAAATGAAATGCCCATGCTTTGTTTAATCTCCAGGTAAGGAGCAACCAGCTTCTTCAATACCGGATATGTAACTCTGATGGTGTGGTCAGGCGGGGTCTCCCAGGCCTGGCGTTCTTTGGGTCTTTTTCTGGTGACGAACATGCCTATATAGTGGCCGCTTTTGCCCAGACGGTGCCCCAGGCTCTGGAAATTGGCAATGGAGATAATTACCCTGCCGTCCGGTTTGGTGATGCGAGCCATTTCCGCTATAGCCTTTTGGGGGTTGGGGAAGTGGTCCAGTGCGCCTTTGCATACAACCCAATCGAAGGAGCCGGTCTTAAAAGGGAGGTTTTCGCCTATCGCCTGAACCAGGGCAATCTCTTTGCCGCTGTCAGCCACACACTTTTTGCTATGGTCAAGCATTACCCTTGAGGGCTCAAGTCCGACCAGCCTGCCACCCTTATTTGCTATCTTTATAGCGTCCACAGCCCGCCCGCAGCCCACATCCAATACCCTGTCATCGTTCTTGGAGGCCACCTTATCTATGGTAGCCTCGATCATCCTGTCGAAGAGGAATATCAAATCGGGGGTGACGTGCTCGGGCACTACATGGCTGTCGTCCCATTCCAAATCTACCTTCCCTGCCACCTCTCCAGACGAGCTCATTTCTTGGCTGCCCCGACTTGAATCCTGTATTTTGCTTTACCTTCCTGGTATAAATCTCCGCCCTTGGAGTCGTTTATGACCACGGCGGGGAAATCCTTGACCTCTAACCGCAGGAGTGCTTCCGGGCCAAGCTCTTCGTAGGCTATGATCTGCGACTTGGTGATGGCCTTGGCTATAAGCGCGGCTGCCCCACCTGTGGCAGCTAAATAGACCGCTTTGTGCTCCTTTATCGCTTCTTTCACTTTGTCGGTACGCAAACCTTTGCCGATCATTGCTTTGAGACCGGCGGCGAGCAGACGCGGTGTATAAGCATCCATGCGGCCGCTGGTAGTGGGCCCTGCGGAGCCAATGACATGTCCCGGCTTTGTTGGTGAGGGCCCCATATAGTAGATGGTCTGCCCCTTGATGTCGAAGGGCAGTTTCTCGCCCTTATCGAGAGATTCGACCAGGCGCTTATGCGCAGCATCGCGGCCTACATATATGACGCCGCTGATTGATACCTGGTCTCCTGCCTTGAGGCTTTCCACGACATCAGGGCTTATAGGAGAAGTGATTTTCTTTTCCATCGTATCCTCCAGATAAGCGAAACTTCAGGACTTAGCGCCGGGCTTCTTTATGGTGAAGTCAGGCACTGCCACCCTGGGCTTTTTCTCCGCCTGCGGCGGTGCCACTGATGGCGGAACCGGCTTCTTGCGTAACCGCAGGCTGTCGGAAATAATCCCCCTCTTGAGCAGCTGCATCGCCAGCGCAGGGTCTACCCCTTTAGGGCAAGCCTCCGAGCAGGCACCGGCGAGGTGACAGAGCCATATTCCGTGAGGTGTGTCGGTCTCACGGAATCGCTCTTTAGCTCCGCTGTCCCTGCGGTCCGCAGAATACCTGTAGGCTTGAGCCAGAGGCTGCGGCCCCAGGAAGTGCTTGTCGGTAGCCATAGTGGGGCAGGCGGCCATGCACAGCCCGCACTTAACGCAGTACGCAAATTGCACGAACTCTACCAGTTGCCCCTGAGCCTGCAAGAACTCGGCCGTGGGCTTTTCTATCTCCGCCATATCCGGCGCAATTATATAGGGCTTTATGGACTTATGTTTTGCAAATAGTAAAGAAAGGTCAGATACTAAATCCCTGACAATGGGGAAGTTGGGCAGTGACTTCACAGTTATGGTGTCTTTTTTGAGTTCCTCAATCGGCGTATGGCAGGCGAGCATGGGCAGATTGTTGATGAGCATGCCGCAGGAGCCGCAGATGCCCATGCGGCAGGAACTGCGGAAGGAGAGGGTATTATCTACATTCTCCTTGATGTAGATAAGGCCATCCAGCACCGTCATGCCATGTTTGAAAGGTATGGTGAATACTTGAATATGTGGTTTCTTGTCCTTATCAGGATCGTATCTTTGAACCTTGAAGGTTATTTTTTCCATTCATCGCTCCTTAGAGCCTGTGATATTTGATGCCTAGAAAGCGTGTACAGGGATGTAAATGGCGTAACCGAAAACCGCTATGCCGACGAACACTATGGAGTAGTTCAATACTTTGACGGCTCTGTCTGGCAGGGAGAATTCCAGAATCAGACCCCTGACGCCGTGAAGACCATGGTAAATACCGAATATGAGGATCAATATGTAGGCGGCAAGCCAACTGGCACTAGACGCCCTTTGAGCGACTGATGTCCAATCCGTGGGCTCTCCACTGCTCAGATGCGAAATAATTAAATGTAAGCCGACCAAGAAGAAGATCCCTATGGCCGTGATGTACTGCAGGATCTTTAAATGACTTTCTCGCATGTTAGTCTCCTGATATCACGAACTCAACGAGAACATATATTGCCAGCGCCATTATCAGAGCTAGCAGCACCCACACCAGCGGGCGTCGGCGGCGCATGGAATCAACATAGGGGTAAATGGGCGGCTTGGGCTTCCCCAGCGTGAATCCCAGGTGCTGCAGCATGAGCCTGCCGCCATTTAGGGCGTGATAGATGAATGCTGCCATCACCAGGTATTCGCCCACTTTGAACCCGGGGTTACTCATGAAGTTCATGGTGCTTTCCCAGCCTGACTCGCCCCATAAGCGGGAGCCATTGGCTACAAGGTGCAGCGCTATATAGGCCAGCAGACCGAATCCGGTAAGCCTGTGCAAGGTGTAGAGGTATCTTTCTATCTTGTACCGGCCTGCCCAGGCCCAACCTTTGATGCCCAGACGATTCGGTAAAGGCACTTTCTGTTTGCTCGCAGCTTCCATTAGTACTTCCTCTCTACCGGTTTCCACATGGTCATGGTCACCGGAGAATAGTCCAGTTTCGGCCCATCGGGAGTGTAGTGAGCCAAGGTATGCTTGCCCCAATTTACGTCATCTCGATTGGGGAAGTCGCGCCTGGAATGGGCTCCGCGCGATTCGGTGCGCGCCAAGCCTCCGACCACAATCGTTTCAGCCAGCTCGATGAGGTTAGTTGTCTCTATGACGTTGACCAGATTGGTATTGTAGATGCGGCTATTATCCTTGACCTTCGTACGCTTGATGCGCTGCTTCAGTTCTTTGATCTTTTTCAAAGCCTCTTCCATCTGGGGGCCGGTACGATAAACACCGACATTGTTGTCCATCATCTTTTGCAGCTCTGTGCGGATAATATAGACGTCCTCGCTGCCATCGCCGTGGCCTATCTGCTCGAAAACGCGCTTCTCCTCGTCCTGCACTTTCTTCTGGGGAACGGGAGGCAATGATTTCTGAGCTGCAGCGTACCTGGCCGCTTTATCCCCTGTTATCTTGCCCCAGACCAGGCATTCGGCGGTGGAGTTAGAGCCCAGGCGGTTTGCCCCGTGCAGGGAGACACACGCTGCCTCGCCGGCTGCCCAGATACCCTTCACTGCAGTTGCGCCTTCGATGTTGGTGTGAATGCCACCCATGCAATAGTGAGCTGCGGGACGTATGGGTATAGGCTTCTCTATGGGGTCGAGGAAAGCGAACTTGATAGTGACCTCTCTGATTAAAGGCAAACGTTCATTTATTTTCTGGGCTCCCAGATGAGTCAGGTCGAGGTTTATATAGTCCATGCCCTCGGCGCTTTTGAAACCTCTGCCCTCGAGGATCTCGGTCATCTCGGAGCGGGAGACGATGTCCCTGGGCGCAGTCTCCATTTTGCTAGGAGCGTATTTCTCCATGAAGCGCTCGCCCTTATTGTTCTTGAGGTATCCTCCCTCGCCCCGGGCACCCTCCGTTATGAGGATGCCTGACGGCACCAAGCCGGTAGGATGGAACTGCACGAACTCCATATCCTTAAGCGGTAGCCCGGCCCGGTAAGCCATAGCCATGCCGTCACCCGTAGCCGTGAAAGAATAGGTGGTGAAGCCGTACATGCGGCAAGCTCCGCCGGTAGCTATGACCATAGCTTTGCCCCTAATCAGGAAGAATTCTCCTGTGGTCAGGTTCCAGGCCGTTATCCCCTGGAACACTCCGTTCTCTATCATGATGGAGGTGACATAGCATTCATCGTAGCGGGTGACCTTGGCATACTTCTGCAACATGTCATACAGGGTGTGCATCTCGAAGAAGCCGGTCTTGTCTTCGGCGAATACTGCACGGTCGAAGCTATGGCCTCCGAAGGGCCTCTGGTTGATGCGCCCATCGGGACGCCTCGACCAGGGAGTGCCCCAGTGGTCGAGCTGTACGATCTCTTTGGGTGATTCCTCGACGAAGCGCCACACTACATCCTGGTCGGCCAGGAAGTCGCTTCCTCGTACTGTATCCCAGGCGTGAAGCTCCAGGCTGTCGCCTTCCTCGGGGCGCATGACTGCTGCGGTGCCGCCCTCGGCGCATACGGAGTGGGAGCGCATGAGCTGAACCCTGGAGATAATGGCAATATCCAACTCATCCTTGCTCACCCTGGCTGCCTCGACTGCCGCTCTCAGACCAGCCAGCCCCGACCCCAGGATTAACAAATCATGACTGACTTCCATCGTTATCATTCTCCAATGGTTTATACTACAAACAAAAGCGTTTAGAAACGCTTTTCAACTCTCTGTATCCCCTCTATATTTCATGTCATTGCGAGCGTAGCGAAGCAATCTCATCGCTCTATTATACCCATGCCTGAGATTGCTTCGTCGTCCTTCCCAAGGAAGGACTCCTCGCAATGACATAAAGAACACTCCTTGGATATACTAAGAAAGGGGGTTTTGCCCATCTGGACTCACCAGTTGTTAAAGAACCTATACACGCAACTTGGACCTTAGAGCACGGCTTCCTTGTGGCGTGCGCTGTGGCACTGGATATTGACCGCCACCGGCAGGCTGGCGATGTGGGCAGGGAAGGTCTCGACGTGAACTGCGAGCGAGGTGGTTCTACCACCTACGCCCCCAGGGCCTACGCCGGTTGAGTTGATGCGCTGCAAGAGCTCTTTCTCAAGCTCAGCGACCTCAGGGTCAGTAGAGGGTTTGCCTACTTCGCGCAGCAACGCCCTCTTGGCCATAATCATGGCCTTCTCAGCTGTGCCGCCTATGCCCACCCCGACGATGGTGGGAGGACAAGGGTTGCTCCCTGCCTCATCAACCGCGTTAACCACGAAGTCAACTACACCCTGGCGACCCTGTGCCGGTTTGAGCACAGTGAATCGGCTCATGTTCTCGCTGCCGCCGCCCTTGGGGGCAATGGTTATCTTCAGCTTGTCGCCGGAGACTATCTCGGTATGGATGATGGCAGGCGTATTGTCCTTGGTGTTCACTCTAGCTGAGAAAGGCTGCTTGACCGCGGATTTGCGCAGATAGCCTTCGGCATAGCCCTTGCGCACACCCTCGTTGATTGCCTGGACAAGGTCGCCGCCTGTAATGTGGGCGTCTTGCCCCATCTCCACGAAGACTACTGCCAGGCCGCAGTCCTGGCACAGAGGCATTTGCCCCTTGGCAGCGATTCCAGCGTTCTCCAGTATCTGGTCAAGTATCTGGCGTCCTGCCGGGGACTCCTCCTGCTCTCGCCCCTTCTTCAGGGCGGCTATGACGTCCTCACCCAGGTAGAAATTGGCTTCCTGGCTAAGCCGTGCTACAGTCTCGGTGATGTCCTTTGTTTTGATTTCTCTCATCTTCACAACCGTTAGATTTTCATTATTTTAACAAGCTCCATAACTGCATCTGCCGACTTCTTGAGCGCTGCGTTCTCCTCCGGAGTCAGCTTAACCTCGATAATCTTCTCGATACCACCTTTGCCCAGCTTCACCGGAACACCGACGAAGACGCCATTTATGCCATACTCGCCCTCAAGATGAGTGGAGCAGGGCAGAATCCTCTTCTTATCCAGGATTATGGAGTCAACTATCAGGGCCGCGCCTGCACCCGGGGCATAGAAGGCGCTGCCTGTCTTGAGCAGGGCAACGATCTCAGCGCCGCCGTTGACGGTGCGCTTGGCAATGGCATCAATCTTTTCTTTGGGCATCAGCTCGCTCAGAGGAACTCCGCCTACCGCAGCCAACCTGGTGATGGGCACCATCTGGTCGCCGTGCCCGCCCAGAATCAGGGCAGAGACATCCTCTACCGAGCAGCCGAGCTCCATGGCGACGAAGGCCCGGAATCTGGCAGTATCTAGGATGCCGGACATGCCCATAACGCGATTTCGCGGGAATTTGCTCACGTGAAGCGCCAGTTGAGCCATGGCATCGAGAGGGTTGGCTACCATGACCAGTATGCACTTGGGTGAGTATTTGGCTATCTGCTCGGTGACGCTCTGGACTATCTTCATATTGGTGAGCACCAGGTCGTCACGGCTCATTCCGGGCTTTCGGGGCACGCCAGAGGTAATAACCACCACGTCTGAGTCAGCAGTGTCTGCATAGTTGTTTGTGCCGATGATGTTGGTGTCGTAGTAGCGGATAGGCCCGGCCTGCCGCAGGTCGAGAGACTTACCCTGGGGCATGCCCTCGATGATATCCACGAGCACAACGTCAGCATAGTCACGCTGTGCCAACAGTTGGGCACAGGAAGCGCCCACATTTCCAGCGCCGACGACGGTTACTTTGCTACGCATATTATCTCGCCTCCTTTAGCTTTTTAATCACAGCATCCGCAACGGCGGAGGTTGTTGCAATGGAAGGGTCGTTGGGGTCAGCTTTGAGGTCGTAGGTG
>Ga0315281_10003816_pt1 | contig 22041 bp, 17 predicted proteins | sample YL17G07_0_MG_FD_204540 | JGI IMG/M metagenome (GOLD analysis project Ga0315281, IMG submission 204540) | Sediment microbial communities from Yellowstone Lake, YNP, Wyoming, USA - YL17G07_0 | ecosystem: Environmental > Aquatic > Freshwater > Lake > Sediment | place: USA: Wyoming | collected... | reverse complement strand
CGGGAGCTAGGACTGCCGCTCACGGAAGCGGCGACGATCAGGTCCGGCGCGGGGTTGACGATGCTGAAGAGCGCGGAGCCGGACTTCCTCGTCGTGGTCGCCTACGGTGAGATCCTTCCCTCCGAGGCGCTCTCGACGCCGGCGATCGCTGCAGTCAATCTGCATTTCTCGCTTCTTCCCGCCCTGCGCGGCGCGGCGCCGGTTCAGCGTGCGCTGCTGGAGGGCGCGCGCAGGACGGGGGTCACAACGATGTTGATGTCTGACTCCCTCGATGCCGGCGACGTTCTCATGCAAGCCGTGGAGGACATCCGCGAGGAGGACGACAGCGGCTCGCTTGGCGAACGTCTTGCCCACATCGGGGCGCATCTGATGATCGCGACCTTGTCCGGTATGGCGGAAGGATCCCTGGTTGCGCGGCCCCAAGACGAGCGCGAGACTACCTTCGCTCCGAAGCTGCTGGAGAGAGAGATCGACTGGACACTCGGGGCGGCCGATGTGGTCAACTTCGTTCGCGCCCTCTCGCCGCAGCCCGGAGCATCCACCCGCTTCAAGGGTGCTGTCCTCAAGGTGTTCAGAGCAGAGATCGTGCCGGAAGCCGATGGCCCACCCGGCACGACCCTTGCTTCTGAGCGAGATGCCTTGATCGTGGCTGCCGGCGACGGTGCCGTGTGCCTGCTGGAGGTAGCGCTCGCCGGCCGCAAACGGATGTCGGGTCCGGACTTCGTTCGCGGCTACTATCCTTCGCCCGGGGAGATATCGGGTTTCGCGTAGAATCGCGTGATGGGCAGACTCGCAGCCTCGATCCTCGCGGCGGACTTCGGCCATTTGGCCGATCAGATGAGGATGGTCGAGCCGCATGCCGAGATCTTCCACATCGACATCATGGACGGACACTTCGTGCCCCCGATAGCTCTCGGGGGCGTTGTGGTTGCATCCGTCCGTCCGGTGACAGAGCGAACGTTCCACGGCCACTTGATGGTCGAGGCCCCTGAGTCCTTCTTCGAGGAGCTCGCCGAGGCGGGCTTGGACATGGTCAGCTTCCACATGGAGGCGGTCACCGACCCCGAGCCGTGCATCCGCAAGGCGCGCGGCGCAGGTATGGGGGTCGGACTCACCCTCAACATGGAAACATCGGTGGAGGCCGTCTTCCCGTATCTCGGATCTGTGGATGACGTGATGTTGATGAGCATCCGACCGGGCTGGTCGGGACAGAAGCTCGATCCGGCGGTTCTTCCCCGGGTGGAAGCGATCCGTCGAGAGATGGAGCGCGCCGGCGTCGACATCGGTCTTGAGGTGGACGGGGGCGTCAAGCTCGACAACGCCCGCAGATGTGTGGAGGCTGGCGCGAACGTGCTCATCGCCGCTTCGGCGATCTTTCAGGCGGAGGACCCCGCGGGCGTGGCGCAGCAGTTGGCCGAGATCGCCAAGGGAGGGTAGTGGGGGATGCCCGAGATTATCCTCGTGGTCGATGACGATCCGGATATCGCAAGGTTCGTTGAGGTCAACCTCCGTTCCGCAGGCTACGACGTCAACGTGGCTTCAGACGGTGAGGAGGCGCTCCAACGAGCCACCGAGATCCACCCGGACCTTGTGCTCCTTGACGTCATGATGCCTCGCATCGACGGGTTCGAGGTGGCCCAGAGGCTTCGCCGCAATCCGCATACGGCCAACACGAGCATCATCATGCTCACCGCGAAGGCGCTGTCGACCGACAAGGTGTTGGGACTGACTGCCGGAGCCGACGACTACATAATCAAGCCTTTCGATCCGATCGAGTTGCTCGCTCGAGTCAAGGGAGTACTTCGCAGGGCCAGAGAGATGCGCAATCTGTCGCCTCTCACCGGACTTCCCGGCAACATCCGCATCCAGGAGGAGATCGAACACCTGGTCATGGACGAACGTGATTTCGCGGTGCTCTACTGCGACCTCGACAATTTCAAGGCTTACAACGACCATCGTGGTTTCGTGCAGGGCGATCGCATGATCCAGGCTACAGCGAGGATCATCCAGGATGCCGTTCTGGAGTTCGCGGGACCTGAGGGTTTCGTCGGGCACGTTGGAGGAGACGATTTCGTTGCCGTCGTCCGTCCGGACGCCGCCGACAAGGCCGCGAAACGGATAGTTGAGCGCTTCGATGCGGGCATCGGTGAGTTCTACGAGTCCGACGACATCGAGCGAGGGCACGTCGAGGTGGAGGACAGGCGGGGCGAACTACAGAGGATGCCCCTGGCGTCGATCTCGATAGGCGTCGCGATGACCGGCAAGCGGAGGTTCACCCACTATGTCGAGGCAGTGAACATCGCGACGGAGATGAAGACCTTCGCCAAGCGTAGGGCGGGCTCTTCTTTCGCCATCGACCGTCGCTCCGACCTCGACGGGCCTCCGGAAACCGGCTGAGGCAGGTCGCCCCGCCCACGCCTATACTGGCGAAGTAACTCGTCTTCGGGGCGGGGCGAAAATCCCCACCGGCGGTGACAGTCCGCGACCCCCAAGCAGCCAGCCCGGGGTTGATCCGGTGAGATTCCGGAACCGACCGTGAGAGTCGGGAAGGGAGAGGACGGGTGGAACGGGCGTGATGTCGCGCCTAGGTTCGCCCAACCCACCGCTCCGGGAAAGGTTCGTCGTGGACGACGAAACGAATATCCGGAGAGCCTTGGAGCTTGCCGAACGCGGCCGTGGAACTACGTCGCCCAATCCGATGGTCGGAGCTGTGCTGGTCCGCAACGACCGAGTGGTGGGTGAAGGCTGGCATGAAGGGCCCGGGAAGCCTCACGCGGAGCCGATGGCTCTTGCCGCCGCGGGTGAAGACGCCGCCGGGACGACCCTCTACTGCTCGCTAGAGCCGTGCGATCACTTCGGCCGCACACCTCCATGCACGGTCGCGATCATCGACGCGGGAGTGTCGCGGGTTGTGGCCTCGGTGCGCGATCCGAATCCCTCCGTGGATGGCCGTGGTTTCCGCCATCTCCGGTCAGCGGGGATAGATGTGACGGAACGAGTTCTCGCCGGAGAAGCGGAACGATTGAACGAGGCCTATTTCAAGCACACGCTTACAGGGCTGCCGTTCGTGACCCTGAAGCTGGCGGCCACGCTCGACGGCAAGATCGCCGCCGCCGACGGATCGTCCACCTGGATAACGGGGGAGGAGGCGCGAGCGGATGTTCAGCATTTGCGCGCGTCGTCCGACGCGATCCTGATCGGCGCGAATACGGCCATCACCGACGATCCCCGCCTGACGGTTCGGGACCCTGGCTACCTGGGAGAGCCCCCTCTTCGCATCGTGGTGGACGCATCCGGGCGCCTGAACGCAGCCGGGCGGTTGTTCGATGACCACGCACCTACGACGGTCGCTACGACAGGGGCGTCCTCGATGAAGAGGCGTGAGGAATGGCGAGCGGCGGGTGCCGACGTTCTTGTTTGTGAAGAAGCGGACGGGGGCGGGGTCTCGCTACTGTCCCTTATGGAGGCCCTCGGGAAGCGCGACATGCAGTCGGTCCTGATCGAGGGTGGCTCGAGGTTGGCGGGTTCCGCGGTGCGCGAGGGGATACTGGACAAGGTGGTCGTGTTCCTTGCCCCCAAGCTTCTCGGAGGAGACCTCGCCCCTGGACTCCTGGGCGACACCGGCATCGAGAGTCTGGCGGGAGCCCTTCAACTCGAGTACACCGCGGTCTCGAGGATCGGAGACGACGTGAGATTGGAGGCTTATGTTCACCGGGATAGTTGAGGAGAAGGGCGTGGTCGGTTCGGCTTCGGCGTTCAGGCTCGAGGTCTCCTGTGAGCGCGTGATGACCGACTCCGACGTCGATTCATCGCTCGCGGTCAACGGTGTCTGTCTCACGGTCGTCGAGCGCAGTAACGGCGGCCTCGGCTTCGATGTGACGCCCGAGACGCTGTCACGCACCAGCCTAGGGCGACTGAAGGCCGGCGACCCGGTCAACCTTGAGCGACCGATAACCCTTTCCACGCGGCTCGGGGGCCACCTCGTCCAGGGACACGTGGACGGCCTTGGCCATGTCGTGTCCCTGGAGCCGAACGAAGCCGGCGCAACCCTGGTCCTCCGGGTCCCGGAGGGTCTGATGCGCTACGTGGTCGAGAAGGGTTCCGTGTGCGTGGACGGCATAAGCCTGACGGTCGCCTCGGTGGAGGGGGACACGCTCTCCATCGCCCTCATCCCTCACACGCTCGAAGTGACAACGCTAGGAACCGCCATGCCGGGTGACCCGGTGAATCTGGAAGCAGATGTGATCGCCAAATACGTCGAGGGATTCCTCGCAGGAACGGAGAGATGAGATGAGCGACGAGTCGAGCGACGAGACGGGCAGGACCGTGTTCTCGAGCATAGCTGCAGCGGTTGAGGACATCCGGGTTGGGAAGATGGTGATCGTGGTCGACGACGCTGATCGCGAGAACGAGGGCGACTTCATCATGGCGGCCGACAAGGTCACCCCCGAGGCCATCAACTTCATGGTCACCCACGGTCGGGGCATCGTGTGTATGCCTTGTGACGGTGTGCGCCTGGACGAACTCCGGATCCCGCTCATGGTCGCCCACCATGCGGGCACACATGAGACAGCCTTCGCGGTCTCTGTCGATATCCGAGGTAGGACCACTACGGGCACCAGCGCTCATGACCGCGCAGAGACCATCAAGGCCATGACGGAACCGGGACTCGACCCCGACGACGTTCAGATGCCTGGTCACGTGTTCCCCCTGCGGGCTCAGGAGGGGGGCGTCCTGAAGCGAGCGGGCCACACCGAAGCCGCGGTCGATCTGGCGAGGACCGCCGGCTTGTTCCCTGCCGGCGTCATCTGCGAGATCATGCACCCCGACGGAACGATGGCCCGGCTGCCCGAGCTGGCGAGGGTTGCTCGAGAGCACGATCTGAAGCTCATCTCCATAGCTGATCTGATCGAGTACCGGCGCAAGCAGGAGAAGCTTGTCGCCAAGGTGGGCGATGCCACCATCCCCACGATCAACGGCTCCTTCGAGGTATCGGCGTTCGCGAGTCAGATCGACGGACGGGTTCACATGGCGATGGTCCTCGGCGACGTCGGTGACGGTGAGAACATACTTGTGAGGGTTCATTCGGAATGTCTTACCGGGGATGTCTTCGGGTCGCTCCGGTGCGACTGTGGGTCACAGCTGGCGGCCGCGCTCGACAGGATCGGTGAAGAGGGCCGCGGCGTGATCCTCTACATACGCGGACATGAAGGCCGCGCGATCGGTCTCGCACACAAGCTGAAGGCCTACCGGCTGCAGGAGCGAGGCCGTGACACGGTCGAGGCGAACGAAGAGCTTGGCTTTCCCGCTGACCCTCGTGACTACGGCATAGGGGCACAGATCTTGATCGACCTGGGGGTGCACTCCATGCGCCTTCTGACCAACAACCCCGCGAAGAGAGCGGGTCTCGAAGGCTATGGCCTGTCCATCTCGGAGAGGGTGCCCCTGGAGATCAGCCCCACGAAGGAGAACATCGACTACCTGAGGGCTAAGCGTGAGAAGTTGGGCCACCTCTTGGATAACCTTGAACTGCAGGCGACGCCGCTGGAGGCGAAGTAGTGGACGAACGGTTCGCCGTAGTGGCAGGCCGTTTCAACGAAGCGGTGGTGGCCAGGCTCGTCGACGGTGCCGTCGCGTACTTCGAGCGCGAAGGCATAGGGTTCGACGTCACGTGGGTGCCCGGTGCCTTCGAGCTTCCGCTGGCCTCGAAGGTTGTCGCGGAAACCGGCCGCTACGCCGCGGTGGTTTGTCTGGGGGCGGTGATCCGTGGCGAGACCTCGCACTACGACCTGGTGGCCGGCGAGGCCGCACGAGGGATCATGGACGTCGCCCTGTCTACAGGTTTGCCGGTCATGTTCGGAGTGGTGACCGCAGATACGGTGGCTCAGGCAATGGACCGGGCAGGGGGGAAGCACGGCAACAAGGGTTGGGACGCCGCTGCCGCCGCCGCCGATATGGCCAGGGTCATGAGGGAGATGAGACGCGAGTGATCGTGGACAAGCCTTGGGGCAAAGTCACGACCTATGCGCTCAACCAGCCTGGCTCGGTCAGATTGATCCAGATCGACGCCGGGCAGGAGACCAGCGAGCACTACCATCAGCTGCGCGAGGAGATGTGGGTGATACTCGACGACGGCTTGCGTATCCAGATCGGGAACAGGACCGTGGAGGCCCGAGCAGGAGACGAATTCATCGTCTCTTCGGAGGAGCCCCACCGGATATCCAGCAACTCCCGGTCGCCGGGACGGGTGCTGGAGATAGCCTTCGGATACACCACGGAAGACGACACCTTCAGGCTGCGGGACGACTACGGGCGGTCCCTGGACCAGGACTGGTGACAGGGGATGTGAGGTTTGTGGGCCGGATCGGACCCTGGGTTAGGGTCCTGACATCACCCCGCTCCTCCACCTATACTTTGGCTCGGTGTTACACGAAGCAGTCATCGGCGCCGGCGAACGGTCGGTGCCTTCTTTTCGGATGGAGGTGATGCGGGGTATCGGTTGACCCGCGTATCAACGGGAGGATCAGGTCCGCCCAAGTCCGCTTGGTTGGAGCCGACGGAGAGCAGATAGGTATCGTCAGCGTGGATGATGCCCTCCGGAGGGCCCAGGATCTTGACCTCGACCTCGTGGAGGTCGCGCCCCAAGCCGATCCACCGGTGTGCCGGATCATGGACTACGGCAAGTTCAAGTACGAGCGCGACATCCGACAGAAGGAAGCGCGAAAGAAGCAGGTGCGTGTAGAGGTCAAAGAGATCAAGTTCCGCCCCAAGATCGATCCTCACGACTACGCCACCAAGAAGGGCCATGTCATTCGGTTCCTCAAGGCCGGCGCACGGGTCAAGGTGACTATCATGTTCCGTGGACGCGAGATGGCGCATACCGACCTGGGTCAGAAGATCCTGAACCGCCTGGTTGCCGATCTCGAAGGGATGGCAGTTGTCGAGGCCGCCCCGAAGCAAGACGGAAGGAACATGATCATGGTTATCGCTCCGGATAAGCGTTCAGCTGCCTCCGCAGGATGATATGAAGCAGAAGACGAACCGAGCTGCGGCCAAGCGTTTCAGGGTCACCCGCAATGGGAAGGTCATGCACGACAAGGCAACCGGGGGCCATTTCTTGAGGAAGAAGAGCGGTAGCAAGAGGCGCCGTGTGGAAGGCATGTCCGAGGTTACGGCTGAGCGTAAGGCCGTTCGCCGGATGTTGGGAGTCTGATGTCATGGCCAGAGTAAAGAGGGCCGTTAGCGGTCGCAAGAAGCGCAACGCCACAATGGAGGCCGTCAAGGGCTACCGCGGCGCTCGCTCGCGCCGCCTTCGGGTCGCCAAGGAGCAGGTCCTCCACTCGGGCGTGTACGCCTTCCGGGATCGTCGCGACAAGAAGGGACAGTTCAGAAGGCTGTGGATCGCGCGCATCGGCGCGGGGGCCCGTCAGAACGGTATGTCCTATTCCACCTTCATCTCAGGCCTGAACGCTGCTGGGATCGAGTTGAACCGCAAGATGCTTGCTGACATCGCCGTCCGCGACCCCGTTGCTTTCACGGGATTGGTCGAGAAGGCGAAGGCCGCGCAAGCCGCCAAGGCCGGCTAGAGGCCCATCCTCGGGCGATGATCACTTCGCCCCGCAATCCCAAGGTCGCCGCAGCTGCCAAGCTGTTGAAGCGTTCATCGCGCGACAGTGAACGCCGCTTCCTGGTTGAGGGCGCTCAGGCCGTTCGAGAGGCGCTGGCGTACGGCCCGCCTCTGGAAGTTCTGTTCCACACAGGTGTCGAGGATCCCTTGCTGACGGAAGCTGCCTCGGCGGGCATCCCACTCGAGGCCTTGAGTCCTGAGGCGATGGCCAGACTCACCGCAACAGTGACCCCACAGGGGCTGGTTGGCATCTCTCCGTTCGTAGACGTCGAGCTCGAGGATCTTCCTTCGGAGATGTCGTGCATCGCGGTGCTCTGCGCGGGACGCGATCCGGGGAACGCTGGAACGGTGCTTCGCTCGGCTGACGCTGCCGGCGCCGACGCAGTCGTGTTCGCGGGCGGGTCTGTGGACCCCTACAACCCCAAGACCGTGAGGGCGTCGGCCGGCTCCTTGTTCCATGTCACAACCGTCCGGGAAGCAGACGCCACGTCTGCCGTTCAGGCGATGAAGGCCCGTGGTATGCGCGTGTATGCCACTGCTGCGGCGGGGGACGACGATCTGTACTCGCTCGATCTCTCCCGTTCCTCGGCATTCCTCTTCGGCAACGAGGCATGGGGGCTACCCGGTGAGCTGGTCGCGCTGGCCGACGCGACGGTGCGCATCCAGATGGTCGGGCGCGCGGAATCGCTGAACATGGCTTCAGCGGCGACGCTGTGCCTCTTCGAGTCGGCCCGGCAGAGGGCGGCGCGCGCCATCTCGATCGACACCGTCATCGCAGGCGCGGCCCACGATATTCGATCGCCCCTGACTGCGGCAAGGAACTTCGCGACGGTTCTGCTGAACGCGGGGGATGGGATCGGCTTGGAGGATCGCGAGGCGATGCTGAGAGGGATCATCCACGATTCCGAAGAGACCGACAGAATCCTGACGCAATTGATCGATGCAGCGCTGATAGTGGGAGGACGCCTCAAGGTGGAACGTTCAACCTCGCCGGTCGGGCCGGTGGTGGCCACCTTTGCAGAGAACGCTAGATGGGACCCAGACCACCCAAGGGTGGTTTGGAGAGGGGCCGACGCCTCAATAAGAGCGGAGGCCTCGGCGCTCAAGTTGATCCTCGCCGCCTTCGTCGAAACCGCGGTCTGGTGGGCCCGGGAGGGCGATATCGACGTGCTCGAAAGTGAGACGGCCGACTCGACCATCATCGAGGTGGTCAGAGGCGGGGCCATAGAGCCTGAGGGCGGCCTGGAAACGCTCTTCGTGCCTCGCCGCCCCGGGACCGGGTCCGGCAGCAAGATCGGGATGTTCGTCGCCCGGGGGATAGCAGAGGCGCTGGGCGGGAGCGCTTCGGCGACCATAGATGGCGGCAAGCTGCGCCTTACCCTCGACCTTCCTCGGTAGACTGACCCACCCATGGATGACGCGCTGCGGATACTTGAAGATGAACTTCAGAGCGGCCTTTCGCGGATCCGAGCGGCGACCTCGCTCGAAGAGCTTGAAGCCGCGCAAGTGGCGGCGATAGGCCGCAGGTCCGCCTACTCGGAAGTGCAGCGTTCCTTGGGGAAGATGCCCGATGACGAGCGAAGAGTGGTCGGCAAGCGAGCCAACGAGGTTCGAGCGGAGCTAGAAGCCGCTCTCGCCGAGGTTGGCCTTGCCCTCGATGAGCGAGCGGAAGCGGTATCGCTCGAGGCGGATCGCGTCGACGTCAGTCTTCCGGGCCGTCGTCTCAGGGCCGGATCGCTTCATCCGCTCACCATCACGGAGTACGAGATCGTCGACACCTTCGTCTCCATGGGATATCGGGTCGCGGAGGGACCGGAGATAGAAACGGATTGGTACAACTTCACGGCACTGAATATCCCGGCCGACCATCCGGCCCGGAGCATGAAGGACTCGCTATACGTGGACATCCCGGGTATGTTGCTGCGCACAGAGACCAGCGCCGTCCAGATCCACACCATGGAGTCGCAAGAGCCGCCAGTCTTCATAATCGCGCCTGGGCGCGTATTCCGTCGGGAGACCACAGACGCCACGCATTCCCCGATATTCCATCAGATAGAAGGGCTGGCCGTGGACGAGGGCATCACCTTCTCGGATCTGAAGGGAACGTTGGAGGCTTTCGCGAAGGCGATGTTCGGGCAGGATCTCCGCGTCCGGATGGTGCCGTCCTACTTCCCGTTCGTGGAGCCGGGAGCTCAGGTTGACGTCTCCTGCTTCAAGTGCGGAGGACGAGGATGCCGGGTGTGTGGCAACGGTTGGATAGAGATCCTCGGCGCGGGGATGGTTCATCCCGCCGTTCTGGAGAACGTCGGGTACGATTCCGAACGCTATACCGGGTTCGCCTTTGGGATGGGGTTGGAGCGGGTGGCGATGCTCCGCTACGGCATCCCCGACATCCGCCTGTTCTACGAGGGGGATGTGCGCTTCCTGTCGCAGTTCGGGAGGGTGACGTGAAGGTCGTCCTTTCGTGGTTGCGCGAGTTCTGCCCGTCCGACCTTCCCGTTGATGAACTCGCCGACCGCCTCACCATGGCTGGGGTCAAGGTCGAGGAGATACTGCGGCCGTGGGACGGGCTCGACGGAGTGACGATCGCCCGCGTCGTCGAGGTGGCGGACCACCCCGATTCCGACAAGCTGTGCGTCGCCCGGGTCGAGACCGGTTCCGGTGAGCGCACGGTGTGCGCGGGTGTTCGAAACATGACCGCTGGGGATCTCGTGCCCTACGCGCCTCCGGGATCGCGCGTCCCAGTCCTGCCGGAGCCCCTTTCCGCCAAGAAGCTCCGTGGCGTGATGTCCGAAGGGATGCTGTGCTCCCCACGCGAGCTCAACATCGCCGACGTGCATACCGGTATCCTCGTCCTAGAGGTCGGCGCGCCTTTGGGGGCTGACTTCAAGCTCTGGTTGGGACTGGACGACGCTGTTCTCGAGATCGAGATCGAGCCGAACAGACCAGATCTCATGTCGGTCATCGGGGTCGCGCGCGAGGCGGCCGCCGTGACTGGGGTTCCCCTGCATCTTCCGACGCCCGTCTTGGATGAGGCGAGCGAACGGGCCGATGCGGTCGCCACGGTCGAGATCCGCGACTCGGACCGGTGTCCTCGCTATCTGGCACGCGTGGTTACGGGCGTAGCCGTCGGGCCATCCCCGCTGAAGGTGCAGGCGCGCTTGACCGCGTCGGGCATGCGCCCCCTGTCAAACGTTGTCGATGCGACCAACTACGTGCTGCTTGAGGTTGGGCACCCACTTCATCCGTTCGACCTTGACAAGGTGGAAGGGGAGGCGATAGTGGTCCGCCTTGCGGAAGAGGGAGAGCACATCACGACCCTGGACGGAGTCGAGCACGAACTCAAGGGGGAGGATCTCCTGATATCCGATTGGAAGAAGGGTGTTGCGGTCGCCGGAGTGATGGGTTGCGCGCCGGCCGAGGTCTCGGATGCGACTCAGGACGTGCTCCTGGAAAGCGCCTACTTCGAACGCACCGGCATCCTCAGGACGGCGCGGAGGCTCGGATTCTCGACCGAGGCATCCATGCGGTTCGAACGGGGGACCGATCCGGAGGCAGTGCCTCGAGCGGCTGATCGCGCAGCGGAGTTGATGGTCCGTTGGTCGGGAGGTCGAGTGCTTCGAGGGTACGCCGAAGCCGGAGCGCCACCGGAGCGCCGTGTCCTGTCCATGAGACCCGAAAGAGCTTCTCAGGTGCTCGGGTTCGAGGTCACCCCTTCGGACGCCCTGCGAAACTTCGCGAGCATCGGGGTCGACGCGATGGAGGACCAAGACGAGATAGCCGTCACGGTGCCCGGCTACCGAGTGGACCTGGAGCGCGAGGTGGACCTCATCGAGGAGGTCGCGCGCCTCGGCGGCTACGACAAGGTGGGCTCGAGTCTGCCCGGTGTCCGCCAGACCGGAGGCGTCGCTGCCACGTATGCCCTTGGCCGCCGTGTCCGAGAGCTGCTCGTGAGAGCGGGTATGCGGGAAGTGCGCTCGCTTTCTTTCGCGTCTCAGGCGGACCTGGATCTGACCGGCGACGGAGATGCCGTTCGAGTAGCGAATCCGCTGGTAGCCGAGGAGAGCTTCCTCCGCACACGCCTGACTCCGGGTTTGTTGCGGGCTCTCGGGCGCAATCTGTCGCGGCAGGTACGTTCGGCGGCGCTATTCGAGGTCGCTACTGTTTTCCGTCCCGCCAGCCCGGTTGAGGAGCGACAGAAGGTGGCGTTCGCTATGACAGGTCCCTTCGATACCGGGTGGACGGGTGACGGCAGGATATTGGACTTCTACGACGCCAAGGGCGTTCTTGAGTCCCTTCTCGAAGGCCTTGGTGTCGAAGGATGGACTCTCGGAGAGCCCCTGTCCGGCCTCTTCCATCCGACCAGATCTGCCCGCGTCTTGGTGGACGGGGCACCGGCAGGCGTGGTGGGTGAGCTTCACCCTCGCGTCGCTCGGAGCCTCGATCTGGGTGCACATCCCGTGGCGTTCGCCGAACTCGAGATGAACCTGCTCTCGAGTTCAGCTGCCACCGGGGTCACCTTCCTGGAGATCCCGAGGTTCCCTCCGGCCCGGCGGGATCTGGCGTTCGTGCTGGGTGCGGACATCCCCGCCAAGGAGGTGTTGGCCGCCCTCGTGGAGGCCGCGGCCGGCCTTGCTGAAGAGGCCAAGGTGTTCGACGTCTTCAGTGGTGACCCCATCCCTTCGGGGAAGAAGAGCGTTGCGTTCTCCGTCGACTTCCGTGTCCCGGGCCGCACACTCACCGACGCGGAGACGGACGAGGCGGTGCGAGCCATCTCCTCCCGCCTGGCCGCCGACTTCGGAGCCGAACTCCGTTCGGTCTGAAGGCCTGTAGCCCACCGAAGCTTGCGGGGATAGACTCATCTCCGTGACTCGAGACTTCCTTTCGATAGACGACCTGACGCCGGATGAACTCAGCCTCCTCCTCGACTTCTCGGCGAGGGTGAAGAGCGATCGAGCGTCGGCGGCGACCGCGCTGGCCGGCAAGTCCATCGCCATGATCTTCGAGAAGCCCTCCACGCGCACTCGGGTTTCGTTCGAGGTTGCCATCGCCGAGGCAGGGGGGACGCCGATAGTGCTGTCGGCCTCGGAGATGCAACTCGGCCGCGGCGAAACCATCGAGGACACCGGGAAGGTCCTGTCCCGCTACGTGCATGCGATCGTTCTACGGACCTTCGACCAGGAGAGGCTGGAGGTCATGGCCGGAGCAGCAGACGCTGCGGTGATCAACGCACTCTCGGACTTCGAGCATCCGTGCCAGACGTTGGCCGACCTCTTGACGATCCGCGAGCACAAGGGGCCGCTCGCGGGCCTGACGGTCGCCTATCTCGGGGACGGCAACAATGTCACCCACTCTCTCCTCCTGGGGGGAGCGAAGATGGGCATGAGGGTTCAGATTGCGACGCCTCCGGGGTATGAGCCCATACCTCAGGTGGTCGAAAGGGCCAAGGAGATCGCGAGCGAGACCGGTGGATCCGTCTTCGTCACTCATGATCCGGCGGCCGGCGCGGCGGGTGCCGACATCCTCTACACGGACGTCTGGGCAAGTATGGGACAGGAAGAGGAGGCCATCGAGCGGAGGCTCGTGTTTCCGGCCTACATCTTGGATTCGGATGCGCTCGATCATGCCAACGACGACGCTATCGTCCTTCATTGCCTTCCCGCTCATCGCGGGGAAGAGATAGCGGCCGATGTGATAGACGGTCCTCGCTCGGTGGTGTTCGATCAGGCTGAGAATCGCCTCCACACTCAGAAGGCGCTGCTCATCTGGGCGCTGTCGGAGGATTAGGAACTGAGCCGGGCCAACGACGAAGTCGAGTCGCTCCTTGATGAGTTCGCTGAACTCCTCTCGATCCTTAGCGAGGACCGCTTCAAGCCTCGGGCGTACGAGAAGGCCGCACGCGCCATCGGAGGCTTCCATTCCGACATCCGCGGATACAACCTCAAGGATCTCATGGAGATACCGACGGTGGGCCGCTCCATCGCCGAGAAGGTCCATGAGTACCTGCAATCCGGTGGCATCGAGGAGCTGGAGATACTCCGCACCCAGATCCCCGAGGGTGTTCGTTTGCTGATGTCCATCCCGGGCGTGGGCCCCAAGAAGGCGATGGTGCTCTACGAGGAGCTCGGGATCCATGATGCCGGCGAGCTTCGAGACGCGATTGCGGATCACAAGCTCGCCCTGTTGAAGGGGTTCGGAGAGAAGACCGAACAGAACATCTTGAAGGGCTTGGAAATGATGGCCAGCTCTGGCGGCCGGTCTCTCCTCGGCGCTGCGCTGGATCTGGCCGAATCCCTGATCGGGGAGCTGTCCGGGCTGAAGGAGGTTGCGCGTATCACCTACGCAGGTTCGCTGCGGCGGATGTGCGAGACGATCGGCGACATAGACCTGCTCGTCGCCGGCTACGACTCCGAGCCCATGATGGACCTGTTCGTCTCCCTCCCGCTCGTGGCCCAGGTTCTGGCGCACGGTGAAACCAAGTCATCCATCGTCACCTCTTCCGGGATCCAGGTGGACCTACGCGTGGTTCAACCGGCCGTTTGGGGAGCCGCGCTGCAGTACTTCACCGGGTCCAAGGCACACAACGTGAAGGTACGCGAGATGGCGGTCCGGAAGGGTCTGAAGCTATCCGAGTACGGCCTCTTCGAGGCCAAGAGCGGGAAGCTCATCGTCGCCGAGACGGAGGAAGAGGTCTATGAACGGCTGGGGCTGCCTTGGATCCCTGCCACCATGCGCGAGGACCGGGGCGAAGTCGCGGCAGCGTTACGTGGAGAGCTGCCCGGCGTGCTGATGTCCGAACAACTCAGGGGTGACCTTCACACGCACACGGACCTGACGGACGGATTGGGCTCCTTGGAGGACATGCTGGCGACGGCACGCGATATGAACTACTCGTACTACGCCGTGACGGATCATGCTCCCGACCTCGCTATGCACCGCATGACCGATGCCAAGATGCTCACTCAACGCAAGCGGATCGCCGCCTTGAGGAAGGAGGAACCCCATATGACGATCTTGCACGGCTCCGAACTGAACATCGGGCCGACCGGCGACGTCGACTGGGGAGAGGACTTCTTGTCCGGTTTCGACATCACTATCGCCTCGATCCACTCGCACTTCCGGCAATCGAAGGAGGATATGACTCGGCGGTTGGTCTCGGCGATGGAGAACCCCTACGTGAACGTCATCGGACATCCCACGGGCCGCCTCATCGGGAAACGAGAGCCCGTCGACTTCGACTTCGACGAGGTCTTCACGGCAGCTGCCCGAACGGGAACGGCCATGGAGATCAATGCGCACCCCGACCGACTTGACCTTCGCGACGAGCACATCCTGTGGGCTCGTCGACGCGGCGTGAAGTTCGCCATAAACACTGACGCCCACTCAACCATCAACCTCGGCTACATGCACTTCGGGGTCGCCACGGCCCAGCGAGGGTGGCTGACACAGGATGACGTGATAAACGCTTGGCCGCTAGCGAAGCTACAGCGATTCCTGCGCAAGGGCCGATGAAGCTGTCTCGCCGGAGGCTCGGTCGCGCCTTCTTCGCCCGCCCTGCTCCAGAGGTAGCCCGCGACCTGCTTGGACGGGTTCTGGTCCGAACGATGGAAGACCGCAGGCGTATCGCGGGGCGCATCGTGGAAACAGAGGCCTACACCCAGGACGATGCCGCAAGCCACTCTCATCGCGGCCCCACCGCGCGGAACGCAGCGATGTTCGAGCAGGCGGGTACGCTCTACGTTTACTCCATCTACGGGATGCATCTCTGCATGAACGCCGTGACCGGTGAAGTCGGGGAGGGGAGTGCCGTACTGCTGCGCGCCCTCGAGCCGCTGGAAGGGCTAGAGATCATGGCCCGCAACCGGGGGAAGGCCGATCCACGTCTGTTCTGCTCGGGCCCGGCCAGACTCTGCCAAGCTTTCGGGCTCACGACTTCCGACGATCTCGTCGATCTCGTTCGCGACGACTCGTTCTCGATCGAGGCCGGTTCGACCTTCGACGACCCTGACGTTGCGGCTACTAGGAGGATAGGGATACGAACTGCGGTCGATCTGCCGCGTCGATATGTCGTCGTCTCGAGCGAATGGGTTTCCCATCCACCCGTCAACCGCTAGCTACTGTTTCCTCGCGATCGTGATGGAGACCGTCCGGCGTGACGGATAGAGTTCTCCGGCAGCGGGCGCTTGCTCGATGACATACCCAGGCTGTTGGAAAGATGTGGCGTAGAGGATCCTCACGCCGAAGCCGTTCTTGTCTATCTCATGCTTGGCCTGTTCTTTGGAAAGCCCCAGCACGGAAGGAACCGTGACCCGTTCGTAGGTGGACGGCTCCGTGCACCTATCCGTTGGCTCCTGACCCGCGATAAAGGTTTGTCGCTTGATCAGATCCGGAGGCGTGTACTTGTTGGGCAGGCAATCGCGGGTGACGTCCACCTCCAACGTCACGTAGTCCACGCCACCCTTGGGGAAGGGCTCGGGGGGCAGACCGGCCGTCGCTCGGGTCATGAAGCTGTGCCAGATCTGGGCGGGCCAGGTCCCTCCGAAAACCGTTCCGATGCGTGTGCAGCACATCGAACGCTGTCCCTCCGGGTAGCCCACCCACACCGCCGTTACGAGCTGGGGAACCGCGCCAACGAACCAGGCGTCACTGTAGTTCTGGGCCGTGCCGGTCTTGCCTATCTGCGGTCTCCCGATGTTGGCGGCTGTTCCGGTCCCGTACTGGACGACCTTCTGGAGGATCGAGTTCGCCTTGGCCGCGACCTCGGGGTCTATGACCTGCTTCGTTTCGGGATCGTCCTCGTAGATGACCTTGCCGTCTGAGTCAGTGATCTTCGTGACCGGTGTTGGGTCAGCGCGTACCCCTCCGGTAGCTAAGGTGCCGTAGGCCGAGGCCATCTCCAACGTGTTGGTCTCGTTTGAGCCGAGAACCGCGGAGGGGACCGCCAGCAACGGGGCGATAGGTTGGGTGACCGCATACTGGTCAGGTTCGGGACCCACGCAGCACCTGATCCCCATCTGCTTCGCGACCTTGACTGCCTTCTCGGGACCGACATCCATGACTATCTGCGCGTACACCACGTTGACGGAGTGGATCGTCGCATCCTCGATCGTTAGCGACCCGTATCCCGAAGGCTCCGCATTGCATACGTTCCACGGCTTCTGTCCGTTGCCCAGCGGGATGGTGATGCAGCCGGGCGCCTCATATGTCTTCGAGGGGCTCATCCCATCCTCCAGAGCCGCGACCAAGACGAACGGCTTGAAAGCCGAGCCGGCTTGGCGACCGGTGCTGCCGCCCGTTGCCAGGTTCAACTTCGCGAACTGCGAGTTCCTAGCGAAGTAGTCGCGTCCCCCGACCATCGCCTTGACCTCCCCGGTGCGGGGGTCGATCGCAGTCATGGCTCCATAGGGGTCGCCGTTCTCATTGAGGGTTCCGTTGACCGCCTTCTCAGCCGCCGCCTGCATCTGAGGGTCAAGTGTCGTGAAGATGCGCAGCCCGCCGTTGAACAGGAGGTCGTACCGCTCCTCATACGTCGCGCCGAACTCCGGATTGGAGAGGAACCATCGCTTCAGGTAGTCCACGAAATAGGGGGCGGGATAGGTGATCTGCTTCGTCTTCTCGCGATCCAGGTCCAGCTTGGCTCTGAGAGCGCGGTTGCGCTCTGTCAGGGAGATCATCCCCTGTTGGTACATGAGTCCCAGCACGGTGTCCCTTCTCGCGATGGCGTCCTTGTGCGATCCGCCGATCGGGTCGTAGGTGGACGGCGCCTGGATCAGGCCGGCGAGCATCGCCGACTGCTGAAGTGATAGCTGGTACGGCTCCTTTGAGAAGTACTTGTGGGCGGCGGCCATGATGCCGTACGCGCCCTGGCCGAAGTAGACGGTGTTGAGGTACTTCTGGAGGATCTGATCCTTCGTGTACTCCTGCTCCATCTGCCAGGCGAGGGCCGCTTCGTTGAATTTGCGCGTGTAGGACTGCTCGCTGCTGAGAAGAGTGTTCTTTATGTACTGCTCGGTCAAAGTGGACCCCCCCTGGACGATGCTTCCGGCCTGAGCGTTCTCATACGCGGCACGGAGGAGAGCTTGGACGTCGACCCCCTGGTGTTCATAGAAGCGCTTGTCCTCTACCGCTATGACGGCGTCGCGAACGGAAACGGGGATCTTCTTGAGGGGAACGATGGTCCGGTCCTGCTCCGCGTGGAATGCGGCTATCAAGCTGTGGTCATCGGCGTACAAGTAGGAGGTCTGAGCCAGAGCCGGTGCGTTGGCGAGGGCCGTCCCGAGGTCGGGTATGCGACAGGCTGATGCCACCAGCGCCATGACGACGAAGAGGGCTGCGAGGATCGGAAGGCGCCTGGTCACGGTACGCGCAATGATATCCGTGGGCGGGTGGCTGCACTGATAGCATCGCGAGAAGTCATGGGCTCTACAGAACTCGCTCGCCTCCTCTCGGAGACGGAACAGGTAACGCCGGCCGACGGGCTGCAGGAGAAGCTGGCCGCCGGGAGGCCCCTCAGGGTGAAGCTGGGCCTCGACCCGACCGCGGCGGACGTCACGCTCGGCTGGGCGGTGGTACTTCGCAAGCTTCGGCAGTTCCAGGATGCTGGGCACGTCGCCGTGCTGATAGTTGGGGACTTCACCGCGCGGGTCGGTGATCCGTCGGGCAAGTCAGAGACCCGCCCTCGGCTCACCAAGGGGCAGGTCGACGCCTACGCGGAACGGTTGCTGGCGCAGTTCGGGAGGATCCTGGACATGGATCGTGTGGATCTGAGGCGCAACTCCGAGTGGCTCGAGCCGATGGGCATGGAGGAGATACTCAGGCTGGCCGCCTCCTACACGGTGGCCCGCATGCTGGAGCGCGATGATTTCGCCAAGAGGTACAGGGAGAACCGTCCGATATCCATCATGGAGTTCCTGTACCCGCTCCTGCAGGGGTTCGACTCGGTCGCGGTCGAAGCGGACGTCGAGCTGGGAGGCACAGATCAGCTCTTCAACTTCCTGGTGGGAAGGGAGCTGCAGCGCGACTGGGGCATGGAGCCGCAGGTCGCGCTCACGATGCCCCTGCTCGAAGGCCTTGACGGGGTCCAGAAGATGAGCCAATCGTTGGGCAACTACGTGGGGATCACAGAGCAGCCTGATGAGATGTTTGGCAAGCTGATGAGCATCCCGGATGACCTGATCCCTCGCTACCTGCTCTTGTGCACAGACGCAGGCTCTGAGCACGCGGGGTCGGTGCGGACCGGCCTGGATAGTGGCTCCCTCCACCCGGGGGAGCAGAAGCGCGAGCTCGCCCGGGCAGTGGTCGACCTCTACCACGGGGTAGGCGCCGGCAAGGCAGCGGAGGATCGCTTCAATCTGGTCCATCGGGAGCGCGTGGTGCCGGACGAGGTCGAGATCAAGCCCGTGCCTGCAGACCTGATAGTCGACGGCCGGGTTTGGGTCCCTAAGCTCCTGGTTTCCCTCGAGATGGCTTCGTCGAACGCCGAGGCCAGGCGCCTCATCGAGCAGGGGGGCGTCCGGTTGGCCGGCGTCCCCATCGAGGCTGGCCAGGACGAGGTAGGTGTCGAGAGCCTGAGAGGGCAGGTTCTCCAGGTGGGGCGGCGGAGATTCGTCAGGCTCACCTAGGCAGGAATCTGTCCCTGACCAGCATCTCTACCGGCCGCTCTCCATTGCTGCTACATTATTGGCAGCGAACTGCCCCCTCAGAAGGGAAGCTTGCATGGGAGCTTGCCTCCCCGCGACAACTGGACAGTGTGAGATGACGCCTCGGTAGGGGCCTGGTGGTTTCAGGTGCCGAAAGGGCGCCGGGGCTTCGGCTCCGGCGCTTCTCGCTTGTCTGGGGGTCGTGTTCGCACCTTGAGAACTGAACAGTGTGCCAAAAGCCAGTGCGTTTATCCCGTCTTGCGGGAAGACGCGGTTCTGCCGTGTCCGACCGTCTGACGAGTTGTAGTACTGAAATCCGTACCGGACAAATATGAAGCCGGCCGGAGATCATGGGTTCCGAGGACCCACAAGGTCCGAAGACCCACTCAAAGAACGAACTCGCGAAACCTGAGCCCAACAGGGCTCGGGGTGAGCAAGTTTCTACGGAGAGTTTGATCCTGGCTCAGGACGAACGCTGGCGGTGTGCTTAACACATGCAAGTCGAGCGAGAACCTGGAGAGGGGTAACCCACTTCAGGGGAGAGCGGCGAACGGGTGAGTAACACGTGGGCAACCTGCCCCAGACACTGGGATAACTCCGGGAAACCGGGGCTAATACCGGATACTCTCGCGGGATCGCATGATCCCTCGAGGAAAGCTCCGACGGTCTGGGATGGGCCCGCGGCCTATCAGCTTGTTGGTGGGGTAATGGCCCACCAAGGCGTCGACGGGTAGCTGGCGTGAGAGCGTGACCAGCCACACTGGGACTGAGACACGGCCCAGACTCCTACGGGAGGCAGCAGTGGGGAATCTTGCACAATGGGCGAAAGCCTGATGCAGCGACACCGCGTGAGGGATGAAGGCCTTCGGGTTGTAAACCTCTTTCGGCAGGGACGAAGCGAAAGTGACGGTACCTGCAGAAGAAGGTCCGGCTAACTACGTGCCAGCAGCCGCGGTAAGACGTAGGGACCGAGCGTTGTCCGGATTTATTGGGCGTAAAGCGCGCGCAGGCGGCTACGCAAGTCGGGTGTGAAAATCTGGGGCTCAACCCCGGACCTGCACTCGATACTGCGTGGCTAGAGGCAGGTAGGGGAGATCGGAATTCCTGGTGTAGCGGTGAAATGCGCAGATATCAGGAGGAACACCGGTGGCGAAGGCGGATCTCTGGGCCTGTCCTGACGCTGAGGTGCGAAAGCTAGGGGAGCGAACAGGATTAGATACCCTGGTAGTCCTAGCCGTAAACGTTGGATGCTAGGTGTGGGCGGACATTGACCCCGTCTGTGCCGGAGCTAACGCATTAAGCATCCCGCCTGGGGAGTACGGCCGCAAGGCTAAAACTCAAAGGAATTGACGGGGGCCCGCACAAGCGGCGGAGCATGTGGCTTAATTCGACGCAACGCGAAGAACCTTACCTGGGTTTGACATGCGGGGTGAAAGCGTGGAAACACGCCGCTCTTCGGAGCCCGTACAGGTGGTGCATGGCTGTCGTCAGCTCGTGCCGTGAGGTGTTGCCTTAAGTGGCGCAACGAGCGCAACCCCTGTCCTTAGTTGCCAGCGAGTGATGTCGGGAACTCTAAGGAGACTGCCGGTGCCAAACCGGAGGAAGGTGGGGATGACGTCAAGTCATCATGCCCCTTATATCCAGGGCTGCACACATGCTACAATGCGTGGTACAAAGGGCTGCGATCCCGCAAGGGTGAGCGAATCCCAAAAAGCCACGCCCAGTTCGGATCGGGGTCTGCAACTCGACCCCGTGAAGTTGGAGTCGCTAGTAATCGCAGATCAGCAATGCTGCGGTGAATACGTTCCCGGGCCTTGTACACACCGCCCGTCACACCACGAAAGTCGGAAACGCCCGAAGCCGGTGGCCCAACCGCAAGGAGGGAGCCGTCGAAGGTGGAATCGGCGATTGGGGTGAAGTCGTAACAAGGTAGCCGTACCGGAAGGTGCGGCTGGATCACCTCCTTTCTAAGGAGCCATGGCAAGCCGGAAGAGAACCTCGGTTGGTTCTCGAGCTGTTCCGGTCACCAAGGTCAATCATTGGCTATTTGGCACCCACTCCCAAAGCGGACACGGCTAGTACTCGGCCGTCCAGATCATCGGACGATCGGCGAAAGTCGAACCCGTGAGGGATGACGGTGTCAGGCACGCTGTTCAGCTTTGAGGGTGCGAGCCCTCCTGCACCTTGAGAACTCGATAGCGAGCGCGAGCATCTACAGTCAAGTTAATAAGGGCGAACGGTGGATGCCTTGGCGCCAGGAGTCGATGAAGGACGCGTCGGGCTGCGAAAAGCTTCGGGGAGCCGCCGAGAGGGCTTAGATCCGAAGGTATCCGAATGGGGAAACCCGGCTGGGGTCATGCCCAGTCACCCAGGTCTGAATACATAGGGCCTGAGGAGGCAACCGCCTGAACTGAAACATCTAAGTAGGGCGAGGAAGAGAAAGCAAACGCGACTCCCCAAGTAGCGGCGAGCGAACGGGGATGAGCCTAAACCGGGATGGTGTGATAGCTCGATGGCGTTGCCATCCCGGGGTCGTGGGACCTGTCTGTGATCGCATCGAAGATCGCAGGGAGTTACAAAATCAGTACCTAGTCGAAGGCCATGGAAAGGGCCGCCACAGACGGTAACAGCCCGGTAGGCGAAAGGTTGCTGATCTCCCGACAGTGTTCCCGAGTAACACGGGGCCCGTGAAATCCCGTGTGAATCTGGGGGGCCCACCCCCTAAGGCTAAGTACTCCCTGGCGACCGATAGTGAACTAGTACCGTGAGGGAAAG
>Ga0315281_10003815_pt1 | contig 22042 bp, 18 predicted proteins | sample YL17G07_0_MG_FD_204540 | JGI IMG/M metagenome (GOLD analysis project Ga0315281, IMG submission 204540) | Sediment microbial communities from Yellowstone Lake, YNP, Wyoming, USA - YL17G07_0 | ecosystem: Environmental > Aquatic > Freshwater > Lake > Sediment | place: USA: Wyoming | collected... | reverse complement strand
CTGGCACGCTTCCTGCACAGCATTGGGCCATGAACTTCCCGCGTATCGGAGTCAAGGACATGCCCCTAGAAGACAAGATCGAAAAATTCGCCCGCCTGGTGCTCGTCGCATTGCTGTTCGCGACGCTGGGCTGGATCGTCTAGATCGCCGCTGCCAGGTTCCGGGGAACGGATATATGCGGGTCCTGGTAGTTGACGAATCGGAGGAACGCGCGGCAATCCTGCGCGAAGGACTGGTCAGCGCCGGTCATGAGGTGGTTGCCTCGCTCTCTTCGCCGCTCGAGTTGCTGCGCGCGGTGGAGGATCTGCAGCCCGACGTCATCGTGATCGACACCGAGTCGCCGACGCGGGATGTGCTCGAACACGTGGTCATCGTCAGCCAGTCGAGCCCGCGCCCGATCGTGATGTTCGCCACCGACACGGGCGGCGAGACGATTCGCGAAGCAGTGCGCGCGGGCGTCTCCGCCTACGTCGTCGACGGGCTGGACGGCACGCGCGTCAATACCATCGTCGAGGTCGCCTGCGCGCGCTTCGAAGAGTTCCAGCGCCTGAAACTGGAGCTCGCCGAAGCCAACCTTAAGCTCTCCGAACGCAAACTGGTGGAGCGCGCCAAAGGCCTGTTGATGCAGTCGCGCGGGATATCCGAGGACGAGGCCTATCACGCGCTCCGCAAGCTTGCGATGTCAAAAAAGCAGCGCCTGGGCGATATCGCGCGGCAGTTGATCGATACCGCCGAATTGCTTGGCAAAGCTTGAGTTGTTTGCCTGATGGCGGTGCGTTGTGCACCGCAACAGTGCGTCCTGGAATTCCAGCACCCTTGTTTTCCTTGAGTTTTTCTATGGCATAGGCCTTGCGAAGATAAGGCCATGAGTCCGGGCGCAATGGCGCGCCCGGCCCGAACAAAGGCGTTCGACGCGAACCAGCGGACCGGTTCGCGCGAGCGCCTTACTTATTTGGAGAACGCGATGAATGGACCCGCAGTTAAAAATCAGGGCGGCAAGCGGCGCAAGTTTCTCAAACAGGCGGCGGCAACTAGCCTCATGAGCCTGATTCCCACTGCAGTACGTACGGGCGCGTGGGCGGCCGGTTCGGACGCCCCCGAGAAGAAGGAAGTGAAGATCGGCTTCATTCCGCTCACCGACTGCTCCTCCGTTGTCATGGCCTCGGTAATGGAATTCGACAAGAAGTACGGCATCAAGATCGTCCCTTCGAAGGAGGCCTCCTGGGCTGCGGTGCGCGACAAACTGGTGAACGGCGAACTTGACGCAGCGCACGTGCTCTACGGCCTGATCTACGGGCTGCAGACCGGCGTTGGCGGACCAAAGAAGGACATGGCCGTGCTGATGAACCTGAACCACAACGGCCAGGCAATTACCCTTTCCCGAAAGCTCTATGACAAGGGCGTGAAAGACGGCGCCAGCCTGAAGACGCTGATCGACAAGGAAAAGGGCGAGTACACGTTCGCTCAGACCTTCCCCACCGGCACGCACGCGATGTGGCTCTACTACTGGCTGGCGGCGAATGGCATCAACCCCTTCGCTGACGTAAAGACCATCACCGTGCCGCCGCCGCAGATGGTGGCGAACATGCGCGTCGGCAACATGGACGGCTACTGCGTCGGCGAGCCGTGGAACAACCGCGCGATCGTCGACAAGATCGGCTTCACCGCCAACACCACGCAGGAGATCTGGAAGGATCACCCGGAGAAGACGCTCGGCTGCTCGGCCGAGTTCGTGCAGAAGAATCCGAACACGGCGCGCGCCATGACTGCCGCGGTGATCGAAGCGGGCCGCTGGATCGACGCGTCGCTCGTCAACCGGCAAAAGACCGCCGAGGTGGTTGCGGACAAGTCCTACGTCAACACCGACAAGGACGTCATCGTCGCCCGCATGCTCGGGCGCTACGACAACGGCATCGGCAAAGTCTGGGATGACAAGGATTACATGAAGTTCTACAACGACGGCTACGTCACTTTCCCGTACCTCTCGGATGGCATGTGGTTCATGACGCAGCACCGGCGCTGGGGCCTGCTCAAGGAAGACCCGGACTACCTCGCAGTGGCGAAGAAGGTGAACCGCATCGACATCTACAAGGAAGCGGCCGCAATGACCAAGACACCGCTGCCGAAGGAACCGATGCGAAGCGCGAAGATGATCGACGGCGTGGTCTGGGATGGCAAGGACCCGAAGAAGTACGCCGGCAGTTTCAAAGTGAAGGCGGCCTGAGTGAGTGCCATGCCCATCTCGGTTGCGCCCGCGATCCCGATTCGCGCCAGTGGGCCGCACCCGGCGGCGGCCGTGCTCGGCAAGCGCGTGGACGCGCTGAACAGCGGCCGCAAGGCCGCGAAATCCGCTGCGACCGGCTATCGCAGGGCGCGCGCGCCGGAATGGATCGTGCAGCTGCTGGCCATGCTCGCAGGCGTTGTGGTTTTCATCGCTCTGTGGGAGATCGTCGCCCGGCAGGGCGGGCGCATTCCCGGTCCGGCCGTGGTGTGGAAAGCGGCGGTGGTCATCTTCTCCGATCCGTTCTATTCGAAGGGCCCGAACGACCAAGGCATCGGCTGGAACGTGCTGTCCTCGCTCAAGCGCGTCGGCATCGGCTTCGGCCTCGCCGCGGCGGTCGGAATCCCGCTCGGTTTCATGATCGGCCGCTTCAAGTTTCTCTCCGACATGGCGGCGCCGATCATCGCCATGTTCAAGCCCGTGTCGCCGCTTGCCTGGCTGCCGATCGGCCTGCTGCTTTTCAAGGCCGCCAATCCCGCGGCAATCTACGTCATCTTCGTCTGCAGCCTGTGGCCGATGATCGTCAACACTGCGGTCGGCGTGCGCCAGATCCCGCAGGACTACTTGAATGTCGCCCGGGTGCTCAACCTTTCCGAATGGAAAGTGTTCACCACGATCCTTTTTCCCGCCGTGCTGCCGTACATGATCACGGGCGTGCGGCTGTCGATCGGCGTGGCCTGGCTGGTAATCGTCGCGGCGGAGATGCTTACCGGCGGCGTCGGCATCGGCTTCTGGGTCTGGGACGAATGGAACAACCTGAAGGTGGAGCACATCATCATCGCCATCTTCACCATCGGCATCGTCGGCCTGCTGCTCGAGCAGGCACTGGTGCTGCTCGCCAAGCGCTTCAGCTACAACTAGGGGAGAGCGCGATGAACCGCTACCTGCGCATCGAGGACGTCGGCATGACCTTCGAAACCAAGAAGGGCGCGTTCATTGCGCTCGAGCGCATCGATCTCACGGTGAAGAAGGGCGAGTTCGTGTCCCTCATCGGACACTCGGGCTGCGGCAAGTCGACGCTGCTGAACCTGGTCGCCGGCCTGCTGAACCCGACCGAGGGCGGCATTCTGCTCGCCGAACGCGAGATCGCCGGACCCGGCCCCGACCGCGGCGTGGTGTTCCAGAACCACTCTCTGCTGCCTTGGCTGACCTGCTTCGACAATGTCTATCTTGCGGTGGAAAGAGTTTTTCCTGACAAGAAAAATATTCTCAAAGAGCGGACCCACAAGGCGCTCGCCATGGTCGGCCTTACGTCCGCCGAATCGAAGTACCCGCACGAAATTTCCGGCGGCATGAAGCAGCGCGTCGGTATCGCACGCGCGCTGGCCATCGAGCCCAAAATGCTGCTCCTCGACGAGCCGTTCGGCGCGCTGGATGCGCTGACGCGGGCCAACCTGCAGGACGAACTGTTGCGCATCGTCGACAAGACAGGCGCCACGGTGCTGATGGTGACGCACGACGTGGACGAGGCGGTGCTGCTCTCGGACCGCATCGTGATGATGACCAACGGCCCGGCCGCGCGCATCGGCGGCGTGCTGGAAGTGGACCTGCCGCGCCCGCGGGAGCGCCTCGCGCTCGCTGGCGAACGCCGCTACATCGAACTGCGCACGACAGTGATGGATTTCCTCTACCGCAAGCAGCTCAAGCAGGCGGCGTAATGCGTATTGCCGTCATCGGCAACGGCATGGTCGGCCAGCGCTTCCTGGAGCAGCTGGTCGCGCACGCGAAGAAGAAGGGCGGCGACTGCGAGATCACCGTGTTCTGCGAGGAGCCGCGTCCGGCCTATGACCGGGTGCAGCTGACGAGCTTCTTCTCGGGCAAGAGCGCGCAGGACCTCAACGTCGTGCCGGACAGGTTCTTCCAGGAGCACGGCCTGACGCTGCGCCTCAATGACAGCGTGCTGGCCGTCGATCCGGTGGGCAAGGTGGTGCGCTCGGCCCGCTACAAGGCGGTACCCTACGACAAGCTGGTGTTCGCTACCGGTTCCAGCCCCTTCGTGCCGCCGGTGGCGGGGCGCGACCGGCGCGACTGTTTCGTCTACCGCACCATCGAAGACCTGGAGGTCATCGCGGCGAAGGCAGCCCGCGCGAAGACAGGCGCCGTCATCGGCGGCGGCCTGCTCGGGCTGGAGGCAGCTAAGGCGCTGAAGGACCTCGGACTCGAAACGCACATCGTCGAGTTCGCCCCGCGGCTGATGTCGGTGCAGCTCGACGACTCCGCGGGCCGGTTGCTGCGCCGGAAGATCGAGGCGCTCGGGGCCAGGGTCCACGTATCGAAGAGCACGAAAGAAATAGTCCAGGGAGAGATTGCCCGCAACAAGCTGGTGTTCGCCGACGGCACCAGCCTGGAGGCAGATCTCGTGGTGTTCTCCGCAGGCATCCGGCCCCGCGACGAGCTGGCGCGCGCTGCCGGCATTGCCGTCGGCGAGCGCGGCGGCATCCAGATCAACTCGCACTGCCAGACCGCCAACCCCGATATTTACGCCATCGGCGAGTGCGCGCTGTGGGAAGGGCGCACCTTCGGCCTGGTGGCGCCCGGCTACCAGATGGCCGAGGTCGCGGCGCGCCACCTGCTCGGCGAGACGCAGCTGCAGTTCCTCGGCGCCGACATGAGCACGAAGCTGAAACTGATGGGCGTGGACGTGTGCTCGATCGGCGACGCCCACGGCAGCGCGCCCGGCGCGCTCAACTACGTGTTCACCGACGAGGCGGCCGGCGTCTACAAGAAGCTGGTGGTCGCGGAGGACCGCAAGCAACTGCTGGGCGCGATCCTGGTCGGCGACGCGGCCGACTACGGCACGCTCCTGCAGATGGCGCTCAACCCGATGCCGCTGCCCGAGCATCCCGAGGAGCTGATCCTGCCCGCGCGGGGAGGCAAGAAGGGATTGGGCATCGAGCTGCTGCCCGACTCGGCGCTGATCTGCTCGTGTAACAGCGTGTCGAAGGGCGCGATCTGCGCCGCGATCGCGGGCGGCTGCAATTCCATGGGATCTCTGAAAAAGACAACCAAGGCCGCTACCAGCTGCGGCGGCTGCGCCCCGCTCGCCAAGCAGATCCTCGATGCCGAGATGAAGAAACAGGGCTTCAAGGTAAACAACCACCTGTGCGAACACTTCGCTTATTCGCGGCAGGAGCTTTTTCACTTGGTGAAAATAAATTCAATAAAGAGTTTCGATGAGCTGATCAGGCAACACGGAAGGGGAAGAGGGTGCGACATCTGCAAACCCGCGGCGGGCTCGATCTTCGCCTCGTGCTGGAACGAGATGATCCTCAAGCCGGGGCACGCGCCGCTGCAGGATACGAACGACCATTTCCTCGCCAACCTGCAGAAGGACGGCACCTACTCCGTGGTGCCGCGCGTGCCGGGAGGCGAGATCACGCCGGCCAAGCTGATCGCGCTCGGCGAGGTGGCGAAGAAATTCGGCCTCTACACCAAGATCACCGGCGCGCAGCGCATCGACCTCTTCGGTGCGCGCGTCGAGCAGCTGCCGCTGGTCTGGAAGGACCTGATCGACGCCGGCTTCGAATCCGGCCATGCCTACGGCAAGGCGCTGCGCACCGTGAAATCCTGCGTCGGCAGCACCTGGTGCCGCTACGGCGTGCAGGACTCCGTGGCGATGGCGATCCGCATCGAGCAGCGCTACCGCGGCCTGCGCTCGCCGCACAAGCTGAAGATGGCGGTGTCCGGCTGCACGCGCGAATGCGCCGAGGCTCAGGGCAAGGACGTGGGCGTGATCGCCACCGAGAAGGGCTGGAACATGTACGTCTGCGGCAACGGAGGCATCAAGCCGCGCCACGCCGACCTTCTTGCAAAGGACCTGACAGACAAAGAATTGATTCAATACATCGATCGTTTCCTGATGCTCTACATCCGCACCGGCGACCGGCTGCAGCGCACCAGCACCTGGCTGGAGAACCTGGAAGGCGGCATCGACTACGTGCGCAGGGCCGTATGCGAGGACTCGCTGGGGATCGGCGCCGAGCTCGAGGCCGACATGCAGAAGTTCGTCGACACCTATGCCTGCGAATGGAAGAAGGTAATCGAGACGCCGGAGATCCTGAAGCGCTTCCGCCATTTCGTGAACAGCGACGAGCCGGATGCCGGCGTGGTGTTCGTCACCGAGCGCGAGCAGATCCGTCCGGCGAGGCCGGAGGAACGGGAAACCGACCTTGAAGTTGCATGAGGCTATGGCGGTCCGGATCTGCCCGCTTGAGGACATCGTCCCCAATGCCGGCGTGGCGGCGCTCGTGGACGGCGAGCAGGTAGCCGTCTTCAAACTGGACGACGACAGCGTCCACGCCGTCGGCAACCGCGACCCGTTCTCGGGCGCCAACGTCCTGTCGCGCGGCATCGTCGGCGACTTAAAGGGCGAGCTGGTCGTCGCCTCACCCGTGTACAAGCAGCACTTCAATTTGCTCACAGGCCGCTGCGTCGAGGACGCTTCGGCGCGGATTCCCGTCTACGCCGCGCGGGTCGAGGAAGGCCGGGTCGTCGTGGAGCCGCGCAAGCAGGTGGCCACCACCTGCTGCTACTGCGGCGTCGGCTGCGGCGTCGTGGTTTCAACGCACAAGATCGGAATCTTTTCCGTGAAGGGCGATGCCGCGCACCCGGCCAATCACGGGCACCTGTGCACCAAAGGCGCGGCGCTGCATCTTTCCACCGACACCGGCGCGCGCCTGCTCTACCCCGAGGTCAACAGCGTGCGAAAGACCTGGGACCAGGCGCTGGACCATGCCGCGGAGAATTTCAGACAGATCATCGCCGCGCACGGCCCGAACGCCGTGGCGTTCTACATTTCCGGACAACTGCTAACCGAGGACTACTACGTCTTCAACAAGCTGGCCAAGGGCCTGGTCGGCACGAACAATGTCGATACCAACTCGCGCCTATGCATGTCCTCGTCCGTGGCGGGCTACAAGCAGTCGCTTGGGGCGGATGCGCCGCCCTGCGCCTACGAGGACATCGATGTTGCCGACCTGATCCTGATCGCCGGCTCGAATACCGCCTTCGCCCACCCCATCCTCTACCGGCGCATCGAGGAGGCGAGGGCGGGGAACCCCGCCCTCAAGCTCGTCGTCATCGACCCGCGTGCCACCGTCACCGCGCGCGCCGCCGACCTGCATCTCGCGCTCAAGCCCGGCACCGACATCGCGCTCTTCAACGCGATACTTTATGTGCTCAAGCGGGATGGCTTTTTTGCCTCATCGTTTGTAGAAAATCACACTGAGAATTTCGAAAAGCTCCAGCCCTTGCTCGACGACTGGACGCCGGAACGGGCCGCACAAATCTGTGACCTGCCGGTGCAGCAGATCGTCGAGGCTGCGCGCATGTTCGGCAACGCCAAGGCCGCACTCTCGCTCTATTGCCAGGGCCTGAACCAGTCTGCGAGCGGCACCTGGAAGAACTGCGCGCTCATCAACCTGCACCTTGCCACCGGGCAGATCGGCCGGCCGGGTGCCGGGCCGTTCTCCCTCACCGGACAGCCCAACGCCATGGGCGGGCGCGAAGTCGGCGGCATGGCGAACCTGCTGTCGGGTCATCGGGACCTGGACAACGAAGAACACCGGAAGGAAGTCGCGACGCTTTGGGGCGTTGACGCCGTCCCCTCGAACCCCGGGAAAACGGCCGTGGAGATGTTCGAGGCCATCGGCCGGGGCGAGATCAAGGCGGTATGGATTGCCTGCACGAACCCGGCACAGTCGATGCCAGACGCGAACGCGGTACGCAAGGCGCTCGCGGGCGCCGAATTCGTCGTCGTGCAGGAGGCCTTCCGCGACGCCGAAATCTGCGACTACGCGGACGTGCTGCTACCCGCGGCAAGCTGGGGGGAGAAGGAAGGCTCCGTCACCAACTCGGAGCGGCGCATCTCGCGCGTGCGCGCGGCCATCGCGCCACCGGGAGAAGCGCGCCCTGATTGGAAGATTGCCGTTGATTTTGCACTTCGACTTCAAGCGCTCTTGAACAGGAAAATTTCCTTCAACTACAAATCCACCGAAGAAATTTTCAACGAGCACCGCGAGAGCACGCGCGGCCGCGATCTGGACATCACCGGCCTTTCGTATGCTGTGCTCGAGCGCGACGGGCCGCAGCAGTGGCCCTATCCGGAAGGCGCCAGGAGCGGGCGCACGCGCCTCTACGCCGACGGCGTCTTCCCGACGCCCTCCGGACGCGCGCGCTTCGTCGCCACCGAATACCTGCCCCCGGCCGAAGAGCCGGACGCGCAGTTCCCGCTGCGCCTAACCACAGGGCGCTTGCGCGACCAATGGCACAGCATGACGCGCACCGGGCTCGTCGCGCGCCTCTTCAGCCACAGTCCGGAGCCTGAAATTGTCGTAAGTGAAATTGATTTGCAAAAGAACAATTTTCCAAATCATGGCCTGGTTCGCGTCACCAGCCGCCGCGGCAGTATCGTCATGAAGATACGGGCGTCGGATGACATGCGCCCCGGCGACGCCTTCGTCGCCATGCACTGGGGTGGCCGCTTCACAGCCAGCGTCGGCACTAATGCGCTCACCGTTCCCGCGATCGATCCCTATTCCAAGCAGCCCGAGCTCAAGCACGCCGCAATCCGCATCGAACCCTTCGCCGCGCGCTGGCGCGGCGCCTTTGCGGCAGCCGCGACGCCCGAGCTGCAACGCGCCGCCGGCGCATGGCTGGCGCGCTTCGATTACGCTGCAATTATTCTCGTCGAGGGACCGGAGATCCTCCTGCGCCTGGAGCTCGCCGCCGCCGCCGATCCAGACGCCAAGGCCCTTGCCGCGCTCGAACAGTTGTTTGGCCAGCCGCCGCAGACGGGTGCCGCAGCCTTCGAGCGCGCGGTCTGCGCCTGTTTCAAGGTCGGCGAATCGCAGATCCGCGCCGCCATCGCCGCCGGCGCGACCCTCGCTGGACTGCAAAAGAATCTGAAGTGCGGCACCAACTGCGGATCCTGCGTGCCCGAGCTGCGCCGCCTCGCCGCAGCCTAGCCGGGCCTTCAATCCCGGTAGGACGAATCCTTCGCGTCTACCAGGCGCTGCATTGCGGCGAATACGTCGTCGCAGGCGCGCTTCTCGCCGGGGCCGGATTCGCGAACAGTCTGGGCGAACACCTCGCTCTTGATCGGATTCAGGACACCCGCGCTGCTCGAGGCAATCTGAACGTCGCAGGCGCGCTGCAGGGTCCACAGCGTCATGAAGGCCTCGGGCAACGAAGGTCCCCACGCAAGCAGGCCGTGGTTGCGAAGGATCACCGCGCGCTTGTTGCCAATGCTCGCGACCAGGCGCGTCTTCTCGTCTTCCTCGACCGTGATGCCCTCGAAGTCGTGATACGCGACGCCGCCATGCAATTGCGCCGCATAGAAATTGGTGGGCGAGAGTCCGTCCTTCTGGCACGCGACCGCCATGCCGGTGGTGGTGTGTGTATGCATCACGCAGCGCGCGTCCGGAACCGAAGCGTGAATTGCGCTATGGATCACAAAGCCCGCCCGGTTCACCGGGAACTTCGTTTCGCGAACCGGGTTACCATCGATGTCGATCAATAAGAGGCTGGAAGCAGTGATTTCGCTGTAATGCAGGCCGAATGGATTGATGAGGAAAAATTTCTCCGGCCCCGGCACGCGCAGCGTGATGTGGTTGAAGATCATCTCCACCCAGCCGAGATGATTGAAGATGCGATAGCATGCGGCGAGCTGCACGCGCGCTTCGAGCTCCGCTTTTCTTATCGGCAGCTTGCGCGCAGCCCGGGCCGTACCTTGATGATAGATCGTCATCGGAAATCGAATATACGCTCTGAATTCCGCCCCCGCACCCTCTCGCGGACTCCGGCGGGCAAGCGGTCAACGCGCGCGAGGCAGCCGATCGGGTCGCCGATGGTGTGCGGATAGTCCGAGCCGTAGAGCACGTTGCCCGAGCCGAACACGTTTACCGCCATCGCCAGTGCCTCGTCGGTGAAGACCACTGCGTCGGCATAGATGCGGCGCGCGTGCAAACTGGGTTTTTCCTGCGTCTTTGTGCGGCAGGCCGGGATGTGCTCGTAGCACTGGTCCATACGGCCGATCAGGTACGGCAGCGCACCGCCACCGTGGCTGGCGATGATTTTCAGTTTCTGGAAACGATCGAAGAAACCGTCGTAGATCATGCGCGCCACCGCGAGCGTGGTGTCGGTGGTGAAACCGATCGAGGCGACAAGCTGGAAATTCGCCATCTCCATCTCCGCGACCCCGGGCGGCGCGGTCGGATGGATCAGTACTGGCAGCTTCGCGTCGTCGATGGCCTTCCATATCTTTGCGAACACAAGGTCGGTCAGCGCCTTGCCGCCGATGTTGGCGAGCACCATCACGCCGCAGGCGCCCGCCTTGAGGCAGCGCTTCAGTTCCGCGAGTGCCGCCTTCTCGTACTGCCAGGGCAGCGAGCAGAACCATTGGATGCGGTCGGGCCAGGACTTGCGCGCCCTTGCCATTTCATCATTCATCACCTGCGCCGCCTTAAGGCTCACCGCCTCGCTACCCCAGTAGGCGTTCGGACAGGTGAGCGAGACCACCGAGACGTCGATGCCGACCCGATCCATGTTCTTGATGCGCAGGTCCCAGTCGAACATTTCCGGCACCGGCGTCATGAATGGCGCCCCGTCGAGGTGAATGACGCGCAGGCCGCCAATGACGGTCTTCAGCGTGTAGCGCGGGCGGCCGTGCTTCTCGAGCAGCTTCAGCCACTCGTTGTTGAGCATGTGGGTGTGTACGTCGATGACTGGCGACATGAATCTCTCCTCTATTATTAGCCTAACCCAAGGCGCATAGTATTGGCCTTCGTGTTTCGCAGGCTTTCCTATGACTGAACCCTCCGGTAGAGGCGGCATGCACGCTGGCGTAGCCAGCGCGCTTGGCGCGGCGGCGCTATTCGGTGCGAGCACGCCATTCGCCAAACTCCTTCTCGGCGAGGTATCGCCTCTGGTCCTCGCGGCGGCGCTTTACCTTGGCAGCGGCATCGGCCTTGCGGCATGGATTGCGGTGCGCGCGCGCCTGCCCGGGCGCGCGCCCGTGGCGCCGATCGCGCGGGCGGACTGGCCCTGGATCGCGGCGGCCATCGCGGCCGGCGGCGTCGCCGGCCCGATTCTCCTGATGCAGGGGTTGGCGCGCAGCGACGCTTCCTCCGCTTCGCTGCTGCTCAATCTCGAAGCGGTGCTGACCGCGGTCATCGCATGGACCGCTTTCCGCGAGAACGTCGACCGTCGGATTTTCATCGGCATGCTCGCAATCATCGCCGGTGGCGTATTGCTCTCCGCCGACGCCGCGCCACGCACCGAGGGCCTGGGCGGCGCGCTCCTCATCGCCGCCGCATGCCTCGCCTGGGCGATCGACAACAATCTCACGCGCCGCGTTTCGGGCGGCGACGCGGCGACGCTTGCGTGTCTGAAGGGCCTCGCCGCGGGCACCGTCAACTTGGCGCTCGCGCTTGCACTCGCGGCACCACTGCCCTCGCCCGCAGGATGGGCCGGCGCGGGTCTCCTCGGCTTCCTTGGCTATGGCGTGAGCCTTGTCTTCTTCATTGTCGCGTTGAGGAATCTGGGCACGGCGCGAACCGGCGCCTATTTCTCGGTGGCCCCGTTCTTCGGCGCCGCTCTTGCACTCGCCATGCTGGGCGAGCGCCCGGGGGCTGTTTTCTGGCTGGCGGGGGGGCTGATGGCGCTTGGCGTGTGGCTGCACCTGTCGGAACGTCACGAACACGCGCATGTGCACGAAGAGCTGGAGCACGCGCACGAGCATGTACATGATGTGCACCATCAGCATGTACACGACACTCCATGGGATGGCCGTGAATCACATGTGCATCCGCACCGGCATGCGCGGCTAAGCCACGCCCACCCCCACTATCCGGACCTCCACCACCGGCATTCGCACTAACGCCGGGCCAGGCGCGATTCAGTCCACTTTCAGTCCCGCGGCCTTCACCACGCCCGCCCAGCGGCCGACGTCGGTCTTGACGACGTCCGCAAATTCCTCGGCGGTGTTCGGCGACCATGGCTCCATGCCGAACTTGAGCAGCTGGGCGCGGAACTCGTCGGTCTGCTGGAATTTCTGCATCTCGGCGTTCAGGCGCGCGACCACGGCGGGTGATGTGCCGCCGGTCGTCACCACGCCCTGCCAGGCCTGCCAGTCGAATCCGGGCAGCGTAGCGGAGATCGGCGGCACCTCGGGCATCAGCACCGACTGCTTGCCGGCGGACGTGCCAAGCGCATGGATCTTGCCGCCGCGGATATTGGGCACGGCGACCGAGAAATCCAGGAACATCACCTCCGGCTTGCCGCCGATGACGTCGAACACGGCGAGCGCCGAGCCCTTGTACGGTACGTGCTGGATATCGAGCCCCTGCTCCTTCTTCAGCACCTCCATGAACAGGTGATGCGGGCTGCCGCTGCCCGAGGAGGCATAGTTGAACTTGCCGGGATTCTTCTTCACCTGATCGATGAACTCCTTCACATTCTTCGCCGGGAACGACGGCGAGGTGACGAGAAAGAAGTTCACCGAACCCACCAGCGACACGGCAGCGAAGTCCTTCACCGGATCGATCGCCGGCTTGGCATAGATCGCCGGGCTGATGCCGAGCGTGGTCGAAGTGGCCATCAGCAGCGTGTAGCCGTCAGCGGGGGCCTTGGCAACGATGTCCGCGCCCAGCAGCGTGCCCGCGCCGGCGCGGTTCTCGACGACGACGGGCTGCTTGAGCGCCGTTCCCAGCCGCTCGCCGATGACGCGCGCGAGCACATCGGTGAGCGCGCCGGGCGGGTACGGCACGATGAAGCGCATCGGCCGGTTCGGATATTCCTGCGCCAGGGCAGCGGCGCCAAGCAGTGCGGCAAAAAGAAAAACGAACAACCTCATCTCGCTCTCCTCCTCGTGGACAGCGCAAGCCTAGCAGTTAACCGGGAGACTCGTCTCCCGGACCCTAGGGGCAGGCCGGACTAAAATCAAACCATTCCCGAAGCAATTTCGCACATGCGAATACTCTTTCTGCTGCTCTTTGTCGCCCTGCCTGCGCGAGCGCTGGGCCCGGGGCCGATCAGCGTCCTCGAGCGCCGCGAGCTGCCGGTCGAGCGGAGCGTGCCGGCTCCGACGCACAGTCTCAAACTGGTGCTTGCCTACCTGGAAGGCGGCGGCTGGATGCCGGACACGATCCATGCCGCGATCCGCCAGAGCGCGCGGATCCTCGGGCAGTGCGGCGTGGCGTTGCAGAAGCTGGAAATCGTATTGGTGAGGGCGCCGGAACTATTTCGCGATTTCTATTCGCCCACTTCGCGTGAATTGGCGCGCGCACTGCTCCTCGGCAAGCCAACGGTCTACTTTGTCACCGATACGCGCCAGCGCCCGGCGTTCGACGCGGAAGCCATCGGCCGCGGCAACAGCCGCACCCGGCCCGAGCTAAGGGACACGGTCTGGGTAACGCGAGGCGCGCGCAACCTCGGCATCGTGCTCGCGCACGAACTCGCCCACGTGCTGATGGATAGCGGCGAGCATTCGGAAACACCGGGCAATCTGATGCGTGAGGACACCGCACCGGAGAACACCCGGCTGTCCGCGGATCAGTGCGCGCGACTGCGCGATACCGGGTCGGCGAACGGCCTGCTCAGTCCGCCCTAGGTTGCGCGCGACAGCGAGCGCGGGTAAATGCCTCCCTCACGTCGCGCGCCTCAAGCTGGGCGATACCGCCGTCGAGCGCCATTTACCAAGAAGGCCGGAAAATTCGGAGAGCCAATCAGTGGCCCGGCTTGAGCGTGCCGTGCTCGGTAATTGTTTTCCAGATGGCATTGTTTTTCATCATCAGCTTGCTGCCATCCTTGGCTTCCATCACTTTACCGTCTTTCATTTTCACGCGATTGCCGGCAGCGTCGGTGTGAATCATGGTTCCCTTCGCTTCGACGACGATCTTGCCGCCGTCTTTCAACTCGATGGTTTGCCCCGGCGCCGGATCGGCCGCAAATGCCGCGCCCGCCAAAGCAAGCAGCACGATCGGAATTAATGATTTACGCATGGCAAGTTCTCCTTTTAAAAAATTTAAATCTCTTATCCAACTGTACGTGACGATCACTCACACCTATTCAGTATCCCAGCGTGCGGTAAAGTCAAATTGATGCAAATCAAAATCAGGTAAGTGCTGATTTCGCGTTGCTCCGGCCGCACAACTACGGTGCAATTTCCGGCTCATTCGCGTCCCTCGCGCCCTACTTTGTTGCGCACCACAGAAAACGTCGCTAGCGGTGGGCCGGAAAATTCGATGTCCATCAGGCAACGGTCACCCGGTCCGGGCATAAAGCTCTGGAGCATTCGCGAAATCGCCCGCGCATTTGAGCGAGCAGAAATGATAGGTCGCCCCTGCATGAGCGATCGTCGCCACGGCACGGGTGATTTCGACCTGCATCCGGCAGACCGGATCGATGGCCGAGGTTCGCGCCGCCGCACTCATGCGCGTCAACTCGAAAACAGGCACGGAACGCGCGACGTTCCTGAATCGCCTCTCACCGATCGGGCTCACCTCGATTTCCGCGATCCCGTGCACCGCGTGCGCAATCGGCTCAGTGCACAGGATCTGCCCGCCCACCGCCTGGGCCGCGACGCGGGCGGTCAGGTTGATCGGGGCGCCGAAGAGCTGACCCCCGCGCTCGACGATCCGGCCGCAATGAACGCCGGTGCGTACGTTCGGAAATTCCGCTTCTCGCTCGACCGCCTCGCGCAGGCGTAATGCGGTCCGCACCACCGCGAGCGTGTCCGCGCCCGCGCAGAACACGTCGTCGCCGATGCTGTTGACGATCGCGACCCCGGGTTCAAGGTTCGCCGCAGTGAGCCGCTGGAACCGGAGAACGACTTCCGACGCGTACAGCGCGCCGTGCGTCTCGGTGAACGCGGTGTATCCGGACAGGTCGGCGATCAGCAACGCGAGATCCATCTCACGCGCCTCGCCGAGTTCAGTCGGCAGAGATGTCGGCATTGGCGATGAGCAGCGCATGCAACGGATCGTGCGAATCGTGCGGCGGCGGCTCCGGGGTCACCTTAATGCGAGGAGCGTCCGGAATATGGTCACACGTCATCCGCCATCGTTTCTGCAGAATGCCGCGGCAGAGCGCGTAGTCGATTGCCGACGAGTCGGCCCCGGCAGCCGCCGCCAATAAGCGACATGAGCAATGTGAGCCGTGTACCTGCGCCAACCGTACTGCGGAATCGAAGACGAAGGGCGCATGCAGGCTCATGGCGCGCTATGAGGCCTGCCGACTTTCCCATTGCTGGCGCTTGATTTCGAATTCCTTGACCAGTCCATAGATCGCGGGAATCACGATCAAGGTGAGGATGGTCGAGGAAATCATCCCGCCCACCATCGGCGCGGCGATGCGGCGCATCACTTCCGAGCCCGTTCCGCTACCCCACATGATCGGCAACAGGCCGGCCATGATGGCCACGACCGTCATCATCTTCGGGCGGACCCGCTCGACCGCGCCCTCCATCACCGCTGCATAGAGGTCGGCGGCCGTCGGTTTGACGCCTTCGACCGCACGCTTCGTCTTGATCGCCTCCCAGGCGTGATCGAGATAGATCAGCATCACCACGCCAGTCTCCGCGGCGACGCCGGCAAGCGCGATGAACCCCACCGCCACCGCGACACTGATGTTGTAGTTCAGCCACCACATCAGCCAGATCCCGCCCACGAGGGAGAACGGCACAGAGAGCATGACGATCAGCGTCTCCGTTAGTCGCCGGAAATTGAGATAGAGAAGCAGGAAGATGATCAGCAGGGTCAGGGGCACCACAATGACGAGTTTCTCCTTTGCCCGCTCCATGTACTCGAACTGGCCGCTCCAGGTGGCGTAGTAGCCGGGCGGAAACTTGACCTGGTCGCGAACCGCCTTTTGCGCGTCCGCTACGTATCCGCCGATATCCCGGTCGCGGATGTCGACGTAGATGTAGGCCGCGAGCAGCGCGTTCTCGGTGCGGATCGCGGGAGGCGCCTGCGCCAGGCTGACCCGCGCGAGCTGTCCCAGGGGAATCATCGCGCCGTTCATGATCGGCACCAGCACTTGGGTCGAGATGGTCTGCGGATCCTGCCGCAGTTCGCGCGGATAGCGCACGATGACGCCGAAACGCTCGAGACCCTCGACCGTCGTGGTCACCATTTCGCCGCCCAGCGCGGTGCCAATTACCTCCTGCAGTTCCCCCACGCCCAGGCCGTAGCGCGCCAGGGCCATGCGATCAGGCTCGATATCGAGGTAGTAGCCGCCCGTAACGCGCTCTGCATAGGCACTGGTGGTGCCGGGAACGCCTTTCACCACGGACTCGATGGCTCGCGCCAGTGTCTCGATCTCTGCCAGGTTCTTGCCAAAGACCTTGATGCCGATCGGCGTGCGAATTCCGGTCGCGAGCATGTCGATCCTTGCCTTGATCGGCATCGTCCAGGCATTGGACACACCCGGGAACTGCATCGCCTTGTCCATCTCCGCGATCAGCTTGTCCATGGTCATGCCCGGGCGCCATTCGCTTTGCGGTTTCAGATTGATGACGGTCTCGAACATCTCGGTCGGCGCAGGATCGGTCGCCGTCGCCGCGCGGCCCGCTTTGCCGAAAACCGACGCCACTTCAGGAAACGTCTTGAGGATCTTGTCCTGTGTCTGCAACAGCTCGCCGGCTTTGGTGATGGACATCGAAGGAAGCGAGGACGGCATGTACAGCAGCGTTCCTTCATTCAGCACCGGCATGAACTCGCTGCCCAGCCGCATCGCGGGATAGACGGAAAGCCCCAGCGCGAGCAGGGCGGCGGCGATAGTGAGCTTCTTCCAGCGCATCACCCGGACGATGGCGGGACGGTAGATCCAGATCAGAAAACGGTTAATCGGGTTCTTCTGCTCCGGCATGATCCTGCCGCGGACAAAGAGCAGCATCAGCACCGGCACCAGGGTGATCGACAGGAACGCCGCGCCCGCCATGGCGAAGGTCTTGGTATAGGCAAGCGGCTTGAACATCCTGCCTTCCTGCGCCTCGAGCGTGAACACCGGCAGGAAGGAGACGGTGATGATCAGGAGGCTGAAGAACAGCGCGGGGCCGACCTCCCGGCAGGCGTCGATGATGATCGGCAGGCGCGGCACATTCGGCGGCGCCCGCTCCAGGTGCTTGTGCGCGTTCTCGATCATGACGATGGCCGCATCCACCATCGCACCGATGGCGATGGCGATTCCGCCAAGACTCATGATGTTGGAATTGAGTCCCAGCCAGTGCATGGCAATGAGCGCCATCAGGACACCGACCGGCAGCATGACAATCGCCACCAGCGCGCTTCTCGCGTGCATCAGAAACACGATGCACACCAGTCCCACGATAACGCTTTCTTCGATCAGGGTGCGCGTCAGATTGTCGATCGCGCGATGAATCAGATCGGAACGGTCGTACACCGTCTTCAGCGACACGCCCTCCGGCAGACCGGAGGCGATTTCCGCGACTCTCGCTTTGACGTTGTGAATGACGTCCAGGGCGTTCTGGCCGTAGCGCGCGACGACGATGCCCGCGACCACTTCGCCTTCGCCGTCCAGTTCCGTGATGCCGCGGCGTTCGTCCGGCCCGAGCTCGACTTTTGCCACGTCGCGGATCAGCACCGGCACGCCCTTGTCCGCCTTGACCACCAGATTCTCGATGTCTGCTACGCCACGCAGATAGCCCCGGCCGCGCACCACGAATTCGGTCTCCGCCATTTCGATGACCCGGCCACCGACGTCCCGGTTGCTGGCCCGGATCACTTCGGCGATCCTGTTGAGCGGAATTCCGTAGGACTGCAGCTTGCGCGGCTCGACGACCACCTGATACTGCTTGACGAAGCCGCCGACACTCGCGACCTCCGCCACACCCTGCGCTTTGGTGAGCTGGTAGCGCACGAACCAGTCCTGGATGGTGCGCAGCTCGGCCAAGCTTCGCTGGGCGGCGACAACGGCGTACTGGTACACCCAGCCGACGCCGGTGGCGTCCGGCCCCAAGGTGGGGCTGATGCCCCGCGGCATGCGGCCGGAGGCGAAGTTGAGGTATTCCAGCACCCGCGTCCGCGCCCAGTAGATGTCGGTGCCGTCCTCGAAAATGACATAGATGAACGACGCCCCGAAAACCGAGAGCCCGCGCACCACCTTGGATTTGGGCACCGCCAGCATCGCCGTGGTAAGCGGGTAGGTGACCTGATCCTCCACCACTTGCGGCGCCTGGCCCGGGTACTCGGTGTAGATGATCACCTGCACGTCCGAGAGATCCGGGATCGCGTCCAGCGGCGTACGAATTACCGCGTATATGCCGACGGCAATGACGAAGAACGTGCCGAGAAGCACGAGGAACAGGTTGCGAACCGACCACTCGATGATGCGCGTGAGCATGTCAGTGCGCTTTGTGGCCGCCGACAGCGGGTTGCACGCGCACGATCAGATACTCGCCGCCGCCCGAATCGACAAATTCGAAGTCGACCTTCTGACCCGGCTTCAACGTGCGGATCAGGGCAGGATCCTTGACGCGGAAATCCATCGTCATCGCCGGCCACTTGAGACTGGCGATCGGGGCATGGGCGAGCGTCACGGTAAAGTGGGCCGGATCCACTGCCTCGATACTGGCCTCGCCGCGGTGCGTCATCGACTTGGCGCTTTGGGCGCCGCCTTGACTGAACCCTCCCAGCGCCGCCTTGAGATTGCTTTCCGCGTCGATCAGAAAGTTCGCGCTCACCACCACCGCTTCCCCGGCTTTCACGCCCTCCAGCACTTCTACGTAGCCGTCGCCTCGCATGCCCAGTTTCACGACACGCGGCTCGAAGCGGCCCGCGCCAAGCTCAACCAGCACCACTTGCCGCGTACCGGAGTCGAGCACCGCCGAATCGGGCACGGCCAGCACTTTGCCTTTGTTGTGGCTCGACGCGAACTCCACTCTCGCGTACATGGCGGGCTTGAGCAGAGCCTGGACGTTGGACAGTTCGACCCGCACTTTTGCAGTTCGGGTTTCCGGAGTCACCGTCGGGTAGATGAAAGTTATCTTGCCGTTGAACACCTTGTCCGGATACGCATCGACCCTTACCGCGGCTGGCTGGCCCTGATGCACCATGCCGAGATCCTGCTCGAACACATCTGCGAGCACCCAGACGCTGGAAAGGTCGGCGATCTGGTACAGCACCTCGCCGGGCATGAAGCGCTTGCCCTGGATCGAGGGCTTTTCCAGCACCACGCCGCTCACGGCGGAACGCAATGTTACGTACTGCCTCGCCTTGCCTTCCTTCTGCAGTTGCAGCAGTTCGGCCTCCGAGATGTCCCAGTTGCGCAACCGCTGTAATGCGCTGTCGACCAACCGCTGCATGCTGGCCCGAATCTCCGGACCACCCTCCATGACCGATTGCACACCTTTCCAGGAAATCAGGTATTCCTGCTGGGCCGTGATCAATTCCGGGCTGTATACATCCATCAGCGCGTCGCCCTTTCTTACCGCTTGGCCAGTGGTATTGACGTAAAGGCGCTCGATCCAGCCCTCGAACCGGGGCGCCACCGTGTGCAACCGCCGCTCGTCTGCCTGCACCGTGGACACCGCCCTGATGCTGCGAGTGAGCTCACGCAACGCGGCGGCTTCGGTCCTCACCCCCAGCTTTTGCACTTTTTCGACGCTGATCTTCACCACCGACCCATCCGACGTTGGCTCTTCGCCCTCGTAAACCGGGGTGTAGTCCATGCCCATCGAATCCTTCTTCGGCACCGTCGAGGTGTCAGGCAGGCCCATCGGGTTGCGGTAGTAGAGAATCTTGCGGGCAGCCTGGGGCTTTGCCTGCTCGGGGAGGGCAGCACTGGATTGCGTTGATCTGCCGGTCCCCCACCAATATCCGGCAACGGCGGCCGCGACAGCCACGACAATCAGGAGTATTGCAGTCGAGATCCATTTCATTTTGTCCTCCTGGAGCTAGAGTGCCGGCTTGCCGGTGAGCAGGTCGATCTCCGCCAGCGCCTTGTTGTAGCCCGAGAGCGCCGATGCGTAGCTGATCTCGTAGCTGAGTACCGTCATCTGATTGTCGAGCAGCGTCAGGAAATCGACGCGATTGACCCGGTAGGCGGCGAGCGACGATTCAACAGCGAGCCGCGCCTGCGGCAGGATGCCGGTCTCGTAAAGCCGCGCCGATGCCAGGCTCTGTTCCGCGATCGCCAGCTGCTGGCGCAGTTTCGATGCCAGTTCATTGCTCTGCGCCTGGTAAAGGTCCTTGGCCTGGTCGCGCATGGCGATCGCCTCCGCGACCCGCGGGTCGCGTTTCGTTTCCCGGCGCACGGGCAGATTGATTGCGACAGTCACGCCCACCAGGTCGTCGCGGCGCATTCCATCCAGCGTGTTGTCCCGCTGGCCATACGAGAATTTCACGTCGAAGTCCGGGTAATAGTCCTTGCGCGCCAGTTCGATTGATTTGCTGCTCCGGTCGACCAAGCTCTTCAACGCCAGGAGCTGTGGACGCTGGCTGAGTGCCGTCTCCATCAGCGCTTCGAACTGAAGTTGCGCACCTCGACCCTGCAGCGCCATCGGCACGGGAGCAACGGCATCGAAGCGGCGTCCGAGAACTCGGGTCAGTTCCGCCGCGATCGTCTGCCGCTCGCGGCCGAGCTTGATCAGCTCATCGTTCATCCTCGATAGCTGCGTCTGCGCCTTGAGCACGTCGGCCTGGCCTCCCTGCCCGACCGAATAGCGCGACTCCGATATTTTCAGGAACTGCTCGAGAGCCTGCTTGTTCTTCTCGACAAGCCGCGCCGATACGGTGGCGAAGGCAAGCTCGAAGTACGCGGATTTCAGATCCCGGATCACCCGGTTGACGGTTTCCTGGTACGCGTGCGCGACAGATTCCGAGTCCTTCGCCGCGACTTCTTGCCGCAAATCGAGCTTTCCTGGAAATGGAATTTTCTGCGACAGGCCAAGCATCTTCATGGTCATGTCTTCGCGCCTGAAGATCTGCGACCTCAAAGGCGCGTTGATCACTCCGACCTCGAGCATCGGATCCTCGAGCGCCCCGGCAGGCAGCACGCGATGCTGCGCCGCCAGGCGCTCATTGCCAGCCGCGCGTATTTCGGGATTGTTGCGAACAGACTCTGCGACGAGCTCCTGTAGTTGCAGGTCCCGTGAATTTTCCCGCGTCATAACCTGCGCGCCGAGCGGCGCGCTCAAGACCGCGGTAACCGCAGCCACACAAGAATATAGAAATCGCATGACATCCTCCGAGCGCAAATCGTGCCGATGCCAGCGGGTGCCGGCACCGCGTTACCACGCGCGGAGAATCAGATCAGGAAAGACTGAAAGAGAATGCGAGACGGTGGCACAGAAGGCCACGGCAGCGCGAACTGCACGTTCATCGCGCGAACAATCCGGTGTTCGATCGCGACAACCTTGATCGGTGCGCAATCGACCCAGACCGGAACGACGACCTGGGGCGTGTCGGCGCTCTGGTCGGCGCTCAGGCAATGCGCCAGACAAAGATTCGCATTGACCGCCGGCTCCTCGTGGCAGGGCGGCTGGCTCGAACTGGCGGCGATCGCGAGCGCTGGAGCAGCCCGCAGCCAGTCGCAGCCGGCCATCGCAAGCGCCCCCTGAGTGAACAGCAGCAAGCCCAGCATTAGCTGCGCGACACGGGTGCGGGTACGGTGCCTGACCATAGTGCCTATCCTACTCCCGACGCGACCGGTTCACGCTGCTAGACCGGGACTCGGCAGTTGACCAGGATCAAACTTCACTTAACCGGTTCGATCCGGGTAACGGCCACTTTGCCGCCTGCCCGC
>Ga0315281_10003814_pt1 | contig 22042 bp, 15 predicted proteins | sample YL17G07_0_MG_FD_204540 | JGI IMG/M metagenome (GOLD analysis project Ga0315281, IMG submission 204540) | Sediment microbial communities from Yellowstone Lake, YNP, Wyoming, USA - YL17G07_0 | ecosystem: Environmental > Aquatic > Freshwater > Lake > Sediment | place: USA: Wyoming | collected... | reverse complement strand
GTGACGCTGCAGTTCGAAGCCGTCGCCTCCTCGCACCGCCCGCGCGGCGTTGATTCCGGCCACGAGACCTTGTGCAGCCGCTTCTTCATAACCCGACGTGCCGTTGATCTGTCCGGCGAAAAACAGTCCGCGGATTCGTTTCGTCTCGAGCCGTCTCGTGAGCTCCGTCGGCTGGATGAAGTCGTACTCGACCGCGTAGCCGGGCCGCAGCATCACGGCATCTTCAAGACCTGGAAGCGCGTGAACGAGATCGAGCTGCACGTCCCGGGGAAGACTCGTCGAAAAGCCGTTCACGTAAATTTCTCTCGCGCTGCGGCCTTCTGGTTCGAGAAAGATCTGGTGGCGCTCTTTGTCGGGGAAGCGAACGATCTTGTCTTCGAGCGACGGACAATAGCGCGGACCGATGCCCTGAATCTGTCCGTTGAACAGCGGCGAGCGATCCACATTGGCGCGCACGAGATCGCGAACGCGATCGTTTGTATGAATCAGATAACAGTCGATTTGATCTCGCGTGATGCTGCCGCTGAGAAATGAAAAAGGGACCGGGCGTTCATCGCCGCGCTCGACGGCGAACGTTCCAGCCGCTGCGAGGCGATCGAAGTCGATGCTCGCGCGATCGAGCCGCGGTGGCGTGCCCGTTTTCAACCGTCCCCACTCGAAACCGAAACTCTTGAGAGACGAGGCGAGATCGCGCGATGGTGGTTCATCCGCGCGGCCGGCAGGACGCTGCTCCGGCCCGATGTGAATAAGGCCGTTGAGAAACGTGCCGGTCGTGATCACGAGCGCCTCGCATGCATACGAGTCGCCGTCCTCCATCGCGAGACCGACGAGGCGACCGTGCTCGACGAGGATGCGCCCGGCGCGCGCGACGAGCCAGGTGATGTTTCGTTCGCGCTCGAGCTCCTGCTTCACCCACTCGCCGTACCGCTGCTTATCTGCCTGCGCGCGAGGCGACCACACTGCCGGACCGCGGCTCCGATTGAGCAGCTTGAACTGGATCGCTGTCGCGTCAATCGCGCGGCCCATCAATCCACCGAGCGCATCGATCTCGCGAACGAGATGACCCTTGGCCGTTCCGCCGATCGCCGGGTTGCACGGCATGTGCGCGATCGTGTCCGTGGACAGCGTGCACAAACCGACCTGCGCACCGAGGCGCGCCGCAGCAAACGCCGCCTCGCATCCCGCATGGCCTGCGCCGATCACGATGACGTCGAAGCGATCTTTCAAGAACGTGACGCCTTATTTTCCGACACAGAACCGCGCGAAGATGTGCGCGAGCAGATCATCCGGCGCGCGGCGTCCTGAGATCTCTTCGAGCGCGCTGCGTGCGCTCTGAAGATCGGCGAGGACAAACTCTTCGGGCAGCAACTCGCCGCGTTCAGCGACTGCCGCACGGGCGCGCGAAAGAGCATCGTGTGCTTTCTCCACGAGCACGATGTGGCGCAAGTTTGTGATGGCTGGTTGATCGCGGCTCGGCTCGACATCAAGCACGCGCGCCAGTTCATCGCGAAGACGATCCAACCCGATGCCGATCGTTGCTGAAACGGGCAGGAATCCGCCACGAACGTCCTCGCCGATATCGCACTTGTTTGCGACGACGACTCTTCTGGAGTCAGTCGTTTCCCGCAATATCTGCACGTCCGATTCGTCGAGTGGCTGTGAGCCGTCGACGACGACGAGCACCGCATCGGCCACCCGAATCGCATTCCGCGCGAGGCCGACGCCCGCAGATTCGACGAGGTCGTCTGTGGTTCGAATGCCAGCCGAATCGACGAGCGTGATGCGCAAGCCGTGGATCTCGACGGTCTCCGTGATCAGATCGCGAGTGGTTCCAGGTATCGACGTGACGATCGCCCGTTCGCCGCCGGCCAGCGAATTGAACAAACTCGACTTGCCGACGTTCGGCTTCCCGACGATCGCGACCTGCAGTCCCTCCCTGATCAGTCGTCCTCGGCGTCCGTCGGCGAGCAGGCGCGAGATTTTGTCGAGCAGTTCATCGAGCGCGGCAGGCAGCTGGCCCGATTCGACGAAGTGGTAGCCCTCTTCAGGAAAATCGACGGACGCTTCAAGACGTGCGATCAGATCGAACAACGTCGCGTCGATTGCGGCGATGCGTTCGGTGAGCGTCCCTTCGAGCTGATCGAATGCCGCGCGCGCCTGCAGCGGCGTCACGGCGTCCACGAGATCGGCGACGGCTTCCGCCTGCGTCAAATCGACGCGGCTGTTGAGAAACGCGCGCAGGGTGAACTCTCCGGGCTCCGCGAGTCTCGCGCCGTTTGCCACCGCCGCCGCAACGATCGCGCGCAGGATCACCGGACTCCCATGCGCACTGATCTCGACGACGTCGTCTCCGGTATAGGAATGGGGCGCCGGAAACAGCGTCACGACGGCGTGATCGATCAATTGCTCGGTTGAATGGATCCTGCTGAACGTCGCGTGTCGCGCGACCAGCGGAACGTCGGTCGCGCGCAGCGCACCGGTGATCGCGCAGGCGTCCGGTCCGCTCAGACGAACGACGCCGATGCCGCCGCGTCCGGGCGGCGTGGCGATCGCGACTATCGTGTCGGCTGTGGAAAACATCGTGGCTCGCTGCCGCCAGCCACTATTTGCGTAACGAGATGAGTACCGTCTTCGAAAATGCGTCGCCGACGCTTTCGGTCGTGACGCCGGGGACTTCGGCGACAGCCATGTGCACCAGGCGGCGCTCGTACGGGTTGAGCGGGCCAAGCTGCTGATCCGCGCCCGACTGCTTCACCTTTTCCGCGAGCAGCTTGGCCATCTGCCGCAGCTCGATGTCCTTGCCCTTGCGATAGCCGAGCGCGTCGATGAACACGCGCCGCTCATCGCGTACGTCGCGGGCGAATGCGCTGTCGACGACGTGCTGCAGCGCCTTCAGCGGCTCGCCGCGATGGCGCGCGAGCAGCTCGGCCTGCTCGCCGTCGAAGTTCAAGCGGGGGCCGTCGGCGGTGTCTTCGCGCGAGACTGTCGAGTCGATGCCGAACGCGCTGGCGACGCGCTCGAGAAAATCGACGATGGGCTGCGTTGGATCGCTCATGTCAGCTCTTCTGCGCATCCGCGGCTTCGGTCTTGCCGCCGCCCACGCGTTTCAGTCGACGCTCCGCCGCGGGGCGGACGGTCCGTACGACCGGAGGCCCGATGATGTAGTTCGTGGCGTACTGCTGACCGATCTGCCAGACGTTGCTCACGAGCCAGTACAGCGCGAGACCTGATGGCGCCCACAGAAACATGAAGGTGAACATGACGGGCATGAACATCATCATCTTCTGCTGCGCCGGATCGACGCCCGTTGACGGCATCGTCCATTGCTGCCAGAGCTGACTGGCGCCCATCAGAATCGGCGTCACGTAGTACGGATCGTGCGCCGACAGATCGTGAATCCAGCCGATGAACGGCGCGCCGCGCAATTCAATCGCCGTGGAGAGCAGCGCGTAGAACGCGAAGATGAGAGGGAACGTCAGGAGAATCGGAATGCAGCCACCGGCGGGATTGACGCCTCGCTCTTTGTAGAGCGCCATCATCTCCTGGTTCATCTTCTGCTTCCCAGGATCGGTCGCCTTCAGCTTCGAGTAGCGATCCTGAATCGCTTTCACCTCCGGCTGAATCGCCTGCATCTTCCGCATCGACACGACGCTCATGTGGCGGAACGGCAGGATGAGGAGATTGATGATGACGGTCAGGAGGATGATGTCCCAGCCGTAATTGCCGACGTAGCCGTGAATCCATTTGAGCGACTTGAGGAGCGGGACCACGATCACCGCGAACCAGCCGAAGTTGATCGCGCGCGTCGCGTCGGGACCGATGGCCGCGAGGACGTCGAAGTCCTTCGGGCCGGCGAAGAACTGCACGGCTCCGGAGCGCTTCGGCTCGATGGAGTACGACACGAGCTCGCGAGCGGCGTCCTTTGATCCTGCCGGCGGCGGAATCGTCACCGGCTGATAGGTGACTTTGCTCGGACCGGTCGAGAGCGCCGCGGTCATGAAGTAGTTGTCGTCGACGCCGGCGAAAAAGAAGTCGCCGTCGTACGCCGGCTGCTTCGTCAGGTCCTTCACCGAGAGGCGCTGCACTTTGCCGGCCTGAAACAGCAGACCTTCCGCGACCTGTGTGTAGCGGCTGATCTCCGCGATGTCTCCGACGGCCGGACCCCAGACAATCGCTGGCGTGATCGCGCGCGTGCCGGCGGTCACTTCTACCCGGACGGTGACCGTGTACGAGTCGGGCAGAAAGTGAAACGTCTTAACGGCCTGAATTCCCGCGGCGTCGCGATATTCGAAGCGCAGGTCGATCGGCGACGTGATCATCCCCTCCGGCGCCGCGTTCACCGAGTAGAGCGCGCCGTTGAGCGTCGTATCGAGCTGCGCGTCGGATGTGCTGAGCGTGAACGGGAGAGGCTGCGTGCCGAGATTGCTCTCGACGAGCTCCTGCGGTTTGCGTTCCCGGTCGAGATATTTCTTCAGCCGCCAGCTCTTGAGGCGGGCGCCGCGATTCGTGATCAACGCGATGACGTCGCGCGTTTCGACGCGAACGTCACGCTCCGTTGACCCGCCGACTAAGGCCGCGGCTGCCGGGGCCGCAGGCGCAGCCGCCGGTGCAGGAGATGCAACCTTGGCCGCGCCAGGGGTCGGCGTCGATCGATTTGCCGTTTGCGTGCTGGACGTTCCCTGCGGCGGCTTCGGCACAGGTTTCACGACGAGTGCCTGGTAACCGTACAAGACGATGAAGGACAGAAAGATTGCGATGAGAACGCGGCGTTCCATTACCGTCCAGTCCGAAGCGGCACCGGGTCGTGCCCGGATCGGCCAAGGGGATGACAGCGGGCGAGACGTCGAAGGCCCAGCCAGCTACCGGCGAGGACACCATGCCGTTCGATCGCCTCGGCGGTGTAATCCGCGCATGACGGCAGGAACCGGCAGGAGCCTCTAAAATACGGCGAAATAAAGATCTTGTAGCCGCGAAGCGCGAGAAGGGCAGCGCGAATCTGCACTGGCTGTTCAGCGGGCCTTGAGGATTCGACGGGTGACGGAGGCGCGATATTCGGCTTCAAGAGTGGTCAGGCTCGTCGTGAGCAGCTCTCGCCGGGGCACCACCACGATATCGAAGCCTGGCGCGATGTCATTTCGACGGAAAACCTCTCGAATCAAACGCTTAGCACGATTCCTGACGACCGCTCCGCCCAGCCGTTTCGTGGCTGCAATGCCCAGCCGGCCGGTGGTCAGGCCATTCGGCTTGGTGAACAGCGTGTAGTAGCGTCCCGGAACGCGGGTGCCGTGCTCGTAGACGTCCTGGAAATCGGCGTGTCGGCGGATCCGCTGGCTCGGGCGGAACTTCAAACGCTATTCGCTGCTCACAGTAAGACGCTTACGGCCCTTCGCGCGGCGCCGTTTCAGAACCAGGCGGCCGTTTTTCGTGCTCATCCGCACCAGGAACCCGTGCGCACGCTTGCGGCGGCGGGTATTTGGCTGGAATGTGCGCTTGCCTTTCATTGCGTTCCTCCGGGAACCCTGAGTTCAAGTTTGTGAACCTGCAATGGTAGCGAACGGGTTCCAGCAGTGTCAATCGTGGCGGGTACGGATCGGCGCGTCTTTGTGCTAAAGTCGCCCTCTTTCGCGCGACTCGCTGCCTCATTTACCCGGTCCAAGCTCATGCTCGTTCGGTCTGTCACCAGAGTTTTCCACACCTGTGGAAAAAACTGTGGAAATTCCCTACGAAACAGTGATCTTGTCCCTCTTTCCGCTCAAGAATCGTGCGAAACGAGCGATTTTGTCATGGGCGAAAGTTCGACGAATTCGTGCAGTTTTGAACCGAAATGAACCTCTGGGACGAAATCCTCGCGCGCGTCGAAACCAAGGTGAACCGCCACAGTTTCTACACCTGGTTCAAGCCGACGACATTCCTGGCTGCCGACAAGCAGTCGGTAACCGTCCGCGTCCCGAACCCGCTCTTCAAAGACTGGCTGATGAAACATTACACCGGCGTCATCAGCGAGGCGATGAACGAAGTCAAGCATCCGAATCTCGCCGTAAATTTTGTGACGGAGCCACAAAATGAAGGCGTACCGACCACGCTGAGCGTCGATGAAGCTGCGGCGTTTGAAAACGATCCGCCGCCGTCTGCCCCGGGACCCGCGGGGCTCAATCCTCGCTACACGTTCGGCGCCTTCATCGTCGGCTCATCGAATCAGTTCGCGCACGCGGCGTGTCGCGCGGTCGCGGAAGCGCCGTCGCGTTCCTACAATCCGCTGTTCATCTATGGCGGCGTGGGACTCGGCAAAACGCACCTGATGCATGCGATCGGTCAGTACGTGCTGCAGCACGATCGCAATCTGAAGCTGACCTACATCTCGTCCGAGCGGTTCATGAACGAGATGATTAACGCCGTCCGCTACGACCGCATCATCGACTTCCGCGAACGCTATCGCACGGTGGATGTGCTCCTGGTCGATGACATCCAGTTTCTTGCGGGCAAAGAGGGCACACAGACGGAGTTCTTTCACACGTTCAACGCCCTCTATGATTCGCAGAAGCAGATCGTCCTCAGCAGCGATTCGCCTCCACACGAGATTCCGTCTCTCGAAGAGCGGCTGCGCTCGCGTTTCGAGTGGGGATTGATTGCGGATATCGGCTCGCCCGATCTCGAGACGAAGATCGCGATTCTGAAGAAGAAGGCCGAAGCGGAAGCCGTTCCGCTGCCGGACAACGTCGCGATCTACATTGCGAGCAAGATCAAGTCGAATATCCGCGAGCTCGAAGGCTCATTGATTCGCCTGATCGCATACGCATCACTCACAGGCCAGGAACTCACGCTCCCGCTCGCGCAGGAAGTGCTGAAGAACATCATCGACCACGACGGGAAGGCTGTCACGATCGAGATTATTCAGAAATACGTTGCCGACTACTACAACCTGAAGCTGACTGAACTGAAGTCGCGCAATAACTCCAAGTCAGTCGCCAAGCCGCGCCAGATCGCGATGTATCTCTGTAAGTCGCTGACACACGCGTCGCTTCCTGAAATAGGCCGCAGCTTCGGCGGAAAACACCATTCGACCGTCATTCACTCGATTCGAAAAGTCGACGACCTGCGGAAGAAAGACGGAAATTTCAACACCCTGATCGGCGGGTTTCTCGAAGCATTTCACTAAGAAAACGGTTTTCCACAACTACCCGGTTTCTTACCCTGAGGAAGGCCTGTGCACGTCCGGGACGGGCCGTTTGGCAGGCCCCGGAGCCCCGTGGAAAGGTCACGATTTTTCCACAAGTTAAATATCTGAAAAATAATGGTTTATAGACCCTGTTCACTTTTCAACACACCCTCTTCTCCTATATAATTTCCTATTCTCTAATCTCTCCCTTTCCTCAGGGGATCGCGGGTGAGTTCCCGCCTTTTTCGAGGTCAGCCACTTTATGGAACTAGTCGTCCGTAAGAACGACCTTCTGCGAGAACTGCAACTTTTCCAGGGCATCGTCGAACGCAAGAACACGATCCCGATTCTCGCGAACGTGTTGATGGAGGCCAAGGGCGACGAGGTACGTTTTCTCGCGACTGACCTCGAAGTCGCGCTTCGCAGTAAATGCGCCGCAACGGTGACCAAACCAGGGTCGCTGACGCTGCCAGCCAAGAAATTCTACGAAATCGTGAAGTCGCTGCCTGAGACCGACATCCGAATCAGCGAAGACAAGGGAGGCGTCAAAGTAGCGGCCGATCGCTTCGATTCACGGATGCAGACGCTTCCCAAAGAAGATTTTCCGACGCTCCCTGATGCCGGCGCGGGCGCTGGCGCTCTTCTAGGCCGCACGGCCATCAAGGAGATGGTGACGAAGACGCAGTTCGCCATCACCGGCGAAGACACGCGGTATTTCCTAAACGGCGCGCTCTTCGTGCTGCGCGCCGATTCGATGAGCCTCGTGGCCACCGACGGCCACCGCCTGGCGCTGGTCACGTGCCCGCGAGACGGCAAAGCCAAGAAAGACGCCGAAGAAGACAAACCGATTCTCCCGAAAAAGACACTCGGCGAGCTCGGGCGGTTGCTCGCTGAAGGCGACGGCGATATCAGGTATGAGCGCGGTGAAAACCATCTGTTCTTCAGCGTCGGCGATCGCCTGCTCATCTCGCGCATGATCGACGGCCAGTTTCCCGCGTATGAGCGCGTCATTCCCAAGGGCAACGACAAGCACATCGAATTCGAGCGCGATCGACTGACGAACGCGGTTCGTCGCGTCGCGCTGCTGTCGAACGAGCGGTCGCGCGCAGTGAAATTCCAAGTGGAAAAAGGGAAGGTCGACGTGATGTCGAGCAGCCCGGACGTCGGCGAAGCGCATGAGACGCTGCCCGTCGACTACACCGGCGGCTCGATGCAGATCTGCTTCAACGCGCAGTACGTGCTCGATTTTCTTTCGGCGGTGTCCTGCGACGTCGTCTCACTCGAGCTCAAGGATGAAGTCAGTCAGGCCGTAATGAAGCCCGTGGGTGTCGAGGGCTACGACTACACGTACGTCATCATGCCGATGCGAGTCTGATGGAACACACGGACCCCATTCAGGATTCACCGTCGGCGGGCGCCAGCAACGACTACGGCGCAGACAAGATCAAGGTCCTCGAAGGCCTCGAGGCCGTTCGGAAACGGCCGGCGATGTACATCGGATCGACGGGCCCGGCGGGCCTGCACCATCTGGTGTACGAAGTCGTCGACAACTCAATCGACGAGGCCCTGGCGGGCTTCTGCACTGAGGTCAACGTCTCGATCCATCTCGACGGCTCGGTGACCGTGGTCGACAACGGCCGCGGCATCCCCGTCGGTCAGCACACGAGCGGGAAGTCGGCGGCCGAAGTTGTCCTGACGGTGCTGCACGCAGGCGGCAAATTCGACAACGACAGCTACAAGGTCTCGGGCGGTCTCCACGGTGTCGGCGTATCGGTCGTCAACGCGCTGTCGGAGACGCTGAACCTCGAGATCTGGCGCGACGGACAGGTCTACCACCAGACCTACGAACGTGGGCATCCGACGGCGGACCTTGAAGTCACGGGCACGACGAAACGCCGGGGCACGAAGGTCACGTTCAAGCCCGATACGCAGATCTTCGAAACCGTTGAATTCAGCTTCGACACGCTGGCCCAACGCCTGCGCGAGCTCGCGTTCCTCAACGGCGGCGTCACGATCACGCTGGACGACGAGCGCGACGGCAAGAGCCACAAGTTCCACTACGAAGGCGGCATCGTCTCGTTCGTCACGCACCTGAACAAGAACAAGACGGCCGTCAACGAGAAGCCGATCTACATGCGCGGCGAGAAGGACGGCATCGAGGTCGAGATCGCGCTGCAGTGGAACGACGGCTACGCGGAGATTGTCTATACCTTCGCGAACAACATCAACACCCACGAAGGCGGAACGCACCTGTCGGGTTTCCGCTCCGCGCTGACGCGGACAATCAACCACTACACGACCAAGAACGCGCTCGCGAAGGATCTGAAGGAAAGCATCACCGGTGAGGACATCCGCGAAGGCCTGACGGCCGTCATCAGCGTCAAGATTCCGCGTCCGCAGTTTGAAGGCCAGACCAAGACGAAGCTCGGCAACACGGAAGTCAAGGGCATCGTCGAGGCGATTCTGAACGACAAGCTCGGATCGTTCCTCGAAGAGAACCCGTCCGTTGCGAAGCGCATCGTCGGCAAGGCGATTGACGCCGCCCGCGCGCGCGAAGCCGCCCGCAAGGCCCGCGACCTCGTACGCCGCAAAGGCGCGCTCGATGGCAGTTCGCTGCCAGGCAAGCTTGCCGACTGTCAGGAACGCGATCCCGCCCTGTGTGAGCTGTACATCGTCGAGGGCGAGTCGGCAGGCGGATCCGCGAAGCAGGGGCGTGACCGACGCTTCCAGGCGATCCTGCCGCTCAAGGGCAAGATTCTGAACGTGGAGAAAGCCCGTTTCGACAAGATGCTCGGCAGCGACGAGATCAAGACGATGATCGCGGCGCTCGGATGCGGCATCGGCGCCGAAGATTTCGATCTCGCGAAGCTGCGCTACCACCGCATCATCATCATGACCGACGCGGACGTGGACGGCTCCCACATCCGCACGCTGCTGCTGACGTTCTTCTATCGCCAGCTCCCGAAGATCATCGAAAGCGGCTATATCTACATCGCGCAGCCGCCGCTGTTCCGCGTCAAGCGCGGCAAGTCCGAAACCTACATCAAGGACGAGCGCGATCTCGAGTCGTACCTGATCAAGCGGGCGGCTGAAGCGCGCATCGTGAAGATCCCGTCGAGCCACGCGGAGATTTCCGGGGCGGATCTCGAGAAGCTGCTGCAGCGGTTGATCGCGCATCAGAAGCTCATGCAGGTGGTCGAGCGGCGCGGCTATCCGCGCGAGATCGTCGAGGCGCTCGTCGCCGCCGCCGCCGACCGTGAATATTTCGCGGACAAAGAGAAGCTGGACGGCCTGTCGCAGGGGTTGACGACGCCGACGCGGAAAGTGACGGTCCAGCCCGACGAGGAACACAACCGTTTCCTGCTGAACGTCGAGGATCGGTCGAGCGGTTATCCCCGTCATCACAGGATTGGCGTGGACTTCGTCGCCGGCGTCGAGTACCGGACGCTCGTGGCCAACCGCCGCGACGTGCCGGCGATCAACGGGCCGATCGTCGTGAGTGGCGCGGAGGTGGCGGACGACGCACCGGATGCGGAGGGCGAGCAGAAGCCGGCAAAGGCGAAGCTCGCCGATGTCACGCTGCAGTCGATTGACGAGCTCGTGGACTACTTCATCTCCGCGGGCAAGAAAGGCGTTGCGATCAACCGCTACAAGGGCCTCGGCGAGATGAATCCCGAGCAGCTCTGGGAAACCACCATGGACCCCGGCGTCCGCACGCTGCTGCAGGTGCGCGCCGAAGATCACACGGAAGCCGACCTGATGTTCACCACGCTCATGGGTGACCAGGTCGAACCGCGCCGCAAGTTCATCGAAGACAACGCGCTCGACGTCAAAAACCTCGATGTCTGAATTCGCCGCCAGCCAGCACCCGGTCAACATCGAAGACGAGATGAAGCGGTCGTACATGGATTACGCCATGAGCGTAATCATTGGACGAGCGCTGCCCGACGCCCGCGACGGCCTGAAGCCCGCGCATCGCCGTGTCATCTACGGCATGAAGACGATGGGCCTCTCCGCGACGCGCGGCTACCGCAAATGCGCGAAGATCGTCGGCGAGGTGATGGGCAATTTCCATCCCCACGGCGACGCGTCGATCTACGACACGCTCGTCCGGATGGCGCAGGACTTCAACATGCGCTATCCGATCGTCGACGGCCAGGGCAACTTCGGATCGATCGACGGCGACCCGCCGGCCGCGATGAGGTACACCGAAGCGCGCCTCGAAGCGCTCGCCGACGACATGATGACGGATCTCGACAAGGAGACCGTCGACTTCACGCCGAACTACGACGAGACGACCGAGGAGCCGACCGTCCTTCCGGCGCCGTTTCCGAACCTGCTCGTCAACGGCTCGGCGGGCATTGCCGTCGGCATGGCGACCAACGTGCCGCCGCACAACCTGCGCGAGGTGATCGACGGCTGCATCTGGCTCATCAACAACACGCATCTCAAGCAGGACGATGAGGTCGTCACCCGCGCCGAGAAGCTCAGGAACCTGATTCGTCTCATCCCGGCGCCGGACTTCCCGACCGCCGGGTACATCGTCGGCCGTGCCGGCGCGCTGCAGGCCTACATGACGGGCCGCGGCGCCATCATGATGCGCGCGCGATCGACCACGGAGACGAACAAGAAGGGCGATCGCACGTCGATCGTTTTTACCGAGATTCCCTATCAGGTCAACAAGGCGAGGCTCATCGAGCGCATCGCAGACCTGGTGCGCGAGAAGACGATCGAAGGCATTTCGGATCTTCGCGACGAGTCCGATCGCGACGGCATGCGCATCGTCGTCGAGTTGAAGCGCGGCGAAGTGCCCGAGGTCATCCTCAACAACCTCTACAAGCACACGCCGCTGCAGTCGAGCTTCGGCATCATCATGCTGGCCATCGTCGGTGGCCGGCCGAAGGTGATGACGCTGCTCGAGCTGGTGGAGACCTTCGTCGAGTTCCGCAGGGAAGTCGTCCGGCGGCGGATGGAGTTCGATCTCAGGAAGGCGGAAGCGCGGTATCACATCCTCGAAGGCTTGCGGATCGCGATCGATCACCTCGACGACGTGATCAAGCTGATTCGCGCCGCGAAGACCGTGCCCGAGGCGCGCGAGGGCCTGATGACGACGTTCGGCCTCACGCAGCTCCAGTCGCAGGCCATTCTCGACATGCAGCTCCAGCGGCTGACTGGCCTTGAGCGTCAGAAGATCCTCGACGAGCTGGCGGAGCTGCTGAAGACGATCGAGCGGCTGCGCGCGATCCTCGGAAGCGAGAAGCTGCTGATGCAGATCATCGTGGACGAGCTCAAAGAGGTTCACGCGAAGTACGGCGACGACCGTCGCACCGAGATCATCGACGGCGAATCCGGTGATATCAACATCGAAGACCTGATCGCGGAAGAAGACATGGCGATCACGGTCACGAACACCGGCTACATCAAGCGGACCGCGATCTCGACGTATCGCAATCAGCGCCGCGGCGGCAAAGGCCGCATCGGCATGCGGACGCGCGACGAAGACTTCGTCAGCTATCTCTTCGTCGCGTCCACGCACGCCTACATCATGATCTTCACGGACCGCGGCCGCGCGTACTGGCTGAAGGTCCACGAGATTCCCGACGTCGGACCAGGCGGCAAAGGCAAGTCGATCGCGAACCTCGTTTCGATGGAAGAGGGCGAGAAGATCGCGGCGATGCTCACTGTGAAGGAATTCCCGGACGACAAGTTTGTCGTCATGGGTTCACGCAAAGGCGTGGTCAAGAAGACGCAGCTCTCGGCTTTCAGCAACCCGCGCGCCGGCGGCATCATCGCGATGGGCGTCGAGGACGGCGATTCTGTCATCACCGCCCTGGTGTCTGATGGCAAGGGAGAGATCTTCATCGGCACGCGCCACGGCATGGCGATTCGCTTCCCCGAAGACGACGTGCGGCCGATGGGCAGGACGGCCTACGGGGTTCGCGGCATCACGCTGCGAGACGACGACGTGGTCGTCGCGATGGAAGTGGTGCAACCGGGCGGAACGCTCCTGACGGTGACCGAGGGCGGATACGGCAAGCGCACCGAGATGGACGAGTATCGCGTTCAGTCGCGGGGCGGCGTCGGCGTCATCAACATCGCGACCAACAAGCGTAATGGCCAGGTGGTGGGCGTGGCCTATGTCGAAGAGGGCGACGAAGTGCTGCTCATCACGCAGCAGGGGATGATCATCCGCATGCCGACCAACGACGTGCGCGCGATCGGCCGCGCGACGCAGGGCGTCAGGCTGATCGAGATCGAGGGCGAAGACAAAGTCGTGTCGGTCGCCCGACTTGTCGAGAAGGAAGACAACGGGGAAGAGGCCCCGCCGGCGGCCTAGGTCCTACGGCGTCTTCGGCAGGTCCTTCACTTCGGCTTCCCTGACCAGCCAGTCGCCATCCTGCCTCACGAACGAGAACGTCACGTCGCGCGAGTCAAGCATCTGCTTGCCGGTCTCCGGATCGCGCATCGTCATATCGGCCGTCACGTAGGCACGCGCGGTCTCATCTGAGTTGACGACGACGTCTGCGTCGACGAAGTCGACATTCCAGCCGCCGGGCGGCGGCGTGAATGCGCCCATCGCCGCGAGCACAGCGTCTCGCGATGTCAGGTCCGGTCCGTTTTTCCCCACTCGCACGTGAACCTCTGCGATGGCGAACTTTCGAAGTTGCGCGAGTCTGGTGACGCGGCCAAGGTCGGCTTCATTTGCCGGAATCGACAGCGCCGCGGCAATCTGCCCGAGCCGCGCCTTCACGATGCGGTTCGGATTGAACCACCACTGGTAGACGAAGTAGCCGGTCAGCGCAGCGAGCACGACGGCGACATAGATCGAACCGTTCGTCTTCATGCGATCTCGAGGCGCGCGTATTTGGCGCGCAGTGTCTTCCGTCCGACCGCGTTGAACCGCACGACCAGTTTTGCATCGTCGTCCAGCCGCTCGACGCTCAGGACCTCGCCCATGCCGAACTGCGCGTGCTTGACGCGCATGCCAGGGCGCAGCCCCGCGCCCGGTGACGACTGATCTTCGTCCTCATACGCGTAGGTCGGCGTCTCTTCGCGCGTGCGGCGGCCTTTGCCGTAAGGGTTCGTTCTGAATTCGTAGTGCGGGACATTGCCCTGATAGCCGCTCGACGTAAACGCCGGCGCGACGCGCTCGACAAGTTCTGCCGGAATTTCATCGATAAACCGCGACGGCTGGCTTGACTGATATTCGCCGAAGATCCGCCGGCGGGCGGCGCCCGTGATGACGAGCTTCGCCCGTGCCCGCGTCATGCCGACGTAGCAGAGACGGCGCTCCTCTTCGAGCTCCTCTTCGTCCTCCGATGACCGCGAGTGCGGAAACAGCCCTTCCTCGAGACCGGCAAGGATGACGGTCGGAAACTCCAGGCCCTTGGCGCTGTGCAGCGTCATCATCCAGACGCGCGCGTTCTGCGAGCCGGCCTCTTCGTCGGTATCCGAGAGCAGCGACAGACGATCGACGAACCCGTTGATCGACGGCTCAGGCTCGCGGCCTTCGTACTCGCGAGCGGCCGAGACAAGCTCGGCGAGGTTTTCGACGCGCGCGTCGGCCTCTTCGCTGCGCTCGTCGCGCAGATCCCGCAGGTAGCCGCTCTGGTCGAGGATCTTGCCGATCGCAATCGATACCGATTCCTGGCGGGCGACGTCCGTCAGCGTGACGATGAGATCGCGGAACGCGGTGAGGGACGCGGCGGCGCGGCCCGTAAAGGCTTTCTCCTCGAGGCCGCGCACCACGCGGGTCCAGAGCGAGTTGGCGGCCGCCGCCGGCTGAAGCCCGGCGTCGAGCAGCGGCAGATCTGAATGATCCGACGGCGGGACGTTCTCAACCGCGTCCATCACGCCCTTGCCGATGCCGCGGGCCGGCACGTTGATTACGCGTCGCAGGCTGACATCGTCGTGCGGGTTGATGACGAGCCGCATGTATGCGAGCGTATCTTTGACTTCCTTGCGTTCGTAGAACCGGACGCCGCCGATGATCTTGTACGCGACGCCTTCGCGCATCAGCGCGTCTTCGATCGGCCGCGACTGTGCGTTCGTTCGGTAGAGCACCGACGTAATCGCGCCGGCATCGTCTGCCAGCGACGCTCTGGCCGTGCGCGTGATGAAATCGGCTTCCTCGAGCTCGTCGTTGCCGCGGTAGTACGTGATTCGCGCCCCGCCTTTGCGGTCCGTCCAGAGATGCTTGTCTTTCCGGTTGCGGTTCCGGCTGATGACCGCGGACGCGGCGTCGAGAATGATCTGCGTCGATCGGTAGTTGCGTTCGAGCTTGACGGTGAAGGCTTCGGGGAAATCCCGCTCGAAATCGAGGATGTTGCGAAGGTCGGCGCCGCGCCACTTGTAAATCGACTGATCGGGATCGCCGACGACGCACAGATTGCGATGGGCCTCGGCCAGCCGGCGGATCAAGAGGTACTGCGGCCGGTTGGTGTCCTGATATTCGTCCACCATCACGAACCGGAATTGCGTGGAGTACTTGACCCGGACTCGTTCTGACTGCTCGAACAGATCGACGGTTTTCAGGAGGAGGTCGTCGAAGTCGAGGGCGTTGCTCTCCTTGAGCGCAGTCAGATAGAACGCATAGACCTTGGCGATGTGCTCGTCGCGGCGGTTCCAGCCGGCGGCGCCGGCGACGTCGTCGGGACTCTCCATGCGGTTCTTCGCATGCGAGATGCGCGAGAGCGCCGCTCTCGGCTGGATGAAGGCGTCGTCGATGTGGAGAGCCTTCAGCGCCTGCTTGACGACCGAGAGCTGGTCGGACGAGTCGTAGATGACGAAGTCGCGCGACAGGCCGATCGCCGGCGCTTCGCGGCGCAGGAGGCGCGCGCAGAGCGCGTGGAATGTCGACACCCACATCCGGCTGCAGTCCGAGCCGAGCAGCGATTCGACGCGCGTCCGCATTTCCTCGGCGGCTTTGTTCGTGAACGTGACCGCGAGGACTTCTTCGGGCTGCGCGTGGCCGTCGCCGACGAGATAGGCGATGCGACTCGTGATGACGCGGGTTTTTCCCGATCCGGCGCCGGCCAGGATCAGAAGCGGTCCGTTGATGTGAAGAACTGCTTCGCGCTGTTCTGGATTGAGGCTTTCTAGGAAGTGCAAGCCTCTATTCTACAGTCACTGACTTCGCGAGGTTCCTCGGCTGATCGACGTCGCAGCCGCGCCGGACGGCGATGTCGTACGCCAGCAGCTGCAGCGGCAGCACCATGACGATCGGCGTCAGCAGATCCGGGGTGCGCGGCACCTCGAGCACCGAGTCGTTGGCCTTGTCGAGAATCGCCCAGAGCTTGTTGTCGCCGCGCGTGGTGATGGCAATGACCGATCCGCCCCTGGCTTTTGCTTCCTGGACGTTACCGATCATCTTTTCGAACACGTGATCGTGCGGCGCTAGCGTCACCACGGGCATGTGCTCGTCAATAAGTGCGATCGGGCCGTGCTTCATCTCGCCCGCCGGGTAGCCTTCGGCGTGGATGTACGAGATTTCTTTCAACTTCAGCGCGCCTTCCAGGGCGATTGGATAGTTGATGCCCCGGCCGAGATACAGAAAGTCCGTCCTCGTCTGGAACCGCGCGGCAATTTCCTCAACTGCTGGTGCGATCTTGAGCGTTTCTTCAAGGATGTGCGGCAGTTGCAGCAGCGCGTCAACGTGGGGTTTTGACGCCTCGGGTGACAGCGTGCCCCGAACCTGCGCCAGCCGCAGCGCCAGCAGGTAGAGCGCGACCAGCTGCGAGGTGAATGCCTTTGTCGACGCGACGCCGATTTCCGGCCCGGCATGCGTGTAGATCGTCCCCTCCGTTTCGCGCGTCGCCATGCTGCCAACGACATTGCAGATGGAAATGCTCGAGGCGCCCTCCTTCTTCGCTTCGCGCAGCGCCGCCAGCGTGTCCGCTGTCTCGCCCGACTGCGTGATGACGACGGCCAGGGTGTTCTTGCCGACGATCGGGCGGCGGTAGCGATACTCGGAGCCGTAATCGACGTCGACGGCGACTCGAGCGAGCTGCTCGATCATGAACTTGCCGACCAGCCCGGCGTGCCACGAGGTGCCGCATGCGAGGATCGTAACCTTGTCGATCGCGCGCAGCTGCGCCTCGGAGATCTTCATCTCCTCGAGGAACACGCGGCCGGAATCCTGTGAAACACGGCCGAGAATGGTTTCCCGCGCGGCCGTGGGCTGCTCGAAGATCTCCTTGAGCATGAAGTGCTTGTAGCCGGCCTTCTCGGCCATGATCGGATCCCACAGCACGCGCTGCGTGGCCTTCGAGACCGGCCGGGCGAAGAAGTCCGTGAACTGCACGCCGGAGCGCGTGACGATGGCCATCTCTTCGTCGCCAAGAAACACGACGTCGCGCGTGTGGCTGAGGATCGCGGGAATATCCGAGGCGACGAAGAATTCGCCGACGCCAAGGCCGACGACGATGGGCGGGCCGTTGCGGACCGCGACGATCTTCTCCGGATCGTCCGCCGAGATCAGCACGAGGGCGAACAGCCCGCGCATCAACAGCAACGCGCGGCGCACCGCGTTCTCGAGGCCGTCGTCTTTCATCTCGCGCTCGACCAGGTGCGCGACGATTTCCGTGTCGGTTTCAGTGACGAACTTGTGTCCCTGGCGCTGGAGCTCGTGCTTCAGATCGAGGTAGTTCTCGATGATGCCGTTGTGAACGACGACGATCCTGCCAGTGCAGTCGCGATGGGGATGGGCGTTTTCTTCCGTCGGACGGCCGTGCGTCGCCCATCGTGTGTGGCCCACGCCGTAATCGCCGGAGATCGGCTGGCCCGCGATGACGTCTTCCAGGTTCGACAGCTTGCCGGCGCTGCGCCGCAGGTCGACGCAGCCGTTGCGCACGACCGCGACCCCCGCCGAGTCGTAGCCGCGGTACTCGAGCCGCCGCAGGCCGTCGATGAGGACCGGGACGACGTCCTTCGGACCGATGTAGCCGATGATTCCGCACATAGCTAACCCCGCTTCTGCTTCTTCTTGTCCACCCAGCCGTCGATGTTTCGCTGCTTGCCCGCGCTGACCGCGAGCGCGCCCGCCGGCACATCCTCGCGGACAGTCGTTCCCGTGCCGATGTAGGCGCCCTTGCCGACCGTGACGGGCGCGATGAGTTGAGTGTCGCTGCCGATGAAGGCGCCGTCTTCGATCGTCGTTTGATGCTTGGCGACGCCGTCGTAATTGCACGTGATCGTGCCGGCGCCGATGTTGACCTTTGCGCCGATCTCCGCGTCGCCGAGATAGGTCAGGTGCATCGCTTTCGACCCGGGCCCAAGTGTCGCCTTCTTCAGCTCGACGAAGTTGCCAACGCGTGCGTTTTCGCTCACGATGGCTCCGCCGCGCAGATGCGCGAACGGCCCGACCCTCGAATCCGTTGCGAGCGACGACTCCGAGATCACGCAGCAGTTGTTGACCGTGACCCGGTCGCCGATTCGCGAATCGACAATCCGCACGCCGCTGTGAATTTCGCAGCCGCCGCCAATCGTGGTGCGCCCCTCAATCGACACGCCTGGATGCAGGATCGTGTCGGCGCCGATTGTCACGCCGGGATCGACGTAGGTCGTCGCGGGATCCTCGATCGTCACGCCGGCGGCCATCAGTTCCGCGTTTTTTTTCTGTCTCACGATTCGGCTCACTGCCGCAAGCTCGATGCGGCTGTTGATTCCACGAATTTCATCGGCGTTCGAGACCAGGAGCGTCTCGACGCCGCGGCCCTGTGTGCGATAGAGCGCAATCACATCGGGAAGGTAGTACTCGCGCTGCGCGTTCTCGGCGGCGACGTTCTTGAGCGCGTCGAACAGACCGTCCAGGGCGAACGCGTAGATGCCGGAATTGATTTCCCGGATCGCGCGTTCCTGCGGCGTGGCATCGCGGTGCTCGACGATACGTGCAATCTTCTCGCCGGACCGGACGATGCGGCCGTAGCTGGTGGGGTCGTCGACGACGGCCGTGACGACGGTGGCGGCCGCGCCTGCCGATTCATGGCGATCGAGCAGTGTTTTCAACGTGTTGGCGGATAGAAGCGGCACGTCGCCCGACAGCAGCACCGCTGTGCCTGTCGCGCCGCGAAGCGCGGGCTCCGTGGTCAGCAGGGCGTGTGCAGTGCCCAGCTGTGGCTCCTGCACCACAAAGCCCACGTTCGAGTGCGTCGAAAGCGCCGCCTTCAGGATGTCGCCCTGATGTCCGATGACGAGCGTGATGGAGCGAGGGCGAAGGGCGTTCGCCGTGCTGAGGACGTGATCGATCATCGGCACGCCGCCGACGTGGTGAAGCACTTTAGGCAGCGCCGACTTCATGCGCGCGCCCTTGCCCGCCGCCAGGATGACTACGTGAAGATTGGCCATGGCCCAAGACCGGGAGAGCCGGCCTCGGGGTCAATTATCGCGCGGAACGCGGGCGGACTGGGCGCCGGCGTTCGAGGCGCGGCAGGGACGGTGCTTCGAGCGCGGCGCGAAACGACTCGTCGTCGCGGAGCGGGTCGAGATCCGGATCGGTGCGGGCGAGCGCGCGGTTTTCGGGGTTCATCGCGATGGCCCGTTCGACGTGAGCGACGGCTTCGGCAAGTTCGCCGCGCTGCGCGTGCGCCACGGCGAGCATGTAGAGCGCGTGGTCGTTGTCGGGATCTTCGTCGCGGACCAGACGAAGCTGCGAGATCGCTTCGTCATAGCGGCCGCCGTTCAGCGCGAGCGTGGACGCGTACAGGCGCTCTTCGATCGTCTGCGGCGACGCCTGGGCGGCGGACGCCTGCTTGCGGCAGACGTTCAGGTAGAGCTTGACGCGTTCGTGCAGCTCTTTTTCTTCGGGGAACCGCTTGAGGACGGCCTCGAGTCGATCCGCCGCGCCAGTGTAATCATGTTGCTGAAGGCGTTCGAGCCCCTGCTCGTAGAGCGCGACCGCGTCGACATAAGTTGATCGCCTGACTGGCGGTGCAGGCGGCGGTGGAGGCGTCGGGGCGGCCGTCGACTGGACGTGCTTCTGCGGATCGGGAGATTCCTTGCTCGAGCGCGATTGATGCCGGCGCTGCTGCTTCGCCATCGTTTGAGCTGTGACGTCTCCCTGCCGGAAGCCGCGTAAGGTAGCAGAACGATTTTAGCCGGTCAAGCGACGCAGGCCACCAGTGGTGACGATCTGTTATTTGACCAATTTCCTGGCTCGCTCGACGGCTGCGTAGACCTCATTGGGTTTTCTGCCGTGTTTTCTGGCGAGGCGCTGGATTGCCTGCCGGCGAGAAATTTTCAATGTATCTGTTACATGACCCAGTTCTATGGCTATCTCCTCGTCTGAGGCGGCGACGATGCCTACTATTTTTGGTTTTTGACCAATATTAATGACGACTGTGAGCTCTCCCGTGTCGAGCCGAGCGTTCTCTCGCACGATTGATATTGGTCCTCTAACCAAATCTTCATGGATCTTAGTCAGCTCGCGGCAGACCAGTACTTGGCAATCGCCAACGCAGGCCTGAACCTCTGTCAGCGTTTCTCGAATTCGATGGGGCGATTCAAAGAACACCACGGTTGTGCTCGCGTCGGCGAGTCTTGCAAACCATTCTTTACGGTCTTTAGACCTAGTTGGTGGAAAACCGAGAAATAAGAACGGTTGCGTCGAAAAACCTGACGCCGCCACCGCAGCGATGATGGCGCTGGGCCCGGGAATGGGCTCGATCCGGATCCCGGCCTCGATCGCGAGGCGAACGAGATGCTGGCCAGGATCGGACATCAGCGGCGTACCGGCGTCGGACACGAGGGCGATGCTGTCGCCCGCCTGCAGGCGGGCGACGAGCGACGGCGCTTTCCGCGCTTCGTTGTGTTCGTGGAGGCTGGTCGTCGGCGTCTGGATCGCGTAGCGCGTCAGCAGATGCGATGTCCGGCGCGTGTCTTCAGCGGCGATGAGCGCCACTTCGCCGAGGACGCGCAGCGCCCGGGCGGTGATGTCTTCAAGGTTGCCGATCGGCGTCGCGACGAGGAACAGCGTGCCGGGCATTCGATGTCCGTGGGGAATGTTTATTGTACTATCAAGGATTGACCAGACCAGGTATGAACGCGTCCGAACCGCTGCCGCATTTTGTCGACGACTTGCTCGGGTACCTCTACGAGGCCCACCCGACGCATGCCAATTTCGACGGCGTTCACACGCATGACGACCTGCTCGAGAACCTGAGCCGTCACGGGATTGAGAGCGACGTCCACGCGCTGGCCGGCTACCTTCGCCGGCTTGAGGACATCCGCCCCGAGGGGCTGACCGACACCGAGCGGCTCGAGCACCGCATGCTCGCCGATCATCTGCGTGGGCGGATGTACGAGCTCGAAGAAATCCGGACCTGGGAAAAAAACCCACAGTACTACGCCGAGATCCTGGCGTCGAGCCTCGCCGGTCAGGCGCTCTTCACGCATGCGCCGGTGGACGAACGCGCACGTCGCGTGCTCTCCAAACTTCGTCAGACGCCCAGGCTGATTCAGGCCGCGCGCGACAACATCACCGATCCGCCCGGCATCTTCGTCAAGGTCGGCCTCGAGACGATGCGCGGGGCGCTGAAGTTCATCGACGACGACTTGCCCAGGGCGTTTTCGTCGGTGGACGACCTGCATCTGCTCGGCGATCTGGCCGACGCCCAGGCTGAAGCCTCGCACGCCGTTGGCGCGTTCGTGCAGCACCTGGAAACAGAAATGGCGCCGAAAGCGCGCGCGTCATTTCGCCTCGGACCGGACAAGTTCGAGCGGAAGCTGCGGCTGGAGGAAGGGATCACTGTTCCGCTCGATCGACTGCTGGCCATCGCGACGCGCGAGCTGAAAGAAACGCAGGCAGCGTTCCGGTCGGTCGCGGGAAAAATGAACGGAGGCGATCCGCAGGCGGCGTGGGCGCACATCAAGAGCGACCACCCCGGGCCC
>Ga0315281_10003813_pt1 | contig 22042 bp, 17 predicted proteins | sample YL17G07_0_MG_FD_204540 | JGI IMG/M metagenome (GOLD analysis project Ga0315281, IMG submission 204540) | Sediment microbial communities from Yellowstone Lake, YNP, Wyoming, USA - YL17G07_0 | ecosystem: Environmental > Aquatic > Freshwater > Lake > Sediment | place: USA: Wyoming | collected... | reverse complement strand
CTTCGGCTGGCAGATCGTCCTTGGCAAGCTGCGACTGAATGGCGGCACGCACCTTCTCCACAATTGCCTTGCGGTTGCCCAGGCGTTTGCGCATGGCGTCCGCCAGCACCCGGTAGCGCAGCGGGTATAGATGGCCGAACGCCTGGTCCTCCAGCTCATGCGCCCACTTGCGCATGCCGAGACGGTTGGCGATGGGCGCGTAAATCTCAAGTGTCTCGCGCGCGATCGCGCGCCGCCGCTCCGGCCTGAGCGAGGCGAGCGTACGCATGTTGTGCAGGCGATCGGCGAGCTTGATGAGAATGACGCGGATGTCCTGCGACATCGCGAGCAGCATTTTGCGGAAGTTCTCCGCCTGTGCTTCTTCTTCGGTGCGAAATTCGATCTTGTCGATCTTGCTGACGCCGTCCACGAGCTCGGCCACGTCCTTGCCGAACAGCTCAGTAATGCTGTCCTTGCCGTGACGCGTGTCCTCGATAACGTCGTGCAGGATGGCCGCGCTGATGCTTTTTCCGTCGAGGTGCATGTGCGCCAGGATGCGCGCGACCTCGATGGGGTGGAAGATGTACGGCTCACCACTGCGCCGGTGCTGGCCCTCGTGCGCCTCGGCACTGAACAGGTAGGCGCGATAGACCTCGGCAACCTCCGGCGCGCTCAGATACGACTCGAGCAGCGTGCACAGGTCGCCGATGTGAAAGCGGGCACCCGCAGGCGCCACCGGCTCAGACGATGGGGCCGCTTTCCGGGGCAGCGGCGATGTCGCCGACGGTTCCGAGTGGGTTGGTTGTGTCGTCATCCAGTTCTTCCCCGATGGCAGGCGAAGTCTCGTCCAGAATGGCGCTGGTCACGAACCCCTCGGCGATCTCGCGCAGAGCGATCACCGTGGTCTTGTCGTTGGCGCGCGGCACGGTCGGCTCGGCGCCGAGCGCCAGCTGCCGGGCGCGCTTGGTAGCAACCAGTACGAGCTGGAAGCGGTTGTCGACGTTCTCAAGGCAGTCTTCAACAGTAACGCGGGCCATAGTGTCCTCTGGGATAAAAACAGCGAAGAATCAGTGAATTGTCGGGAAATTGTAACAGATCCGGCAGGCCGCTGCCTGCCGACATCGCGCTGGCCGGCCCAACGGCGCGACGAACCACGGGGCGGTTTATTGTAACTATCTGTTTCTCTTGATTAAGAATCGTCCAACAGGGCCTTGGGGTCGATCCGCACGGGGCGCGCGCACTGCGGTTCGCCGCGCAGAATAGCCTTGAGGTCGGCAAGCGCGGCGTTGAAATCGTCGTTCACCACCAGCTGGTCGAACTCGCCGTAATGGCTCATTTCAGCGACCGCCGCGCGCATGCGCTGATCGATGATCTCCTGTGAATCTTGCCCGCGGTTGGTCAGGCGCTCGCGCAATGCCGCACGCGAGGGCGGCAGAATAAAAATACTGACAGTGTCGGGCCGCCATTGTTTAATCACGCGCGCGCCCTGCCAGTCGATATCCAAAATCACGCTTTTACCGGACTTGATCTGGTCAGCGATCGCCTGCTTCGAGGTGCCATAGGAATTGGCGAACACCGTGGCATGCTCCACGAACTCGCCGGCCGCGACCATGCGATCGAATTCTTCGCGCGTCACATAGTAATAGTGCACGCCGTGCTGCTCGCCCGGACGCGGCGCGCGCGTGGTGTGCGATACCGAGAAGGCGACATCTGGCGTGCTTTCAACCAGCGCCTTGGCGAGCGAGGTTTTGCCGGTTCCGGAGGCGGCGGAGAAGATGAAAATTTTTCCCGTCATTCTCTGATTGCCAGACGACTATTCAATGTTTTGGACTTGTTCGCGCATTTGCTCGATCAGCACCTTCAGGTCGACGGCGGCATTGGTGACGCGCACGTCGGCGGCCTTGGAGCCGAGGGTATTGGCCTCGCGATTGAGTTCCTGCATGAGGAAATCAAGCCTCCGTCCAACCTGCCCTTTTTCGTCGAGCACACGTCGCACTTCGTTGAGATGCATCACCAGCCGATCGAGCTCTTCGTCCACATCGGTCTTCTGCGCGAACAGCAGCAGTTCCTGTTCGACACGGGCGGGGTCGAGCTCCGCACGCACGTCTTGCAGGCGCGTGAGCAGACGTTCGCGGAAATTCTGCCGGACCTCGGGCAGCAGCGTACGCACCCGCGCCGCAATCTCTTCCATGCCGTCCAGCCGCTGGCGCAGAATGGCGGCAAGCTGCGCGCCTTCACGCCGGCGCGTGGTATCGAGTTCGCCTAGGGCTTCAGTCAGCAACGCCAGCGCCGCCTTCTGTAACGCCTCGGCGTCCACGGCCGTGGACTTGAACACCCCCGGCCAGCGCAGCAGGTCGACCATGCGCCACGGCGTCACTGACCCGCCGGCGGTGGCCGCAACCCCCTGGGTTTTCTGTGCCAGTGCCACGAGGCGCGCGACCATGGCCTCGTCCAGCACCACATCCGCACCCTCGCGCGCGGCGAGCCGCAGGTTGCAATCCACCTTGCCGCGCCCGAGACGCTTGCCGAGCTGCTCGCGCACTGCCGGCTCAATGGCGCGCAATTCATCCGGTAGCTTGAGGCTGAGTTCCAGATAACGATGGTTGACGGCACGCAGTTCCCACACCAGGCCGCCCCAGAGGGTGGCCGTTTCGCGCCGTGCGAACGCAGTCATGCTCGCTGTCATGGATTTACCCGATTTGTCTGATTCCGTTGATGGTAAACTGAACCGGCCGGAATGAAAAACACCGGTATGCCGCACAGCTGGGTGATCTTGTCCTATTATTATGGTTGAACCGGCAGCGAAGAGGAGATCGGAGGTCGATTTCCCTCGAACAGAGAAAGCAGGCCTGCACAAAATAGACCCCATGAAGACAAGGCAAGTCTGCACAATAGTGAACATATGAAGTTCAAGCGCCAGAAAAATACCCTGTCCAAGGGCTACCTGCTTACCCATTACCGCATCGAGAAACCGATCGGCGGCGGAGGGTTTTCCTATGTCTATCTCGCCACCGACGAGAAAACCGGCGAACCGGTGGCGATCAAGGAATACCTGCCAAGCAACCAGGCACAGCGCGTCGACGATTCACGCGTTGAGCCACTGTCCGACGACACCGCCGCTGCCTTCCGCCAAGGCATCAAACGCTTCTTCGAAGAAGCCGCGGTGCTGGCCCGCATCAACCACCCGAACATCGTGCGGGTGGTGAATTTCTTCCGCGCCAACAATACCGTCTACATGGTGATGCGCTACGAGCACGGCCGCGACCTGCGCTGGTACATCAAGCGCAAGGAAGGACGTCTGGGCGAGAACGTGCTGCGCACCATCTTCCCGCCGCTGCTGCTCGGTCTGCGCGACGTACACCAGAACAACCTGCTGCACCTCGACATCAAGCCGGCTAACATTTTTTTGCGTCCGGGCGGCAACCCGTTGCTGCTCGATTTCGGCGCGGCACGCATTGCCGTGGTCGGCAACCGTCCGCTCGGCCCGTACACCCTCACGCTCGGGTTTGCGCCCATTGAGCAGCACCTGGGCGGGCACGTCGGTGCCTGGACCGACGCCTATGCAATCGGCGCGTCCATGTGGTCGTGTATCAGCGGCCGGCCGCCACCGCCTGCGACCGAGCGGCGCATCAAGGACACCTACAAGCCGGCGGTGCGACAATTCGCCCGTCACTACTCACCGCAACTGCTTGAAGCCATCGACTGGTGCATGCAGTTCCATCAGCTCGACCGGCCGCAGAGCGTGCAGTCATTGCTCGACTTCATGAACCCGCTAAGCATCAACGAACAGCCAGCGGCTACAGAAGGTCTGCTGGCACGCATGGGCGTGCGTCTGCCATGGCACAACTGACATGAAATACCAGCTTACCCATCACAGCCTGGCCGGTGGCCGCGCCACCAACCAGGATCGCGTTGTGTGCACGGAACGTGATAACGCCGTACTGATGGTGCTGGCCGACGGGCTCGGCGGTCATGAGGGTGGTGCACTCGCCGCCGAAATCCTCACTCAAACCGCGTTGCATGCGTTTGAGGCCATACGCCAACCGACCATCACTAAACCGTCGGCGTTTCTTGCGCTCACCATCATGCAGGCCCATAAGGCGATATACGCGCGCGGTCAGGCTCAGGTGCCACCGATCTCACCGCGTACCACCTGCGTGCTGTGTCTCGTGCAAAACGGTTATGCCTACTGGGCGCATGTCGGCGACAGCCGCCTCTATCACTTTCGTAATGGTCAGGCACTGACCCGCACGCTCGACCACACTGTCACCGAACAAATGCATATTGACGGCCTGCTGAGCGAGGAAGAGATGACGCGCCACCCGGAGAAGGCACGGCTGCTCAAGGCCGTGGGCGGGCCGCACGCCCCGACCGTAAGCCTCGGCGAGGAGACCCTGTTGCAACGCAACGACACCCTCTTGTTGTGCACCGACGGATTGTGGGAAGCGTTGTCCGCCGACGAGTTGTACGGCTTTCTGAAGTTTTCGACACTCGACGAAGGCGTGGAAGAAATGCTGCTCGCCGCAGAGAAGCGCATGAAGCAGCGCGCCGACAACCTGAGCGCCATCTGCCTGCGCTGGCTGGACAACGTGACCAACACCTTGCCAATACAATCACAGATAATGCCGGAAACCAGCCACAAAACGCTGGTCGAGGACGCGCGCATCCGCAATGCTGGAAAGAAACTGCGCGCGCCTGGCACCAAGGAAGTTCAGGACAACACCCGCAAAACCCTGGAGAACACCATCGACGAGCTCGAGGCATTCCTGTCGCACTTCGAGAAGAAGCCCTGAACAATTTTCATATCAGGGAAGGCAAGCTTGTACAAAATTAACCATGCTAGGGAAAGCATGCCTGCACAAAATTAACCATGCTAGGGAAAGCATGCCTGCACAAAATTAACCATACTAATTTTTTCGCACTCCGGTATTGTTGCACCACTCAATCGCTCTGAACCCGAGGAATTACTATGCGTCCCAGTGGCCGCGCGCCTGACGAATTACGTTCCATCCGTTTTACCCGCCGCTACACGAAGCACGCCGAAGGCTCGGTGCTGGTCGAGTTCGGCGACACGCGCGTGTTGTGCAACGTGAGCATCGACGAGAAAGTGCCGCACTTTCTCAAGGGCAAAGGCCAGGGCTGGGTGACGGCCGAGTACGGCATGTTGCCACGCGCCACCGGCAGCCGCATGCAGCGTGAAGCCGCCGCCGGCAAGCAGGGCGGGCGTACCCAGGAAATCCAGCGGCTCATCGGCCGCAGCCTGCGCGCCGCCATTGACTTGAAACGTCTCGGCGAGCGTACGCTCACCGTGGACTGCGACGTCATACAGGCGGACGGCGGTACGCGCACCGCCAGCATCACCGGCGCGTGCGTGGCACTGCACGATGCACTCGGCGTGCTGCGCGCGCGCAAGCTGCTGACCACCGACCCGCTACAGCACCTCGTGGCCTCAGTCTCGGTTGGCATTGTGAAGGGCGAGCCAGCACTCGACCTCGATTACGCCGAAGACTCCACCGCCGAGACCGACATGAACTTCGTCATGAACGAGACCGGTGGCTTCATCGAGATTCAGGGCACGGCGGAAGGCGCAACCTTCAGCGCCGCGGAGATGCAGGCCATGACCGCGCTCGCACAAAAAGGCATCGCCGAACTGATCCGGCAGCAGCGTGCCGCGCTCGAGCTGAGTGTATGAACCGGACGGTTGTGCTGGCCAGCAGCAACGCCGGCAAGGTACGCGAGTTCAACCAGCTGCTCGGCGGTCTGCAGCTTGAAGTAGTGCCGCAGTCGCAGCACAACGTTACCGACGCTGATGAGACCGGACTTACATTCGTCGAAAACGCCATACTCAAAGCACGCAACGCCGCGCAACACACCAACCTGCCGGCACTGGCCGACGACTCCGGCCTGGAGGTGGATGCGCTACGCGGCGCACCTGGTATCTACTCGGCGCGTTATGCCGGACCGAAAGCGAGTGATGCCGAGAACCTTGCGAAGCTTCTGACTATGCTCAAGGACGTGCCAGAACAAAAACGCAGCGCGCGTTTCCAGTGCGTGCTCGTCTATCTGCGCCACGCCCTCGACCCCACACCACTCATCTGTCAGGGTACCTGGGAGGGACGCATACTCACGGCACCGCGCGGCGCGAACGGCTTTGGTTACGACCCGGTGTTCTTTGTTCCGACCCACGCCTGTAGTGCCGCAGAATTGCCTGCAGAATCCAAGAACTCCCTGAGCCACCGCGGTCAGGCCCTGCGCCAATTTCTTGTCGCCCTTCCGGGCCACACCTGACTTGCGCGGTCAATTTCACCTCTCCAATACCGGTTTACCTCCCGGCTAGTCTGTATATCCCACATATTTTCATAAGGCTGCACAGAAGTGTGGCTGCGCGCTATCCCCTATTCACGGCACGCTTTATGCATTCTTTCATGCATTCAGCACAGCTGAACGCTCGCTTGCGCCAGTCAATACAACAGGAACCATGCGCCGCAAGGCAGGAATGATGGAAAAACCGAATTCACGGCCCACACGACCCGGCTGGCGTCCGCACGCTATCGCACTGGTGCGTGCGTGGTTTGGCATTAACACCCTGCGCGGCCGTTTCCTGTATATGGCCGGCCTGTTGCTTGCCTTGCTCGTGGTCATGGCCTGGGTAATCAGCAACCGGGTGCATGAGGTATCGAGCAACAACGCTGCCAACCTCACGGATCGCTACCACGTGTATGAGCTGACACGTGACATGAGTGACGAAATTTGGGAGGCGGAACAGGACCTGCAGAATTTCATGGTCCAACCCACCGCCGCAAAGCACGATCGATTCGCTGCTATCCTCGCCGATGTGATCGATGATAGCGAAAAGCTTGCGCAGACTGCATGGACACATCGCACCGGCGACATGCGCGAGCACCTGGAGGGCCAACTGCACAACCTGCGCCAGCTGCGCGCCGAGGGGCTGCACCTGATGGAGGTACGAAGCTCGCCGCTGCGCACCTTCCCGGCGATGTCGATCATGATCAACAAAATGCAGCCCAGCACTGACGAGTTTATTTCTGTCACGGCAATCGCAATCGAAGAGGCCAAGGGAAACGTTTCCAGCCCCGGCCAGCTTGAGGCGCTGCAGTTGTTCTACGACACACAGTACGCCTGGTCACGCATGACCGACGCCTTCCGCCTGTATGTCTCCAACCGCTTTGGTATTTACGACAACTCGCCGGAAGCGGCGATGGCCTCTCAAACCGCGACTGTGGAAGATTTCTCAAAACGCGTACATCGTAATCTCGCAACCCTCGTGGGGCTCGACAAGCGCAAGATGCTGCGATTCGAGCAAAGTACCGCGCTTGAGAACATGCTAGACATGCACCGTCAGTGGCATAAGGCATGGCGCGAGGCACAAACAATCTGGTCTTCCGAGAACTGGCGTCTCGATACCCAGTTGCTGCGAAATTCCGTTGAGCCCCTGTTCGCGAGCGTCTGGAAAGGAGTGCGTGACATCGAAAAACAAGTCGATGCAAACTCGGTGGAGGATCTGTCCCTGCTGTCACAGGTCGCGACTCGCATTTCTGACTCACTCTGGCTGATCGTGCTCCTGGGGCTGGCTGCCAGCAGCCTCATGTTCGTAATCTTCGAGACCCAAATCCGCCGTCCGATCGCACATGTTGTGGCCGCGCTCAAGGCCGAGGCCAACGGCGGGGAGAACATCATGTTGCCGAAGACCAGCCTGATCGAGACACGCGATCTGACCCAGGCCTTCGACCACATGCGTCGTGAGGTGCATGCACGCCAGTCGCGTCTGGAGGCAGTATTGCACTATGCGGCCGAGGCCATTATTACCATCGATGAACGCGGACAGGTTGAAAGTTTCAACCCGGCAGCCGAAATGCTGTTCGGATACAGCACCGCAGAAATTCTTGGCAGCAGTGTCGGTCTGCTCATGCCCGAACCACAGCGCCGCGAACTCAATAGCTATCTGCAACGCTATCTGGGCAATGGCGAAGAACGGGTGGTCAGCCAGACACACGAGGTTGAGGCATTACACAAGGATGGCCGATTGTTTCCGGTCGAGCTCAATGTGAGTGAAATGTGGGTGGATGGCCGACGCCTGTTCACCGGGATGCTTGCCGACATCAGCGAACGCAAGGCCATGCTGGAACAGCTCGAACTTACGCTCGCACAGCTCAACACGCGCGAGCAGCGTCTGCACACCATACTCAACAACACCGCAGAAGGCATTATCACTTTCGACGAGTGGGGAACGATCGAAGGATTCAACCAGTCGGCCGAGAAACTGTTCGGCTGGGTCGAAGACGAGGTTATTGGTACCTCGATCGCGCAGCTTATTTCTCCGGAAGCACGAGAGATCCGCGACGACTACCTCGAATTTTTTATGCGCGCTGAAATCCAGCGCCTTATCGGCCATGAAGGCGAGTTACTTGGGCGTCACAAGGACGGCAGCAACTTCCCGATGGCAGTCAAGATCAGCGGCATGTGGCTGGAAAACCGGCAGAAATACATCGCCATGGTGTCGAATATCAGCGAACGCAAGGCGTTAATGGAAAACCTGCGCAAGCTGGCCGAACACGACGGCCTGACCGGCCTGTACAACCGTACCTATTTTCATGGCGAGCTGGAACGCGTGGTCGAACGCGTGCAACGCAGCGAGGTGGTGAACTGCGCACTGTTGTATATCGACCTCGATCATTTCAAGTATGTAAACGATACCCTCGGGCATGCTGCCGGTGATAAATTGCTGATTGAAGTCGCGAATATCCTCAATCGGCGCGCACGCAAGAGCGATCTGGTAGCACGTCTTGGCGGTGATGAGTTCACAGTGCTTGTGTATGACACCGAGCCAGATCTGGTAGAGAAAGTGGCCGATTCTTTCCGCCGGCAACTCGCCGACTATGCCTTCAGTTTTGAAGGTCAGTCGGCAACCATCGGCTGTTCGATCGGTGTCGCCGTGATAGAACCTGCCGTGACATCGCCGGCCGAGGTCATGTCGCGTGCCGACCTCGCCTGCCACCTCGCCAAACGTGGTGGACGCAATCAGGTGCACGTGTTCGTGCCGGAAGATGCCAAAAACGTTACCACTATGACCCTCGACATGGGCTGGTCACGGCGCATCCGCACGGCCATCGAGCACAACCGCTTCACACTCGCCTGCCAGCCGATCGTGAGTACGCGCACGCGCGCTATCAGCACCTACGAGGTACTGATTCGCATGCAGGACGACAATGGCGAGCTCATCATGCCGGGCGGTTTTCTGCCAACCGCCGAACGTTTCGGACTGTCGCTCGATATCGACCTCTGGGTGATCGAGAACGCCATTGAAGCCCTCACCGGGCTGCGCGCCACTTCTCCAAATCAGAGTTTCACCATCAATCTGTCCGCTCAATCGCTGAACTCACCGACAGTGTGTGACATCATCCAGAACAAACTTTCTGCGTGCAAACTTGACGCCTCAGCGCTTATTTTTGAGGTCACTGAAACTGTGGCCATCTCCGACATGTCGGCCGCAGTAACACTGCTGTCGCGCCTGCGGGCACTCGGCTGCCGCACGGCGCTCGACGATTTCGGCTCCGGCATGTCATCGTTTGCCTATCTCAAGGAATTGCCGGTAGACATTGTAAAAATCGATGGTCGCTTCGTGAAACACATTGCCACCAATCCGGTCGATCAGGCCATGGTGCGCGCCATGAACGACATTGCCCACGCCCTGGGCAAGGAAACTATTGCCGAGTTTGTCGAGGACGAAGCGGCTTTCCAAATACTGATTGAACTGGGTGTCGACTACGGTCAGGGCTATCACCTCGGCCGTCCTGAAACCATTGCGCCAATAACAGCGGCCGTGGCCAGTATTGGTGTCGCACGCCGCCGCTGACGCATTCTCCTGCTGCATCGTAACGTGCCGTTCTGCCATAATCCTGTATTCATCTTTTTCTTCGCGCACAGAATTCATCACCCATGTCGCCGGACCATCCCAAACGCCTGAAAATTTTGCTCGCATTCGGGGTTGTCTATGTCGTGTGGGGCTCCACTTACCTCGCAATCCGGGTTGGCGTGGCCACGCTCCCGCCGGCACTTTTCGCGGCGGCGCGCTTTTTCGCGGCCGGCCTGTTGCTCGCGGCCTACGCGCGTCTCAGCGGTCAGCTGTTCCCGCGTCGCTTCAGTGAATGGAAAACCATTACCGTGGCGGCCGTGTTCCTGCTGGTCGGCGCCAACGGTCTGGTGGTGTGGGGTGAGCAATGGGTGGCATCCAATCAGGCGGCGTTGATCGCCGCCACCGTGGCCCTGTGGCTCGCCGGTTTCGGCATGCTCGGGATACAAGGCGAATCATTTTCACGCCGGCGCCTGGCCGGCCTGCTTAGCGGGTTTGCCGGTGTGGCAGTACTGATGTGGCCTGCGGACGGCTTTGTGCTGGAACACTTTGGCGCCCAGTTCGCCATTTTACTGGCCGCACTGTCCTGGGCGGCCGGCTCGATCTACATGAAACGCCGCAGGCCTGCGACGCCGCCGCTCATGGCCGCGGCCATGCAATCACTCACCGCGGGGTTGCTGCTTGCCGTTATTGGCTGCGCCGCCGGCGAGACCGAACGCTGGGTCTGGGATACAAACGCCCTGTTCGCCCTGCTCTATTTGATCGTGTTCGGCTCGTGTCTCGCCTACGCCGCCTACGTGTGGCTGCTGCACGAGGTGAGTCCCACGGCACTCGGCACCTATGCCTACGTGAATCCGGTGGTGGCGGTCGTGCTGGGTGGCTGGCTGCTGGGTGAAGGCCTCAGCCACACACAGATGGCCGGAATGATAGTGATCCTGCTGGGTGTATTGCTGGTGAGTCTGCCGGGCAAGAACGACAAATACACATAGTCCGGGTTGCGCTGAACTGCGCCAGGCCCGCGGGGTCGAACGTAGTATGATGTAGCCTGCTAAATACCCTCTCCCTATGTTTCAATTCACTGCCCTGCCACCGCTGTCGCTCTATATCCATTTTCCGTGGTGCGTGCGCAAATGTCCGTATTGTGACTTCAACTCGCATGCCGTGCGCGGCGACATCCCGGAAGCACAATATATAGATGCCCTCCTGGCCGATCTCGAACAGGATCTGCCGCGTGTCTGGGGTCGGCCGGTGCGTTCAGTTTTTCTCGGTGGTGGCACACCCAGTCTGTTTTCACCCGAAGCCATCGAGCGTCTGCTAGCCGGTGTACGCGCGCGCGTTGTACTGCTGCCCGATGCAGAGGTAACGCTGGAGGCCAACCCCGGCACCGTCGAGACTGAGCGTTTCCGTGGCTACCGTGCGGCCGGTGTAAATCGGCTTTCAATCGGCGTCCAGAGCTTCCAGAGTGAACAATTAATAAAACTTGGACGCATTCATGGACGCAACGAGGCGCTCATGGCGGCGCAAGCAGCGCGTGCCGCCGGCTTTGACAATTTCAATCTAGACCTCATGTTCGGCCTGCCACAACAAACACCTGATGAGGCGCTCGCCGACCTGCGCACCGCAATGGCACTTAGCCCCACGCATCTGTCGGTTTACCAGCTCACGCTCGAACCGAATACGCTTTTTCATGCCCAGCCGCCGGAACTTCCGGATGAAGATGTGCTGGCGACCATGCAGGAGACACTGCAGGCCGAGTTGGCGGGCGCAGGCTTTGCGCAGTATGAAGTGTCGGCCTACGCGCGCGATCGTTGCCGCTGCCGGCACAATCTCAACTACTGGCAGTTCGGTGATTATCTAGGTATCGGCGCAGGAGCACATGCCAAGATCACGGCAGCTGACCACATCACCCGCCTGTGGAAGGTAAAACAACCACGCAACTATCTCGCAACTGCCGGCACACCGGGCGTACTTGGTGGTGACCAACGACTGGCCACGCAAGACGTGGCGTTTGAGTTCATGCTCAATGCCCTGCGTCTGACGGAAGGTTTCGCGTCAGCGTTGTTTGCCGAGCGCACCGGGTTGCCGTTCGTCACAATCACCCCGGCACTCGATCAGGCGGCGAGACGCGGCCTGATCGAATCTACGCATGAATTCATCCGCCCCACTGTGATTGGCCGTCGCTTCCTCAACGACCTTGTCGCCCAGTTTCTGCCCACAAGCAGGCCCTCTGCTGTGCCCGGGATACACAAACACTGACCAATGGAAGCTGGTTATCGATGAGCGGCGCGGACAGCGTTGTACTTTCTATTTAGCCCACAGGCTGCACCTGCTAGAATTCCGCGCATCGACAGCTCCATAACCAGCAATCCAGTTTCCATCCACTCAATCTTTACGAACGCAGGAGATCCATGAAAAACAGAAATCTCATTATTTCTCTCGCGCTGCTCGGCAGTCTGGTCGCCGGCGCAGCGCAGGCAGAAGGAAAAATTTATGTCGGCGGCAAGCTTGGTCTCATGGATCCCAATTTTACCGGAGCCGGATTTGATAATGCCTATGTGGGCGGTGTGTACGGCGGCTACAACCTGCTTGGCAAGGACGCACATTTTGCCGCCGATCTGAAGGGCGGCACACTGGCCGTGGAAGGCGATGTTCTCTTGAGCCTCACGAAAGGCAAGACTGCTACTGCCGGTAAGTGGGATATCACCAACGTTAGTGCCTACGCCGCCTACCGTCATCCAATCACTGATTACTTCTACCTCAAGGGCAAACTCGGTCTGGCTCGTTACGACATCAATACTACGTTCGCTTCAAGGTACCAAGGAACCGATACCAAGCTTGCCGCTGGCATTGGCGCCGGCTGGAAGGTTGGCCCTGGCCGAATTGAAGCTGAACTGACCACCTATGAAAGCGATATTCTGCTCCTCAGCGCCGGTTTTCTCATGAGCTTCTGAGAAATTCATACAGCAGAAAAAACCCGGCCTGGTGCCGGGTTTTTTTATTCAGCGTCAACGAAATACTTTCTTCAAAAGATCGGTGGTACGGGCAAGCGGATTGCGACGGATACGTTTCTCCTCCTCCGCCATGAGCAGATAAAGTCCGTCGAGCGCCGCGCTAGTGATATAGGCGTCGAGATCGAGCCGCCCGGGCTCGACTGCCTTCTCCAGAAACACGGCCTTCTTCATGAGTCGCTTGTAGGCGGCGGTGACATTAGCGTGCGTCGTGGCGTCGGCAACAATCGGCTTCAGGCGCTCGCGCAACACCGCTTCGGTATGCATGCGGAAGTAGTGCGTGGCCGCATCGTCACTGCCGCGCACTATCCCCACCACATCGTTCAGAGACATGTCGTGGATTGCGGCCAGCAGAACCGGCTTGGCCACTGGTACCGCCACTTCGGCGGCGCGGTTCAGGCTTTCGGCAAATTCTTCAACATAGCGCTCCAGGCCATAACGACGCAGTATCTTTTCGACACGGTGCAGTTCCTCGGGCAACGGAATACGAACCTGCGGGTTGGCCCAGAAACCATCTGTGCGGCCCAATTGATTCACGGCTGTGTCCGCAGACTGAGACAATGCCTGGCGAATTGCCTGTGAATGGGCATCAAGGTCCAGCGGCGCTGCATCGCGCGTCTGGCCGCTCTGTTCACCGGCACAGGCTATCAGGGAAAGGCCGAACAGAAACAAGGCAGGGACAATCTTCATAGTTGTGAAGCATGTCACGAAATCGACATGGCGTGCACAGTTAACGTACGTCCCGTCGGCCGCTCCCGCCAACGGCATGCTCCGGTCGTTTGGGCTCCGGCGCGGCGTTGTCTGTCCCGGAATCGGCTAGTATAACAGCCCCAGCCCCCCGAGAACGCCGCTATGCTCTGGCTCAAGGCACTGCACATCATTTTCATGGTTACCTGGTTCGCGGGACTTTTTTACCTGCCGCGTCTGTTTGTTTACCACGCACAGAGTGACGATCGCGCGAGCCTCGAACGCTTTAAGGTTATGGAACGCAAGCTGTTCTTCGGCATCATGACGCCGGGCGCGGTACTGACAATAGTGTTTGGAACGTGGCTGTGGCTGGGTTACGGCTTCCACGGCGGCTGGCTGGTTGCCAAGCTCGCGCTGATCGCGATTCTGGCCGCCTATCATCTGTATTGCGGCAAGCTGCTGCTGGATTTCAGGCACGACCAGAATCGCCATGGGCATGTTTTCTACCGCTGGCTCAATGAATTCCCGGTACTGGTCCTGATTGCGGCGGTACTCCTGGTGGTGCTCAAACCCTTCTGAAATAGGACCGTCTTTGTGTATAATCAAATTCTAATATACAGGTCACAATGGGCGATGGCATGAATTCCGTCAGGTAGTTTGGGCAGGGGCCATTGCCGAGCATGGAGAGAACTACTAATGCAAAAAAATATCCTGTCGCTGGCTTTTGTCGTTGCGCTCGCGCTACCCGCGCTTGCTGCCGCCACCGGTCCCTTAAGTCTCGATGAAGCAATTCGCCACGCCCTGAGCCAGAACCCGGAACTGCGCACGGCCGACCGTCAGGCGCAAGCCGCAGACGCACGCGCCAGCGCTGCCAAAGGTGCGTTCCTGCCGCAGATCGGTGTGCGCTACATGGTGCGGCGCAGCGACAACCCGCTCGACGCGTTTGCCGACAAACTCAATACCCGCAGCGTCGACCCCGTCACCGACTTCGACGCCCAGGCGCTGAATTACCCCGGCGCCAGCACCGTACACGCCACACAGTTATCCGTCGAATTACCGATCTATACCGGCGGACGATTGATCGCCGGCATGCGCGAGGCCAGCGCCTATGCCGAGGCAGCACGTCTTGGTTATGAGCGCCGCCAGCAGGCCACCGCCTATAACACCTTGCACGCCTACCGCGCCGCACAGGCCGCGGCCTACGCACGCACCATCGCCAATGATGCGGTCGAAGCAGCGCGCGGACATGCCGAGACCGCTACCCGTCTGGCCCACCAGGGTCGCATCGTGGCCTCCGATCGCCTGACCGCGGAACTGAATCTTGCCGCCGCTGAGGGCATGCGCGAACAGGCCGCCAATCGTCAACGATTGGCGATCGAGGAGCTGCGACTGGTGACGGGCCTATCCGCCGACGCAGAATTGATACTGCCGCCATGGGAAGTTCCGGCCGCACTAACCCTAACAACCGCAAGCGAACAACGCGCGCTCGCCACCCGTAAAGACCTCAAGGCTGATGAAGCGTTGGTCCGGGCGAGCCGCGCGAAAATCACCGCCGCACGCGCCGTCTTCCATCCACAGATTGGCGTGGTCGCCGCTGATTCCTGGTACGACGGCAATGCCGCGCTCGATAACAAGTCACAGAGCATCATGGGCGTGGTGAGTCTGAATATTTTTAATGGCGGACGCGACTGGCATGGACTGACCGCCGCGAGCCTCGATACCGAGCAGGCTGAACTGCGCCTCGAAGGCCTGCAACAAGCTGTGCGTGGCGAAGTGCGCGCGGCCACGAGCCGCCTGACCGAGGCGACCGCACGCCGAAACATTACCGCGCTAAGTGTCGACAAGGCGCGCGAGAATGTGCGGCTGGTGAAGCAACGTTACGGCGAAGGCCGCACCATTCTCATCGACCTGCTTATGGCCGAGCGCGTGCTCGTCGAGGCGCGCAACGAAGCGTTGACCGCCGGCCTCGGTCAGGAATTAAGTGCCGCCCAGATGCAGCTTGCCGAAGGCAGCCTGCCACTGCCGGGCGAAATGCCGGCCCAGTAATATGAGGTGCCATGCTGTACACGAACGTAATAATGCCGTAAACGCAGGCTGCTCAGGAACAACCTGCGCTCAAACTTTCACTCTCCGTACAGGAGTTCCCATGCGTTTTCCGATCCGCCCCGTTGCTGTTTTTGTGTTCACGATCCTGCTATTTGCCGGTTGCGGCAAGAAAGTCCTTGAGTCTGCACCGCTCGCGGCACTGGCGCGCCCGGTCCTGAATCTTGAGGCGAAGGACAAGCGGGTGCTGATACCGCAAACAACGCTGATCGAGCGCGGTGGCATTCCTGGCGTATTCGTATTGACCGAAGTACATCAGGCGCGTTTCCGCATGGTGCGTACCGGTAAAAACCTGAACGGCCGGGTCGAGATATTGAGCGGCCTGAATGGCAGCGAAACCCTGGTAACGGGTGACCTGCGCGATGTGCATGACGGCAGCCCGATCCAGAAACAATAAGAGACTTCACCCATGGCGAAGAAAGAACCAGATCCGACCACGACGCCGCTGAACATTGCCGGCCGTATCGCAAGCTATTTCATCGACAGCAAGCTGACCATTCTGGTTATTCTGGTAGCGGTGCTTGCCGGCAGCATGGCAATCCTTAGCACACCGCGCGAGGAGAATCCGCAGATCGTGGTCCCGGCGGCGAACATAATTGTTTCCAAGCCGGGGGCATCGCCGGAAGAAGTTCAGCAGCTAATCGTAAAGCCGCTGGAAGCGATCCTGCAGGGACTGAAGGGTGTGGAACACACCTATGGAACGGCCATGGATTCCATGGGCGTGGTGAGCGTGCAGTTCGCGGTCGGCCAGAACAAGGAAGACTCGCTGGTCAAGCTGTACGACCGCATCATGAGCAACATTGATCGCCTGCCGCCCGGCACGCGCCCGCCACTCATCAAGCCGGTGGATGTGGACGATGTGCCGATGCTGACCATCTCACTGTCATCGACCGTGCTCGATGACCGACGCCTGCGCGCCATCGCAAACGACGCGCTCGAACACCTGCGCCGCGTCGAGGGTGTGTTAGTGACATTCATTCACGGCGGGCGACCGCGTCAAATCAACGTACACCTCGATCTCGAGCGCCTGCGCCAGTACAACGTCACACTGCTCGACATCCGGCACGCGCTCGAGGCCACCAATGTTGATATACCGTCCGGCACGCTGGTCAATCGCAACACTGTGAGCACCGTGTCTGCCGGCGGCATGCTGCGCTCCGCCGACGACGTCGGCAATCTTGTCGTGGCCTTACATGCCCATCGGCCGGTATACCTCAAGAACGTGGCATCCATTAGCGACGGCCCGGGCGAAATCGAACACGTACATCGTATCGGGTATGGGCCGGCCTATCACGGCGAACGACCAACGGATCTCGAAACAGGCGCGGTCACCATCGCTCTTGCCAAACGCAGCGGCATGAACGCCGTATCGGTCTCGAACCACGTAGTCCAGGAGCTGGAACGCATACGCGGCAAGGTTATTCCGGACACGGTCAAGGTCAACGTCACACGCAATGACGGCCAGCGCGCCAATGACGCCGTGAACACGCTCATTGAGCACCTGGCTATCGCTATTGGCACTGTGGTGGTACTGCTCATTGTCTTCCTTGGCTGGCGCGCCGCCTCAATTGTGACCATCACCATTCCGCTGATCCTGTTCATCACGCTCGCGGTTGGCATGGTTGCCGGACAAAGCATCAACCGCATTACGCTGTTCGCGCTAATCTTGTCGCTCGGTCTGCTGGTGGACGACTCGATCGTCGTCATCGAGAACATCTACCGCCACTACGCGAAGAAGGGCGTAGATCAACTGATGAAAGCAGGCCTGCACAAAAATAACCTTTTGAAATCGGCCGTGCAGGCAGTGAACGAAATTGGCAAACCGACCAACCTTGCCACCTTCACAGTGATTCTGGCATTCCTGCCAATGCTGTGGGTAACGGGCATGATGGGTCCGTACATGGGCCCAATTCCGTTCAACGTACCGGTGGCCATGCTCGTGTCGCTCGCCATCGCCTACACCGTGGCGCCGTGGGCGGCATACCGCTGGCTCAAGGGAAAGAATCTGGCGCAAGATACACACGAACATAAACCTGGCTGGCTGGAACACCACTACGTGCGGCTGTTCACCCGCCTGTTGGATGAGCCAGCGGCGCGCAAACACTTTTTCATCGGCGTAGCCGCGGCACTGGCCATCGTCATGCTTATGCCGGCCGTGAGTCTGGTGCAGTTCAAGATGCTGCCCAAAAACAACACCAACACCTTCAACATCACTGTGGACATGCCGGAAGGCACGGCTCTCGAGGAAACCGATCGCGTGGTGCGACGCGTGGGCGATATCGTACGTCTGAACCCACAAGTCGCAACCTTCGAATCTACAGTCGGTGAACCAGGCGTGGTGGACTTCAACGGTCTGTTGCGCGGCGCAGGCCTGAAGCGCGGCCCGAACGTGGGCGAGGTGCGGGTCAACCTGCGCGACAAACACGACCGCTGGACCTCATCGATCGCCATTGCGTTCGAATTACGTAAACCACTGGCGCAACTCGCGCAGGAAACCGGCGCGGTCATCAAGCTCGTAGAAGATCCGCCCGGGCCGCCGGTGCGCGCCACCCTGCTTGCCGAACTGTATGGGCCGGACTACAAGCAACTGCTTACGATTGCCAAGGCGCTGCGTGCAGAAGTATTCGCCAAAACCGGCGATGTGGTGGACATTGACGACTCCAGCACGGCGGACGTCACCGAGTACCGCATCAACGTCAATCGCGAAAAGGCTGCACTCGCCGGCATCCTGCCAGCGCAGGTGGCGGAAACACTACAGGCCTTCCTGGCCGGCTATAACGTTGGCACGGTGCACATCGAACAGGAAAAAGAGCCGGTGCCGATTCGCTTCCAGATACCGGTTGCCGACCGGGTCGAGCCGACTGATCTGCAAAAAATATTTTTCATGAGTCCACAGGGCGTGCGCGTGTCGCTCGCCGATATCGCCGATATCGTTAAGGTGACGGCGCCCAAACCGATCCTGCATAAAGATCAGCGGCCGGTTGTATATGTCACCGGTGAACTCGCAAGCACTTCGCAGGTGTACGCGGTAATGAAGATGTGGAGCTATCTGCGCAGCCACGAACTGCCGGGTGGCGTGAAGCTCACCCAGTACTTCATGGCTAATCCGGACACACTTGGCTACAGCCTGCGCTGGGACGGCGAGATGCGGCTGACCCTGGATGTGTTCCGTGATCTGGGCGCCGCATTCATGGTGGCGCTGGTGCTGATCTACCTGGTGCTGGTCGGTTACTACCGCTCTTTCGCCACACCGATGATCGTCATGGGTGCCATTCCGCTCACCCTGATCGGCGTGCTGCCCGGACATGCACTGCTCGGCCAGTACTTTACCGCCACGTCCATGATCGGCGTAATCGCGCTCGCCGGTATCGTGGTGCGCAACTCGCTGCTGCTCATCGACTTCATCCTCGACTTCCGGCGCGAAGGTCACGACCTGCGTGAGGCTGTCATCCAGGCTGGGGCCACGCGCATGCGTCCGATCCTGCTTACCGCATTCGCCATTATTCTCGGCACCTTCATCATGGTGTTCGATCCGGTGTTCGGCGGGCTGGCTGTGTCGCTTATCTTCGGAACCTTCGCCTCAACTGTGCTGACGCTGTTTGTAATCCCGCTCGTGTATTACCTGTACGAGCAGCGTCAGCAGCGCAAGGCATAGAAGCGATCGCCGTTATGGCAACATGGCGGCGAACGTTTCAGTACATGTCCACCGGGTCTACATCCAGCGACCAACGCACCTTGCGTCCGAGCTTGTCGTTTTCCAGTTGCAGCAACCAGACATTCAGAAAATCATGCAGCGCCTTGCGTGCACCGGCCTGAACCAGCAGCTGTGCACGATAGCGTCCAGCGCGCCGTTCCATGGGTGACGGCACCGGGTCCATGAGATGCACCACTTCAGCTTCCGCCAGGTTTTCCGCATGGCCGTGGGCGGCGCGCAGGAAGGCCAGCGCCGCATCCGGCTTGGGTGACTCGGCACGCAGCAGTGCGAGATACGCAAACGGCGGGTACTGTGCGGCCGCCCGTTCAGCAAGCGCGTAACGTCCGAACTCGCGGTAGTCGTGATGGGCGAGCGCCGCCAACGCCGGGTTGTCCGGATGATGGGTCTGGATCAGCACCTCACCCGGCTTGTCGGCACGGCCGGCGCGGCCGGCGACCTGCACCAATTGTTGCACCAGCCGCTCTTCGCTGCGGAAATCCGCGCTGTACAAACCCTGGTCGGCATTCAGCACGCCGACCAGGGTCAGGTTCGGGAAGTCGTGACCCTTGGCGAGCATCTGCGTACCCACCAGTATATCGGCCTCGCCGGCATGCACGCGCCGCAGTTTCTCTTCGAGTGAACCCTTGCGACGTGTGCTGTCGCGGTCGATGCGTTCGATGCGTGCCTGCGGAAACAGGCGTACGAGCGCTGCCTCGATGCGTTCCGTGCCCTCACCTATTCCGTGCAGATTCCCGCTTGCGCACGCCGGACAGGTTGCGGGCAGCTGCGCCTCGGCGCCGCAGTGGTGACAGCGCAGCTTGTGGCTGCGTTGATGGATGGTGAGGCGTGCATCGCAGCGCTTGCAGGGTGCGAGCCAGCCGCAGTCGTGGCACATGAGCACCGGCGCGAACCCGCGACGGTTGAGAAACAATAAACTTTGTTCCTTGCGTTGTAGCCGCGCTTGCAACGCCTCGACCAGCGGTGGCGAGATGCCTTCGTTAAGCTTGAGCCGTTTCAGGTCGAGCAGGGTCACCTGCGGCGGCCGCGCGACTCCGGTGCGCTCCGGCAAGCTCAGCAGCTGATAACGCCCCTGTTGGGCATTGTGCAGACTCTCCAGCGCGGGCGTGGCCGAACCGAGTAGCACCGGCAGATTTTCGATGCGCGCGCGCTTGATAGCGACATCGCGTGCGTGATAACGGAAGCCATCTTGCTGCTTGAATGATGCGTCGTGCTCTTCGTCAATAATAATGAGCGCCAGCTTCGGCATGGGCGTATACACCGCTGAACGCGTACCGATGACTACCCCGGCCTGAGCCGTGCGTGCCATCTGCCAGGCACACAGACGTTCGTTATCGTTGAGGCCCGAGTGCATGACGGCGACCGACGCACTCAACCGGCCCTCGAATCGCGTTACCAGCTGCGGCGTAAGCCCGATCTCCGGTACTAGCACCAGTACCTGACCACCGCGCGCAATTACCGCTTCGGTGGCGCGCAAATAGACTTCCGTCTTGCCACTGCCGGTTACACCGAGCAGCAACAGGCACTCAAACTTGCCCGCCGCGGCCTGGATCGCTGCGCCCGCCTCTTCCTGTGCGGCCGTGAGTTGTGGCGCCATATGCTGCCCGGCAGGTCTGGACGGGAGGCACGGTTCTTCGGTAATACGAATGAACCCACGCGCCTCCAGTCGCTTCATGGAATCACGCCAATTCTCTGTTACATCGGCGAGCGCTGCCGCGTTCAGCCCCTCGGCATGCGCAATCAATGCCTGCACCAGTCGTTGTTGCAGCGGTGAACGCTTGAAAACCTCGGGCGCAAGCTGACGCGCCGCATCCGTCAGCGTGTAGCGCTTCACGCCCGCCGCCGTGGCCGGCAATCCACGCCGCAACAGCCCCGGCAATGCCGTCGCCATCACCTCGCCGATCGGGTGGTGGTAGTACGCGCTTGCCCAGGAGAGCAACTCCATGAGCGCGGGCGACAGCAGAGGCTCGACATCCAGTAGCCGGCGGATATATTTCAGTTTCGCGCGCGGTAGTTCGCTTTCCATCGCGACGCCCAGCAGCACACCAACTACTTCCTGCCTGCCAAATGGCACGCACACGCGCGTTCCCGGCAGCGGCGTTGGCCCGACGTCAGGCAATAAGTAGTCAAAATGGCGTGTAAGGGGCGAAGGAACGGCGACGCGCGCGATACAAGGGGCTACGGACATGCTGCGAATCTAACACAGCACACTCGACTCATTACTGTGAAACATGCCGCTCCACGTTCACGTATACATGTAGATATGCGGCTAACTCCTTGTTGCAGAACAGCCTCATAGTTACTCACAGAATCTGTGGATAAAACTGTGCATCAATCTCGAGTTTTTGAAAAATTGAGCCATATGACGTTTTTTTGACTGATTGATTAAAAATTAATCGAAAATTATATATGTCAGTAATTCAATGGCTTATGATAGATTAGATGCTGCTGATGGAGTCACGGTCGCGCTGATTCAGCGTAATCAGCACAATTCTGCGCAACTGTGAATAACCGCTTGACCGGGGGTGTTTTTTCCGGCGGAAAGCGCTTATTTACACACCAATAACCGATTAACTTGGAGTACATGGATGACCAGCAGAATCGCCCACACCCACGTTCCAATCAATGATGTCATCGCCCGGCGCTGGAGCGGGCGGGCCTTTGACCCTCTGAAGCCCGTCA
>Ga0315281_10003812_pt1 | contig 22044 bp, 19 predicted proteins | sample YL17G07_0_MG_FD_204540 | JGI IMG/M metagenome (GOLD analysis project Ga0315281, IMG submission 204540) | Sediment microbial communities from Yellowstone Lake, YNP, Wyoming, USA - YL17G07_0 | ecosystem: Environmental > Aquatic > Freshwater > Lake > Sediment | place: USA: Wyoming | collected... | reverse complement strand
TGCTCACCATAATTCGGAATTCAATAGCCTTAATAGAGAATGATTTACCCTCAGTAAGGTTATAAATGTTGGTTTTGGCTTGTTTTTAGTTCGCGATAGCCTGCCGACTGCATCACGATATAAATATTTCGAGACACAATGGATTCATGGCGGACGAGGAATCAAGTGTTGAAGCCGATCAGGAGATAGACTCGGTTCTTGGCGAACTGAAATCAGCCCTTGAGACGGAAAAACCGATTGAAGAGCCAATGCGGGGTTCTTCGAGAAAACGGCCGCGATCGGGCAGGTCTGGGAAAACCGCGCTAGACCTGATATTCTCTCTTCGGTGCAGCATGCGCGAGACCGCCGGGCTTGAGATTCCGGAAGAAGAGATGGCTTCATTGTCGGTTAAACCTGTCGCATCCAGAATCGATCTGCCTCTGCCAGAAGAAGAAAGGATAATAATGAGCGCGCCAATCGTGCTGAAGAGAAAAACATATTTGCCAAAGAGGAAAGCGGGTTTGCCCAAGAGAAGGAAGAGGAGGGAGAGAAGACAGAAAACTGTCCGCGCTATTGCCAAACCCCTAAAACAGAATGATACAATAAAAAAAATCGTGAAGCTTGCAAAGCCGAAACCATCCGCAATGCAAAAGCCTGCCAGAAAAAAAATCACAAAAAAACCAGCCTTAAGAAAAACAGGTCGCATGAAAGCGAAAAGAATCTCCGGAAAGGAGCGGCTCGCGAGGCTGCTTATGAGAGCGGGCAGGAGATAGGGCATTGCTGCACTCCCCGAAGAGAATAGAAACCGTTTAATATCCTAATGTTCTTCAAATTTAACTGGTGATGAGGGTTGCTTTGCATAATCGCATTCATCGTATTCTCGATAATGTCCATCTTCAGCGTGCAGCACCGGCCGCTGGCCAAAGAGGCGTTCCGCTGCGTTTTCCTGAAGATGACGCTCCGGCCCTGCGAGAGCGGCCTTGACCAGAAGATAAAGATGAAGGTCGTGATGGGCGTGTTCAACAAGTCGCCTTCAGCTGGGCAGTTCATAAACAAGCATTTCGAAGCCCTATCCTGGATATTCACCGTCCTGATGCTCGCGAGCACCGTGATTTTCGCGCAAGGCCTCTATAATATATACCTTTATGGCACCTGCGACCCGGTTCATCCAGAGCAATGCCTTATTACAGGAGTCATCGGCCAGCCCATATGCCCGAATTCATATGACGGCATAAACGTCGGCCCGGCAAACGCGAGCGTCACGATAATCGAGTTCGGCTGCTTCACTTGCCCGTATACAAAAGCAACCGAAGACAGCGTACAGAACATCCTTGAGACGTACAACGGCAGTGTGCGTTATGTGTTCAAGACGTTCCCGATAACAACGCATAGCAATGCCTACGAGGCTGCCGCAGCTTCGATATGCGCGAATAACCAGGGAGGCTACTGGGATTATCGTGCAGCGCTTTTCAATAACCAGTCGGCAGTGATAGCCGGCGGGAAGCCTTACCTTATTGAGCTAGCAAACAATACCGGCCTGAATACGACGGTCTTCACCTCATGCCTTGATTCGAACACGACATTATCGCAGGTAAACATCATGCAGGAAGAGGGCTACAAATCCAATGTGCACGGCACGCCGACGTTCTTCGTGAACCACAGGTATGTGGCGAATGCGGCAGACCTTGAGAAAGTTGTGCAGGAAGAGCTTGCGAAATAGTTTATAAACCGTTTGCAGACAATTTAATTCCACTAAATGCTCCTGTAGTCTAGCCCGGTCAAGGACGGCGGACTCTCATGGCCTTTTGACTCCGGTTTTTTCTGAGGGCAAAACGCCAGCGAAAAGCCCTGAGTTCTTTCTCAGGTCTCGGGAACTCCGCCAACCCGAGTTCAAAAGCCCCGAACGGCGAGCCGTTCACGATTTGCCAGCGGGGCTGTCAATCTCGGCAGGAGCGATTTCTTTTTTTAAATTCTGTTAACCCCACAGAAAACGAATATTTAAATATTTGTGGGGTTAACTTACACTAGATATCAGTTTAAAATTTTCTTAAAGGAAAGACACCGGGACATAAGAAAGCCACCCGCCGGCTGTCGGAGCGCTTGGAGATTAAATGAACTTCAGCGACGACACTAGAAAATACTGGGAAAAAAGTGTGCTGAAGTTAGCGAAGAAGACATCAGATCCCTACCAGATCCTAAGCCCGCCGCTCATCGCAATGATAATCAAAAGATAAAGCGGAGCGCAACAGATAAGCCCGAAGTAATCCCATACGTTCAGGCCGCGCTCGCATATGTCTCCGACATAGCCTGTCGCCGTGCCTGCGCCGCAGCTATAATGGATTATCACAAGCGCAACAACAAGGCACACGATCCATGTGAGGCTGCCGCCAATATCGAATACAGTCTTATGCTCCCTAACGATCCTTCTTCCTTTCTCATCGAATATATCCATATCCGGTTTCCCCGCTTTTATGCATCATCGAACGAATTGAAAAATCTTTCGTTGAAATATGATATTTGGAACATTGAAAATCGTTTAATCTGTATCAGTATTTACGACTGCGACAGTTATTATTAACAGAAAAATTTATATTTTAATGTGCGTTTACACATGAAATTAAGGGAAACATATATATATGTGCTCCTGCCTAGTAATACTTGGTGGGGATGGTTATGTTCGGTCTGTTAAGAAGGCTGGTGGGAGAAGAGGAAGAGATGCCCGATAGCGACATGGTGGGCTCTCTGGAGCGCTCTGTGTCAGAAAGCGATGGGCATGAAGTGGACAAGGCAGCAAGGCTCAGGAACAACCTGAGAAGGAATGCCTGCGAGCTTTCACATGATGATAAGATAAGGATAGTGAAAGCGCTCAACAAGGCAAAGGTGAAGGCGCTCATGAAAGGCACGCAGGAAAGCTTCTCCGAGTTCGCGAGCCTGAATTCGATAAGCAGCGACGTGGTTCTGCTGCTCTGAAATTTTATTTATTGGTTTTTCATTGCAAGAAATTTTTTTAGATGAATATCTTGCTTCGCTTTCCTTCCGCTCGCAACAAACAATTGCGTTTCCTGTTTCAAATCTTGTTTTAGTGCTACTGCAACAGTGCTTCCAGTTTAATCCCATAATTATATACATACTCGATTTCTTCATACTCTATAAGCACATTCCCCAGAGAATTCTTGAAGCGCCTCATGAAATCATTATATTCAGGTTCATCATTGCATGAAATGCACAACGCATAATTCCAGTACCCGATCGTTTTTGCAAGAAAACTAATGCTTGGATCTGCTCTTGCAAAATTCATAACTACCATTCCTGCATCGTTTTTAACACGCATGGAAATTCTTCTTCTCAGCCCTCCAAAAACCGAATGGTGGACAAATGCAGAATAGCCCTGGATTATGCCTCTTTTTTCCATCGAACCGATCCGTCTTTGAACTGTGTTGGGAGACATGCCTGTCTTTTTGCCTATCTCGAAGTTCGCTGCGCGGCCATTTTCAATTAATTCCTTTAAGATCTTTCTGTCGCGTTCATCAAGCATTTGCGTGCAGCCCTGGCCTCCATGGATGCAGATTTCTTCTACGTGATTATTCTTTTTCTTGAACTGAATGGATTGTACTATTGTGCAAATGGAATAATCGCCAAAGTTCTCTTTGTTTAGCACCTCAAAAAAACTGTTTACGTCCTTTGCCACAAATACCACAAGCAGATCCCATTTTCCTTTTATGCGTACAAGATGGTAGACATTGCTGTTGTTCCAGAGGCGCTGTATAATTTCTGTTTCTTTCCCCAGGTCATCAATCCTGAAAAAGCACCAATATGCTCCATAGCCCAGCTTGTCAATACGCAGTATTGGGATAATTTTTGAAATCACTTTATTCCTGATCATCCTGTTTATCCTGTAGTTTATGATTTGCTCTGAAAATCCGAGCTTTTTCGCGATTTTCTTTGTCGAGCGTCTTGCATCAAGGATAAGTTCATCCAATATCTGGTAATCTTTTTTGTCAAATTTTACTGCATCAGGAAGATCCATAAGGTATTTTCCTTTTGGTGTTTTTTAATCATTTCGATTTACATTTCTCAGAATTTTCCTTATTTCCTTATTCGTGCATTCATCCAAAACAAACATTTCTTAGAAAATATTGAAAGTCTGAATGAAAAACACAGCAGTAGCTTTATAAAGTTTGTCGCAGCGACTGTTATGTTTGATTACGTGGGGGGTGTCCAATTGTGGATACCTGTGCCCCGTGTCCGGTTCGCACATGTTCTTAAAAAGAACATGGCGCACATTGCCGCTTTTTGCGGCAACGTTACCCGGGTTTCGGGATTGAAAAAGAAAAATGAGGTTGATGTATATGAGAATAGATTGCCTTGCGATAAACGCATTTCAGTGATTCGCTCGAGTATGCTGTTTGTCAGCAAAAAGAACGGAAGCTGGAAACGCATGAAGTTGCAAGGAAACGAACGGACTCCCACCATCGGGGGAATAATCTGAAAGATGGAAAAGAAGAGACAAACCGGCAAAGCCGGATAAAATACGAGGTGTAATATATGACGAAAAATATTGGAAATCGGAAGGGGAATATACGTGGTAACGTAAATGCAATCGGAAGTATGAATACGGGTGTAAATATGAAGAACACAAATAAGATAGGCGCGTCAAGCGCAGGATTGAAGAGTGGAAAGAGCAACGCCATGTCAACGTATGACAAGATCAGGCAAAGGCGGAACGAGTCGGGTTATGGAAGTCCGCAAATGAGCAGTTTCGGCAATAATCTGATGTCCAGACGGAATTTTGTTCAAGGGCTCGGGCTTGTTGGCGCGGGTGTAATCGGTGCGGGATTGTTTGGAAGCGGGGTTGCGAAAGCGCATAATCCACATAATTGGGCTCCGAATCCAGACCAAGTTAACATTCGGGTACCAGATGGATTAGGCGGAACATTGCCTGCGCTTGGAAATGGAACTGAATCAGAGATTTGGGTTTACCCAACTGGAATACAATCTCCTTTAGTACCGGCTTCTAATAGTTATAATATTAGTACACCGAGTGGAAACAGTACTACTGTTTCAGTAGATGTTAGAAACATTCAATGGGCGATCGGACTTCCGTCTCATACTGCATATTGGCGTACAACTCTGACTCCAAGTACGCTTCCGACTAATGGCCAATATTTCGAACTCGATGACGATGGCAGTGGTGTGGGTTCGAGACCGCCGGTTCGGTTTGTGTATTATACAACAACTCCTGTACCTCCGGATTCAACTTACATTAGAAATATATATATCGGATCCAGTCCAACCGGATCCAGTCCAACCCTCAATTCAGTCGTATTGGATACTATCAATAAAATAAATTCTGTTTTTGATACTATTCCCCCAACAGGAAACGATCCGTTGAAACTGAATGCTACAACGCCAGGTACCGGCATAATTCGGATTTATTATGACCCAGGTGCTGCAGGAAATATAAACCCAGGAACAACACTTTTCACTTGGACTCAGGTCGGTGTTGGTCGCGATGCACCTTCCCCGGATACAGGTGTCGTTCCAGGAGGTAAAGTCGTCCTGAAAAAAACAGACATAGGCGGAAACCCGAAATCTTTCTGGTTCCAGACTACTTCGTTTACTAATAACATTTTTATCACGAAAGCTTGCACAGTAACTGGTGAACTAGGAGCGGTTACACCCGACTTCCCAAATGGGATTCCTGATACCATGATTACGAATGGTTCTCCGTTTTTCGTAAACACCGGGACCGGAGTAAATGTAACAATAAAGAATATAAAATTTGTGAACGCAGGGGTTCAAGCAATTGATGATGAAGGAAGGGGAGATACTACGATTGATAATTGCTATATACGCGACACTATATGGTCAGGTATTCCTGGTGCTGGGAGAGTCCCAATAACTGGTCACAAACTCGGCGGGAAAATTACAGTGAAAAACTGCAGGATTGAAAATTTAAGCCAGGCGACCGATTTTGGGGCAAACCCAGATACAGGAATAGGAATAGCACCATTCGGGGGCCCGTGTGAAGTTATCATTTCGAACAACTTTGTCAGTGCGCCGACCGGCTTTCTGATGGCTGTGGAAATAAGCGTACCACTTCCTTCGGGACGTACCTACCCACTCGTTCCTGTCAATGCTACGATTATCGGAAACACGCTGGTTGCACTTTCGACTCCCCCTGGCTCCCCCTACTCTGTTGAAGAATGCCTGCGCATATCAAATGTGAACCAGGCACTTATCCAGGGAAATACCTTCATTGGCCAGGGAACATACGGATCAAAGATTGTTGGTAGCTCGAATATTAATTATATCGGCAACGATCAACTGGGTTTCACCGCAAGCACTGCGCAGATTTTACTAGGCCTGACATCAAACGGCAACTACTTCGGCTCTGACGATGAGAACGGCATTCCGGGTAACGTGATTGGACCGATCGCAGCAAGCGGCATTGCAGGAATTATCGACGACGGCTACAACAACTCGTTTGTGATGAATGACTTCGCCATGAGCGGCATCCAAGGCAAGAAATATAGTACGACTAATCCCCCACAGGTTTGTGTTGCACTATCTGGAACAAGCCATGACGACCTTGTATTCCAATCCGGCACATTCCCAACAGGAACTGGTGGAGCAAAAGACCAGGTTTCAGACCTCGGTACGAACAACCGGGTCGTAGGGCTCCCAGCCAACCACGTGGCAGACAGTAAAGATCGGGGAATTGGACAGCGCCTCCAGGTAATTAAAGAAGAGCTTGATTGCCAATCGAGCGGCGGAACCTGGAACCCATACACGCAAACGTGCTCCTGTCCAACAGGTATGACCCTAAATCTGCAGACCGGCCATTGCGAAGCGCCACCGTCGCCACCCGAACCACTTACCATGTCGGTAGAGGACATGCTTGCCATGGGTTATGTCTGGGACGACGCAAACCAAAAGTGGGTATGCCCTGAAGGATACTACGTGGATGAGGATCCGGAATCACCTACATACGGATACTGCGTGCAGTAACGGTTACACCTTCTTCTTTCTTTTATATTTTTTTCTTCGTTCCCCCTTGACGCCATTATTTCATATTCCGAATTCGGATTCGTAACATGCCGAGACATGAACACCTAAAAATCTCTAAAAAACCAGCTAGTTTTATCTCATAAAGAGGCATGATTCGGCCAGCATCTTCCTTCTTCCACAATTTGCCATGAACACACTCAAGCACTATAACTTTCCCATGGCATGCGTGTTGCAACATTTCCGAGACATTGCACGTAACATTTCGCGTAACAAAAACGAGACATCCGTATATTTCAATTAAGCGGCATTCATTTCATCAAGACTTCCCAGTACCCGCCCCTGTCAGGGCCAACGCGATGTATTACACCTTTTTGTTTTAACTTTTCCAGATATTCCCGTATGGTATCCTGGCCAATCCCAAGTTTTTCAGCTATTGTACGGCTTGAAGCATTTGGATCTTTTTTTAGTTGGTCGACTATTGTTTGTTCCAATTCTGTTAATTTTATCTGGGGGGTTATCTGGGGGGTTATCTGGGGGGTAGGCCGTGGAAATACTACGGAAAACCAATCTGCGCTTATGTCAAATTTTACCTTCAACCCGTATTCTTCCATCGCCTTCCTTATCCGTTCTATACCAGAACCTATCTTTTCCACCTTGTCGATACGCAAAAGCAGATCCATAAGAAGTGGATTTCGTGGCATGCTCCGCTTGCCCAGGTCTTTTATTGCTAGTCCGGAAACAAGCCCCCCTGGATTTGAAATATCGACCCTGTCAAGGTAGATATCAACCTGAACGTGGCCAGTCGAAAAATAATCGCGATGCACGATTGCATTGATGAGCGCCTCGCGTAGTGCTTCTTCAGGAAGCTCAAGTCGGTTGGTACGCTCCGCTTTTATAATGAGATTTGTATTGAGCTTCGAACGAGTATAGTTAAGTGCGTTTTCGAAATTGGTAAGAATGTCGGCATTGAATTCTTTCATGTCAAGTACATGGTGTTTATCAGTGCCTTCATAAAGCGCGCAAACTACAGTGGCGCTTATGAAAAACTTTGTTATTCTTTGGGTGAAGAAAATCACTCCAGCATTCCTCATGTGGTTGCCATCAAGGAGATCAAGATTCCGTAAAGTATCTTTCACATCACCTAATGGTGTAATTTTTGCTCTTGCCAAATAATCGTTGAATTTTTGCCGATAAAAATCCTGCTCGAAATCGAATTGCGCATTCGGTTTCTCATCAAAACGGATGAGTCTTTCCCGTTGGAAAAATTCCCGTATCTCATCCCGCTTGAGCTGTTGCGAAGTAGAGCCAATCCGCATGTAAAATTGCCCGGCTGAAGAATGTGGCTTGCCTTCGCCTTCAGGTATGTGGACCACTGCCAGATCATCTACTCTTTCCACAAATACTTTGACCGAAGGCTCAAGGTTCCTTGCTGTTGAGTTGATTTTTGCTTCATCCACGTTGGTTAGTTTGTAGCTGGAAAGCGATCCATCATCCCGCACCCCTAGAATTATTTTACCACCCGAGCCGTTGGTGAATGCGCAGATGTGTCTGCCCAAATCCGAAGGCAACGCTTCCTTGAAGTCAAGGGTGTAGCCTTCCCCTGTTTCTATCAGTGCAAGCAATTCCTTTTTGTTCATTATTATCATATTAGACCGATGGGCATTTAAAAATCGGCCTAATTAATCTTTTCTTTTATTGCACTGGTATTTCTATTATTTTGGAACCCGACCACCAAAACATGCACCTGCCCAACAGAAACGACTTTGAACCAGGGCAGATGCGAAGCGCCACCACCACCCGCCCCAACCTATGAAGACATGCTCGCCATGGGTTATATTTGGGACGACGTAAACGGATATTGGGTTGACCAGTACGGAAACCCCGTGCAGTAAGCGTTTTCACCTTCTTCTTTCTTTTATATTTTTCCCCCCTTCTTTTTCCTCTCTCATTTTGTCCTGGCGAAAATATTTCAGGTTTAGTAAACCGGGCGCCATAACATTTTCGTATGATGCCATAACAACCGGCCTGGTTTCAACGTCATAAAATCGTAAAACCACGATTTGCAATATCGAAAAACTTTAAAACCAGGATTCCGTAACATCCGCGTATGACGCGAGTTATAACGTTTGCGGATGACGATGTTATAACATATCGTATGATAAAGCCATAATCTCTTACCATTAATTTTCTAATCCATTAAAATTCTACTGCTTTTGAAAATCAAGCTTAACCGCGACTATTGATCGACCCCACTCAAATTCAGTTTTACTCTGTCCGGGTCAAACTCAAAACAAGATTGTTCGTCAAACCAGCAGCAGCGGATTTTGCTCATTGGGATTTTCGCCCTGAATGATAAGGCGCGGGCATACCAGAATAACTGGGATACGACCTTCCCCTTATTCAAAAATGCAGCTCCTGGCTTATAGTCAAGGACAAAAACCTTGCCAGACCGGATTTGTATCAGGTCGATGTGCCCACATATAGGCCCCAGCTTCTTGTCAAATGCCCAAACCGGGACCTCGCAGGCAATTGTCGCACTATCATTATACAGCAGATATTTCTGCACAAGCATATGCCTCTCTCTCAGATCCGAACACGCAGAAAGCGCATATCCGACTGCGCAACAAAGGAAATTCTTTTTCTGCTCAATTTCAACTGAAGCGCTACACTGAATCTGCGAGCACCGGATGCCAGAAGAAAAATATTTATCCACCCAGACATCAAGCCCGGACAGATACCCCTTCAATCCGTCATGAGTGCAAAACTCGCGAAGCTTGTGCTGGTGAAGCATGTAACTATAAACAAGCCCTGAATGCACAAACTGCTTCGAAGCAATAACCTCAACATCAGGATATTTCTCCAGCAGCTCATCGCGAATCCGAAGATAGTTGCTCCCATACCTTTTTGTCCAGCGGGAAATCGTCATCGGTATTACTTCAACCCGATAATTCTTTCGGACAAGCTCAGCAGTTTTCGCCAGGCTCTTGCCACCGTTATATATACAAATTGCAGAAAGGATAAGTTCTGGACTAAATTTTCCATGCTTCTGACAGAATTGCTTTCCGCAATTTGTGCACAAGTACTTTTGATTATGCATCCTGGTAGTTTTCCTTGTGCCGTTTTTGACAATCCTTTCTGCTCCGCAATGCGAACATTTCACGTTTCTTCCCCCTAAAGAATAATGCGCGGAAGTATTTTCAATCGTATCGGAAACAAAATTCACACAAACTTTACTTTCATTTACTTTAACCTGCCTAAGTGAAAGTAATTTAAACTTATTTAAAGTAATCAAAATAGGTGAAATGATGGATTATACGTACGAAGAGCTCTTGAAACTGATCAAAGAATGGGAAAGCCCTTCTCTCGAATTCAAGATAAGCGCCTCAAAAAAAACCGGAAACACGATTTCCGCCTTTGCCAACACATACGGGGGAACATTGGTTCTCGGTGTGGATGAAAAAAAGCAGCCTGTCGGGCTTCCCAATCCGGACGAAGAATCAAGGCAAGTCCGGAATCTTCTGGACCAGTGCAAACCGAATCCAAAACCAGAGCAGAAGTTTATTCGTCACGAAGGGAAAACATTCATCGTCATTAAGGTTGAAGCGTTTCCGTTTTCCCACAATCCATGCTTTTTCAATGATCATTGTTATATCCGGCAGGGAACCACCAATCTGGAGCTTGCAGGAGAAGAGCTTATTGATTTTCTTCGGAAAAGGACCGTGTTGAATTTTGAAGAGTCCAGATGTGCCGCGACTTTGAAGGATGTCGATTTTGACAAGATAAAAAGTTATCTCAACAAAAGGGATATCAAAACGGAGAATCTGACGGATCAGGACATCCAGACCATACTGACAGGATTGCGGGTGGCAAGCACGAATGGTGAATTTTATCTGAAAAATGTCGCCATGCTTTTTTTTGCAAAAGAACCCCAAAAATATTTTTCAAATCTGGAAGCACGGGTTGTGAAGTATCGCAATAAAGAGCCTTCTGTGGAAGCGATTGAGTTTGATAAATCTATAAAGGGAAATCTTCCGGAGCTAATACGGCAATCCCTGGAAATCGTCTCGAAAAACATCAGCAGGCATTATGTTCTGGTTGGCCCGCAAAGAAAAGAGATACTTGATTACCCGGAAAACTCTCTTAGAGAAATACTCACAAATGCATTTGGCCATCGGGATTATTTCGCGCTCCAGGAAGTCTTGATTGAACTCTATCCTGATCGTATCAGGATTACCAATCCAGGTGGACTTCTTCCAGGCCAGAGCATGCGTAATTTCGACAGGACACCTCAGCATAGGAATCCGTTGCTTTATCGGCTTCTCCGTGATTTCGGTTTCGGTGAGGGGTTAGGCCTTGGCATAAGGATGATACGCACTGAATTCAGGCTAGCTAAGCTTCCAGATCCTGAATTTTTTGAGATTGGAAACGTATTTCAGGTAATCTTATATGGTTCAGAAAGCAGCAAAAAAAGACATTCCCCATCTTTCCTAAGCGAGCGGCAAAAAATGGCCATTGCTTATCTTGTAAAGAACAAGATACTGAAAGCGGATGTTTATGCAAAAATCGCCGGGATTTCACATGTCACGGCAGTAAATGACCTCAACGAACTTGTCAAGCAAGGGAGATTAAAGAAAATCGGAAAATACCGTGGTGCACATTATGAACTTGAAGTTACTTTAAGTGGCACCAGTTAAAGTTAGTTAAAGTAATTTAAAGTAATTTTTTGCTTATGCACTAACCTTATTCGGGACTCATACACGCAAACACACATATGTCAAATAGGAACGTTTTTGAACAGCCAAGGACAGTGCGAAGCGCCACCCCCTCCAGTACCACCAGAGCTACCACTCGAACCACTTACCATGTCGGTAGAGGACACGCTCGCCATGGGTTATGTCTGGGACGACGCAAACCAATATTGGGTATGCCTTGATGGATACTACATTGTAGCGTGCCATGACATTTGTCCTATTTAGTTGACAAGACATTTGTCCGCTTTTTAAGCATTGGAGCACCCTTGTTAAAATACTTGGGATTGAAATACACCTCAGCTGGCGTCAGCCAGCCCAGAATCTCCTGTTTCCTCCAATGATTGTACTTGTGATCAAATTTCCATAGCTCCCTTCGAAAATGTGATAGTGATCTGAATTCTTTTCTGCAAATCAGTTCCTGATAAAGTGCTCCATGGTACTTCTCAATTTTCCCTCTTCCACGAGGATGATAAGGTTTTCCAAAGATCAAATCCATTCCATGCTTTGCTGCTTCCGCTTTGAAAAGTTTGGAGATGAACTGTTTTCCATTGTCCAGGTATATCTGTCTCGGAAGTCTGCCTGCTTTCAATGCCCATTGAAGACAGTTTGTTGATGAAACCGCACTCCTATCCAGATAGACTTTCGATCGTATCCTGAACCTTGAACAGTCATCAGTAAACCCAGTGACATAAACTTTTCCTACGCCGTGAATTCTGAACTGAAAAGTATCCCCTTGCCACATGGAATCCACGTGTTTCCTCTGGAATCTCTTGCATGGTTGGGGTTTGGCTTTGATCCTTATCAGGAGGCCGTTGTTTTTGATGATACGATGCACTGTCCTCCAGCTAACAGGCAATTCAAACTGGTGTTTTATCCTTCTTCCTCCCCAGCTCGGATATTTCTGCTTCAATCTCAAAATTCGTTCCGTTAAACGTCTTGAGGTTGCGCGCCGACTCCTCTTTGGCCTTGTTGACTTTGGCTTAAGGCCATCAACTCCTGCGTTTTGATATGAAGTGCTCCATCTACGCAAGGTTCTCTCAGAGATATTGTAATTGGAGCATATCTCCTTTGCAGTCTGGATCCCTTCTCGATACAATACAACTGACTTAACTCTTATGTCCATAGTCGCTTTCACCATGTTTCCCACCAGAAAACTGATGGGTGAAAGCGGACATAACTCTGACTAACAAATTAGGACAAATGTCTGACTACGCTACAATTAGGTTTGTGGTTAGGGCCGCGGAAGCGGCCAAGTATGTGCTTCCAGATTTCAGCAATAGGTTTTCTAGGAAGGACTATACTCAACACCAGCTTCTTGCCATATCTGCGTTGAAACAAAAGACTGACGAAGACTATAGGGATACTGTTGACAACATCGGAAGCGATCTGGCTGAAGCACTTGGCCTTACGAAAATCCCTCATTTCACGACGATACAGAAGTTCATGAAAAGGATAAGCACTAAGGTTTTCGATATACTCATCGCCATGATTGCAATTCTGGTAATTGGTGACAATCTTCTGAGAGGAGCTATCATCGGCATCGATTCCTCAGGTTATCCAGCTTCTCATGCAAGCAGCTATTTTGTGAAAAGGATAAAGCGTAAAGCAACCCACAAAACATTTCTCAATGGGAGTTTCACAGGGGATCTAGTCAATCAGCTTATCATCTGCTGCAAGTTGAGAAACTTCCCTTCTCATGATATCAGGGATTTTCAGAAGCTGATGGAAAGGACGCTGCAGATTCTGAAGCCCTTAAAATTATACGCTAACTGTAATACTTTGGGTACATAGGTACGTCTCATAATTCTTCACAAAATCATGAATGTGCCTATGTGCCTTTATTCCCCAAACCTGGGCGAAGAGCCAAAAAAATAGAAAAATAAAGAAAGTATCTGCTACTTGCTGTATTCCGTGCACAGCGTCCCTGTGCAGCTCTGTTTGCATTGTAGCGATGAGAGATCGACCTGGTCTGTCAGTGTAGAGCTCGGCGCTCCAGCTGCAGTATACGTATAATTCAGTTTGCAGTAGTACCTGTACTCGTATCTGTCCTTGCAGTAACCGCAGTAAGTGTTCCAAGTGCCCTGGTAATAACCTGTGGCGCAGCTCGTCGAATTGTACCATTCTGGCCCATTGACAACGCCTGAGCAAAGGGTGCCGGTTGTTGTCGTGTTCTTTTTCGCGCATTTATAGTTCGTGCAAACTAATTCGCCGCAGCATTCTGTGCTTGATTTGCATGTACCGCTTTCATTGGTGCAGGGCTTCTTGCACTGGCCGTAGGACGAGCATTCCATCCCGCTGCAGCAGTCAGAATCGCCCTTGCAGCTGCTGTATTCCTCCCCGCACTGGTTTATCACACACTGGTTGTTCGTGCATGTGAATCCGTCGCAGCATGCACCGAGATAGACTTTCTGCTGGCTGTTTCCAGTGGTATAAGTGTAAGTGCCGCACTGGGAGTTGGAGGTGCCACATCCTGTCCTGTTGCTGCACACGCTGTTCTCATCGCAGAACATGCCCTGGCAGCAATCGCCTTGCATATTCGGCACATAGGCAGTCGTGTATGTCACGTTCGCTCTTGTGCAGGACTCACCCGTCTTTTTGCACTGGGCATTCGGCACACAAACTCCGTTCGCGCTGCAGTAGGTCCCGTTCTCACAGCAGGATGGGAAATTGAATGCGGACAGGTGAGTCAGAGTCCCTGCGCCCACCGTGCTCGAAGGCGTGCATCTGGCCCCGCTGCTTGCGCATGTCTGCTGGCCGCATCTCCCTTCAGTATACGATGTCAGACCATCGCATCTTGCGAGGCAAGGGTTCCGATAAGTGCTTCCATTGGCACACACCGGGTCTGCTTCATCACCGCAGGTGCAGCTTTGATTGCAGTATGGCTTGCAGTCTTTCGGGCTTTTCACATAGCTGCCATCCCAGCATTCGTAGATGACACTGCTGACCCCCCCATAGCCATAGTTGGAAGTGGCGTGGGTGACGGTCGTGGTTGCCTGAACGCAGTTGGCTGAACAGTCTGCTTCGCTGGCCGCTTCGGTGCCATCCGAGCATTTGTATATCGTCTTTATCCCGGTATATGCTGTTGTCGCATATTGAGAAACATTACATGACTGGGAATCGCTGGTAGTGGTTCCGTCAGGGCAGATGAAATATTTGCTTACTGCATAGGCGCATGACTCATTGCCCTGGCAGTCCACCCTATTGCTCACGATCTGGCCATTCTGGCACGCGAAGCGCAATTCGGGCTTAGGCTCGATGCACGGCTGGTCGCATTCATTAGTGGTGCGCTGGCCGCATACGCCTTGATAAGCGACTTTTATGTTCGCGAGCGCAGCCCCACACACATTCACGTATGTGTTCCCGTCGGCTCCGCAAACCGGGTCGTATGTGAGCGGGCAGTTCGATGGGCAACAATAAAGATTGGTTGTGCCCTCATATTTATCCGTCACTTTCGTGACTTGTGCAGATGGGATTATTGACCCGTTGGCGAGCTTATACGATCCGTCTGACTGCAGTTGAGCGACGCCGACCGAAGAATTATCCCCTGTCCCGTAGTTGATGACGTAATACGTCGTCGAGCCTGCCTGCTTCCCAAGCCATCCCTGCTGGGTGACGTAGACAACTAGAACGACAATCACGATCAAAAACAACGCAACGAATAAAATGTTCCTGTCCATATATCCATCTCCTATAAATTAGGTATAGATATGCGAAAGGCAAGATTTTTATTGGTGCGCCAATAGCGAACTGAAGTTTTCTAAGCTAACTTCAGCATACTTTTTTCTCCGATAAACCAAGATTCGTCGCTGGAGTTCGATTATTCTCCTACCGCTCCGAAAGTCGTCGGGTGCCATTCTTATAAGAGAATATGAACTTTTGCCAACAGCAGCAACCCATTATTTAAATTTGCTTTCCGATATCTTTGCATGGCGAGAGGGAGTTTCGACAGCACCGCAGGCATAGAGATACCTACAAATCCGTTCGAGCGCATAATCGGGCAGGATGAAGCAATCAGGATTGCCCGGATAGCACCAAAACAAAGGCGCCATATCCTTCTGGTCGGCCCTCCAGGCACAGGGAAATCACTTATTGCGCAGGCTATCGCATCTCTTCTGCCAAAACCAAAACAAGAGATATCTGTCGTTCATAATCCGGAGCGCCCGGAACGGCCATTGATCGAGGTAAGCGAGGATAGAGCCAAAGCAAAGTCAAAACGCGAACAGTTTGGAAAACAGATAAAACCAGAGGATGTTCCAACCCAAATCGCAGAAAGGCTCGGCATAAGATGCAGGCGTTGCGGAACTCTGTTGCGCTCTTCGGGAACAGCCTGTGCCACATGCCATGCACTTCCTAATAACGAATCTAAGAAAAGGATCGGTGCGATTTCAGATGGTTCGGAGGGAGATGACTTTTATTCCATCGCTGGAAACGGTATGATCCTGATCCAAACCGAATCTGAGATAAGGCAGGAAGAGGATTCGGATAAAAAAAGCAAACGCAAAGTGCTTCTCTCCCTTGACCGGAAGACATTCATCCAGGCAAGCGGAGCGAGCGAGACTGAGCTTCTTGGAGATGTGGCTCACGATCCCATGGGGGGGAGCGGCACTCCTCCGTATATGCGCGTGCTTTTGGGCGCGATACATGAGGCGCATGAAGGCGTTCTTTTCATAGATGAGCTTTCCACGCTCGGTAACCTCCAGCGCCACATTCTCACTGCCATGCAGGATAAAGTATTTCCGATCGCAGGCAGGAACGCAACTTCTTCAGGAGCATCTGTGCGTGTGGATAGCGTACCGTGCGATTTCATATTTGTCGGAGCATCGAACATGAATGACATCCAGAACATCCTTCCTGCGCTTCGCTCACGCATAAGCGGAGACGGCTATGAGGTGCTGATGAATTCATGCATGCCGGAAAATGAGAAGAACCGGGAAAAGCTCACCCAGTTTATAGCACAGGAGATCATCCGCGATGGTAGGATCCCGCACGCGGACCTTGAAGCGGTCGATGCCTTGATCGCTCATGCAAAAAGCATCGCGAAAGATGTCGATGGAGAATCAAACAGCTTTACCCTCCGTCTACGCAATCTCGCGGGAGTGATAAAACTATCAGGAGATATCGCGTCCTCTGAGGATAATAAGCTTATCAGCAAGGAAGATGTCTTATCAGCCATTGAAAGCTCGCGCTCGCTTGAAGAGAAGATCGAGGAGCGCTATGGGAGCCCATGGAAGGCTGGCGCTGCGGATTACACTAATAAGAAGCGGAAAAACGGGAAAGAGACGATATAAATACAAAACCCTAAACACAAGACACAAAACAACGGAAGAAAAAGAGTAGAAGAAGATCCCCTGGTCAGAGGATCTCTTTTGTGGGAGGATAACAAGGTTGGAATGGACTCAAAAGTAGGAGGCGGGAGGGAGTCCATTCGTGCCTTGCCATATTGGGATTTAACTAGCGCGATTCTCAAATTGGGTACCAATTTGGGAATTCGCGGCCCATTGGCCGCGTTTATTGCGGAAAGAAGAAGACCTTCTTCCCGACCTGCTTTTTCTCAAGCAGGTTCATCTCGTACATCCGGTTCAGCCGCGCCGAAGCCGCGTTCTTGCCCTTGTAGTTGAAGTGCTTGCGCACATCTTCTGCAGTGGCTTTGCCGCTCTGCTTCACGAAAGCGAGGATATCCTCGTCGATCTCCGGAAGCATGGGCTGGCTTTGGATTGCCGAAACGGCCTGCATGTCTTTTTTCTCGAGCGATTCGAGCTTCGCGAGTATGTTCTTCAGGATCCTGTTTGTGTTCTCGCGTTCCTCAAGCAGCTTGTAGAGAAGTTCTCCGAGCACTATCGGATCATTGAACTTCGCCATGTTCTGCGCAAGGTCATTCTTTAACTGGCTCTGGAAATCGCCCGATGTGTTAAGCTTAAATATGTTTTCTTCGTTATCTGTCATAGAACATCAACTCCGTTCTGTCTTTGACTATCAACTCGTTGATGGTTGATTTCTGGCATTGTTGCGATGAGATCACGCAACTGTCATGATATCATCATGATTAGATTTATAAACCTATCGTTTTTTCTGCTTTTTTTGGACATATCTTATCATCAAATATATCTAAAATAAGCCAAAAAGGATGGTTATGTCATGCTGTTGTCATGCAAGCGGCTGCAAACCGAGGGTCCGGATGAAAGTAACACATTTAAAAATCACATGCCAATAGAAGGACAATCGAAAATAGATATATCAAGAAGGTGAAAACTTGAAGAACATAAGGTCGCTCGCTGCGTCTGTGCTTGATGCATTTCGGGAAAGGGACCAGAAGAAGCTCAGGAAACTGAATGACGTGATTTTGAAGGAGGCGCTCACAGGATTGTCAAAGCCCCTTAACGAGCTTGCTGTGCTCTCGTACATACTATCTAAGATAGTCTCCAAGCCAAGGTTCCTTGGAAAAGAGAACCGGCAGCTTCTGCATAAGATAGAGGCGGACATGCGCTGCATGCTCCAATCAATGGGAAAGGAGGACGAACGCGAGATCGAATCGTGCTTCTCCCGCATCAATGATTCAATAAACGCGCTGGAGAGGGTGGACCGCAGGTTTGTGCGCAACCTGATCTCAAAAGGGAAGCTGAAGACTGCTGCGACCATGTACGCGCAGGGCGTTTCGCTCGGCGTGGCGTCTGACATGACTGGCATGTCCAAGCAGGATATCCTCGATTACGCCGGGAAGACGATGATGTTCGACCGCGTGAAGGAAGAGATGCCTGTCAAGGAGAGGCTTAAGGCCGCAAGGAGGGCGTTAGAATGAGATCCAAAGAGATACTGTGCGATTCAGGCTCGTTCATATCGCTCACAGGCACATGCCTTGACAGCGTTTTGCGGTTCCTTTCTGAACGGTTCAGCAGTCATTTCATCATCCCTCCTTGGGTGGAATACGAGATGATCGCAAAGCCCCTGGAAAAAGGGATGCGGCAGTATTCCTTTTCAGCCATCAAGATAAAGGAGCTCATAAAGGACGGAGTGATATTGACTGTGAATGCTGATGTGGCTTCTGATGCTGAGCAGCTCCTTGACTCGGCGAACCATATGCTTTATGCAAAAGGGAAACCAATAACGCTGATACAATCCGGCGAAGCGCAGATGCTCGCGCTTGCAAGAAGGCTGGATGTCTCGACTATCCTTATCGACGAGCGGACCACGCGCATGCTGATAGAAGCCCCATACCGGATGAAGGACCACGTCGCAGAAGAGCTAGGGGTGAATGTCATGGTGGATAAGAGGTCGTTAGGTGATTTCTCCTCATTCACAAAAGGCATGAGCGCGATACGCTCGTGCGAGCTTGTGATGGTCGCGTATGAGAATGGGTTCTTCGACCATTTCAAAGAGCTGAAGGTGGAGGCGCTCGAGGCAGCGCTGTATAAGCTTCGGTTCTCAGGCTGCTCTATCCGCTTTGATGAGATCGAAGAATACATGCGTATGGTGAAGTAGTTGGTTTCTGTTGTTGTTGACCATCGAGAGAGCGCGGATTTCGATGTTGTTCTCCGTTTGCTGGGAGCAGAAGTCGAAAGGAAGCAGCTTGAAGTAGGGGATTTCATCTGTTCCGAAAGGCTTGTTGTAGAGAGGAAGACGCGGGCGGATTTCGAGTCATCGATCGTTGACGGAAGATTGTTCTCTCAACTGAAGAATCTCGCGCAAAGCTATCCGCGAGTGGCGATAATCGTTGAAGGCGAAACAACTGAAGGCAGGGTTTCCAAAGAAGCCCTGCTCGGCGCTTACGCAGCAGTTGTGTCTGATTTTGGGGCGAGCCTTTTTTTCACAAGAAGCTTGGAAAAGACAGCTGAACTTGTTTTCGCACTCGCCAAACATGAGCAGAGGGATGGGAAGCAGATGATGCGCGTGTTCGCGAAAAGGAAGACGCTGACTGCTTCCGCAAACCAGCGGGCCATGCTCGAGATGCTTCCGATGGTCGGGCCGAAGCTTGCGAAAGCTCTGCTCGCGCATTTCAAAAACATCGAGAACCTCGTGAATGCAAGCGAGGAAGAATTGAAGAAGGTCGAGGGGATGGGAGAAAAGAGGGCGAAGGCGATAAGGAGCATCATCGAAAATACGTATGACGAGGAAGAAGACAAGGCGCAGATGATATAGCAACTAATCTGATATTTTGGCGCCAAAAACAACTCATGCATCTCCGATACAATGGAATCATCGTCACCCTAGATTATCAAAATCGCGACATTTCGTCAAATCAATTGGACAGAATGCATGCATTTCGTCAAATCGATTGAACGAAATGCGATGATTTAAAAACAGTATGCTCTAAAGATTGTATATGCAACAGGAAATGATCGATCTGAGTGCAGGGGCAAAAGAAGAAGGGAAACTTTATACGAAAAAACGCTTTATTTATCCTTTTATCAGGCAGCATGCAACAGAGCGGGTGTTCATTGCGTTGATCGGCCCGAGAGGTGCTGGAAAAACGATAATGCTCAAACAGCTTCTATCTGAGACAGAATCCGCTTTCTACGTATCGCTTGATGCTGGAAAACCTGAAGAAGGCCTTTTCGCCCTTGCAAAAGACCTTTCCGGAAGAGGGATAAAGCTGCTCCTGCTGGATGAGGTGCACGGTTATCCTGGTTTTGAGAAAGAGCTTAAAAAAATCAGTGATTTCCTCCCATCAATCAACGTCATATTCACAAGCTCATCTGCCTTGTCTCTGCACAAGGCATCCGTAGATCTCTCAAGGCGTGTTCGCATAATCTATTCGCCTCCGTTTTCCTTGCGGGAATTGATTTTTTTTGAAAACGGCGAGGAACTTCCCCCATTATCCCTGAAAGGCCTGCTGGAAGAAAAAACTGCGAGAGAATATTACGGGAAATCGATCCATGCAGAATCCATGTTCGAACCTTACCTGAAAGGAAGGAATTATCCATTCACTCTGGGAAAAACCGATTTCATGCCATTGTTCAGGAGCATGCTCGAGACAATCATAAACAACGATCTTGTGCAAAAGGAAGGGGTATCCCAGGAAGATGCCATGGATATCCGCAGGATGCTGAGTTTCATCGGAAAATCATCCGCAGAAGGCATAAGCTATTCTTCGATAGCTGCCAACTGCGGGATAACCAAATACAAATCAGAGAAATACGTTTCCCTGCTTGAAAAGGCATTTGTGCTGAGGGCGGTGATGCCAAAGGGGACTAATGTCATGAAAGAGCCTAAGATACTATTCGCCCCTCCATATCGCCTTCTTTATAAGAATTACGAAGACTGCTTTGGCGCGCTTAGGGAGGATTTTTTTGCGGACGCGATGGCTAATATTGGCTTGGTACCGAAATATCTCAAATCCGTGCGCGGAGAGAAGGTCCCTGATTACGTGGTTGATGATATTGTTTTTGAGATCGGCGGAGTTTCCAAAAGCGTTTCCCAATTCAAGGGGTTTGATACGCATAAGAAGATTCTGCTCACGCAACCAGGAGCGCTCGACGATGCCCGTCGCCCTCTTTTCATGATCGGGATGCTGCAGATGGAGCTGTGAGATGAAACGTTTGCCCTGTTCCTGGGTTGAAGATCGGGTAAAATAATACAGTTACGACGCCTGGAAACCCGGAAAGAATGAAAACGTCTAATGTCATAGTAATCGGGAAAGCCACGGAACGTGCGAGAGCCCACTCGGTAATCGAGAACTCTCATGATGATGAAGAGGACAAATCGCAGATGATCTGAAAAGATAATAAAAGAAAGAAAGCGCGCCGGAGAGGCCGCACGTAAAAATCAGTTTACTGCTGACCAGGCGGTAAGTTTATTCTGTTTTTTTTCTCCATGAACTTAGCGTCAAGTTGCTTTTTATCGATGCCCGGAGGGTTATCCCTGAACCACTTGCTATTGCCCCGTTGTTCAGGGGTATGGTTGTTGGTGCCATAGTCGATAATTTTCAAGCTGTTTGCTGGAAGGTTGTCATAATATGGGTCCGTAATATCATTGTTATTTGAACCATAAAAGAAAATCACGTTTGCGATTCCATTGCTGGCCACATGGGAGAACATGTCCTGCGTAAATTTGTTATTTCCTGCTCCATAACAAAAGATGTGTCCGCCAAAACCTATCCCCAGGCGGTCTGCAGGCGTGAAGCCGCTCATGATATTGCCTTGAGTGCTGTTATAATCGTTTGGCCCGAATAAAAGAATTCCTGCAGTTGCGCTCCCCTGAAAAGTGTTCCCGTTAATTACACATTCTGAGCAACCTCCAAATCCGTTATCATACAAACCTATTCCAGACCAAGGGTTGTTTGCAATTATAGTATTATTGGTGATCGATG
>Ga0315281_10003811_pt1 | contig 22045 bp, 22 predicted proteins | sample YL17G07_0_MG_FD_204540 | JGI IMG/M metagenome (GOLD analysis project Ga0315281, IMG submission 204540) | Sediment microbial communities from Yellowstone Lake, YNP, Wyoming, USA - YL17G07_0 | ecosystem: Environmental > Aquatic > Freshwater > Lake > Sediment | place: USA: Wyoming | collected... | reverse complement strand
CGGAGTCATGTCCGGCACGTCGGCCGATGGGATGGACGCGGCGGCGATCGAGATCGGTGACGATCGCCCGAGACCGAAGATCCGGTTCCTCGCGCACGTCGCACGCGATCATCCGGACAGCCTGCGTTACCGGATCCTCGCCGCGGGATCAGGCGTGCCGCTGCCGGCGCACGACATCGCGATCCTGCATGCCGAGCTCGGCGACGCGTACGCATCGATCTCCCGCGAGATCGTGGCCGCGGCGGGACGCGAGCCGGCCTGCATCGCGCTGCACGGCCAGACGATCGCCCACTTCCCCGCCGAGCATGCGACATTGCAGATCGGGGACGCGTCGCGCGTCGCGGTCCAGATCGCGGTACCGGTCATCGACGACTTCCGCAGCGCGGACGTCGCCGTCGGCGGCCAAGGCGCGCCGCTCGTGCCGTTCGCCGACCACCTCCTCTTCGCCGACGGCACGCCCCGGGCGATCCTGAACCTCGGCGGCATCGCGAACGTCACGCTGCTCCCGACGGACCGGGCGGGAGACGTGACCGCGTTCGACATCGGTCCGGGGAACATGCTCATCGATCAGCTCGCGCGCAAGGGCGGCCACGAGCTCGACCGCGACGGCGCCGCCGCCGCCCGCGGACGCGTGCAGGAGGCCGCGCTCGCGAAGGCCCTCGCGCACCCGTACTTCGCGCGCCCGGCGCCGAAGTCCACCGGACGGGAGGAGTTCGGCGGACCGTTCGCGCAGCAGCTTCTCGACGAGATCCTGGACCGGGGCGGATCGCTCGACGACGCGATCGCGACCGCCACCGCGCTCACCGTGGAGTCCATCGCGCGCGCGCTCGATGGTGGGCCGTGGCGCGAGCTCATCGTTGCCGGAGGCGGCGCGCGGAACGCGACGCTCATCGACCGGCTGGCGGCGCGGACGAAGCTGCGCATCCGGCTCACCGACGAGCTCGGCATCCCGGCCGAGGCGCGCGAGGCCGTCGCCTTCGCGATCCTGGGCGCCTACCGCCTGCGCGGCGAGCCGAACACGCTCCCGCAGTGCACGGGCGCGCGGCGTGCGGTCTCCGCGGGCGCGATCCACCGGCCCTAGCTGAGCCTGGGCCCCTCCATACTCGCCGCATGCGGGACCTCGTCGTGGGCCTGGACGCGGGCGGAACGAAGACCCGCGCGTTCGCGGTGACGCGGGGCGGCGAGATCGTCGGCCGCGGCGCGGGCGGCGGCGCGAACCTCCTGTCCTCGCCCGATCCGCAGGGCTCCATCGCGGCGGCGTTGCGCGAGGCGCTCGCCGGCCGGGTCCCCGACGCGGTGGTGCTCTCGTGCGCCGGCGGCGAGCGTGACACCGAACGGGCGAAGGGTCGCGCGATCCTCGCGTCGCTGCTCGGTCCCGACGTCGCGGTCGAGGTGACGCACGACGCGAAGGCCGCGCTCTACGCCGGGAACCCCGCGGGCTGCGGCGTCGTGCTCATCAGCGGCACCGGGTCGATCGCGTACGGCCGGAGCGATCAGGGCACGGAAGCACGCTGCGGAGGCTGGGGCCATCTCGTCGGCGACGAAGGCTCCGCGGTGTGGATCGGTCAGGAAGGACTGCGCGCGGCGTCGTATGACCACGACGGCCGCGGATCGCCGACGAGCATCACGCGGCACCTCTTCCTGGATCTCGGCGTGTCCGACTTCAACGGGTTGCTGCCGCTGCTGTACGGCAAGCCGCACCCGTCGCCGGCGATCCTCGCGGCGACGCGCGCGGTCGCCCGGGCGTTCGCCGAGAACGACGGCATCGCCGTGAACGTCGTCCAGCGCGGTGCCCGGCTGCTCGCGAACATGGCCGCCACGGTCGCGCACCGCCTGCTCCTCGACGGCGGCCCCGTCTACCTGGCGGGCGGCGCCTTCGAGAACGTCCGCCCGCTGGAGAAGGCGGTGCGTCTTGAGCTGCTGAGCGCCCTGCCGCGCGCGGCGGTCGAGCCCGTCGGCGAGGAGCCGGCGATGGGCGCCGCGCGCCTCGCCGCGACGCTCGCGTGGGGCGCGGCATGAGCGACCTTCCGGGCACCGAGGGGCGGAACCCGAGGGCCGCCGGGCTCGCCAGCATGTCGACGCTCGAGGTCGTGGCTCTGATGAACGCCGAGGATGCGACCGTGACGGAGGCCGTCCGGGCGGCGCTGCCCGAGATCGCTCGGGCGGCTGACGCCATCGCCGCGGCGTTCGCGAGCGGCGGCCGGCTGCGCTACGTCGGCGCGGGGACCAGCGGCCGGCTCGGCGTGCTCGACGCGAGCGAGGCGCCGCCCACGTTCGGCGTCGAGCCTGACCTCGTGCACGGGGTCATCGCGGGCGGCGACGCCGCGCTCCGAAAGTCCATCGAAGGCGCGGAGGACGACCCGCTCGCGGGCGAGCGTGAGATCGTCCGCGTCGCGCGGCCCGGCGACGTCGTCGTAGGCCTGTCCGCGAGCGGCTCGGCGCGGTACGTCGTCGCGGCGATGAAGGCGGCGCGCGCGCTCGGCGCGGCCACGGCCTGCGTGACATGCGTGCCGGGATCGGCGCTCGCGGACGCGGTGGAGATCCCGATCGTCGTCGAGGTCGGGCCCGAGATCGTCGCCGGATCGAGCCGCTTGAAGGCAGGCACGGCGACGAAGCTGGTGCTGAACATGCTCTCGACGGCGGCGATGATCCGCAGCGGTCGCACGAAGGGCGACCTCATGATCGATCTCCGGCCGACCAACGCGAAGCTCAGAGCACGCGCGGTCCGGATGGTGCGTGACGAGCTCGGCATCGACGCGGACGCGGCGACGAGGAAGCTCGCGGCGAGCGGCTGGAGCGTGCGTCGCGCCATCGACGCGCGATGAAGCGCCTCATCGTCAACGCGGACGACTTCGGCCGCGCGCGCGGCGTGAACCGAGGGGTCCTACGCGCGCATCGTGACGGCATCGTTACGGCGACCACGCTGATGGTGAACGCGCCCGCGACGGACGAGGCCTCGCGTATCGCGCGCGAGACGCCGTCGCTCGATGTCGGCGTGCACCTCACGCTGACGTTCGGCCGGCCGCTCTCGGATCCCGCGGCGGTGCCGTCGCTCGTCGAGCGCGACGGCTCGTTCCCTCGTGGGCCCACGGCCTTCCTGGCGTTCTTGGGGACCGGCCGGGCAGACCGCGACGAGGCCGTCATCGAGTATCGGGCGCAGTTCGCACGCGCGCGCGAGCTCCTCGGCCGGGCACCGACGCACCTCGACACGCATCACTGGCTGCACGACGAGCCCGCACTCGAGTGGGCGATCGAGGTGATCGCGCGCGAGACCGGCACCGCCGTGCGACCGCACGACGACGCGCAACGCGGCCGGCTGCGCGCGGCGGAGGTCCGGACCGTCGATCGGTATCGCCGCGACTTCCAACATGAAGAACACGTGGACCTCGTGACGCTCGAGCGGATCCTCGCGGGCATCGGCGAGGGCGTGACCGAGCTCGGCTGTCACCCCGGCGAAGCGGACGCTGAGCTGGCCGCAACGTCGTCCTATGCGGCGCTCAGAGTGGACGAGCTCGCCACCCTGATCGATCCGCGCGCGAAGGCCGCGATCGACCGCAACGGCATCACGCTCGCCGACTACACGGCGGTCGCATGACGTTGACGAGCACCCGCGATCCATTCGAAAAGTCCTTGTGGGTCGTGCGCGACCGCATCACGACGAAGGCCGCCATCGACGATCTGCTCGCGGACAGCGTCGGCTGGAACATCCGCGACCTCGTCGTACAGGTGCGCGGTCGCGGCGATGCCTACTACGCGAGCGCGCTGGAGCCGCGCGCGGAGACCCTCGACGACGGCACCCGGGGCCCGCTTGGATCGGCCTTCGACCCGCTCGCGCACCTCGTGCGCGGCGGCGCGGCCGTCGGTGTCCGGATCCACGCCTGGGCGAACGGCACCTTCGTGTGGTCGAGCCCGAGCGCCGCGCTGCCGAGGTCGCCGGCGCACCTGGTGAACGCGCACCCCGGATGGCTGCTCCGCCCGGACGGCGTGCGGTACCTCGATCCGGTCGGCGGGAGCGACCGGGAAGGCATCTACATCGATCCGACGAACCCAGCGGCGCGGGCGCACACGATCGACGTGTTCGAGGACATCGTGCGCCGCTACGCGGTGGAGGGCTTCCATCACGACCACATCCGCTATCCGCAGGTCGCGTACGCGGCCTCGCCGGACGATCACGCGGCGATCACGACGATCGTCCGGGAGACGACGGCACGGCTTCGCGCGGCGCGGCCGGGGATCGTCATCTCCGCGGCCGTCTTCCCGGATCCCGCGGTCGCGCGCGAGCGTGTCCTCCAGCGATGGCCCGACTGGGCGGCCGAGAGGCTCCTCGACCTCGTCTGCCCGATGGCATACCGGACCGATGCCGCGGAGGTCCGGCGCCTCCTGATCGCCGCGCGCGGCGCCGCCCCGTCGACGCGCCTCTGGGGTGGGCTGATGGCGTACGCCGGAGAGCGAGAGCGGGTGCGCGATCAGGTGCGCGCGGCGCGCGACGCCGGATGCGACGGGGTCATCCTGTTCGCATACGACCCGGCGAAGCGCGACGTCATCGACGCCTTCGCGGCGGAAGCGGAACGGTAACGGCCGCGCGCGTCATCCAGCGGCCGCGCCTCTTCCGGACAGTACGTTCGTCCTATGTACCGGCGGCAAGGGGCGGCCGATACCATCTACGGGTGCGGGACTCACAGAAGGACATGACCCCGGCGGCGGCGCAGCCGCTGCCGCCTGACCCGCTCGCGAGCGCCGTCGCGCGCTCGGTGAGCGACCTCCGGCACGCCGCCGGCCTCTCGGAGCGCGCCGCCGCCCGCAAGCTCGGGACGTCGCAGACGCAGCTCCGGCGCATGGAAGATCCGCGCTACCTGCCGTCGCTGCGATCGCTCGCGCGGCTCGCGGCGGTGTACGGCTACGAGCTGAAGGTCGAGTTTTCGCCGAAGGGCGCGGGCCCGGCAAAGGCGGCGCTCGCGCAGAAGGACAGGGCGCCCCGGGCCAAGCCCGCGCCGCGCAAGCGCGCTAGCGGGTCCGGGTCACCTTCGAAAGGCCGCGGGGCCGCTCCACGTCGCGGCCGTGCCGCCGCGCGAGCGAGAACGCGACAAGCTGCGCCGCGACGGCGAAGCTGATCGGGGTCAGCGCTTCCGAGAGCGGAGCACGCAGCAGCACCGCGTCATCAGCGAGCTCGGCCATCCCCTCGTCGTTCGTCACCGCGTAGATCTTCGCGCCCCTCGACCGCAGCTTCCGTGACAGCGTTCGTGCCTCCGACTGCGCGGCGCCGCGCGCGCTGAACATGAGCACCGGCATGCCGGACTCGAGCAGCGCGATCGGTCCGTGGGTGAAATCCGCGCTCGAGTACGGCTCGGCCCACACCTGCGCGAGCTCCTTGATCTTGAGCGCCGCCTCGAGCGCGGTCGCGTACTCGTACCCGCGGCCGAGGACGACGACAGCTCGGGCCCTCCCGATCCGGCGCGCGACGCGGTCCGCGTCGCGCTCGCTGGCCTCGGCCTCGATGACGCTGTCGACGAGCCCGGCGAGCGAAAGCGCGCTGCGGCCGCGCGACTCGGCCGCGTTGGCGGCGAGCAGGGCGAGCGCCACGCACGTCGCGGTGTAGGTCTTCGTCGCGGCGATCGACCGCTCCGGGCCGCACCGGAGGAGGAACGTCTCGGCCGCGGTCCGGGCCACGAGCGAGCCCGGCCGGTTGGTGATGGCGACCGTCGGCGCCCGCACCGACCGGGCCTCGGCCAGGACGGCCGCGACGTCGGGGGCGGCGCCGGATCGGGAGATGCCGATGACGGCCCCCCGGACGAAGCTCGGCGGCGTCCGGTAGCGGGTCACGAGCGACGGCGCCGCGAGCGCCGTGACCAGCCCGGCCAGGCTTTCGAACAGGTATTTCCCGTAGGTGGCGGCGTTGTCGGACGAGCCCCGGGCGGCGATGGTCAGGTGCTCGGCGGCCCCGATGGGCCGGGCGAGCGTCCGGGCCTCGGGCCAGCCGGCTTCGAGGAGCCGGGCGACGATGGCGGGCTGCTCGGCGATCTCCGACCGGAGGGACATCGGCTGGAGGCTAACCGCCGGCCCCTAGTACCTCTCTCCTACTTGTCGGCTCGCTGGCGACGGACGAGCATCGGCCCCTCACCTCCTGTAGCGGGCGGCGAAACGAGGAAGGGAATCCCGTGGCGATCCTTGCTTCCAGGGCGACACGGCCGGTGCGTTGGCGGCGCCATCTGCGCGCCGCGTGCTTCTGGCTGGCCCTTTCGCTCGGCACTGCCGCGGTCGCCAAGGAGTTGGCGGGGGCGTCCTATTACGCGATCTGCATCCCGCCGCTCGTGTTGGCGGTCCGCGAGCTGATCGGCGCCCTTGGCGCTCGAGCGGCGGGCAAGCTCGCCGAGCGCATCGGCGACCGGCTCACGACGGCGCTCGGCCCCGAGTACGTCGTGCTCACGGAGTACGCGCCGCGTGACGGTGGCCCGGTCGTTCCGGTCATCGTGGTCGGACCGTCGGGCATCTCGGCGATCGAGCCGCTCGGCGACGACGCGAAGTACAGCTGCTACAACGACGGCTGGCACCGCGTCGAAGCGCAAGGTCTCCATCACCTCGCCGACTCGCCGTCGCGTCGCGCGCGCGCGGACGCGGCGCGCGTGCGTACCGACATCTCGGGCGGTGGCCACATCCGCACGAACGTCGAGGCGTACGTGCTCATCGAGCGCGGCAATGGAGATGACTGCGCCAGCTCGACCGTGCCGGTCGTCTGCGGCGTCGACCCGCTCGCCGAGCTCCTGCGCTCGCGCGCGCCGCGCTCGAGAGCGTCGGCGCGTCAGGTGCAGGCGGTGGCCGACGCGCTCACCCGGCCGCTGGCGGTCGCGAGCTAGCGGCCGCACCGTCGAGCCGAAGCGGCCGTTCGGACCGCGGGCGGACACTAGCATTCGGCTCGTGAGCGGCACCCGCGTCGTGATCGTCGAGGACGATGCCTCCGTCGCGGAGCTCGTGACGCTCTACCTGAAGAACGCCGGCTTCGTCGTGGAGCACTGTGCGACAGCGGCGGACGCGCGCGCCGCGTTCGCCCGCGGCGCACCGGCCTGTGTGGTCCTCGATCTCGGATTGCCGGACGCCGACGGTCTCGACCTGCTCGCCGAGCTGCGGCGCCAGCACGACTCGCCGGTCGTCGCGCTCACGGCGCGGGCGGACGACGTCCAGAAGGTCGCCGGCCTCGACGCCGGCCTGGATGACTATCTGACGAAGCCGTTCAACCCGCGCGAGCTGGTGGCCCGGGTGAACGCGGTCATCCGGCGCGCCACCGGAAGCGGTGGAACGCGGCCGCTCGAGATCGGGAACCTCGCGCTCGATCCGGCGCGCCACGAGGTGACGGTCGATGGCCGGCAGGTCTCGCTCCGGGCGAAGGAGTTCGAGCTGCTCGAGGCCTTCTGCCGGCAGCCCGGCATCGTCCTCACCCGCGACAAGCTCCTCGAGAACGTGTGGGGCTTCGCGTATCCCGGTGAGACGCGGACCGTGGACGTCCACGTGAAGCAGCTCCGCGACAAGCTGAGCCTGGCGAACGCGAAGATCGAGACGGTGTGGGGCGTCGGGTACAAGCTCGTCCCACCGGCCTGACATGGATCCCCTGCGCAGCGTCGCCGGCCGTCTGTTCCTGTCCTATCTCGCGGTCGTCGCGGTCGGACTGGTCGTGGCGGGTCTCGCGATCGGCGGTCTCCTCTTCAAGTACGAGAACGACGTCACCCGCATCCGGCTACAGGAGCTCGCCGCTCCGTTCCAGACCGCGATCCAGACCGCTGTCCGCAACGGCCAGCAGCCGCGCGACGCGATCGCGAATCTCTCGGAGCAGGTCCAGGCCGCCAACGCCCGCATCCTCGTCGTGAGCCCGGGAACCAACCCGGCGCCGAACAACGCGCAGCGCCGCGTCCTGCTGGACAGTGATGGCGCGCTCGTGAACACCCGGCTGCCGTTGCCGGACGCGACGGGGATCGGGCAGTTCACCGACCCCGATGGCGTGGTGTGGATCTTCGTTCAGCAGCAGCTGCGCACGGCGACGCTCGGCGCCGGTGGGCAAGGGTTCATCGTCATCGCGCGGCCACGGGCGGTGTTCGCGGATGTCGTCCGCGCGCTGCTCCCCTCGCTCGTGATCGCGGGCATCATCGCGGCTGGCTTCGCGCTCGTCGTCGCGGGTCTGCTCGCCCGAACGATCACGCGTCCGCTCCGCCGGCTCGTCGGCGGCGTGCGCGCGTTCGCATCGGATCACCGCGCCCGCGTGCCGGTGGCCGGGCCGACCGAGGTCAGGGAGCTCGGCGGCGCGTTCAACGAGATGGCAGGCGAGATCGAGCGCGCGCGGGCCAGCGAGCAGGCGTTCCTCGCCGACATCTCGCACGAGCTCCGGACGCCGCTCACCTCGATCCACGGGTTCGCGCAGGCGATCGCCGAGGGCGAAGCACGCGATGACGGTGTGCCGCGCGCGGCGGAGATCATCCAGCGCGAGGCGCGGCGGCTCGTGCGGATGGTCGAAGGGCTGCTGCAGGTCGCGAAGCTCGAGGCCGGCGTGCAGCGTCTCGCCCACGAACAGATCGCGGCGGCGGAGCTGCTCCGCGGCGCGGTCGCGGCGCTCGACGTGCAGGCACGCGAAGCCGGCGTGTCGTTCGATCTCGTCGCCGAGCCGCTGCCGGTCATGGGCGACCCCGACAAGCTGTCGCAGCTCTTCATCAACGTCCTCGACAACGCGGTGAAGCACTCGCCGCGCGGCACGACCGTGCGCGTGAACGGCGAGCGCACGAACGGGGAGGTCGTGGTGCGCGTCCGCGACCAGGGCGCCGGCCTGCCGCCCGGCACCGAGCAGAAGCTCTTCGCGCGCTTCTGGCGGGGCGACAACGCCGCCGCTCGGGCGGGCGCGGGGCTCGGGCTCGCGATCGCGCAGGCCATCGCGCAGGCGCACGGCGGATCGATCGACGCGCGGAACACGCCCGGTGGCGGCGCGGAGTTCGCGATCCACCTCCCTGAGGCTGCCTAGACTTCGGCGGATGTTCGGTGGGACGGTGCGCGGACGGACGACCACCTTGCGCGTGCCTGCCGAAGCGGACCTCGAGGCGCACCGGCGCTGGGCCGCGGACATGCGCCTTCGTCGCGCGGGACCGATCGGCCGCTGGCACGAGCCCGCCGCGACCGCGACGTGGAAGGAACGATGGGCGGAGCAGGCGAAGGACCGCTCGAGCGTGCTCTGGTCCATCGACGCCGGCGACGCCGGCGACACCAGTAACGCTGACGGCGGCGAAGCGGGCGGCCGGCTCGTCGGCTACGCACGCATCCGCTTCGAGGGCGCGCCGCACGCCGACGCGATCTCGATCAACCAGCTGGTCATCGACCCCGAGCACGGTCGAAAGGGCTACGGCTGGGACGCCGCGCTCACGCTGCACCGCTGGGCCTTCGACTTCATGAACCTGCGCCTCGCGGCGACCGATCGGGTGGCCGCCGACGACATCGCCCGTCAGCGGATCTTCGAGAAGCTCGGCTACGTCCGCTTCGGGCACGGGCACGACGTCTACTACCGCGACGGCGCGTACGTGGACCAGTACCTGTACCAGATGGACCGCGACACCTGGCACGAGCGGTGGCCGCAGGAGCGCGAGTACCCGCCGCTCGGCGACGACAAGGCGCAGTAGATGTTCGGACCGCGCCTCGGCGGCGCGAACGGCGTCGCGCTCCGCACGCCGACGCTCGAGGACCACAAGACCTTCGTGCGGTGGATGCTCGAGCCGGAGACGTCGCGGTTCTGGGGCGGCCGGATCGCCGATTTCCGCGACGAAGCGTTCGAGGAGCGCCACAAGAAGGACGCTGACGACGCGAACAGCGTCACCTGGTCGATCGCCTACGAGAACGAGACCGTCGGTTTCACCGGACTGTTCGACATCGACTGGATCGCGCGCGATTGCGAGAGCGGCATCTTCATCGGCCGGAGCGATCTGTACGGCCGCGGCATCGCCTCCGAGGCGGTGCGCCTGCGGACTGAGTTCGCCTGGCGGGAAATGGGCCTGCATCGCGTGCACAACTGGATCTCGCAGCTGAACCGCGGCAGCCGCCGAGCGAACCAGAAGGCCGGCTACCGGCAGATGGGCCTCATGAAGCGCTACGGATTCCGCAGCGGCCAGTGGTACGACGACTGGCTCGGCGAGGTCTTCCCTCCGGAAACCGCCGCTGGTACATTCTTGCCGCCCTCCAAAGGGGGGTAGCGGCGACAAGAGCTATCAACGCGAGCGTCGAGTGAGGCAGTCCTCCCGAGACCAAGCGAGGCTCGAGAAGCCAGCAACAAGAGGGAGGGAGCTTCACCGTGAGCTTCTCTGACAAGACCCTGACCTGCAAGGACTGCGGTCAGGAATTCATCTGGACCGCGGGCGAGCAGGAGTTCTACCAGTCCCGGGGTCTCGTGAACGAGCCCGGCCGGTGCCCATCGTGCCGCGCGGCACGCCGGTCGTCCGGTGGTGGTGCCGGTGGCGGCGCGTACGGCGGCAGCCGTGGCATGAGCGGCCCGCGCGAGTTCTTCACCGCGACCTGCAGCAATTGCGGCGGTGAGGCCCGCGTTCCGTTCCAGCCCCGCGGCGACAAGCCGGTCTACTGCAGCTCGTGCTTCGAGCAGGTGCGGCCGTCGGCCTCGCGCGGAGCCCGGTACTAGATCCTTCGCGGCGCTAGAGATGGGACCCCCGGTCGGAAGGCCGGGGGTCTTTTCTAATTCGTCCGCTGTCGCTCGGCGTGGATCTCGCGGATGACGGGCGGCGCCCACTCGAGGTGACGTTCCCGCGTCGCGGGCAGTGTGATCTCTTCGTCCGCGCCGACGTCGCCCTTGCCGGGCGCGTCTCGCACGACCACGTCTAGCGGAACATGTCCTTGTCGTGCGGGCGCACGTACGTGCGAGCGGTCTCGCTGCCCTCGGGGATCGCGAGGCCGCGCACGACCGCCGCCGGCCGGCGGTCGAGCTTCCCCATGACGAGCTCCGTCGCGGCGGCGATCTCATCGGCGATCGCGATCTCGGTGACGCGCATCTCGTAGCCGTCGGGATCGAACTCGCCGATGTACCGCCGGAGCGCCGGCAGGCCACTGATCCCGATGGCGACGTTGATATGGCCCTCGCGCCAGGCCCGGCCGAACGTGTCGGTGATCACGACCGGGACGTCGACGCCGGTCTCCTTCTTGATGCGCTCGCGGATCCGCGCCGCCGATGCATCCGGGTCGACCGGCAGCAGGATGAGCGTGTCGGGCGCGCCGGCGTTGGAGTGGTCGACGCCCGCGTTCGCGCACACGAACCCGTGCTTCGTCTCCACGATGAGCACGCCGCGCCGCCAGCGCACGATGCGCACGGTCTCGTCGAGCACGGCCTGCAGGCCCTTCGCGTCCTTCCCCGATTCGGCGGCCATCCGTTCCGCCTCGGCGCCGGGCACGATGTCGGCGAGCCTGCGGATCCGGCCCTCCGACTTGGAGACGACCTTCTGCGCGAGCGCGAGCACGTCGCCGGGCTCGAACGCGCGGCCCGCGGCGCGGAGCGCGCCGATGAGCATCGGCGACAGGTCGTCGCCCGGCTTGATCTCGGGAAGGCCATCGATGGGAATGAGCGTGACGTCGGGCACCGCTCAAAGTCTGGCTGATAGCGTGAGGACGTGCTCGGGGGACGGCGGTGAACGCGGATCTTCTCGCCACGGGGCGTCTCGGCCACCTCGCGACGGCGAGCCGCGACGGCCGCCCGCATGTCGTCCCGGTCTGCTTCGCGTGGCTGCCGCCGATCGTCTACTCCGCGATCGACGGCAAGCCGAAGCGCACGACGATGCTTCGTCGCGTGCGCAACATCGCCGAGACCGGCCGCGCGGCCCTCGTCGTGGATCGGTGGAGCGAGGACTGGAAGGACCTGTCCTACGTGCTCGTCGAAGGTCCGGCCGAGGTGCTCGAGGACGGCCGGGAGCGCGACGAGGCGCTCATCCTCCTCACGGCGAAGTACCCGCAGTACGACGACCTCCCGCTCGCCGGTAACCTCGTGATCAAGCTCGTGGCCGAACGCACCGTCGAATGGCATGCCTGACTAGACTCCGCGCCCTATGGAGTTCGGCTTCACGCTCAAGCCCGACCACTCGTTCGAGCGCGTCATCTCGCTGACGAAGCTCGCGGAGCAGGCCGGCTTCACCCACGGCTGGGTCTTCGACAGTCACGTGCTGTGGAAAGAGCCATATGTGCTCCTCACCCTGATGGCCCTGAACAGCACGCGGCTCCGGCTCGGCACCTGCGTCACCAACCCCGCGACCCGCGAGCCATCGGTCACCGCGAGCTCGCTGGCGGCCCTGCAGCTCCTCTCGCATGGCCGGATGGACCTCGGCATCGGTCGTGGCGACTCGGCGCGGCGCGTGCTCGGCAAGAAGCCAACGACGCTGGACGACCTCGAGGCGGCGACCCTCGCGATCCGCGACCTCTGCGAGGGCCGCGCGGTCACGTACGACGGCACCGAGATCAAGCTCGACTGGGCCAAGCCGTACGACCTCCCCGTGTGGATCGCCGGGTACGGCCCGAAAGCGCTCGCGGTCACCGGCCGGATCGCGGACGGCGCGGTCATCCAGCTCGCGGACCCGAGCCTGGTGCGGTGGTGCGTGGGGCTGCTCCGCGAAGGGACGCGCGCCGCGCGGCGCGATCCGGCAGAGGTGAAGGTGATGGTCGCGGCACCGGCCCATGTCGGACGCAAGGCAGACGTGCGCGAGCGCGTGCGGTGGTTCCCGGCCCTGGTGAGCAACCACGTCGTGGACCTCGTGCGCCGCTACGGCGAGCAGGGGTTGCCGGCGGACCTCACGAGCTACGTCCGGAACAGGCCGGAGTACGACTACAAGCACCACGCCGAATCGGGCTCGTCGAACGCCGGCTTCGTCGACGACGAGTCCGTCGACCGGTTCTGCGTCACCGGCGACGTGAGCGAGCAGATCGAGAAGCTGCAGGCGCTCGCCGACGCGGGCATGTCGCAGTTCAACCTGTACCTCATGAGCGGCGACGAAGAGCGCCAGCTCGAGGCGTATGGCGCGGACGTGATCCCGAAGCTGCGCGACGTGACGCCAGCCGCGACCGCCTAGCGGAGGACGAATCCTCCGCGCAACGGATCGTCCGGCGCGATCCAGAGCTCCGACCGGCCGACGGTCCACGCCGACCCCGCGACCTCCGGGATCACCGCGTCGTATTGCGCCACCGTCGCCGTGCGCAGCACGCGCCCGCGGAAGCGCGTCCCGATGATGCTTTCGACGGTGAAGCTCGCGTCGCCGCGCAACCGCCCGCGGGCATGCTCGATCGCGACGCGGGCGCTCACGCCGGTACCCGTCGGCGACCGATCGACCTCGCCCTCCGCGAAGACGCACACGTTCCGCGAATCCGCCCCGGCCGCGTGGGCCCTGCCGGTGAGGATCGTCCCGTACAAGAAGGAGAGATCCGCGGAGTCGGGTGACCCGGGGTGCCGCACCTCACGGCTCCCCATGACCGCGCGCTTGATGCGCATCCCGACATCGATGCACTGCCGGAAGCCGCTCGCGTCGAGCGGCACGCCGAGCGCGTCGGCGTCGACGAACACGTAGAACGCGCCGCCAAAGGCGAGGTCGTAGCGCACCTCGCCGAGCCCCTCGACGTGGACGGTCTGGTCGAGCGCCGCCGCGAACGACGGGACGTTCTCGAACGCGACCTCTCGGACGCGCGCACCGTCCCACGTCGCGCGCGCGGTGACCCGGCCAGGGGGTGCGTCGTACCGCACGATGTCACCCGTGCGCTCGCCGGTCTCGAGGAGCGCGGTGGTCAGGGCGATGATCCCGTGGCCGCACATCGTGCTCCAACCCTCGTTGTGCATGAAGAGGACGCCGAGGTCGCCGTCGGCCGTCACGGGCTCCGTCGGGATCGCGCCGTACATGTCGGCATGTCCGCGGGGCTCGAAGACGATCGCGCGCCGAAGCCCGTCGAGGTGCAGGCGCGCGTAGCGGCGCTTCTCGAGGATCGTCGCGCCCGGGATCGGATCGATCCCGGCGGTCACGATGCGCAGCGGCTCGCCCGCGGCGTGCGACTCGAGGGTCGAGATGCGCCGCCAGCCCGGAGGTGGCTCCCAACTCCGCATCTTTCGTGCGCCGGGGCGGGCTATGCCCGCTCCGGGCGAGTCCCATTCAAATGCACCGCGCCGTCCTTCATGACGAACGCGACGCAGCTCTGATCCTTGAAGAGCGCGACATTCGCGAGCGGATCGCCGCGGACGCCGACGAGGTCGGCGCGCTTGCCCGGCTCGAGCGTCCCGACGAGCTTGTCGACCCGCGCGCACTCGGCGGCGGTCTTCGTCGTCGCGACGATGGCCTGCATCGGGGTCATCCCGTTCTCGACCATGACCGCGATCTCCTCCGCGTTCGTTCCATGCGGCCCGACGCCGGTGTCGGTGCCCATCGCGATCCGGACACCGTTCTCGACCGCCATCTTGAAGGAGCGCTTGTGGACCTCGACGACCTCCGTCGCCTTGCGCAGCGCGTAGGGCGGGATGGACGACGGATCCTTCTCGGCGCGGCGCAGCACCCAGAGCGGCGCGATGAGCGTGGCGACGAGATACGTTCCGCGCTTCTTCATCTCCGCGCACGTCTCCTCGTCGAGGTAGATGCCGTGCTCGATCGATTCGATCCCGGCGAGCACGGCGTTCTTGATCCCCTGCGTCGCCTGCGCGTGCGACATCACGGTCTTCCCCGAGGCGTGCGCCTCATACACCACCGCGGCGATCTCCTCGGGCGAGAAGCCGGTGGCCCCGGGCTCGTCGTTCGGCGAAAGGACGCCGCCCGAGGTCATGATCTTGATCTGGTCGGCTCCGGCCCGAAGGATCTCGCGGGTCGCGCGCCTGAGGTCGTCGATCCCGTCGACCACGCCATTCGGCCGCTCGGGATCGCCGGGCCACATGTTCACGCCGGACGGCGTCATCGAGTCCCCGTGCCCACCGGTCTGCGAGAGCGGCGAGACCGCGATGCGCATCCGCGGACCGGGGAAGAGCCCGCGCTCGACGGCCAGCTTGATGCCGCGGGTCGTGAACCCTGCGTCGCGGACCGTCGTGAAGCCGGCATCGAGCGTCTCGCGCGCGTGCACGAGGGCCATCGCGGTGTTCAGGCTCAACGGCGTGAGGAGGCGCTGCTGGATGTTCTCCTGGCCGACCGCGAGGTGCACGTGGCAGTCGATGAGGCCCGGCAGGATGGTGAGCTCGCCGGTATCGATGACCACCGCGTCCTTCGGCGCGTCCATCGCGATGCTCTGGATGACGCCGTCCTCGATGACGACGAACCGCCCGCGGACAGGGTCGGCACCGGTGCCGTCGATGAGCATGGTCGCGCGGACTGCGACGGTCATGCGATCGCCTCCTCGAGCTTCGGCCGGACCTCGGTCGCGATGCGCTCGATGGTCTCGTGATCGAACGGCGCCATGAAGTACAGGATGAATCCGCGCGCGCCGGCCTGCCACAGCGCGGCGCAGCGCGCCACGAGCGCGTCGACGGTGTGGATCGGGTTCATCTGGAGCGGCTCAGGGCGCCTGGATCGCACGCGGACGCGCTCGAGCTGCGCCTCGACCGCGCTCACCGTGTCACGAAGGACGACGTCCGGCCGGACGCTCGTGAGCGGCGTGATCTCGTTCACGTCGCGCCGGACCTCGGCGCAGTGACGGGCGAGGACCTCGAGCTTGTGCGCGATGACCTCCGGCGTCCCGTGGCCATGCCAGTAGTCGGCGTATCTCGCGACCGTGCGGAGCGTCTTCTGCTCGCCGCCGCCGCCGATGAGCAGCGGCAGCCGCTTCTGCACCGGCTTCGGCTCGGCGATCGCGTCCTTCAGGACGTAGTGCTTGCCGGCGAAGCTGGCCACCGGCTCGTCGAGCAGGAGCCGGAGCACGCGCGCGGCCTCATCCATCCGCGCGAGGCGCCCGCCCGTGGTCGGGAAAGGCAGGCCGTACATCGCGTGCTCGCCCTCGTGCCACGCCGCACCGAGCCCGAGGATCGCGCGGCCATTCGTGATGTGGTCGAGCGTCGCGACCATCTTCGCGAGCACCGGCGGGTGGCGGTAGGTGTTCCCGGTGACGAGCGTGCCGAGCCGGACGCGCGTCGTCAGCGCGCCCCACGCCGCGAGCAGCTCCCACGCTTCGAACATCGGGCCCGCGGTGTCGCCGTCGAGCGGGACGAAGTGATCCCACGTCCAGACGGAGTCGAAGCCGAGCCGATCGACGAGCGCGACGGTGTCGCGTAGCTCCGCCCAGGTGGTGTGCTGAGCCGGGAGGTTGATGCCCCAGTGCGCTCGTGGGGTCGCGACTATGCGAGCGTCCCGGTGGCCGCGTAACGGTCGGCGACCGCGAGCGCCTCGTCGATCGCCTTCACGCCGAGCCGCAGCTCGTCCTCGTCGACGATCAGTGGCGGCGCGACGAACAACATGTTCCAGCGGCAGAAGACGTACACGTTCCGCTTCATGAGCTCACCCTTCAGTGCGTTCGCGAGCGCGCTCGACGGACCGTTCCACTGCTCGAGCATCTCCTTCGTGCCGCGGTCCTTCACCAGCTCGATGCCCCAGAACAGTCCGCGGCCGCGCACGTCGCCGATCGAGGGGTGCATCGCGGCCAGGGCCTTGAGCTCGCGACCGAGTAGCTCGCCCATCCGTGCGGAGTTGCCGATGAGGTCCTCGCTCTCGTAGGTCTCGAGGGTCGCCACGCCGGCGGCGCAGGCGAGGGCGTGGCCGCTGTACGTGAGGCCGCCCCAATACACGTTGTCGTCGAAGTGCCTCGCGATCCTCTCGTTCACCATCGCGCCGCCGAGCGGCACGTAACCGGAGGTCACGCCCTTCGCGAAGGTCATGATGTCCGGCACCGTGCTCCAGTGCTCCGAGGCGAACCACTTGCCGGTGCGCCCGAAGCCGGTCATGACCTCGTCGAAGACGAGGACGATGCCGTGCTTGTCGCACAGGGCCCGTAGGCCCTGGAGGAATCCATCGGGCGGGACGAGCAGACCCGACGTGCCGACGATCGGCTCGAGCAGGATCGCGGCGATGTACTGCGGCCCCTCGTACCAGATGACCTCTTCGACGTGCGCGAGCGCCTTCTGGGCGTCGCTGCCGAAGAGCGAGCGGTACGGATCGGGATTGAGGAAGTGGACGACGCCTGACATGCCCGGCTCGTTCGCCCACCGGCGGTTGTCTCCGCCGAGGCTCATCGCGCCCTGCGTCTGGCCGTGGAAGCTCCGCCATTGGGTGAGGATCTTGTGCCGACCGGTGAAGAGACGCGCGAGCTTGATCGCGTTCTCGTTCGCCTCGGTGCCGCCGGTGGTGAAGATCGTCTTGGTGAGGTCGCCCGGCGCGACGTCCGCGAGCTTCCGGGCGAGCGTCGCCTGGGCCTCGGTGGTGAACGTCGGCGAAACGTAGTTGAGGATCGCGGCCTGCTCCTTGATCGCGCGCACGACCCGTGGGTGACCGTGACCGAGGTTCGAGTTCACGAGCTGGGAGCTGAAGTCGAGGATCCGGCGGTCGCCCGAATGCAGCCAGACCCCGTCGGCGCCGGTGATGACGAGCGGCGAGATACTCCCCTGCGCGGACCAGTTCACGAGAACGTGCTTCTTCGTGTCCGCCTGGACCTTGGCGATGTCGGTGCGATCCGTTCGATCCTTGGTGAGCGCCATCGGCCTTCGGACTATACGCTCGGGGGGACCGGTGACGTTCTTCGGCATTCAGCTCCACCCGCAGTACACGACCTGGGCCGAGATGCGCGACGCCGCGCTCCTCGCCGAGCAGTGCGGCTGGGACGTTCTCACGACGTGGGATCACTTCGCGCCCCTCATGGGCGACGAGACCGGGCCGAACCTCGAGGGGTGGCAGGTGCTCGCGGCCTTCGGCGCGATCACGACGAAGCCGAAGATCGGGATGCTCGTCACCGGCAACACGTACCGTCACCCCGCGGTGCTCGCGAACATGGCCGCCACCCTCGACAACATCACCGGCGGACGCGCCGTGCTTGGGATCGGCGCCGCGTGGAAAGAGCACGAGCACCGGATGTACGGGATCGACTTCGACACGCCCGCGATCCGGCTCGCGAAGCTGCGCGAGTCGACGCGGATCATCCGCGGCCTGCTCGACACGGGGAAGGTCACGTACGAGGGCACGTACTACCGGCTGCGGGACGCGACGCTCGGCACCCGACCGATCCAGAAGCGCCTGCCGATACTCGTCGGCGGCGGCGGCGAGCAGGTCACGCTGAAGATCACCGCGCGCTACGCGGACTGGTGGCACGGGTTCGGGACGCCGGATGTCATCAAGCACAAGCTCGCGGTACTGAAGAAGCACTGCGCGGACGTCGGCCGCGACGTCAACGAGATCGCGCCGACGACGGGTGGCTCGATCCTGGTCCGCGACGACCTCAATGCCGTCGACAAGCGGATGCGCGAGGTCGCGGCCCGCAACAGGGTCGAGGCGCCGAACCGTCCGGTGAACCTCGGCACGCCGGAGGACATCGCCAAGCGGCTCCTCGAGTATCACAAGGTCGGCGTGAAGGGTTTCCTCTTCGGGATGTCGCCGCCGTTCGACCGTGAGACGATCGAGCGGACGATGACCGAAGTGAAGCCGCGCTTCCTGGAGCTCGCCGGACAGCGATAGGCCGCCCTAGCTGATCTTTCCCAGCTCGTGCCCCCAGTTGAACGCGGAGTAGTGGGGCGGCTCGATGCCGTTCGCGCCGAAGATCGAGCCGAGCTGGGCCCGGTGCTCGTTCCCGTGATGGAGGAACTGGGCGATGAGGATGCCCATCGGCATCCGCTGGGTGCCGCCGTCCGCGCCGCGGCGCTCGATGATCCGGTCGAGGTCGAGGCCGCCCGCCGCGAAGCCCGTGAACCACTCGCTCAGCTTCTTCGCCCGATCGACGACCTGCCCGACGTCCTTCGTCGTCGTCTCGCGGACCGCATCGTCCGGCGGTGCCTTCCCCTGGAGCGCCGCGGCGTAGCGCTCCTTCGCGGCCACGAGATGGATGAGCGTCGCCTCGATCGTGCCCATCGTGCCGGGCGTCGTGAGCGCGCGCTGTTCCGGCGAGAGCGCGGCGCAGAACTGCGCGATCTTCTCGGTCGCCCAATTGTCGTAGTCGATCGGCACGGACAGGTCGCTCATTCCGCTGCCTCCGAGATGCCGGCTGCGCGGCCGTAGCCCCACGCGCTCACCGGCGGGGGCTCGATGCCGTTCGCGCCAAGGATCGTCGTCGCCTGGGTGCGGTGCTCGTTGCCATGATGGACGAGCTGCGCGAGGACCACGCCGACGGTCGACTTCCGGCCCTCGTTCATCTCGACGCTCCGGGTCACATCGTCGTTCGCGACGACGGTGAGCGCTCGCGCGCCGATGGCCTTCGCGGTGGCGATGAGGTCGTCGAGGGAGCGCCGTTCGTCGCGGCGGACACGTCCCGGGCCGACCACCTCGCCGGTCAGCAGCTGCACGTACCACTGCTCGCCACCGATCACGTGCTGCAGCGTCCCATACAGCGTGCCGTACGTGCCGATCGCCTTCGCCTCGAGCATCGCGGGATCCAGCGCGCGGCAGAACTCGAGGAGCGTCACGTTCGCCCAGGTGTTGTGCCGGAGGACGTGATCGAGCGGGTGGGCGGCCACTACGTTTGCAGGAGCGGGCTTCCGCGCTTCAGGAACTTGCCGCGGCCCTTCTTCCCGAGGAACTTCCCGTCCGCCACGATGACCTCCCCACGCGAGAGGACGGTGGTCGCCTTCCCCTTCACCTTGCGCCCCTCGTAGGGGTTGTAGTCGACGCGCATGTGGTGGGTCTTCGCGGAGAGCGTCTGCATCGCCTTCGGATCCCAGACGACGATGTCCGCGTCGCTGCCGACAGCGATGGTCCCCTTGCGCGGGAACAGACCCATGATCTTCGCGGGCGTCGTCGCGGTGAGCTCGACCCAACGGTTCGCCGTGATCCGGCCCTGGGCGACGCCGCCGTCGAAAAGGAGCGCCATGCGCGTCTCGACGCCCGGCGCGCCGTTCGGGATCTTCGAGAAGTCGTTCCTGCCGAGCTCCTTCTGCTTCGGGAGGCCCTTGAAGCCCTCCTTCATGCAGAACGGGCAGTGGTCCGTCGACACGACCTGCAGGTCATTCCGCTGCAGGCCCTTCCACAGCTCGTCCTGGTGCCATTTCTCCCGGAGCGGCGGCGACATCACGTACTTCGCGCCGTCGAATCCGGGCTCCTCGTAGTTGTCGTAGCTGAGGAACAGGTACTGCGGGCACGTCTCCGCGTACGCCGGAAGTCCACGGTCGCGGAAGAGCCGGACCTGCTCGAGGGCCTGCGCCGCGGAGAGATGGACGATGTACAGGGGCACGCCTCCGGCCATCTCGGCGAGCTTGAACGCGCGACCCGTCGCCTCGCCTTCCGCCTCCGGCGGCCGAGTGAGCGCGTGCCACTTCGGCTCCGTGTGCTTCGCGGCGAGCGCCTTCTTCACCAGCACGTCGATCACGCCGCCGTTCTCGGCGTGCATGCAGATGAGGCCGCCGATCTCCGCGCTCCGCACGAGCGCCTTGAAGATCGCGCCGTCGTCGACCATGAACACGCCCGGGTACGCCATGAAGAGCTTGAAGCTGGAGATGCCGTCGCGGACCATCGTCTCCATCTCGCGCAGCACCTTGTCGGAAACGTCGCGCACGATCATGTGCAGCCCGTAGTCGACGACCGCCTTGCCGCGCGCCTTCTTCAGCCACGCGTCGCGGGCCTTCTCCAGCGGCTCACCGAAGCCCTGCACGGCGAAGTCGACGATCGTCGTCGTGCCACCGAACGCCGCGGCGGTCGTGCCCGTCTCGAAGTCGTCGGACGCCATCGTGCCGCCGAACGGCAGCTCCATATGCGTGTGGACGTCGATGCCGCCGGGGATGAGGTACTTGCGGCTCGCGTCGATGCGCTTCGCCCCCGCGACCTTGAGGTCCATGCCGATGCCGGCCACCTTCTCGCCGTCGATGAGCACATCGGCCTTGTAGGTGTCGGCGGCCGTCACGATCGTCCCGCCGGTGATGAGCGTCTTCCCCATCGCCCTCCCCTTACTGACCGCGGATTATGCGCGCGGCCCCTCGGCCGACAGGACCGACCCGGCGAGCGCGCGGCGGAGCACCTTGCCGACGAGCGTCTTCGGCAGCTCCGGCAGGAACTCGACGGTCGCGGGGACCTTGAACCGCGCCAACGATCGGGCACAGTGCGCGATCAGCTCGGCCTCGCTCGCAGCCGCGCCTGGACGAAGCGCGACGAACGCCTTGACGATCTCGCCCCGCTCGACGTCCGGCACGCCGATGACCCCGGCCTCGAGGACGGCGGGGTGGCCGTAGAGGACGTCTTCGACCTCGCGAGGGTAGACGTTGTACCCCGAGACGATGATGAGCTCCTTCTTCCGGTCGACGATGGTGAAGTACCCCTCCTCGTCCCGCCGGGCGACGTCACCGGTGCGGAGCCACCCCTCGTGAAGGACGAGCGCGGTCTCGGCCGGTGCGTTCCAGTAGCCGTCCATGACATTCGGGCCGCGGACGACGAGCTCGCCCACCTCGCCGACCGGAAGGTCCTGCGTGCCGGTGTCGAGGTCGACGATCTTCGCGTCGACGTCGGGGAAGGGCACGCCGATCGTGCCGACCTTGCGCTGCCCGAGGATCGGATTGCAGTGGGTGACCGGGCCCGCCTCGGTCAAGCCATAGCCTTCGACGACCTTCCCACCGTGGGTGACGCGCTCGAACTCCGTCGCGACCTCGACCGGCAGCGGCGCCGATCCCGAGATGCAGGCCTCGATCGAGCCGAGGTCGTACGTCTTCGCGAGCGGCGAGTTGTTGATCGCGACGTAGATCCGCGGCGCACCGGCGAAGAGCTCGGGGCGATGTCGCTGGATGGCCTTCAGGATCAGCTCGAGGTCGAACCGGGGGATGAGGACGAGCCCGAAGCCACCGTGGACCGCCTCGTTCATCACGACGGTCAGGCCGTACGCGTGGAAGAAGGGCATGACGGCCAGGGCCTTCGTGCGGCCGGCGACGGAGCGGGGGTACCACGACCGCGACTGCAGCGCGTTGGCA
>Ga0315281_10003810_pt1 | contig 22058 bp, 12 predicted proteins | sample YL17G07_0_MG_FD_204540 | JGI IMG/M metagenome (GOLD analysis project Ga0315281, IMG submission 204540) | Sediment microbial communities from Yellowstone Lake, YNP, Wyoming, USA - YL17G07_0 | ecosystem: Environmental > Aquatic > Freshwater > Lake > Sediment | place: USA: Wyoming | collected... | reverse complement strand
TCCACGGCCCGGACCTTCGCTGACCTGCAAGAGCGGCGCGGGAGGGGTGGGATTCGAACCCACGAGGGACTCGCGCCCCTAACGGTTTTCAAGACCGTCGCCTTCGTCCGCTCGGCCACCCTCCCGGCCCGACCGTAGCAGCGGCAAGGGGTCTCGGCAAAGGCCCTCGCGGCTACGACTTGGGCCGCAGGACCCTCGCCGACTCCGGCAGGTACGGGTGCAGCGCGGGCGTCGTCACCACGCGGATCAGGCGCGCTGCGCGCAGGGGATCGGGCCGGTCGTAGCCGCGCCCGTATCCCTCCTTGGAGAGGATGAACCCGCCGGTCTTGCGGACGGGCGGTTCCTCAGCCATCAGCCGCTCCTCATGCCGCAGACCGCGATAGCAGGAGAGATCGAGCTGGCTAACGTGCGCGTGGTCGATCGCGTCGTTCAGCCCCCAACTCGTCGACCTTGTTCCCCAACGCGTCGGCCACGGCATCGCGCAGCTGCACCTCATCGTCGGCCATGAGCGGGTTCGGGTCGGACAGCAGGATCGCGGCTCTGAGGACCGGCCGCTCCGTACGGTCGCTGATCGCGTTCACCCCCCGCCGGTCGGCGTGCCCCGGCACTTCGAGGCTACGGGCGCCGCCCTCGCAGGAGCGGCCGCCCGGCCCCCAGGCAAGGAATCCACCTGCCGGCACCGCCGCAAGCACGTGTCGGAGGCGGGTCGTAGGGTAGCAAGCGATGCGGCCCCCCCTCTCCTCCACCGCGCCGCGAGGCACGGTCGACACACCCGAGGTCGGTCAGCTCGTGACCGTGCGCGACCAGCAGTGGGTCGTGCAGGACGTCTCTCGGAGCAGTCTTCCTGCCGATGTGCTCAACGGGCAAGAGATCGCCCGCCACCTGGTGACCCTCGCGCCAACCGGTGATGAAGCGACGGGCGATGAGCCCCTCACGGTCGTCTGGGAGCTCGAGCCTGGGCGGGCGATCATCGAACATGCCCTACTGCCCGAGCCCGATCCCGACGGCTTCGACGAACCCGCCCGGCTCGACGCGTTCCTCGACGCCGTCCGTTGGGGTGCCGTGACGAGCGCCGACTCACGTGCCCTCCAGTCCCCCTTCCGGAGCGGCATCACCATCGAGGACTACCAGCTCGAGCCGGTCGCCATGACCCTCCGACGGCCGAGGGTCAACCTCCTGATCGCCGATGACGTGGGTCTCGGGAAGACGATCGAGGCTGGTCTCGTCGTCCAGGAGCTTCTCCTCAGGCATCGTGCCCGCACGGTCTTGGTCGTCTGCCCTGCCTCCCTCACTGTGAAGTGGCGGGACGAGATGGCTGAGAAGTTCGGCCTCGAGTTCCGGATCGTGGACAGCGCGCTCCTCAAGGATCTCCGCCGGCGTCGAGGTCTCTACGCGAATCCGTGGACCCATTTCCCGCGCCTCATCGTCTCCATCGACTGGCTGAAGCGGGAGCGCCCCCTCCGGCTCATGCGAGAGAGCTTCCGGACCGACGGTCGCTTCCTCCGCACCTACGACTTGCTCATCATCGACGAGGCCCACACCGTTGCCCCGTCGGGCCGTGGTCGGTACGCGACGGACTCTCAGCGCACGACCGCAATCCGATCCATCGCGCCGCACTTCGAACACCGACTGTTCCTGTCGGCTACACCTCACAACGGCTACGCGGAGAGCTTCTCGGCTCTGCTCGAGGTCCTGGACGATCAGCGGTTCGCCCGCGGCGTAAAGCCAACGCAGCAGCAGCTGCGACAGGTGATGATCCGCCGCTTGAAGTCGGAGCTCCCTCCGAAGGAGGACGGCACACCTCGCTTCCCCATCCGTGACATCGCGCAGCTGGAGGTCGACTACACGGGCGAAGAGCGCAAGGTCCACGGAGCCCTCGTCGAGTACGCGAAGCTACGGGCGGAGAGCTCTGGCCGCGCGAGCGACGAGGGCGCCCAGCTGGCCGACCGGTTCGTACTCACACTCCTGAAGAAGCGCTTGTTCTCCTCCCCGGCGTCCTTCGCCCACACGTTGGATGTCCATCTCGAGACCCTTACCTCACCGAAACGAGCCACGGCACCGAAAGCCACACCGAGGGTCCTCCGAACTCGTTTCGATGACGTGGATGCCGACTTCGCGGACGAGGAGGAGCAGGCCGACTCGACACGCGATGCCCTTGCCGCAGCCGCCGATGCAGCCAACCCCCTCAACGCGGACCAGCGTCTCTTGATCGACCAGATGCGCGCCTGGGCGGAGAACGCAAGGGCTCGAGCGGATTCGAAGCTCCTACGCCTGCTCGCGTGGCTCGAGGACGAGGGAATCGTCGCCCCTGACGCCGACGGGGGTCCGCGGTGGTCGAACGAGCGCGTGATTGTCTTCACCGAGTACCGCGATACGCAGCGGTACCTGCACGAGATGCTCGCGGCGCGAGGTCTTGCCGGCGAACATGTTGCACTCCTCTACGGCGGTATGGACCAGGCCGACCGCGAGCGCATCAAGGCGGAGTTCCAGGCGGATCCCGCGCTCTCGCCGATCCGGATCCTGCTCGCGACCGACGCCGCATCCGAGGGGATTGACCTCCAGCGGCAGTGCCACCGGCTCGTCCACTATGAGATCCCGTGGAATCCGAACCGCCTCGAGCAGCGGAACGGGCGGATCGACCGGCATGGCCAGCCTGCATCGGAGGTGCGGATCCGGCACTTCATTGGGTCTGGCTGGCAGGAGGCCGAGGCCGGCTCGCTCGAGGCTGACCTCGAGTTCCTCCACACGGCCGTGATGAAGGTGGAGCAGATCCGAGAGGACCTCGGAAGCGTCGGGCCAGTCATCGCCGATCAGGTCCAAGAGGCGATGCTCGGCGAGCGGAGGGCGCTCGACACCACCGCCACGGAGAAGCGGTCTGTCTCCCGGAAGCTCCTGAAGATCGAGCGGGACCTCCGCGAGGAGATCGCTCGGCTTCACGAGCAGCTCGAGGAGACGGTCGAGGAGCTCGACCTCCGCCCCGAGAACGTGGAGCGCGCCGTCACCATCGCGCTCGAACTTGCGCGCCAACCGGCGCTCCAGCCGGCCATGCTCAGCCGCCCAGTCGGGACCGGGCCAACTGGACCGGTGTTCCGCCTCGGGGCGCTCTCCGGTAGTTGGGCCCGAGCCACGACAGGGCTGCCGCATCCGGTCACCGGCGAACTCCGGCCGATCACCTTCGACCACGACGTCGCCGCGGAGCATGATGACGTCGTCCTCGCTCATCTCCAGCACCGTCTGGTGCAACAAGCGCTCCGCCTCCTGCGGGCCGAGATCTTCTCGTCCAATCCGAAGCTCAAGCGCGTGACAGCCCGTGTAGTTCCTAACGAGCAGCTCGACGCCCCTGCGTTGCTCGCTCACGGTCGGCTAGTCATCACGGGGGGCGACGGGGGCCGACTGCACGAAGAGGTGATTCAAGCCGCCGGCGTGGTGAGGAACCGGCGCTTCGGACGCCTGAACGTGGGTGAGACCCAAGCCCTCTCGGAGGCTTCCACCGACCGGTCGGTGCCGTTGGGTGTCTACAGGCATCTGGTGGAGGATTGGCGCGACCTGCACGACCCGCTCCTGAACGCCCTGCACTACCGTGCGCGAGAGCGCTCCGGGAGCCTCGGGAAGAAGCTCGCGGAGAAGAAGGAGCAGGAGATCGCCACCATCACGTCCGCGCTCCATGAGCTGCAGGCGCAAATCGAGGCGAAGCTGAAGGAGCCGGGACCGGAGCAGCTGGCCCTGTTCACGATGGACGAGTGGGAGCAGCTCGCGCGGGATGTCGATGCGCTGCGTCGCCGCCTCGAGCGCATCCCCGAGGACATCGAGGCCGAGACCGCGGCAATCGAGTGCAGGTACGCCCAACCAGAGCCGCGCCTGTTCCCAGCGGCGGTCACGTTCCTCGTTCCCGAGGGGAGGGTCGGCGCGTGACGACCTCAGGCGCGCGGACGCACGCGGAGTGGCTGTCACTCCTCGAGGCCTCCGGGCCGTTCCTCACCCTGCCGGTCCTCAAGCGGGCGATGCCGCAGGGGCTCGAACCCACGCTGCCGGCCCTCGTAGTTGATGTCCGACAGGCCTATCAGGAGTTCGGTGCCGACCCGAACCTCCAAGGACAGTGGATCCGGTGGGTCCTTACATCGCTCCTCGGCTTCGACGCCGGCCTCTCGCTCGTGGAGGGCCCTGCCATCCCCTCCACGCTTGGACACGCGGTGCCGGAACACGGTGAGACCCTTCGACCCGACCTTGTGGTGCAAAGCCCGGACGGGACGGCGCAGCGGATGCTCGTCCGCATCTGGCCGCTCGGGACCGCGCTCGATCGTCCGGTCGAGGACCGGCGCTGGACCGCGACGCCGCTCGATCGGATGGCCGAGCTCCTCCGCGGGACGGAGGTGAGGCTCGGGCTCGTCACGGATGGGGAGCGCTGGACGCTCGTCCACGCAGCTGCCGGGGAACCGACGACGTTCGTCACGTGGGAGGCGGGGATCTGGCTCGAGGACCGGGTCACTCTGGATGCGTTCGTCTCCTTGCTCGGTGTCCACAGGTTCTTCGATGTCCCGGACACAGATACCCTCGAAGCGCTCTTCGGCGAGAGTGCGAACGCGGAGCAGGAGGTCACCGGCCAGCTCGGCAAGCAGGTCCGCCAGGCGGTGGAGCTGCTGGTGGATGCCTTCGGCCGAGTGGACCGGGAGCACCAGGGGGCGCTGCTCGAGGGAATCGAGCCCGAGGAGATCTACCTGACAGCGGTGGCCGTGATGATGCGGCTCGTCTTCCTGCTCTTCGCTGAAGAGCAAGGCCTGTTCCTGCTCGGTGATCCTCTCTACGACGCAACCTATGCGGTGTCGACGCTTCGGGCTCAGCTCCAGGAGGAGGCAGATCGCTTCGGCGAGGAACCGCTCGAGAAGCGCTCTGCCGCCTGGCACCGGTTGCTGGCTGCGTTCCGGATGGTGCACGGCGGCGTCGAACACGAGGATCTCAGGCTGCCAGCTTACGGAGGCAGCCTGTTCGATCCCGATCGGTTCCCGTTCCTCGAGGGAAGGGCACCCGGGTCGGGGTACGCGACAGATCCTGGGAGACCGCTCCCGGTCGACGACCGGACGGTGCTCCATATCCTCGATGCGCTCCAGGTGCTGCGGTTCCGCGAGCGAGGGGTGACCGAGGCGCGGCGCTTGAGCTTCCGCGCGCTCGACGTCGAGCAGATCGGCCACGTGTACGAGGGTCTCCTGGACCACACGGCTGTGAGAGTGAGTGACCCATCCGTTGGGCTCGATGGGAGCAAGGCACCGGAGCTTGCGCTTGCAGAGATCGAAGCCAGGGCCGACGGGCCGCGAGAGGACTTCCTCCTTTGGCTCGCTGAAGAGACGGGACGTACCAACAACGCGATCGGCAAGGCGCTCGAGACCGAGGTCGACGCCGACCGCGCCGCGCGCTTGCTCGCCTCCTGCGACAACGACGCTGAACTCGCCGACCGGGTACGGGCTTTCGTCGGCCTGCTGCGCGAGGACCTGCGGGGACTGCCGCAGGTCTACGTTGCCGACAGCGTCTACGTCACGAAGGGGAGCGAGCGACGCTCGAGTGGCACGTACTACACGCCCCGCACTCTGGCTGAGGAGATGGTGCGCTACGCGCTCGAGCCCCTCGTGTACTCGCCCGGCCCCCAGGATGGCGTGGGAGCCGACGTGTGGGTGCTGCGATCGCCGGCCGAGATCCTCAACGTCAAGGTCTGCGACATGGCCATGGGCTCGGGTGCGTTCCTCGTGGCAGCCTGCCGGTTCCTCGCGGACAGGCTCGTGGAGGCATGGGGAGCGCTGGGCCAAGGACTGTTCACGGTGGAGGCTGCGCAGGTCGACGAGACATACGACGGCGTCACGATCCCGGAGCGTCCCGAGGACCAACTGAGCCTCGCACACCGACTGGTCGCGGACCGCTGCATCTACGGCGTTGACAAGAACCCGATGGCCGTCGAGATGGCGAAGCTGTCGATGTGGCTCGTCACATTGGCGAAGGACCGTCCGTTCTCGTTCCTCGATCACGCACTACGGTGCGGTGACTCCCTCCTCGGCCTTACGTCAATCGAGCAGGTGGGGGCACTGCACATGGATCCAGAGAGAGGCAGGGCGATCCACTCGAGCCTGGGATCAACGCAACAGTGGCTGACTGCCGTGAAGGAGGCTGTGCAGCTGCGGCGGGAGCTCGAGGGGTTCACGGTGGTAACTCTCCGAGACGCTGAAGAGAAGGCTCGGTTGTTCGCCGAGGCCAGCGCTGCCCTCGAAACGCTTAAGGTAGTCGGCGACCTCGTCGTTTCCGCTTGCCTTTCGACGGCTACGTTCGGCCCCGCCAATTTGGACGACCGGCTGGTGGAAATCGCGACCGACGTGTCCGCCGCCCTCGATTCCCGTCGGTCGGCCAGCGACCGGGATGTCCGCCTCGACGAGCTGCGGGTGCGTGCTTCGTACTGGCTCGCTGAGGGTGCCCCTTTCATGAATCTGGGTCGCCGGCCCTTCCATTGGCCACTCGAGTTTCCCGAAGTGATATTCGAGCGCGGAGGCTTTGACGCCATCGTTGGAAATCCGCCCTTCCTCGGTGGAAAGCGAATAAGTGGCCCCCTGGGGAGCGACTATCGGGAGTATCTTGTGCGACATCTCGCGGCGGGAACGAAGGGCAATGCAGATCTAATTGCGTTCTTCTTCCTGCGCGGAGTGGACGTGTGTCGGTCTCTTGGCGGCGTCGGGCTTCTGGCGACAAACACCATCGCGCAGGGCGATACCCGGGAAGTGGCGCTGGACCGAATCACCGCGAGTGAGTGGACGATTCATCGCGCGTGGAAGAGTCGACCGTGGCCCGGGGATGCCTCTATTCAGATTGCCCAAGTCTGGCTGCGCCGAGAATGGGAGGGGGACTGTGTGCTGGACGGAAAGGAAGCTCCAGCCATCACCTCCTCACTCGACGTGAGGGGTCGGGTCTCCGGGACTCCGCACCGCCTAATTGAAAGTGGCAACGCAGCCTTCATTGGTTGGCTGGCGAACGGCACCGGCTTCATCCTCCAGCCGGAGGAAGCGCAGGAGTTGCTGCGTGTCGACCAACGCAACGCTGACGTGATCAAGCCGTACCTGAACGGAGACGACCTGAATCGCAGTCCCTCCCAATTGCCCAGCCGGTCAATCATCTACTTCGGCGATCGAACCCTAGACGAGGCGGAAGCATACCCCAGCTGTATGGAAGTGGTCCGCGAGCGGGTGAAGCCTGTGCGCCAGTTGCTGCCAGAGTCGAAGCGCCGTGTTCGCGATGCTTGGTGGAAGTTCGAGTTCACGGCCCCAGCACTGCGGCGAGCGATGCATGGACTGGGTCGAGTAGTCGTCCTCACCCGAGTGAGCCGAACGGTGATGCCTGCATTCGTGTCGGCTGACGTCATCTGCAGCGATGCCACCGTGGTCTTTGCATACGAAGATGACGCTCACTTCGGTCTGCTGTCGAGTGCCTTCCACTGGTGGTGGGCGGTGACCCGTGCGTCGACCATGAGGACCGACCTCAGGTATACGCCGACGGACTGCTTTGAGACGTTCCCTCAGCCAGTTGCCATCACCAACATCAGTGAGATCGCCAGAGCTCTTGATGAGCACCGGCGCCCGATGATGGTGAATCGCAGCGAAGGCCTCACCAAGACCTACAACCGTATCCACGACGAAACACAGGCTTCCGACGATGTAGTCGGCCTCCGTGAGCTGCACGTCGCGCTCGACCGCGCCGTCGCCGCCGCATACGGGTGGAATGACCTGCGCCTGGACCATGGCTTCCACGACACGCCGCAAGGTGTGCGCTATACGCTAGGACGCGCCGTACGGATCGAGATTCTCGCCCGACTGCTGGAGTTAAACCACGAGCGCCACGCACAGGAAGTTGCGAAGGGTCTGCACGGCAGGAAGAGTGGCCGGAAGACGACGGTCGCGTCCATGGGCCACCCGACTCTCGAGGGTTTCGAGTGAGCGACGGGCCGATCCTCTCGGTGCCGCAACCATGGACGATTCGAGAAGAGCTCCAAGCGCTCATCCTGGGCGAGCTCCTCGGCCCCGCGGGTGGTTCTGACGAGGAGGTCGGTGAGGCACGCCTGATCGAGCGTTACGTGCTGGGGATGCTCGCCCCCCAGCGCGTGCGCGCCACGGCTGAGGAGAACGACAAGCTGGCCGTCGAGGGCGACACGCCAACAGAGGAGGGCGAATCCGAACCCGAGTCCCTCGCGGCGCCGACGATGTTCCCGTCGTCCTGCGGAATGACGTTCTGTGTCGAGGGCGACGTGTCAAGCCTCGTCGCGGACGCTCGCTGGGGACGCTACAAGCGGCAGCGGAGCGAGAGGGCCGGCGCGGAATCCCGCGGCAATGTGTGGAAGCGGTTCGCCGCAGGCGGGAGCATCAAGATCCCACTGGCCGAAGCGGACTTCGGTCCAGAGAGCATCGACGGTGAGCAGCCAGATGTGGTCGTCCGGGGTCGTGTGCGCCGACTGAACGGCGACTGGCTCGTCTCGCTCTTCTTGGTGAACGGGCAGGCTCAGCCCGAACGGAGCAGGGACGAGGCCTGGCTATTCCAGGTCGAGTTATCCGTCTCAGATCCGGGAGGACGAGCCGTCTTCGTGAAGCGTCCGCCTGCCGCGGACGTTCAGGGCGACGACCCGGACTGGGTGGAGCGGCGACAGCTCGCGATGCTGTATCGGGACAAGGTCGAGTTCGCTGCGGGCCACGGGATCGCCGTCCACGCGGAACCGTCCTCCGTTGACCCGCGTCACGCGGTCCGGATCGAGACGCGGGCCGTTCCGGCATGCGACATCGCACGCACCGATCCGCCGAATCCCGACGACGTTCCGGAGCTCTCACGGGCGATCCTAGATATGGCCGTTCTCTCAGGGGCCGCCGCAGAGGACCTGGGCGGTATGCTCCAGCCGCTCGTATCGGCGTACGAGAGTTGGATCGCAGCTCAGCGGGCACGCCTGGGCGACCCAGGGGCTCTGCTCGCAGGATTCGAAGACGTGGCGGAGGGGGTTCTCGGCGGATGCCGGGTCGCAGCCGAGCGGATCCGACGCGGGATCGAGCTTCTCGCGACGAGCCCAGATGCGGCGGAAGCCTTCCGGTTCGCGAACCGCGCGATGTGGCTCCAGCGTGTGCATTCGCTCGCGGCGCTCGACCGCCGCCGCGACCCGTCGCTCGGACTCGATGACGCCCTCGCAGCTCGAGATGTTCCGGAGAACAGGACCTGGTACCCGTTCCAGCTCGCCTTCATCCTGTTGAACCTCCCGGCGATGACCGACCCCACGCATCCGGAGCGCGGTGCGCGTGTCGAAGGACTGGTGGACCTGCTCTGGTTCCCGACCGGTGGCGGCAAGACCGAGGCCTACCTGGGCCTCGTGGCCTACGCGATCGCGATCCGCCGGTTCCAGGGCGTCGTGTCAGGCCACGACGGCGGCGACGGAGTCGCAGCGATCATGCGCTACACGCTCCGACTGCTCACGATCCAGCAGTTCCAGCGTGCCTCGGCCCTGATCGCCGCGTGCGAGGTGATCCGCCGTGAGCGACGTGAGAAGGATGACGATGGGCTCGGTGATGCCCCGATCCGGATCGGGCTCTGGGTCGGCAATCGCGCGACCCCGAACAACACCGACGATGCCGAGGCCTGGGTCAAGCAGCAGCGGGGGGCAGCCTTCACCGGCGGCCAGGCCGGCTCGCCTGCCCAGTTGACGTTCTGTCCATGGTGCGGCTCCGAGGTGAACCCGAGGCGGGACATCGAGGTCGAGATGACGCCTCGCCGCACGCTCCTTTATTGCGGTGACAAGTACGGAACGTGTCCGTTCACGAAGCGCCAGGCGCCACTTGAGGGCCTCCCCGTCCTCGTCGTCGACGAGGAAATCTATCGGCACCCGCCCGCCCTGCTGATTGGGACGGTGGACAAGTTCGCGCAGATGCCGTGGCGCGGACCGATCGCCAACCTATTCGGCCGTGTGAGCGAGCGCTGCGAACGGCACGGGTACCGGGCCGCGGATCTGGAGGACGCCGACTCACACCCGAAGCGCGCGCCGTTCCCCGCGGCGAAAACCGTTCCCGCGGGACCACTCCGACCGCCGGACCTGATCATCCAGGACGAGCTGCACCTGATCTCCGGTCCCCTGGGAAGCATGGTCGGTCTCTATGAGACGGCTGTTGACTCCCTCTGCAGTTGGACCGTCGACGGGCGCGATGTCCGCCCGAAGGTGATCGCATCCACGGCCACGGTACGACGCGCACCCTTCCAGGCCTACCAGCTCTTCTGGCGGGGATTGATGGCGTTCCCACCACCCGGCCTCGATGCCGGCGACTCGTTCTGGGCACTGCAGCGCGAGCCGAGCGAAGAGAACCCCGGCCGCCGATACCTGGGTATCTGTGCCCACGGACGACAGTTCAAGAGTGTGCTCATCCGGGTGTTCGTGGCGCAGATGGCCGCCGCGCAGACGCTCTACGAGAAGTACGGTCGCGCCGTCGATCCCTACATGACCGTCGTCGGGTACTTCAACGCGTTGAAAGACCTCGGCGGGATGCGCCGGCACGTTGAAGACGAAGTCTCGAGCCGTCTCGGCCGGATCGACCAACACGGGTTGGCACGGCGGCAGCGTCCGTTCCTCGAGGAGCTCACCTCACGGCGAGGATCGGCGGACATCCCGAGGATCCTGGACCAACTGGCCGTCCCCTTCGACCCGACTGCCTCGAACGGCGGCCCGAAGCCTATCGACGTGCTGCTGGCCACGAACATGATCTCGGTCGGCATCGACGTCCCGAGGCTCGGCGCGATGATCGTGGCGGGGCAGCCGAAGGCCACCGCCGAGTACATCCAGGCGACGAGCCGGGTCGGCCGCGAACGTGATCGCCCGGGTCTCGTGCTCACGGTCTATGGATGGGCGAGACCGCGTGACATCTCTCACTACGAGCGGTTCGAACACTACCACGCGACCTTCTACAGCCAGGTCGAGGCGCTCTCCGTCACCCCGTTCGCCGATCGAGCCCGAGATCGTGGGCTCTCGGCTGTGCTCGTCGGGTTGCTCCGTCAGCACGAGCCACCATGGAACCCGGAGGAGGCGGCGCACTCCGCCGACACGCACGCCGAAGAAGCGAAACGGGTCCTCGAGTACGTGGCCGAGCGCGCCTCGGGCGTGATGGGGGACGACGAGCTGGCCAAGGAGGTCCGTCAGGAGATCCGTCAGGAGATCCAGGCACGTCTCGACGCGTGGGACCAGGAGCAGCACGTGCCCGGCCGCAAGCTCGCCTATCGATCGAAGAGGGACGGCGTGACACAGGGATTGCTTCGCTCACCCGATATCGGTGACTGGCGAACCTTCACGACACCGACCTCGCTGCGGAACGTCGAGCCCGGCATCAATCTTCTGCTGCTCCAGAGCGACCTCGGTGAGGGGAACGCGCCGGCGTTCGAGTTCGCGCCTCAGAAGGCTGCGTCCGAGGAGGAGGAGGAGGAGACCGAGTGACCGATCCGACGCGGGTCGGCGAGCTCCGTCCGAGCCAGCTCCTCTACACGTACGGCGTCGGCGCGGCCGTCGATCTCCCGAACGTGTCCGCGATGGTCATGGGCTTGGACGAGTGGGACGTTGCCAGCGCGGCCGTGGTCTCAGAGGAGCGGCTCCTCGCGGCCGTCCGCGGGAGGCTTGGGAAGCAAGTGTCGGCGCTGCGTCTTCCCCCTTGGATGCCGCAGACCGCCGATGTCCTCGGCGACTGGGCCAAGGTTGGAGTTCCTGCTTCGCCGTTCCCGCGCTGGCTCCGCTGCCCGCGGTGCAGCTACCTTGGCTCGATTTCCACGGGTCTTCTCCATCTGAAGACGAGCCCGTGGCGACCCGATCAGACCCAGTACGAGCATCACTGCTCCCCGAAGGGACGCCAGCCAACCGCCCTTCCAGTTCGCTTCCTCCTCGCGTGTCCGCGGGGTCACATGGATGAGTTCCCCTGGGTCGAGTACGTGCATCGAGGAACTCCCTGCAAGGCACCGTTGCTGAACCTGTACGAGCGAGGAGTCACGGGCCGCGCGGCCGAGATCCTCGTGTCGTGCAAGGCGTGTGAGGTGAAGGATCGAAGCCTGGCAGATGCCTTCGAACGGGGAACGTCAGTCCTGCCCAAGTGCCGTGGGCGTCATCCGCATCTCGCGGTGCGAGAGGAGTGCTCTAACCAGACCAGCGTGATCCTGCTCGGAGCATCGAACGCGTGGTTCCCGATCACGCTCTCGGTCGTGTCCATCCCGCGGTCGGCCGACCCGATAGACCAGCGTGTGGCGAAGCTCTGGAACGTGCTGGGGGGGATCACGGGCCCCGAGATCCTCGCCTACGCCCGGAGCACGAACATCGACGTAGCAACCGCCTTCGCGGGGATCCCCGACTCCGAGGTGCTGGAGGCGATCGAACGGCAGCGGCAGTCGGCAGAAGCTGTGGACGACGAGGACGTGGACATCCTCGGTCCCGAATGGGAAGTCCTCTCAGATCCGGGCGCCGCACCTTCGAGCGATGACTTCAAGCTCCGCGAGGTGGCGGTGCCTCGCGGGTTCGAGGACTCGATCGAGCGCGTCGTCCTGGTCGAGCGGCTGCGTGAGGTCGTTGCGCTCCTCGGGTTCACGCGGGTCGAGCCGCCGGACGAGGTGGAGGCGATGGGGGAGGAGGCAGGGCGCGCCCCGCTGTCCCGCAAGGCGCCCGAATGGCTCCCCGCTGCTGAGGTCCGGGGCGAAGGGATCTTCCTCCAGCTGAACGAGGAGACGGTCGCGGACTGGGAAGAGCGGGTCCGCGGGACCGAGCCCATCGCTCGCCACGTCGAGGCAAACCGTGACTGGTGCGTGCGCCGCGGCATGGACCCTGACGTCAGGTGGCCTGGACCCCGATACCTATTGCTCCATTCCCTCGCCCACGTGCTGATGCGCGAGTTCGCTCTCGAATCCGGCTACAGCGCTGCCAGCATCCGCGAGCGGCTGTACGCACGTGGAGGTACCGCTCCGATGGCTGGCCTGCTCATCTACACCGCAGCGTCGGACAGCGAAGGGACCCTGGGCGGCTTGGTGAGTCTCGGCGAGCCGCGAACGCTGTCTCGCATGCTCGAGCTCGCGAAGGAGCACGCGAAGCTCTGCTCGTCCGATCCGATGTGTGCGGAACACGACCCGGTGAGCGATGGCAGCCTTCACGGGGCTGCCTGCCACGCATGCATGTTCACATCCGAGACATCTTGCGAGCGTGGCAACCGGTACCTCGACCGGACCGTCCTAGTTCCGACGCTTCTCACCTCATCCTTGGCGTTGTTCGAATGAGTTCCTCTGACCCACTCGCAGAGGCTGTTGCTCGCACGGTCCGCCACCTCAGCGCTGGGCATGTCGACACACTCGCAGCCGTGCTCGACACGATCCGGAATCCCGCGTCGCCAGGGGCTCGCACCAAGGCAACCACGGCGATCCCTGCCCCTGGCTTCGCGAAGACGGTGGTGGGGTTGCTCGACGCCTGGGCCGCCGCTGCCCCCGAGCTCGGTGGGCCTGCGGTCGCGACGGCGCTTCGCGCTGCGGCGCTGGCTGCAGAGCGGGAGGAGGCGGAAGAGACGGTCGAGATCGTCTGGACAGGTCCGACGACTGCAGAGGTCCCGGTCCGTCAGACGCTCTCGGTCCTGATCGATGTCATCCGAGCCGCGCAGGAACGCCTCATCATCGTGAGCTTCGCGGCCTACAAGGTTGAAGGCATCCTCAGTGAGCTTCAGACGGCTGCGGCACGCGGCGTCGAGATCAACCTCATCCTTGAGACGGACGCCGCTGCCGGCGGCACGCTCACGTTCGGCGCAGGACATGCCTTCGAGTCCCTGAAGGATGCCCCCCGCTCCTACGTCTGGCCGGCAGATAAGCGACCCGTGCTCGAGAAGGGCAGGGCTTCGATGCACGTGAAGGCGGCGATCGCGGACGAGGACGTTGCGTTCGTGACGAGTGCCAACTTCACGGGCTTCGGGATTGGGAAGAACATGGAACTGGGACTACTTGTGCGTGGCGGTTCGGTGCCAAGGAACCTCGCGCGCCACTTCATGGAGTTGATCGAGTCGCGACAGCTGGAACGTGTTCCGTGACGTCCGTGGCACGACTCCGCCGACCAGGCCAACGCGCCGCGACGGGGCCCCGCGCCTCGGGACGGACGCGGGCACTCCACGGAACCGTCCCGCCCAGCACGATCTATGCTTGGAAGGAACCCCTATATCACTGACCAGCCAACTTGCCGACTCCGAGAGCCCAGTCCGCACGTTCTTCTCCAACCACTTCCCATCCCTGCCTGAGTTCCTGGTTGACTGGCGAGCACGAGTCGGGTCCCTCTCTACTCACAGGCCGACTCAACAGGTCGCGTCGGAACTCCGCGGGGAACGCTTTGGGCATGTTGAGCCTCCTTCCCGTGAGGGCAGTCCTCACAGAGCAGGAGTCAACCAAACCTGGGGCAGTCCCGATCACTTCTTCTCCACGTTGAGCGTGATTCCCTGCGCCGAGGGACGGTACAGACGTGCATACGACTCAGCAAGGTCCCGAATCGTCTGCGCCCCATGCCCGGCCGCGTTCACTTCCGGCAGGAGCTCCATGATCTTCTCGGCGACTGCCCTGGCAGCGCTCTGGCCAGCTCCCCCTGCATCCTCTGCCATGACTCCCTCCCTTCAAGGGGTGCACGCGTCAGAGGCTAGCACCCAGGTACGACAAGCGGGACTGGCCCCCCCGGTCGCGACCCGCATCCGGTGAGAAGAGATCCGTGTGAAGGACCTATGTTCGGCCGGCCGAGGTAATGCGGTCAGTACGCCTGAGGCTGTGGGAGCATCCAGAGTGTGCCAACATCGCCTCCACATGTGCGGGAGCTTGGAACCCCACTCCCTTCTCATCGGGATGGAGGACCGCGCCCATCGCCCTTCCACGGCTCCGATGTCGGCGTCGGGGCTTAGAGTCGAACATATGTTCGCTTGTAGACAGGCGCCGCTTGGCCCACCTTCCGCCCCGCTAGGCGGCGTGTGGGGCTCGAGTGATAGGGGGGCGCGCTGATGAACGAAGCGACCAACCGACTGCTCCCCCCGCTTCAGTCGCGCCGCGACTTCTTCGACTACTTAGACGGGTACTCGGTCCAAGCGGCCGACGAGTTGTTTCAACGCCACACCACTCGCGGGCTTGTGAAGACGTACATGCTCGAAACGGTGCGCAACGGCGAGCCCATGCCTACCATGGACTCAATCTTCGGCCGCTCCGGGCTGCAGCTCTCGCAGGTCGACGGTGACGGCCTGTTCCAAGTTCTCGATCCGCGCAAGGGTGGTGCCGTCGCTCTTCTTGAGTTTCTGAATGATCGACACCCGGTGCTCTACACACTCATGACGACCGACGAGAGCGACCCTTGGGTTCGAGGACTTGTGGATTCGACTCCGTGGCTCGATCGGCTGTGGCTTTCCGCTCGCCTGTTCCAAGAGCTGTGGCGGTACGTGCAAACGACCGCCTCCCCTCGTCGGTATACGCGTCTTACGTTTGAGTACGAGGGCCTGTACGAGGTCGATGAGGGTCCCGCCGGGGAGGCGGGACAGGATGAAGACGAAGACAACAACGAGGTCGAACCAACCCTCCAACGCGATGACGACGACCGACCAATCGTCGAGCGTCGATCGTCCAAGTTCACGATGGTCGACCGCGTGGAAACAGTCCGGCAGAAGCTTCCTGATCTACAGAACACATATCGGCCTCTGTACTCAATCACGCAGCTCAGGGTCCCTGGGTCGACGCGCGGGGGCCACGACTTCTACTTCGACGGCAAGGTCACCAACCGTGGAGACTCCTTCGCGGATCACAGGCAGAACGTTCAGTTCGTATTGGGGGTTTATCGTCGAGTCACGGAGAGGGCGGAATCGACTCTGTGGGTCTCGGCAGAGGAGGCCGGCGCCGATCAGGCCGGCTTCAACCTCAAGGGCGCGCCGGTGTACCTGGAGTTCTCGGAGCCGCTTGAGCAGGCGACGTTCGATCGGTGGGTGAACACCACGTTCGAACGGAAGCGCAACCGCTTCCGGCTTGGTGGCCGACCGTTCAGGTTGAGTCCAGGAAAGGTGCATGTCTACGGGGTTGATCGCCACCTCTGGCAGCCGGTCCTGCTAGAGGTCACGCGCCGGCACATCATCGCCGTCTTGCCGAAGGGAACGTGCGGAAACACGATCCACAGACTGGTAACCAATGTTCAGCGCTTCCTCGATCCGGCTGTCAATGCATGGGTCGGCGACCAACCCTACAACGACCTGGTCGACCAGGCCCTCCCTCAAGGGAATGTCGGATGAGTGCAGAGCTGCCCGACGTTCTTGCGGACCCCATCTTCCAGTTGAACCTCACGCTCTGGATGCTGCAGCCACTCCCGGGCATGGCCTCAACTCGACCCGTGCTACGCGAGGCCGGGTACACGCTTGATTCGATCTCGCGTCCGCTGCCATTCCCCTTCGCGATGCGGGCGGCCGTGGCGGCAGCAGCCGGGTCGCACGATGCACCGTGTCCCGATGTGCTCGCGGCGGGACCTACGCAGTTCGACTGGCTCATCATCGAATGCAAAGGGGCTGGCTTCGGACCCGACTCCTCTGCTGCGAAGCAAGCGACGAAGCTCTTGGCGGGCGCGCCGGATCTCACCGAGCCCCTCGCGCTTGCGCCGGGAGGGGCTCGGTCAGCACATCTCACATACCTGACCCGGAATGATCATCGGGAGGCCTTGGCCGGGACGCTGGAGGAACTGCGTGCCCGCCTTGCTGCGGGCGGGCTTCGCGCGGGCAAGAGCGGTGCGTTCGGCTTGTCCCGCGAGGTGGACGGCGTCTACATTGAACGTTCGGCCGGCGGGAGCTGGCCGGCTCCGGTGGAGCAGATGTTGCCCGGACCGACGCGCGTGATCCAACTCGATGCGGACGAAGACCCGCGTCCCCTCTACTTCATACCTTGGGATCCGGGGGTGGATCAGGGCCCGGCCGCTCGGGACGAATGCAAGGCAATCTTGTTCGCGAGGATAGCGACGGAGGCCACGTCGGAGGTCGGCCGAACCGAGCTGCCAGCGAGGGTTCTGTTGGACGTAGGCGAACTCTTGTCCCGAGCGACCTACGGAGTCTCCCGCCGATGGCGCTACAAGGGCGATATCGACAAGGTGCTCAGAGAGTGCAAGCGATTCCTAGCGGATGCGGTAGCTCCACTCAAGGAGCGTCTGGCCCTGGCCTTGCCGTCTGGGCCAGAGCGTCTAGAGTTCACGCTCCAGACGGAGAATGAGCGCGACGCCACCATCGACTGCTTGATGAAAGCGAATCCACTCAAGAAGCTTCCGACCGTAGAAGACGAGAATCAGCTTCCGCTCTTCCCTGAGTAGCAGGTTTGGGAGCCTGTTCGGCCTACTGGGCGAGCTGGTTGTGCAGCTCGGCGAGAACAACGCGGCGGACGCGCGGGTCTTCCTCCAGGTCGATGAGCAGTTCGGGTAGCTGCGAAGCGCTGGCCATCTGGTGAAGGCGACCGATCTCCGCCGCGTGGGGGTGTGGGGTGCAAATACTCGGTTCCGTGCCGTGACCCGGCAGTTCCCTGCTTTCAGCATCATGGCGACAAAGGTGCTCGGAGGCTGGAGCTTGGTGGTCCACGACCCAGGTGGTGTGGCAGTCAGCAGGCCGGACCCCCCAAGTGGCACGCACTCAACTTGGCCTGGACCGCCTCACGACCTCACTGCCCTTTGAACGCAAGACGGTAGGGTTTCTCCAGGCCGCCCCCCATTATGGGGAAGCGAAGAACTCGCTGGTCACGCCCACGATCGCAATGAACGCGCCCCACAGGAGGCGGCGGCCTCCCTCAGCCGGTCAGCGCTGACGGAGCGCCCGGCTGTGGGACCGGAAGATCGCTTGATCCGTTCCCGTTTGCAGGCAAGGGGTCGGTGATCGTCCACTCGTCTCCACGGTTAGGAGCAAGGCGGGGCCCAGGGTGGCGTCTCCCCTGGCACGAACGTGCCCTCCGCCTCTCGATACGTCTGCGCCTCGGGTCCATCGTCGACGATCCGGACATCGACGAGCTTGGGCCCGCGGAGCCATGCCCAAGTCGCGACCGTTCCGTCCGGAGGCGTGGCGACCTCACGACCCACGTTGTGGTCCAGGTCCTCGTAGTTCCACATCACTCGGTAGCCGCGCTGAACCAGTGCCTGGCCCAGCGCAGCAGGATCGCGGGGATCCAGCCCAAGGCAGTAGAAGGCCCCGGTCGGCGCGAGCTCGTTGATCCGGTCGTACTCGGAGACGTTGAAAGCACCAGGAGCCGCTTCGCGACCGACGAGAAGGGTGACGTGGCCCGGGAGCCCTTTCGGAAGCTCCAAGACGGTGGTGTTGTCCACATCGGATTGTATGCCACCGAGGCCTACCTGAGCTTGGAGATCCGCGAACTCCTCCTCGGTCACGGCCGCGGGGCCCTCGAAGTACAGCCACCACCAGACGCCGTTCCAATAGCCATCCGGCGTGGACGGGAGCGGGACCTCGACGATGTCGGCATCGATCCCGGAGTCACGAAGCATCCGCTCGACCGCAGAAGGATCCCGTAGGGCGTCCTGGCCGCTTACCTGCACGATCTCGGAGCGGCCGATCGCGACTCCCCCCCAGACGACTCCTCCTGCGACCGCTGAGCCGATCATCGCCACCAGGAGCAGCGCGGTTGGGCGCGAGCGGAGCGAGCGGACGCCCCGGGGTCGCTCCGCCGCCTGGCGGAGCATGGGCAGGAGTCGGTCCTGGAAGGTCTCTGGCTCGATTGTCTTCACGTCCTCACCACCTCGTCTTCGTCGGCCACGACGGCTCGGAGCTTCCTTCGCGCACGCGCGATCCTCATCCGCACGGTGGCCGCGTGGGCGCCGAGCGCCTCGGCGGCCTCGGCCGGGGTCATGCCTTCGAGCGCCACGAGTTCCAACGCCGCCCGCTCACCGGGCGGCAGCCCATCTAGCTTCGCCAGCACGTCCTTCGACGCCCGTGAGGCGTCTATCGCTTCCTCCAGGCGCAGGAAGTCGTCGTCATCGAGAACGCGTCGCCCAGCGAGTCGCTGGAGAGCTTCGCGCTCCCTTGCCGCGCGACGCCGGCGGTCGGCGACGAGCTTCGCGGCGACGCCGAGGAGCCAAGGAACGGCACGGCCGCGTGCGGGATCGAATCGGCCCGCCGCGCGGATAACCTCGAGCCACACGGCGGCGACGAGGTCGTGGACCTCTTCTGGCCGGGTGCACCGGCGAACGGCGAACGCCATGGTCTTGTCGAAGTGGCGGGCGTAGAGCTCCTCGAGCGCACGTGGGTCGGCCCCCACGCGGGCGAGTAGCTCCTCGTCGCTCCTCTCGGCCGCGCTGGATCGCTCCATACCCACGTCTTTGTATCCGTCGCAGCGGCGCTGGCGCAACGTCGCAGGTGCTCGCCGATCGGGCCTTGTCTGATCGTCAGACGTAGGCGGGTCGGGACTCGGGCGCTTGGTCGCGTGCCTGGATCCATTCCCAGGTTTCATTCCCAAGATAGCTTCTTGCGAGGAAGCGCGGTGTTTTACACCGCGTGTGACCAGCGAAGATGGGCGCTGAAGTGTGCAACTGACGGTGCTCGCTCACACCGGGCTCTTGGTCTTCTGTCGAAGTCTCTCATAGGGAGTCTGGCCCCCGAGGCCACCGTGGGGGCGGTTGAAGTGAACCGCGCCGGGTTCACCGGAGACTCGTGATGTTCCCCCACTTCGGTGGAGTCAGTTTGCTTGAATCCTCATGCCCATGACCCCCTGGAGGAGGTCGGCATGCCGAGGAGCTACCCGCCGGAGTTCAGACGCAAGGTCCTGGACCTGATCGGGGACTGCACGAAACCCGGGGGGACTCACTCGCAACGCGTATGGAGTGGCAACGGGATTCATCAATCCGACCCGCGAAGCAACGGCGAGAGCGGGGATGTGCCGGGCCCGGCCCAGCGGCCCGGCTGGCGCCCCGTCGAGGTGGGGCTACCGGTCCCGAACTGCTAGTCCGCCCGGCCATCACCCTCACGTAGCGCCGTTCTCCGACAAGGGATGCATGGACTGCCGTACGATCCGACCGTGAACGACGGAACGTCGCAAGTCCAGGACGCGCTGCGGGCTTGGATCGAGCGTTGCATAGTCGAGTTGACCAAACACCACGGTGCTAGCCCGCCCGCCGACATATGGCCGGAGTGGCTCCGAGAGGACGAAGAACACTTCGTCTTGAAGCCGAATGATGCTCCGGGCTGGGCCCATCTTGTCTACGAACAGCGCGAAACCCTCCAAGGGCTGCCTGAGTACGCCGACTGCATGGAAACGCTCAGGAGCGATGCTCAAATTGGGCCACAGCTCGGAGCTGCAGTCGGAGACGCAACGCATCTGAGCCGCATGGATCCCGATCACATCCTTCGCAGGTTGCTGTGGTCGCTACTCGGCGTATCCGATGAGCTGACCTTTGACATCAACACCTTCTCGAAATTGGCGTCGCAGTTCGAATCTGAACTCCGCGCAGAAGAAGTCCAGTACACGTTGCTCGCCCCCCTCCCGGCCTTTGGATTCGAGGCAGAGGGTCTTCCCGTCCTCCTCGGCGACCTCGAAATGGCTCAGCTCTCGGACGAGGAGATCGCTGGGGTGTTGTCTTCCGGATTGCGCTTCGATGTCGCCATGTACAACTACTTGAGCGAGTTCGTGGGGCCTGGGAATGGAGTCCGCGTTCGCTATTCACTCCCGAAGGTGGTCATGCCGCTGCAAGCCGACGATCTGAAGTTCCTCGTTGAGGAGAACCGGCAAGCCGCTGATGCTGCAAGCAAAGGCGCAGAAGACCTGGTTGAGAAGCTGATCTCGTCTCTTCGTCTCCTGAAGCCCGGGGCAATATCAGTCACCGGGGCGGTGCACGCACACTGGAATCGTCTCGCAGGTAGTGCCTCGTTCAGTCGCTCATGGCTCCGTCACCCCCAGCCACCACGCGACAGCTACCAACTCAGCTTGTCAGACCACCCTGCTCTGACCGATCTCTGGCGTGATATCGACGCGTCGGTAGCTCACGGTCAAGCCGGGCTTCAGATGGCCATCCGACGCTTCGTGGCAAGCGGGGATCGTCATAATCCCGAAGATCAGCTGGTCGACCTCATGATCTGTGCTGAAGCTCTCTTCGCAGGCGATCCAAAGTACCCGGGTGACCTAAGCTACAAGCTCGCGCTGCGCTGTTCGTTCTTCCTTGAGCCGGGTGACGCAACCGCAAGGCGCGCTGTCTTTGATCAGCTACGTCGTGCGTATGGAGCGCGAAGCAACATCGTCCACGGGAATCGCCGGGAGAAGCGCGTTCAGAAGAGCATCGAGGACGGACTCGACACGCTGTCCGAAACCGAAAGAATCATCCGAGCCAGCCTGCGTCAATGCCTGGTGCAGGCGTCACAGCATGCTACGTACGGTTTTGACTGGGACGAACTGATCCTAGGACACGGCGAGTAGGGTAGGCCTCACGTGCCCCCGCCTGGCCTCCCTGAGGGATGCCGAAACGCCGATTCGCATCCTGACCAGGAGTTGTCCAGGATGCACGCATGCTGTTCTCACTCCTCTACATGGTGCTGCGCGTCGTCTTCCGCCTCGCCCCTTCAGGGGACGAGCGCGATCGTGAGGTCGAGATCCTCGTCCTTCGCCATCAGGTCAAGGTTCTGAAGCGCAAAGCCGGCCGCCCCAAGCTGCGGCGTCGCGACCGGCTCTTCCTCGCCGCAGCAGCGAGCATCCTGCCCAGGTCCCGTTGGCCTTCCTTCATCGTCACCCCGACCACACTGCTCCGCTGGCACCGTGAGCTCGTCAGACGCAAGTGGACCTACCGGCGAGCCAGGCCCGGCCGTCCGCCGCTCGACCCGGAGATCTGCCAGCTCATCGTGCACATGGCCAAGGAGAACCCCCGCTGGGGCTACGTGAGGATCCAGGGAGAGCTTCGGAAGCTCGGCCTCCGCGTTGGGGCGACAACGATCAGGAGGCTGATGCTGCGCGAAGGCCTCGGACCCACGCCAAGAGGAGACGGTCCGGGCTGGTCGGAGTTCTTACGTGCCCAGGCCGAGGGCATCCTGGCGTGTGACTTC
>Ga0315281_10003809_pt1 | contig 22063 bp, 16 predicted proteins | sample YL17G07_0_MG_FD_204540 | JGI IMG/M metagenome (GOLD analysis project Ga0315281, IMG submission 204540) | Sediment microbial communities from Yellowstone Lake, YNP, Wyoming, USA - YL17G07_0 | ecosystem: Environmental > Aquatic > Freshwater > Lake > Sediment | place: USA: Wyoming | collected... | reverse complement strand
ATGCCTCGTGCAGCGACTCGTTTGCCCGCGACACCGACGACCTCGAAAGCCCCGCTTCTCCCCAGAACCCTCCCAGCGCCCGCCGGAAGTCCCGCGTCGGGGAAAACGGGGCCTGTCCCTATCAACCAAAGGGCCTTGAGGTCCATGGCGTGTCTCACTTGGGGCGCGTTCGGCTGGACGGGTCAAGCAAGACTGTCTGCGTGTCCAGAAAAGGTCGTTGCGCTTACCAGGAGTCCCATTGAGTTACGCAAGGTGCTCGGCCACGGAGGCCAGTTGCTCTTTGAGCGGCTGCCCCGTGGCCGATTCCTTTTGATGCTCGATCATGAAGCGCGCCGTTTGGTGGCGCCTTAACCATATACACAGTCGCTCCATTCACAACAATTGTCCTGCGCCTCGCATTTGGCACCTCACCCTAGCAGGCTGCTAAAAAAAGCCCTTTTGCCCTGATCTGCCGGCGCGGACAGGATTGTCCGCGCTACGAAAACCCAAGAAAGTCACGGGTGCGTAGCGCGGGTTATCAGCCCGCGATGACTTCTTTAGCAGCCTGCTAGCGAAGGCCATAGGTTTCCCCTTACGCTCTGCGAAACCCGCGGATGTCGCCAACCGCGCGAGGCAGTCCCGTCCTTCGGGCTTTGCATAGTTGCATATCGCTTCCCGTGCATCGCGCCTACCGGACACTTGGGAAGGCGTGCTTTGCCAAATATTGATCCACTTCTTCAGCGTTGGCGAATTTGTGTCCAAAGTCTATCTCGTAGTATCGCTGGTATTTCTTGAACATATCCTCGGTGACAAACCCCTTGATCGGCGTATTCGTGTGTAGGTTCGCACTCGGGCCGAGATAGACATAGCCGCGTGCGACCCTTGAGAGAGGCACTTCGGGCGCGTCCCAACCTGCCGGAGTGAGTATGTTGGCAAAAGGTGAAGCGAAGAGATCGAACCCAACCGGCTGGTGGCCCCGCAACGCCATCACTTCTTCGATCGGATGATAGAAACCAAAGCCAAGGCAAACCTGGAATACTCGTTCGCCATATTTCTTGTACAGAATGCTCCCCATAATGGGACGATCGAGATTCAATCCACCAACAGATCCATTGTTACTGAATTCGTAGTGCGTCCAGTCGTGAGCCCTTCCGACGTAGGCAAGCCCCTTGATCCCCTTCGCGAGGATTTCTTCTTCAATTGGCTGCGCATAAATTGCATCCACTTTCTTTGCGAGCGCCAGAACAATCTGCCGATACTCAGTCGACTCGGGCGGGTTTGTTTTCGCAGTAATAAAGAACTCACACCAGTCAACGTTCGGAGAGATACCGGTCAAGCGCATCCGCGTTTCATCTGGCTTGAGGCTCTTGTTGAGCCGCCAGACCGCTTCAATGACATCCCAGTGTTCCTTCGAGTCCCAAGCATGGGATAGCTGGTCCCTCGCAAAACCCAACGCGGCGGCTCGGTCATACTCCGGAGCAGTGACAAGTTTTTCGAGGAGGTCATTGTCGGCTTGTCTTGAGAACTCCCAGGCGATGCAGCGCACGCCCGCCTTGTGATAGAGCTGTGGAATAAGGCCGATGAGGAATTCTTTGTGTTCCTTGATGTTATGGCCTTCGCCGAAGATGACCAAATCATGCTGTTTGAACAAATCAATCACGTATTCCTGCGGCGGCTTCGCATGTTGATCCAGCCAATCGGCTAGGTACGGGTAGTCCGACTTAGGGATTTCGCTGGTCTTTACGGGAGTTGACCTGTTTGCCCAAGCGGGGGCCTCGCCATCGGCCATTGCTCGGCCACACATTGTACCGACACCCAACGATAGCAACACGACCAAGATGCCCCTTACGAGTTTCATATCTTGTCCCTCTTCATTATGTTCTGAACCGGAATTGTCCCGCTGGCCGCCCTCCACACGACCAGCGGGAAGGCCGTCCACATGACTTTCAGCCATGAAATGTGGCATTCTGACCATCATATTCCCGCTTGTCAAGCGGAAGCCGCGAGGGTTTTCCAGGCATTTGCACATCAACAGGTGCGCAAGCCGCCGTTCTGTAAGACGATACGCCTGCGCGCGCCCCTCGCGCGCCAAATTGGAACACAAAGTCGGAGCGGTTTACCGTAGGTCTGCTATGGCCAGCCGTGAACGAACCGACGCCCAACATCCAACGCCGAACGCCCAACGTCCAAGTCTGCGGCTCGGGTTGCGCGAGCACTTGGGCCGAAACTTATCCTGCCCGTGTCTGCATGATCGCCAGTCCGGTCAGGGCTTGAAGAAGCGGACGGTGAGTTTGGGGCTGTCGTAGGGATCCGGATCGGAACGGTCGCGGTAGGTCCACTGCGTGAACGGTTCGCTGAGCGGCGGCAGCACCCCTTCGAGCTTGGCCGTCACGTCCAGGCCGCCAGCGGCGGAGGCGTCGGCCGGCGCAAAGTCCAGGGCCTTGAGGTAGAGCGTGCCGACGCTCTTGTGCCGGTAGATACGAATGATGGCGGTGAGCGTGTTCGGGTCGGCGGCCGGCGCCTCGACTGTGGCTTCCAGCGTCCGGACTTGGTCCGTGAACTGGCCGTAGAAGCAGGAGACGTCCTGCGTCACCGGCTTGCCGTCCTTCTTGCCGGCAAAGAAGACGATGGCGTGCACGATGGCGCCGTCACCGGCCTTGCCCGCAAGCTGGAACCGGTACTTGGTGCTGGGCCGCACCCGCATGGCCGGCGTGGCGCAGACTGAGTAGCCCTCGCGGAACACCGCGAGCCCGTCCGGGCCGGCCTGCTTGGCGAACGTCCGTACCTCGTCACTGAGCAGCGGCTTGGCGAAGAGCGTCGCCTTGAGTCCGGGCCCGATCACCAGGCGCGAGTCGGCGGTGAGCACGTCGCGGTACAGGACCGCCTGGTCGCCGGTGCGCAGTTCCGGGAAGACCACTTCAAGGCGCGGCACCAGTTCGACGGCCGGCACGAACTCGGGCAACCGGTAGGCCGGCTCGATCCAGGTGTCGCCGGAGCGCGAGATCTCGTGGGTGACCAGCGACGGGATCGTGGCGGTGAGTTGGGCGCTTGACACCTCGACAGTCCGCAGGGGTCCGGCCTGGGCCGTGAGCTTGAACGCCTGCCCGGCCGGCAGCGTACCATCGCCCTCGACGCGGACCCACCAGTCGCCGGCCTTGCAGCCCTGGGCCGGAATGTCGCCGAGCGGGATCGCAGGCAGCGCGCTGTTCGTCAGCGGGATCGAGAACCCGGCCGGGACCGAGAGCGTCAGAGAGACATTCTTCAGCACGGCGCGCTCTGCGTCGCCGCCGTACCAGGAGGCGTCGCGCGGGTTCACGACCTGGCCGTAGACGTGCATGAAGCCGCCCTGGCGTTGGCCGGCGGCGTTGTAGTCCAGCGCCACCTGCGGCTGCAGGTAACGGTCGACCACGTCCAACCCGATCTTGTACTCCCAGCCGACCTTGCGGGCGAGGTCGGCAATCGTCCAGTAGCGGGTGCCGTCGAGCCAGGGCAGTTCGTTCCAGGCCTTGGTCCCGCGGGTGCCGCTGAAGTACAGGAACGAGCCGAGATTGCCCGGGTTCTCCCAGCGGGCGAGCTTGACCATGTCGTCAAACTTCGAGAGCCGCATGCCGGGCGGGGTCGAGGTCTGGCTGAACAGGAGGCAGTGGTACTTGTTCACGATCGCCTCGGTCTGCTCAGTCCAGACCCGCTCGTTGTTCGGGTAGCCGAAGATGCCGTCGCAGAGGCCGGGCTTCAGGATGTCCTGGTAGCTGATGGGCACGACTCCCGGCGTCAGCGCGCTCTGGCCCGGTGCGAGGTGGTCGAGCATCGACCACGCGGTCGCCTGGTAGTAGATCACGAGGCGGCCGGCGCTCGCTTCCTTCATGGTCTGGTTGATCTCGCCAATCACCTGGGCGTACTTCTTGCCCCACCAGAGCCGGTGCTTGACCTTGCCCCAATCGAGCGGCGCGCCGAGTTCCGCGCTGATCTCCTTCTCGAAGCGCTTCATATCCCAGGGCAGCGGGTCGCCCGCCTTCCACGGCCCGAACGGCACGCCGGCGAACGGGCCGGGCAGTTCTTCAAGGAAACAGGAGCCGACCACGTTGGCCGGGCTCTTGACCCCGTCGATGACGAGCCGAATCTGACTGCGGATTTCAGCGAGCACCTCGTCGCGCACGCCCGGCTGGTAGAGGTAATGGAAGAGCGTGGCCTGAAAGCGGTTCTCCGGGGAGTCGCCCTTGCCCATGATCGGCCAGACGCGGATCAGGAACTTGTGCTTCGGGTTGAGCCGCAGGATCTCGTTGCAGAAGTCGAGTGTCTCCTGGTTCGCGCCGATGTTGCCGAAGTTGATCAGCGACCAGTCGTAGCGCGCCATGTCAATCGGCGCACGACTGCCGTACGTGCCCCAACCCCATTCCCAGTAGTGGCTTTTCTCCGCGCCCGCGACGGTCGCGGAGAAAAGCAGGGCGAGAGCGGCGACGCGGAACCAGTGCTTGGCCATCGGTGATCCTCCTTGGCTGGGGTTGATAGTGTTCAGTGTTCGGGTTTCAGTGTTCCGGGTTAATCCGGGATTTGCCATTTAGCCTTCCTCCAAAGGACATTCGGGTTTCAAACATGAGATTCTACGCTCAAAGTGCCCGCTGTCAAGTGATTGCTCGACAGTTCTGGAAAACGATCCGCCCATCTGCGGCCTCACGCGCCTGGCGGGAACAACCGTGTCGGTCATGGTCTCCGGCGCAAGGGCTGTATTGTGTCTGCGGCAAATCTTCGGGAAGTTGCCCGTCAAAAAGTGCGTAAACCGCTGTTCTGTAAGAGGATACGCCCACGCGCGCCCCTCGCGCGCCTTATGGGAAAGAGGAGCCTGAGCGGTTTGTCGTAGGTACGGGATGGCCAGCCGTGAACGAACCAACGCCCAACATCCAACGCCGAACGCCCAACGTCCAAGTCTGCGGCTCGATTTGCGCGAGCACTTGGGCGTTGGACGTTCGATGTTGAACGTTCGGAGTTCATCCGTAATCCGGGTTGGGCATCGAAGCCTACTCCGCCGAAGCAACCGCTTCGGCTGCGAAGGCTGGACGCCCAACGTTCAAGTACGGGTCACGGCGCACGAAACCAAGATAACGGGTCATCCTTGGGCGTTGGATGTTCGATGCCCTTCGACTTTGCTCAGGGCCGTGAGCCTGTCGAACGGTTGGACGTTGGGAGTTCGTCCGTCGTTCTTCACTTGCGCTTCTTGCGCCTTTTTGCGGCCGCGAGGCGCAAGATTGGCTGTCAAGCGGAGAGGCTCTTTCGCTGCTCTTCATCGAGGAACTTCTCGGTCCACTCGCGGATCACCGCGCGGTCGGCCGCGTCGGCGCGCGTCGCGATGAACTCCGCGAAGCGGGCGAACACGTCGAGCATCGGGCCGATCTCCAGCTCCTGCTGCGACTCCATCTTCTCGATGGTCTGGGTGAGCTTCTGAAGCGCGCTTACCGTCTGCAGCGTGTCATCCGCCTTCGGTTTGGCGGGCTGCTCTCCTGTGGGCGGCGGCTCTCCGCCGAGCTTCTGAATCAGCCGGTCGCGCTCGCGCTTGAGGAGTTCGAGCGAGGCCATCGGCGACTCGATCCGCCGCCGGCGGCGCCGCTCCATCCATTTCCCGTCGCGCGCCCATCGCTGGACCGTCTCCTTGCCCGCGCCCAGAATGCCGGCGATCTCCCGGCAGGATTTTCCATCGCAGACAAAGAGCGTCTCGGCCAGAACCCGCTCCCTCTCCGGTCTCGGTCTCATGGCTTTTCCTCCATAATTCGGCAATCGGCATTCGGCATTATAGAGCCTGCCTTTCGGCGCGGAGCGGGGTGGGAACGCGAGTGCGCTTGTCAGCGGGAACAGTGCGGTTGGGAGCGGGACGAGTGCGCTTCAGTGCGCTTCGGAGCGGGACTAGTGCGCTTTTTTCCGGCGAGCCGGACTTGACAGGCCTTTCGAGAAGAGACGGCCGGTGATGAATGCCCGGTACGCTCTGTATAGTTGCTGTCGCCGCCTCGCAAAAGGCAGAGCGTTCATTGGCTGCCGACTTGGGCCATTTCCAAGGCGCGCTCGATCTTGGCGATTGTGGCTGTGTCCGGGCTTGTCTTGCCCTTCTCAATTCGATTCAGGGTCTCCGGGCGAATGGCTGCGCGCCGGGCAAGCTCCGCTTGGGAAAGACCCGCCAAGCGTCGGGCTTTGATGATCTTCCGCGCCAGGGACGCGCGGGCGTATTCCACGGCGGGGAAGTTGCCGTGCGCGTCGGGCTTGGGCAGCCCCGGCCCGTCGGCTTCCGTTTCACCGGCATGGGCCGCCAGGCGCTTGTAGTCGCGTTCGAGCATGATCGCCCACCGTTTGGCGGCCCGGCACCAAAAGGCTGTTGACCGCTGGGTTGAGGGCGGGTTCCCCGCACCACTGCGGAAAAAGGAGGCGGGCCAGGCCTTTGACATCGGGCCGGCCCCGGGTGAAGGCACAATGGTGGATCTCTTTAGCGCACAAAAGTAAACCCGGAAGCGGGAGATGACCAGGACGATCTTATGGATGCCGGGAAGATGTTCGTCCGCCAGTTGCCGGACCGCCTCGGCCCCCAGTCATCGTCCGCGAAAACCGCCGCCACCGCCGCCGCTTGGGGCGAAACCGTCGCTGGGCTGGAAACTGCGGCTGGGTTGGAAACCGGACTGCCAGTTGTTGAAGCGCTGGGAGCCGACGTCGCGCGCGCGCTGCTCTCGGTTGAGGATCGGCGCTTCACTCCGGAAGGCCGGGGACTGGCCGGCGCTCTGCCAGCCCCTCGGCGTGAGCGTCTCCCAATTCTTGTTCGGCGTGGCGCGGAACACCTCGCCGCTCTTGCCGGCGAAAACGCTGTTCGGCGGTGTGGCGTGAATCTTCGGCGCGGTCACGGCATGTATTTGGGGCAAGTGGATGGGCTGACCGGCAGCGATTCGCGGATGCGAGTTGGCTTCCCAATTGCGCCCGCCGGCGGCGACGGTGCGCGCGGAGTACGGATTGAACGGCTCCCGCGTGTTGGACCAGCCATTGGCGCTCCAGTGGTTTTGCTCGAACCGGTGAGGCGCCGGCGCCACCTCGTTGCCCCAGTGACGGTAGATGTTCACGTGGTCAAGGCCGACGTGGTTGTAGTCGCCGTCATGATGCCGCCACGCCCAGCCGAAGGGTCCCCACCACGGACGCGGGCGACAGCCGGGGAACGAGGGCGCGCTGGCGAAGCCGAACCCGAACCCGTAGCCCGAGTCGCACGAGAACCCGGCGCTGAAGCCGTAGGTCCACGGATTGCCTATCCAGACGTTGTTGCACCACGGGCTGTAGGCGTAACCGGTGCCATAGACCACCGTGCCCTCCGGCGAGACGCACGTGCCGAGGTAGCCGGGCGTGTAGCCGGTGTAGACCACCGTCGGAGTCGAATCGTAAACGTAAACGTAGGTGTCGTTGTGCAGCGGCGAGGAGGCGGGGATGGAGTAAATTTCCGGCGGCACCGAGGTCGCCGGCGCCCAGGGTCCGGTGAGAGAATTGGCGGTGAACCAGACGCCGTTCTGCACGCAGTAGTAGGAATTGGTCCCGACACAGATGACCGGCGGCCGGGAATTCACGACATATTGCATCGAGGTTCCCTGGATCGGCGCGAACTGAGGCGCGCCGTCGTACGTCACCGCCAGTTTCGCCGCGGCGCGATTGACCGCCGCCGTCTGCGGGATCGAGTTCGCGATCAGCGCCTCCTGCGCCTGCGGCGTGCCCGGCACGGAGACCAGCGCGTTCGCGCGCGAGTGGTCCGCCGGAATCTTCGCGAAGTCCTCCGGCAGCGATTTGGCCGGCGCGAATTCCCACGGGCCCCGGAGCGAGTCCGACTTGAACCAGCGTCCCGAGAGCAGCACGTAAAACTTGTTCTCCCGCACGTTCATAAAAATGGCGTCGTCGCTATTCTGGATCTGAAGCAGGTTGTCGGTCTCCTCGATCGGCAGCATCCTCGCCGGCCCATCGGTCTGGATCAGCTCGGCGGGCGCCGTGCTGACGCGGAGCGCCGGCGGCGTCGCGATCTCGGCGGAGCCCGGCGCCGGCGGCATCAGGTCCGTCACCTTGGCTTCCGCTGCGGCCTGCTTGACCTGGTCGAGGACCGCGGGCGGGTCGGCGACCGGCGTCCACGGCCCCTCAATCTGTTTGGCCTGGTACCAGAAGTTCAGCGCCGTCAGGTAAAAGCGGTTCTGAAGCTTGACGATCAGCGCGTACGTGTTGAGGACGCGCTGCACGTCCGGCAGGCCCGTCATGGGCCGGAGCACCGGCTGGCCATCCACCAGGACGAGGATAGTCGGCGTCGTCGCGTAGATGATCTGCGGGACGGCGTTGCTGACGTCGAGCGCTTGCTGCTTCTTCACGGCCTCCGAGACGGCCAGGCTGGCTTCGAGGTGGTCGAGCGCGACCGTCTTGACGCCGGTCGGCAGCAACTGGCGCAGCACGTCGCCATAGGCGCTGTCTTTTTCAGGCGCCGTGGGGAATGAGACTTTGGTGATTTGGAAATCGCGAGGCGTCACGACGCGCGCGGCTTTGTCCACGTCGGCGCGGGCGTTCATCCAGATGACGCCGTAGATCGGCTGGCTGCCGTCGGAGGGTTGCAGGGACACCGCGGCGCGTGTGGCGATCTGGATGCCGTTCCACTGCTCGATCTGCGGCTGGTAGACCGTCAGGGTCCCCGCCGCGTCCTTGATGACCCGCGGCCACTGCAATTCCGCCTCGGCCGGGGTCGCGGCCGGTGCGTTCTCCGTCGCAGGTTGCGCCCACGCGCTCACGAAGTTGACCGCGAGCATCGCACAGAACAGCGTCGCTATGATTACGGCCCATTTCGACTTGTTCACAACACCCTCCTCATTCGGATCCCCGGTAACCGGACGATGCGCGGCGCTTGCGGGCGATCTGTTCTTGCCCCCTCTACCATTATAGTTCCACGGCATAACCGTTTTATTCCGCCGATTATTGAAAAAATCGCGGATTTTCCCGCCGCGCGCCGCGCGCGGGCAAAGGCTTGTTTCGAGGCCCGAAAGCGGTATAATGCGAACAAGGCTTCCGTGCGGGCCTTTGCGGGCCGGGGCGCAGGGAAGAAGCAGGATGGATGATTGATGCGGCGCCTCATCAACCATCAACCGGGCTCCGGACTGGAAAGAGGGGGAAATGCGGTGGAGCAATCGCCAGGAACGCCTCCCACGAGGACTCGGCGGCCGGGTGAGGCGGAGGATCCGGCGGCGCTGCGAAAACTCGCGACGCTGGTCCGCCGCCACATCCTCACCATGACGACCCAGGCCGGCTCGGGCCATCCGACCTCTTCGCTTTCCGCGACGGAGTTGATGGTCGGCCTGTTGTTCGGCGGAACGTTCCACTACGACGTTAAGAATCCGCAGCATCCCAACAACGACCGGCTCATCTTCTCCAAGGGGCACGCCTCGCCGCTGCTCTACGCTCTGTGGGCCGCCGCCGGCGCGCTGAATGAGAGCGATCTGGCCTCCTATCGCCGGTTCGGCAGCCGCCTCGAAGGCCATCCGACCACGCTCTTTCCTTACGCGGACGCCGCGACCGGCTCGCTCGGACAGGGACTCTGCATCGGCGTCGGGATGGCGCTCAATGCCAGGTATCTCGACCGGCTGTCGTACCGGACTTACGTTCTGATCGGGGACAGCGAGATGGCGGAAGGCTCGCAATGGGAAGCGATGCAGATCGCCGCCCATTACAAACTGGATAATCTGCTGGGCATCCTCGACGTGAACCGCCTGGGCCAGCGCGGCGAAACGATGTACGGCTGGGATCTGGCCGCGTACCGGAAAAGGGTCTCGGCGTTCGGGTGGGAGACCCTCGTCATTGACGGACATTCCTTCCCGGAAATCCTGTCCGCTTACGAAGCCGCGCGGCGCGTCTCCGGCTGCCCGACGATGATCATCGCCCGCACGGTCAAGGGCAAAGGCGTCTCCTTCCTCGAGGACAAGGAGGGCTGGCACGGCAAGACGTTGAACCAAACCGAGTGCGAGGCGGCGCTGAAGGAACTGGGCGAGATTGACGAATTCATCCGCGGCGAGATCCCCATGCCGGAACATCGCGTCCCTGCGGAGCCGGCGCTGAAGAGCCCGGCGCCGGTCAGCTATCCGCTCGGCAAATCGGTCGCCACGCGCGACGCCTACGGCAACGCGCTCGTGCGCATATTCCCGGCGTTCCCCCACCTGGTGAGCCTCGATGGCGAGGTCGGCAACTCGACCAAGGCCGCCACTTTCAAAGAGGCGCACCCGGACCATTTCTTCGAGATGTACATCGCCGAGCAGAACATGGTCAGCGCAGCGGTCGGGCTGGCCTGCCGCGGCAAGCTGCCCTTCGTCTCCACTTTCGCGGCCTTCCTGACGCGCGCCTTCGACCAGATTCGGATGAGTCCGTACTCGGGCGCGAACCTCAAGGTCGTCGGCTCGCACGCCGGCGTCTCCATCGGCCAGGACGGGCCGTCGCAGATGGGGCTTGAGGACATCGCCATGTTTCGGGCGGTGCTCGACAGCGTGATCCTGTATCCGTGCGACGCGGTCTCGGCTGAGAAGTTGGTCGAGGCGGCCGCCGGGCACCGCGGACTCGTGTACATCCGCACGACGCGAGAGGCCTCGCCGGTGATCTACGGCGGCGAGGAGCGGTTCGTCATCGGCGGGAGCAAAGTGCTCAGGAAGAGCGACCGCGACGTCGCCACGGTCGTCGCGGCGGGCGTGACTGTGCACGAGGCGCTGGCGGCTTGCGACGAATTGAAGCGCGAGGGAATCGCTATCCGCGTGGTGGACCTCTACAGCGTCAAGCCGCTGGATGAGAAAACGCTCCGCGACGCGGCATCGGCCACCGGGCGGATCATCACCGTCGAGGACCACTATCCCGAAGGCGGCATCGGAGAAGCGGTTCGGAGCGCGCTCGCCGATCTCGCCGTGCCGGTCCGCGTCCTCGCGGTGCGCCGCCGGCCGAAGAGCGGAATGCCGGAGGAGCTCCTCGACTATGAGGAAATCTCGCGGAAGGCCATCATGAGGGAAATTCGGAGAGACGGGCATTTGACTTGACTCCGGCACACACTGCGGCTTGCGGTCTTCAGAAGCTTGCAGGCCGGCGCCATCTCCTGTCCCTTCATGCCCGCGGATGGAATTTGCGGTGGATGGCCTTCAGGCGCGAGCGATCCACGTGGGTGTACAACTGCGTCGTGGCGATGTCGGCGTGGCCGAGCATTTCCTGTACGGCGCGCAGGTCTGCGCCGTGCTCAAGCAGGTGGGTGGCGAAGGAGTGCCGCAGCGTGTGCGGCGAGATGCGGCGGCCGATGCCGGCCTTCAGGGCGGTCTTCTTGAGGATCTGCCAGATCGCTTTGCGCGTCAACGGGGCGGAACGCGCGCCGGGAAACAGCCACTCGACGGTTCGCCCGCGCAGCAGGACCGGCCTCGCGCTCGCGAGATATTCCCTGATGGCGGCGGCGGCCTGATCGCCGACGGGGACGATCCGCTCCTTCGATCCTTTGCCCAGGCAGCGCACGTAGCCGAGGTCCAGGTGGAGCGCGTCGAGCGGCATGCGGCTGACCTCGCTCACTCGCGCGCCGGTGGCGTAGAGGAGTTCCAGGATCGCGCGGTCGCGCAGGCCGCTGATCCGGCCGGCCTCCGGCGCGGCGAGCAGGGCGGTGATCTCGCGCTCGGTCATCACCTCGGGCAGATGCTTGGCCAGTTTCGGCGATTCGAGCAGCGAGGTCGCGTTCTCCGGGATTTTCCCTTCCGCCCAGAGGAACCGGAAGAGCATGCGGATCGTCACGAGCGCGCGCGCGACGGAGTTGATGTGCAGCCCTTTTCCTTTCAGCCGGACCATGTGCGCGAGGACGGTGTCGGCGGTGACGGATTGAAAGCTCGTGCAGCGATTCTCGTGGAGGTAGAGCACGAAGGCCGTCAGATCGTGCCGATACGCCTGGAGGGTGTTTTGCGACAGGCCGCACTCGGAGGCGAGGTAGTCGAGGAATTGGTTGACTTGCCCGGTCAGCGCGCCGGCTTCGGATCGTGCGCAGTGCTCTGCGCACTCTTGTTGAGTTGCGTTGCGCGGCTGGCTCACGGGCGGCGGCCTTCTTTCACGGCGAGCCTTTCGGGAGGAAGCGCGTGTAGCGAAGTTCCCCCAGCACGCCCATCAGGAATACGTTTCTTTGCGGGTACCAGCCCTGCGCTTCCAGGCGGTCGAGCGCCTGCGGAAACGGCCGCGAGACGGCGCTGTAATCCTCGATCAGCCAGATGCGCCGGGGACTTCCCTCGATGCGGACGCCCGGTTGCAACAGCGGCTCCGCGCCCGCCCGCGCGATGGGCGGCAGATCGGCCGGCAGCCGAGCGTAATAGTCGAATGCGTAGCCGATGTAACTTGGATTGAACAGGATCAGGTCGTTCGGGGCCACGAGCACGCTGACGTCGGCGGCGAGTTTGCGCCAGTTCTCTTTTTCGAAGCCCGGCCGGAAGTAATCGCGCAGCCCGAGCGCGTTCAGCGCCGCGAATCCGAGTACGACGATGAGGAGGATGTGGCTCCGCCTTTCCTTGCCCAGCGCCCGGAACGACAGGCGCGCGCCGGAGAGCGCGATGAGCAGGATCGGCTGCGCGAACATCAGGTGCTTGGCCTCGTACAGGTGCACGCGCGGCATGGGCAGAACCAGGTACAGGAGCAGCGGGAGGAAGAAGAGGACGCCGAGTATTTTCGCCGGCCGCCGGCTCGTTCGCCAGGAGGCCGCAGCCGCCGCCGCGAGCAGACAGCCGAGTCCGATCATCGGGCCGAGGCGGCTGCTTCCCTGCCAGGACCTCGGACCGATGGCCCACGCGGTAACGCCGCCGGCGACCTCCGAGGCGGTCGGCCTTCCGATGCTATCGTGATACTCGCGAATGCTCGCTTCGAGTTCCGCCGTGCGCTTCTGCAGCGTCGGAACCCAGGGCAAAAAGAGCAACGCGATCGCCGCGTGCACCGCCAGCCATCGCCCGAATTGCCGATGCCGCCGCCACGTCAGCCACAGGTACAGCAACCCCATCGCGCCGATCGTCAGCGCGCAGAGCGCGTAAGTGTAAAGGCTCGCCAGCCCGACGAGTCCGTACGCGAGCCAGAGTCCCCAGCCGGCCTTCCCGCGGCGTTCGAGGATGGCCAGCAGCAGGCAGACCTGGCCGAGGAACAGCGCGGTCATGAACGAATGCAGCCGCGCTTCCTGCGAGTAGAAGATGCCGAAGTACGAGAGCGCCGCCATGGCCGCCGCAGCCGGCGCCGCCTTTCGGCCGAACAGCCGCCGCGCGATGAGGAAGCAGAGCCACACGCAGGCGACGCCCGCCACGACCGACGGCGCCCGCGCGTAAGCGTCGCCCTTGCCGACGCGCAGCCAGAGCCATTCCACGATCTGGAAGAGCGGCGGATGCGCGTCGTGCCGGCGAATCTGGCCCATCATGTCTGCGAACGACATCGAGGCCTTCTGGACGGTCATGATCTCGTCGAGCCAGAGCGATTTCGCGCCGAGTCCCCAGAGCCGCAGCGCGGCGGCGGCCACGAGGATCAGCCCCAGCCAGAGAACCCGGTTCATGTCGTGCGCCGTACGCGGCGCACTCTGGGATTCGCTGCTCAATTCCACGTTCGTCCGGTCAGGCGAAGCGCGCATGTCGTCCTCTGAAGATGATGTTACGGTGAAGTCTATGAAGGCGGCGGAGACATGTCAAGAAAGAGAACAGAAGTCCCGTTTGCGCGCCGCGCGGCAAGGTCGTAACATGGGGAGGCTTTCCGGGCGTTCCTTTGCGAGCGAGGCCGGGATGAACCGAGGAGAGATCGAGGCTCTGCTCACCTTGCCGCTGGCGGAGCTGCTGAGCCGGGCCGACACGGTCCGGCACAACGAGGCCGGCGACGGCATCGAACTGTGCAACATCATGAACGCCAAGTCGGGCCGGTGCGGCGAGGACTGCAAGTTCTGCGCGCAGTCGGCCCGCCACGCCACCGGCGCGGCCGCGTACCCGCTCAAGAGCCGGGCCGAAATGCTGCAGGCGGCGCGCCAGGCCAGGGAGATCGGCGCCGCGCGGTTCGACCTGGTGACCAGCGGCAACCGGCTGACCGGCGACGAGATCGCCCGCATCGCAGAGGCCGTCTCGGAGATCACCTCGACCGTGGGCATCGCCATGTGCGCCTCGCTCGGCAAGCTGAACGAGGAAAGCCTGCGGCTCCTGAAGCAGGCGGGCCTCTCGCGCTACCACCACAATATCGAGACGTCGCCCGCCTTCTACCCGCGCGTCGTCACCACGCACCGGTTCGCAGAGCGGATCGAGACGATCCGCGCCGCCCAGCGCGCCGGGCTCGAAGTCTGCAGCGGCGGCATCATCGGCATGGGCGAGAGCTGGGCCGACCGCATCGAAATGGCACTCCTGCTGAAAGAGCTCGGCGTCACATCCGCGCCGATCAACCTCCTCGTGCGCATCCCCGGCACGCCCTTCGAGGGCCTCGCGCCGATCTCCTGCGTGGACGCGGTGCGCACCATCGCGCTGTTCCGGTGCATCCTGCGCGACCGGATCATCAAGATCGCCGCCGGCCGCGAATCGGCGCTGAAGGACTTCCAGGCGATGGCGTTCATGGCCGGCGCCAATGGGATGCTGATCGGCGGCTACCTGACCTTGCGCGGTCGGGAAGCGCAGGAGGACCGCGGGCTGATCGAGGAAGTGAAGAAGGCATGGCAGCGATAGAGGAATTCCTGCGCGCGCGGCGCAACGAGGGGTTGCTGCGCGAGCTGCGGCCGATCTCCGCCCGCCGCGAGGGCCGGGTCTGCGTCGGAGCGCGAGAATACCTCGACCTCTCCTCGAACGACTACCTGGGACTGGCGGGCCATCCGCGACTGGCGCAGGCGGCAAAGCAGGCCCTCGACGAGTTCGGCGCGGGCGCCTGCGCCTCGCGCCTGATGGGCGGCGACCTCGACCTCTTCCACCGCCTCGAAGAGCGCGTCGCGAAATTCAAATCCGCCGAAAGCGCGCTGGTCTTCAACTCCGGCTACCAGGCCAACGTCGGCATCTTCAGCGCGCTGCTGGGCCGCGGAGACGCCGCCTTCTCCGACCGCCTCAACCACGCCAGCATCCTGGACGGCATCCGTCTCTCCGGCGCGCGGCTCTTCCGGTTCAGGCACAACGATCCGGCGCACCTCGAATCGCTCCTGAAGAAGGAGCGCGGAAAGTTCAAGAACGCGCTGATCGCGACGGAGACGATCTTCAGCATGGAGGGCGACCGCGCGCCGCTGCGCGAACTCGTGGACCTGAAGGAGCGCTACGGTTGCCGGATGCTCGTGGACGAGGCGCACGCGACGGGGGTCTTCGGCGCGGCCGGCTCGGGCGTGGTCGAGGCGGACGGCCTGGCCGGACGGATTGACCTGGTCATGGGGACTTTCAGCAAGGCGCTCGGGAGCTTCGGCGCGTACCTGGCGACGTCGCAGCCGATCGTGGACTATCTGGTCAACACCTGCCGGAGCTTCATCTACTCCACGGCGTTGCCGCCGGCGGTCATCGAGTGCAACCGGGTCAGCCTCGACCTTGTGGCCGAAGAGCCCTGGCGGCGTGAAGCGGTCCTGGACCGTTCCGCCCGGTTCCGCGAGCTGCTTCGGGAGCGAGGATTCCAGGTCCTCGGCGTTTCCCAGATCGTGCCGGTCATCCTCGGCGAGAACCGCCGGGCGCTCTCGTTCGCGAAGGCGCTGCAGGAGAAAGGCTGCTGGGTCGTTCCGGTGCGTCCGCCGACCGTGCCGCCGGGCCAGGCGCGGCTGCGGTTCTCGCTGACGGCCCTGCACTCGTGGGACGCTCTGAGAAAGCTCGCCGATGACATGTCCGACGTCGGAATTTGAGTTTTTTCCGCGCCGCGGGTTCACGGAGACGCTCCTCCTGATCCCCGGTTGGGCGACCGATCACCGGATCTTCAGGCCGCTGGATCTGGAGTTCAATTATCTCGCGCCGGTATCTTTTTCACCGCGCGATTTCCAGGAGGGCCTCCTCTCCGCCCTGCGGAGGCATCGGCTCGACCGGGTCGCCGTGCTGGGCTGGTCGCTGGGAGGATGTCTCGCGCTGGAGTTCGCCCGCGCGCATCCGGAACGGGTGATGAATGGCGCCCTGTTCGCCGTCGGCATGCGGGAGCAATATGGAAAGGAGGCCGTCGAGGGGATCAAGGGACGCCTGGCGCGAAACAAGGCCGCGTATCTGCGACGGTTCTACGAGGCGTGCTTCTCCGCCGGCGAGCGCGAGGCGCGCGACTGGTTCGAACGGGAGTTGCTGGAGAGCTACCTGGATCAGATGGAGTTGGCGCCGCTGCTGGCCGGGCTCGACTATCTCGTCTCCGCATCGCCGGCCGATGCGAAGGCCGGGTTCATTCACGGGCGCGAGGACCGGATCGCGCCGGTCGAGGAGATGCTCGCGATGAAGGAGCGGCTGCCGGGCCTGCGGCTGGTCTGCATGGAGCGCGCGGGGCATGCGGCGTTCCTGAACCCTCAGTTCAAGAAGGTGTTCCATGCCCTGCTCGGATAAGGCGCAGATGGTCCGCGACTTCTCGCGCTCGGCGCACCTCTACGACCGGTACGCGAACGTCCAGTTCAGGGTCGCTGATGCGCTCCTCGCTCAGTTGCCCCGCTCCGCGTGGCTGAGCGGGGCGAGCATCTTCGAGATCGGCTGCGGCACGGGCCACTACACGCGCCTGCTGCGGGACCGGTACAGGACGGCGCGCCTGAAGGCGTGCGACATTTCCGCGCGCATGGTCGCCGTCGCCCGGGACAAGTTGCGAGATGAGGCCGTCGAGTTCGTCGTCGCCGATGCCGAGACGCTGGTCCTGGACGAGCGGTTCGACCTGGTCACCTCGAGCTCGACCATGCAGTGGTTCGAGGACCTCGCCGGCGCGCTGAAGAACTGCCGCGCCGCGCTCGCCGACGGCGGCCTGCTCGCGTTCTCCATCTTCGGCCCGGAGACGTTCCGCGAGCTGGACCATTGCCTGCGCCTGGCCCTCGGCCGCGCCGCCGCCGACGGCGTGGTCCGCTCGAAGACGTTCCTGGAGAAGGAGCGCATCGCCGAGATGCTCGACGCTTCTTTCGACCGCGTGACCATGCGCGACGTGATTATCCGCGAAGAGTACCCTTCGCTCCGCGCCTTGCTGGAGAAGATCAAGTACACCGGCGCGCGCGGCGGCGGGCTGCCTGGCGATTCGCTCGCGCAGCCGAGGCTGCTCGGGCGGGTGGAGAGGCTCTTCGAGGCGGAGTTCGGCTGCGTCGAGGCGACGTACCAGGCATTCCTTTTCCTGGCGGAACCATGAGCGCCATCTTCGTGGCGGGGACGGATACCGGCGTGGGCAAGACCGTCGTCACCGGCCTGCTGGCGCGCGATCTGTCCCTGCGCGGATACCGTGTGGTGACGCAGAAATGGGTCCAAACCGGCCGCACGAGCGACCTCGACGCGCACCTGCGATGGATGGGCCGCAGCCGCGCCGAGTTCCGGGGATTCCTGAGCGCGATGGCCCCCTGCGCGCTCGCGGCGCCGGTATCGCCACACCTCGCCGCGGAACTGGGCGGGTCGCGGATCGCCGTGAGCCGGATCCGGCGCGGCTTCGAGCTTCTCTCGCAGCATTTCGATTTCGTGATCGTCGAGGGCGCCGGCGGCCTGATGGTTCCGCTCAGCCGGAAGAAACTGCTGATCGATCTGGCGCAGGAACTCGATCTGCCGGTCCTGCTGGTGGCCGGCAACCGGCTCGGCGCGATCAATCACACCTTGCTCAGTCTGGAAGCGCTGAAGGCGCGGAAGATGAAGGTTCTCGGAGTCGTCTTCAACAACTTGCCCGGCGCAATGAACAAGGCCGTCCTGCGGGACAATCCGATGGTCATCGAGACCTTCAGCGGACAACGCGCTCTCGGCGTTCTGCCCCGGATGCGGCGTCCGGGCACGCTGCTGAAGCGCTTCGCGCCCGTCGCGGAGAAGGTGCTGGCCGCCTATGAACGACTGGATCGCAAGAGACCTGAAGCATAACTGGCACCCGTACACGCAGATGAAGGACTGCCGGCGCTTCCCGCCGATCCTCATCGAAAAGGCCCGCGGCCTCAAGCTCCACGGGACCGGCGGACGCTGGTATTACGACACCATCTCAAGCTGGTGGTGCAACGTCCACGGACACAACCATCCGCGCATCCGCGAGGCGATCCGCAGTCAGGCCGCCTCGCTGGACCACGTCCTCTTCGCCGGGTTCACACACAGGCCGGCCATCCTCCTGGCCGAAAAGCTTACGGCCCTCGCGCCGCGCCGGCTGACGAAGCTCTTCTTCTCCGACAACGGCTCGACCGCCGTCGAGGTCGCGCTGAAGATGTCCTTCCAGTACTGGCAGAACGTCGGCAGGCCGGAGAAGCGGCGGTTCGTCGCGCTGGATCGGGGCTACCACGGCGACACGGTCGGCGCGATGAGCGTCAGCGGGGCCAGCCCGTTCAACGAGCGGTTCGCACGGCTCCTGTTCCCGACGTACAAGGCGCCGTCGCCTTACTGCTATCGCTGCCCGGCGGGGCGGGAACCTGCGGACTGCGCAATCGAGTGCGTTCGCCCGCTGGAACAGCTCCTTCGGAAACATGGGAGGGAAATCGCCGGGATCATCCTCGAGCCGCTGGTCCTGGCGGCGGGCGGGATGATCATCTACCCGCCGGCGTATCTCGACCAGGTGGGAAAGCTGGCGAGGAAGCACGGCGTCCACCTCATCCTGGATGAGGTCGCCACGGGCTTCGGCCGCACAGGGAAGATGTTCGCCTGCGAGCACGCGCACGTGCAGCCGGACTTCATCTGCCTCTCCAAGGGCATCACGTCCGGCACGCTGCCGCTGGGCGCAACGCTGACCACGGAGCGCGTCTGCCGGGCGTTCTATGCCGACTGCGCGCAACGCAAGACCTTCTACCATGGGCACACGTACACGGCCAATCCCATCGCCTGCGCCGCCGCCCTGGCAAGCCTGCGGGTTTTTGAGGAGGAGAACACGCTGGCGCGAGTGCGCGGGCTGATCCCGCAATTCCGCGAGGGCCTCGAACGGTTCCGATCGCTGCCCATCGTCGGAGACGTCCGGCAGATCGGATTGATCGGGGCGGTCGAACTGGTCAAGGATCGCCGCACGAAGGCGCCGTTCGGCGCGCGGGAACGCATCGGGTTGAAAATCTACCGCGAAGGGCTGAAGAGAAACCTGGTTCTCCGGCCGCTCGGGCACATCATCTACCTGTTCCTGCCTCTGTGCGTCCGGGAGCGCGAATTGCGCTTCATCCTCGACAACGCCTATGCGGTTGTTCAGGCGCAATCCTGCGGCAAGCGGCTCAGGATTTCCTGACGATCACCGGTTCGCCGCCGGTCGTCCGTGCGCCCGGGACGCCGGTCTACCGCAGCAGGTCCAGCGTCTCCGCCAGCGTCCCGACCGGATGGAGCTTCAGGTCGGCGGGGACATCCGGCGCGGGGCCGGAATGCGCCGGGATGTACGCGTGGCGGAAGCCGAGCTTGGCGCACTCGCGGAGGCGCGGCTCCAACTGGCTCACGCCGCGGACCTCGCCGCCGAGTCCGACCTCGCCGACCACGACCGCGTCGCGCGCGACCGGGAAATTCTGAAAGGACGATGCGATCGCCACGGCGATCGGCAGGTCCGCCGCCGGCTCATCCACCCGCACGCCGCCGACCACGTTCACGAACACGTCCTGCCCGGCCAATTGGATTCCGGCGCGCCGTTCGAGCACCGCCAGCAGCATGCAGACCCGCGCGTAATCCACGCCGCTGACCTTGCGCTCCGGCGAGCCGTAACGCGCCGTCACCAGCAGCGCCTGCACCTCCACGAGCAGCGCGCGCGTCCCTTCCATGCACGGCGTCACCGCCGCGCCGGTCGTCACGCGCCGCCGGTCCGAGAGGAAAAGCTCCGACGGGTTCGCGACCTCCGCGAGTCCATCGCGCGTCATCTGGAACACGCCGACCTCGTTCGTCGGCCCGAACCGGTTCTTCACCGCGCGCAGCAGCCGGAAGGCGTGATGCCGGTCGCCCTCGAAATAGAGCACCGTGTCCACCATGTGCTCGAGCGTGCGCGGGCCGGCCAGCGCGCCGCCCTTCGTCACATGCCCGACCAGGTACAACACGTGCCCGTGCTTCTTGGCGTGATAGACCAGCCGAGTGGCCGACTCGCGCACCTGGCCGACGCTGCCCGGCGCCGACGGCAGCTCCGGCATGAAGACCATCTGGATGGAATCCACCACGACCATCTGCGGCCGCACACGCTCGATCTGCTGCAGGATCGCCTCGACGCTCGTCTCGGAGAGCAGCAGCAACTGCGGCGTCGCGATCCCCAGCCGCTCCGCGCGGATCTTCGTCTGCAAGAGCGACTCCTCCGCGGCCACGTAGAGCACCTTCAGCCCCGCCGCCGCGACGCGGTCCGCCGCCTGGAGCAGCAGCGTGGACTTGCCGATCCCCGGATCGCCGCCGATCAGCACCGCCGATCCCAGCACTGCGCCGCCGCCGAGAATGCGGTCGAACTCCTGGATCCCCGTCAGCACGCGCGGCGCGTCCACCGACTCGACTTCCGTAATCGGCGTCGCCTCGCCCGCGGCAAACGCCGGCTGCTCGCGCACCGGCGCCGGGACGACGCGCTCCTCGGCCAGCGAGTTCCACTCCTGGCAATCCGGGCACCGCCCCGCCCAACGCGCCTGCTGCGACCCGCACTGCTGACAGACGAAAACCGTCTTCGCCTTCGCCATCCATCCTCCTCCCGCGAGTAGGTTAGTTGGCCGGCGCGGACGTGTCAAGGCAAGACGCTGTTGTCGTTACGAAATTGGGTTCGTTTTTTCAAATGGTCATTGGCGCGTCAGCCTCCTTCGCGTCAACGACTTGCGACTTCTCAGGCGTGTGTGGCACAGGCGCCCCCGCCTGTGATAACGCCGGCAGGCCGTTCCGCACAGCCGGGGGCGGCTGTGCCACACCTCCTGTAACTGAGGCATTACGGTTCCTCCCAGGTCTGAACGTGGTATTCCGCCTTGGCCCGGGCGCACCGCTGCATGCGCAGATACGTCAGCGCAAGCTTCTCGACCAGCATCTCCTCCACCCGGCCGACCGGCCGCAGCGAGGCGATGAGCTCATCTTCAATGCCATAGAGGTCCTCGGAGTCTTCCGTCGTCAGAGCGGAGGCGAAAATGCCGTGCTTGCGCGCGTTCAAGCGCGAAATCAGCTTTCCTTCCTCCGTCTTGACCCCGCCCTTCAACCCATTCTGCCGATTCGCCAAGACCTGTCTCCTCGAAGCCATAGCCTTTCCCTCCCCAAAAACTGGTTTCAAAACCTCACAAACGTTCTGAACCGCCGATGAACGCAGATGAACGCCGATAAGGAATTCAAAGGCAATTCGTATCTGCGTTCATCGGCGGTTACAGTCTTTCTTTGTTGCCGTCAGCATTATAAAGCGGGATTTTCGGCGCGGAGCGGACGGGGAAAGCGGGTGCGCTTGTCAGCGGGAGCAGTGCGGTCGGGAGCGGGAAGAGTGCGGTTCAGTGCGGTTCGGAGCGGTTCGAGTGCGCTTTTTCCGGCGGCCCGGACTTGACAGGCGCTATTGAACTTCGCAAAGCAAATGGAATTCACCGCAGAGCACGCAGAGGACGCTGAGGATACAAAACATACAGGCTGTCATTGATTGTTTCAAGAACGCCTCTGCGTTCTCCGCGACCTCTGCGGTGATCCATTATACTAACCACTTACGGATCGCGAATGCAATCAGGGGTACCGAAAGCAATACCCACCCAAGAAAACGCACGAGGCATCCAGGGCTCTCCTCCGTGATGGATGGCCTCGTCAGCCGGATTCCTGTCCATGCACCCATCGCATCTGGAAACCAGATACAGAAGAACGGCAGAAGACAGAACACCGCCACCCGCCATGCCCATTCCGCGCCGGCGGATAGATATGCCCCCGTCAAGTAAATCGCGATTACAATCGCTGAAACGAGCCTGGGTCGCGTCCCAAAAGTTGGTGGAAATTGAGCACCGGCGCGACCCTGTCCGATAGCCCAATCCGCGCGTCATGTTACGCCGCCTCCAAGTACCTGTCAAGGACCGAAAGGTCGAATTTCTCTGAGA
>Ga0315281_10003808_pt1 | contig 22064 bp, 24 predicted proteins | sample YL17G07_0_MG_FD_204540 | JGI IMG/M metagenome (GOLD analysis project Ga0315281, IMG submission 204540) | Sediment microbial communities from Yellowstone Lake, YNP, Wyoming, USA - YL17G07_0 | ecosystem: Environmental > Aquatic > Freshwater > Lake > Sediment | place: USA: Wyoming | collected... | reverse complement strand
AGAAAATTGCCCCTCTTCTAAATTTTCTTATACTTATTTTATTCACTTCTTCTAAAATATGACTTAATTTCATTTCTTCCAAAGGCAAAATGGTTAAAATTAATGATCTTAATTCTTCACCTCCTCTATATCCAACAAAAGTTCTTTCTCTATTATATGTTCTTATCTGTGTTCTCATTGCTTCTTCCCATTCTTTTCTATGTTCTGAAAAACAATCAAGTTTATCTCTAAATCCAGTTACGTTGGGATCTAAATTAGTACTTACTCTTTCTATGGGCTCAAAGAGCTCATTCATCAGTATTAAAGTAATTTCGTTTGCTTTTGTAACGGTAAGTGTCTTACCTCCCTTTAATTTTGATGACAAATATCCAAAAGAAGATAAAAAAGAAAGACAATGATTGGCATCGTCGAGGCGAATCCCCAACCTTTTTGATAATTTATGATATTCAAAAACATCTTTTGAATTTTCATTCATATGTCTTATGACAGATCGTAAACATCCTATATGCTCAAAATAAGGTTTTTCCTTTTTTACCTTTGAAATTATTTCTTCCTCATACTTTTAACTAAAATATATTCAGCCCAACCACATACTTTCTCTCCTCTTACATCTCTATAAGGAGAATAAAAATCTATAGCTCCGGCTTCTCCTAAAGAATTAAGAGCATTTGATATAGCTGTATCATCCAACTGCGATAATGCTAAAATTATATCTTCCCGTCTAAATTCTTCCGTCGGATTTTCAGATAGAAATTTTATAATTTTATATCTTGTAAATCCTGCTCTATATCTAGTTTCTGGTGATTTGGGAGCACTTCCTAACAATCTCCATAAAGAAGAATATTTTGGTTTCCTTTTTGTTATTTCGTTAACTGTATAAGTCCCCATCGCTACTATTGGATCACCAAAATCTCTTCCAGCATCCGTTTTTTGATAAGCTGTGGCAAGTAGACTTCTATAAGATGTGCTCCTTCTTTTCGCCTTTAACTTAACTACTGCTCCTATAGAATCTAGAGAACTTCTCAATCTTCTAGAAGGAGTACCATCACAATATCCCCATATAGATCTATGTGTTAATGGGAATTCACTTAAACCGGGGTCAAAACCAGAAAATGCGCACACACTCTTATACAATTCTCTATAAGTATAAGCTCTTGAAGGATCCATACTAACTAATGTTATTCCTTTAGAATCGGGGCTGAGTATACCAGAAGTAAAAGCTTCTATTCTTGATTGAAAATCTGGATTTGCTTTTTTAAATTCTTCATACATAGATACTTAAAAGAAAGCAATCTTTTTAAGTCTTCATTTAAAATAGAAAATTTTCTATTTCATAGAGATTTGGCATTTCATAGTAGCTTATTTATAATTAACACTTTAACACATTTTTAGATAGTATGGTTCAAAAAGAAGTTTTGGAAACACTACGAAAGTTTGGATTGAACGATTACGAGTCTAAGGCATATATGTCTCTAGTCTTGATGGGGCCTTCCAAAGCAGGAGATATAAGCAAAAATTCCGACGTTCCTCAGTCTAAGATATATGAGGTGTTAGAACAGTTAACATTCAAGCAGCTGGTAGAAGTTCTAGGCGGCAGGCCTTTAGAATTTAAAGCAGTCTTGCCAGAAATCGCATTGCAAAACATGCTAAGCAACAAAGAAAAGGAGATAGGCGATCTAAAGAACAATATAAAATTTTTGAGCAGCTCATTAAAGCCAGCTTCTGAGAGTGCTGTCCTTGGAGGGATATGGTCTGTCAAGAGCAAAAATCGCGACGAGTTTTTCAACAAAACTGTAGAAATGTTCAGCAGGGCTAGAGAGTATGCTTTTGCAGTCACACGCGACTTTTCAAGGCCACCGAGGCTTGCTGAAGTTGTTAAGAGATGTTTGAAAAGAGGCGTGAAAGTGAAGATAATCGGAATGGAAGCTATAAACGATATCAGTTATCACAGGGCTAAATGGTATAAAAAAGACGGAGCAGAGATAAGATTTTTTGAGACGCAGATACATCCTCGCATAGTTGTTGTTGATGGAAAAGAGATTTTGATGAGGCTTGACAACGAACCGAGAAAGGAGACTGATTTTCAATTCAATTCTATATGGTCTCAAGACCCTTCGCTTGTAAAAGTAATAGATGCTTATGTGAAAAATATTTGGGGCACGGCAAAGACAATAGATCTGAGAAAAGTGCCAGAATCTGATACTTTTGTTGATGAAAGTTACGAAGAAGTTGGAAAAGAAATGACATCTTTTGCAGACAGCATCTTCGCCCAAAAGTTCTCGCCTTCTGGCATAATATCCAAGGCTATAGAAAAAGATGAAGATAATGTCGAGTTATCTTGAGCTTTCTAGCGCTAACGAAGAGACAGTTGGAAAAATTTCTGGCATGTTTCATAAAAACAAAAGCTACAACCCGCAGAGAAATTACGTCTTTAGGCTTGAAGGCCGCGAACTTATTGGAGCAAAAAGAAGTAGAAAATCAAATCCTGGCGCTATTGATTTCGACATCGATGATTCATTGAACAGGAAAGGAACTGACGAACCTATCACTCTTTTTCATAAAAATCTCATTAAAGTTTACCCACCGCTTGAAAGGAGATCTTCTGATATCAAAGGATGTATTAAAGACATTTACACAAAAAAAATTATCCAAGAGCCGTCGGAAAGGTATGTATTGATTTTGAAAAAAAGCGGCGTACTCAGGCAGCATATGGAAGAAGCTGCAGATATGACATTGAAAGATATTAGTCTTGTTCCCGGCACGCTTGATACGTTTAAAGAGCTGGAAGAAAACATGCTGTATTGCAAAGGGCTGGGATCTGGCGGTTGGGAACATATGGTGAAAAATATTGGCCAGCTTCTTCTTTCTGTTCCTAGTGAAAATTGTTCTGGTACAAAAATTCCCTTTCATGCAGATGGGAGAATAGTAGGAAATATAGAGCCGTGCATAAGTTGGAATAAAGCTATAGCTCAACAAAATTTTCACAGAAGAGTCGGATGTCCGAACCGTTTTTCCATACAATTGGACAATGACCCAGAGCTTGAATATCCTACTGCAATAACCCAAGGTTTGGGTTTGAACATCTACGTGGATTTTGGCCCAAGCAGTTCGTTGCCAGAAGATGTAAAAAAGATAATAAGAGGTATTGGAGACGCAAAAGGACTTTACAAGTTTCCTGGAGCTATCAGTATTTTTCTACCTGAAGCCAGAGATGACATGTCTAGAATAATAAAGCCAATAATAGTTCAGGAAGCCCTGGCAATCGTTTTGACGCTTTATACAAAAGAAGGCTATAGGATGCTTTTGAAAAAGCTTGATGATTATAATGAAATATATGAAATTTGCAGGAAAGCAACAAGCTTTGCATTCAATGAGAGTATTCAAGTGTTTTTGAAATCTTCTTTGGATATAATAAAAATATCCTATCCTCCTATGGATAGTCATAAGATAAAACCGCATTTGGATAAGGCCTCACGTGAAATTCCGGAAGAAGATCGCAGGGAAGAGGTGGAAAATATTTTTAATATTGTCAATGCCAACAGGCCAGAACTGGATGCAATAAGAGAAAACAGGCAGTATGTGCGCGATTTGGCAAATGAACTTTTCTTTCACTAGTGTCAGAAGATAAAAAGTGGGCCCGAACCGGGATTTGAACCCGGATTTCCTCGGCTTTCGCCTCTAAGGCTCCACAGGCCTCTACTCTAACCAAGTTGAGCTATTCGGGCCATAGATAACTCTATAATAATTTCACTGTTATTTAAATGTATTTTACACAGCACCAGGAATCAAGAAGTAGCCCGCCGCCTTTTCGCGTGCAATGCGCTTCACGACTTTCTTGTTAACTAGGTTGACAATCATGTTTGCAACTTTGCCTTTCGGCATCATAGCAGTTTTAGCAATCTGGTCAACATCCTTCAGCTTGTCCTCAGCCTCTGCTTTAAGAAGCCGTATCGCTTCAACTACCTTCTTCTCATCATCTGTCAAATCAACCATTTTCATCCCTCTTTAATTACTTGGTATAGTATAATTAAGTTTTTAAAACTTTGCCAATTTAAATTAACAAGTTTTATGCCGAGGGTGAGATTTGAACTCACGACTCCAACGAAACACCTTATTTTTTCATCCTTTCGTCAAAGCTCATAAGTTTATGAGCGTTGTGTTCTAGCCAGGCTAAACTACCTCGGCACTATACAATATATCTCCATATAAAGTAAAATTTAAATTTATATGTGAAGAAGTAAGAGAAAAGGAGATGGTTTGATGAAAATTATGATTTTCGGTCCGCCTGGTTCCGGCAAAGGCACGTATGCATCACGATTGTCAGCTCATTATGGCATACCGCAGATATCAACAGGAGACCTGTTCAGAGCTGAAAAAGCTGCCGGCACTCCTCTAGGAAAGCAAGTAGCAGAATATATGAGCAAAGGTTTGCTTGTGCCTGACGATATAACCACCAAAGTTTTGAAAGAACGGGTTGCAAAGCATGACTGCAAGAATGGATTTATACTGGACGGCTATCCAAGGACGATAGATCAAGCGGAAGCTTTGAAAAAGATAGCAAAGATGGACGCTGTTATAAACCTCATCATTCCAGAAAAAATCCTTGTGGAAAAAATTTCTGCGAGAAGAATCTGCGAGAAATGCGGCAACATCTATAATATTGCTGATATAAACAAGAAGATAGACGGCATTGAGTATATTCTGCCGCCCATGTCTCCGAAGAAGGCTGGTGTATGCGACAAATGTGGAGGAAAAATAATCCAAAGAGCTGATGACAAGCCTGAAGTAGTAAAGGACAGGCTTCAAGTCTACGAAAAACAGTCCAAGTCGCTGTTGGAATATTACAAAGGAAAAATACCTTTTGTGGATATTCATGTCATAAGAGGACCGGAAATAATGGTTGGGAAGATTGTAGAAAAGCTGGATAAGATGGGATTGGAATGATTACATCTTTCTTTTCTCAAACGTCAGTTTCATATCGCCATTTTTGAAATCGAATACAGGAACATTTCTTGTCAATCGTTTGAACTTGTCGCTGAGTGCGTGAACAACTATGGGCAAAGCTATGGTAGCGTCACAATAGCAAGCAACCATTTTTGCATTCTTCCTTATTTTTCCCCAGCTTTGTGCTTCTTCAAACGTACAACCAGAAAGGCCACCCCATTGCGGTGAGTCTGTTGTAATTTGAATAGCATAACTGTGGCTCCTGTCATGTCTAGTCTGATAGCCGGCTATAACTGCCGTCTGCTGTATGAAATTTTTCGGAGTACCTCCGCCTATATATACGACTCCACTTTGCCTAGTTTTTTCTGTGATGCGCGAGCTCTCATTAACGTCCTTAATCTGATCTACAATTATTCTTTTATCTCTTCTTCGATTTGCAAACATAATTGAAAATCCCAAAGAGCTGTCACCGAACGCCGGGCAGAAAATTGGAACACCATTTTCATATGCACTGACAAGTATAGAATCCTTGGCTTTCCCCATTTCTTTCAGCATCTTGCCAAGCAGGAAAAGTATTTCTCTCGAAGAATATGGATAGTGATTTCTGAGGGTTTGTGAAAATACTTTTTCTATCCACAGATCCGTTTGGTAAAATTTATATTCGTTGGCAAAAACATCGTATATTCTGTCAACCTTGTTCTTCCTAAGCTTTACATCATCAATGGCATGCGCGCCAAGATAATGCTTGCCGCCGACTGCTTCAAAACAGTCATGGTAAAGATTAGCTCCGGTCGCAACTATCACATCTATCATTCTTCTTTTTATCAGATAAGAAATTATTCTTCTCATGCCAGCCGGCACCATCGCTCCCGACAAACCCAGCCATATGACAATATTTCTTTTTTTGAGCATTCTTGCCCATACATCTACAGATTCCCCTAATTTTTTTCCCTGAAACCCAGTCATCATCATGTCTTCTGTGAGTTCGCTGATTTTTTTATCCGGCCAAACTTCAATTGGCGTCGTCGCGTGTTTTAAAAATTTATTTACCATTTTAATATATTAATTATTTGTTGAAATTAGTATAAAAATTTGATTGAAGTTTTTTTTATTTAATCATGTCGCAATTCTACAACAAATGCTCCGACTTACCCTTTATAGGGTTCGAGCCGAATGCATCAGTATAATGATGTTTGTTACCTTGAGAATAATTTTGAAGGACAGAATCTTCAGAATCAACAGCTTCGAAATGTATTTTTTTTGGTTGAAGGCCGATATCACGCAAATAGCTGCAAAATTCCTTCGATCTTCCATAGTGCGGATTTGTATAGAAAGCAACAGTTTTTGCACCAACTTTCCCGGCAAATTTTAGAATGCTTTTGTAAATGAACTCTTTCATTTTTTCCTGCCCAAGAGCAGCATAAACCAAAGCACTGCCTTCCCATGTGTCGATAAGTATCGCCGACTTGCCGTCTACAACGCCAGCGTAAAGAAAAACAATCGAGACAGGATCATTTATCCCTTCGATATAAAACTGCAGGAGAGTAGTTTTCGGATCCATCATGAACATCATTATCTCCCCCTTCTCCCCGTCAGGCAGCAGCACGCAGCAAGAAAGCTTGTTGCTGTCATAAAGGTCTTCAGGAATTTTTCTTTTCCATACCTTTGCAAAAACCTTTGCGCCTTTCAGCGTCGCAATCCCACCATAAACGATAGTCTTCTCAATTGCATCTATGTCATTCAATATCTCATTCGTGGATTTGGGTATTTTTCTTCCAGTATAGGATTTTTGTATCACATCCTTCAGTTCCTTCAAAAGCTTTTTTGCTGCAGTCTTGTCTTGGTTTATCGCATCATCATAGTATCCCTTTATTTTTTTGAATATCGCACCTGGTGATGCCTTCGGCACGCTTATCTTCGGCAGTATTTTGTTGTGCTTGCTTCCGACGATTTTCATAACTATGTATTTTATCGCATTGCTCCAGTTGTCTGAATAATAACCCTCAGTCCTCTTCTGCGCTATCAGCTCTCCACTGGCTACATACAGTCTAGAATTAAATCCAGCATCTTCCATTTTCTTTACCACGTTTTTCGCAATTTCGTCTGCAAAAATCCATTTCCTAACAGTCCCAAATTCTTTGCATTTTGCAAACAAAAATTCTGCGTTCTTGTCCCTTTTTATGTCTTCAACAAAATTTATTCCGCAATTAAGCGAGAATGTGTTGTCTAATGTCCTTATTCTGCTCAGGTCATTCTCCACATACCTTGTCAACTCTTTTATCCCCCTGTTCAGAAGAATTTCCGCATATTCATCCTTGTTATTGTTCACAATGCTTCTAAGTAACGAAAGCAGCTCCACCTTTTTTTCCATGAAAAGTTTTTTGTTGCTTATCTTGTCAGCATAAAAGTCAAACTTTTTTAATCCATCCTCGTTCACATTTATTATAGAAAAAATATCTGTTTTTATTTTCAAGTTTCCCCCGTTCAGCTCATCAGCAAAAGTAAGGAGTTTTGCAACATGCCCGTTGTTCACCCAGCTTATGTATCTTTTTACTATACCTTTGTCCAAATGCTCCTCAATTTTGTATAATATATTGACAAAAATTTCATTCGACACTTCCCCTTTGTATTTCACCATAGAATCCATGATGCTGTTCATCAACAGGCATTCCGCAGCATCTTTCACAGACTGCGAGTTTTTCCTTTTTTCCGCAACCCATTTCAAGCTTTCCAGCATTTCATTTGTAGTTTTGAAATTGAATTTCGCATCGAATTCAGAATATTTTTCTTTAATATCTACTAAAAGTTTTTTCAATTTCTCGTCTTTAGTACAATTGACAATTACATCAATGCTTTCATTGAAAGCATTTTCTTCGTTAAACATCATATTTACAATAATAAATTATTTGTTTTCTTACTAAATAAATCAATTGCAAAATTTTTATTTTTTTAAAAAATCTAAAATCTTTCTTTCAGCGAAGAAATAATTATTGGAAAAGCTATGGAGTAATCGCAATAAACTACTGACAGTTTAGATTTTTCATCAACTTTTCCCCAACTTTTTGCCTCTTCTAACGTCGCTCCAGACAATCCTCCGTATTCAGGCCTGTCAGTTGTTATTTGGACAACATATCTGTGCGGCTTGTTAGCCATCAGCACTGATTGAAGGATAAAGTTTTTTGGCACACCTCCGCCCAGTATCACCACGCCGCTGTTTTTTTTCTGCTCCTTCAAATCAAAATTCATATTTATCAAATATCCTAAATCTTTCATCTCATTCACTTTTATCTTTCTATTCTGTGAATTCATCCAAAATTGCATTCCCAGTATCGAATCAGCGAAAGCAGGAACAATTATTTTTACATCTTTACTTGCCGCAGCGCCAACTATAGAATTTGCATCAATCCTTTTCCCAACTTCTTCCATGATTTCATATGTGGCATAATCGCCATCTTTTATGCTGCCAAAAATGTTTTGTATATTTTTCTCCATAGTAGCCATCGTCTTCACTGAAGACGCTGTATCGTAAATTCTGTCGTATCCTTTTCTTCTCAACTGCATATCATCAGCCTTTTTCGGGTCTATCTGCGTAAACTTTTCTCCAAAACATTGGGCTACATCATGCGTAACAATAGCACCGGTAGAAACTATAACATCAACCCACCTGTTTTTTATCATCTCTACAACACAAGACCGCATCCCGCCAGCTATCAGCGCTCCAGACAAGCCTAAAAACTTTACGCATTTTTTGTCTCTAATCATCTCTTCTGTTATATCAACAGCTTCGCCAAGGCTTCTCGCGTTAAAAGAGATATTTTTAAACTGTCTAGCCAAATCGCCAACAGTCTGCTTTTTCGGAATTAAATCTTTCACGTCGCTCATCCTATTACCTATGTTATATTCATTGATAGCATATAATAAAAACAGAATTAATTTATAAAATTGAGTTTTAAATAACAATGAGTGATTTGATGGATATTGCGGTTTATCTATTGATTTTTGGAGCAGGTTTCGCGTTTCAAGCAGTATTGCCGGGAAATTTGAGGATGATTTTGATTTATCCTCTAGCTTTTGTTCTCGGCTTTTTAACACACACTCTTAACAACTTTCTGCTTCTCACATTTGCTTTGGGAATGACTTCCAGAGCAGCGATTGGAGGATATTGGACGTGCGTAATTTTGGAATTGATCTGTTTGGCAGCAGGATTTTCAGTCAGTCTTTTTATTTGATACAAGTTATTCTATCCCACCGAAATCTTCCACTTTGTACTTGAATTCTTCATCACTTTTGATAGTGCCGCGCTCTTTCAGTATCTCTCTAGCCAACAGCCAGAATAAAGTTGCCAAAGCTTTTTTGCCTTTGTTGTTCGCAGGAATAACTAGATCTATATTTCTAGTCTCATCAAAAGTATCACATACCGCCAATATAGGCACGCGTGCACTGACTGCTTCCTTCAAAACCTGATAGTCTATCAGCGGGTCGGAAATAACTATCGCATCCGCTTCAAAATACCTCTTGAACCGCGGGTTTGTGAGCGAGCCAGGCAAAAACCTTCCGACAACTGCTTGTGCGCCGACAGCTTCTGCAAATTTTGACACAGCCTCGTGCGCCATAGTCTTTCTTCCAACAACCATGATGTTTTTTCTTGCAGCCAAGAATTTGGCAGCAATCTTTATCCTGTCGTTTATCTTCTGCAGGTTCAAAACAGCCAAGCCATCATCTCGTATCTTGTAAATAAAATCTTTCATATCCGCTACTCTTTGCTTCATTCCAATGTGTATTCCTGAGGCTAGGTATTCCTGCCTGGGTATCAAAAGTTTGGTTGGCATATTATCAGTTTCTTATTTCCTTGATTTATAAGTTTTTAAATTTTACTAGTATCAGAATTTAGCCTATATAACTTAGCTTTTCCTTCTGTTCCCCTGGTTTTTCAGCAGGCTTCATCATCTGCCCCATGGCTTTCATTTGAAATTCTTCAATCTTCTTGATGAAATCCTCCATCTCTTTCACCTTCTTTTGTAGCTTGCTTACGTCTATCTTCACCTTTAACATCTTTATCAATACCTTTAACATAGCCTCAGCGCTTTTCGGATCCGGTATAATTGGAAATCCTACTGTCTCTCCTAACAAGCAAATACCTTTAATCCCTCTTACATATCCTAATCCTAGCAGCAAGCCACTTGCTCCTACGATAGTTCCTACTCTGCTGCCGGCTTCAAAATCAATTCCATATCCATCATATTTTTTTACCAGCTCTGGGTCACTGACAGCGCCAATGATTTTTGGTTCCTTAACCTGTTCGCCAACGCTCAGACCAGCCAAAGTTATCATTTCCTTCACTCCCAGCTTTTCTATATAGTCAAGTATAGTTTCAACAATTTCATAATGTCCTTCCGGATTGACGCTCTGGCTGTCGCCAACAAGTATTATCACATCTCTGTCTTTTCCTTTGTAGTAGTAGAATTCATTCTTTAGCATATGCACAGCAGAACTTTGATGCAGTAAAACGAAAGGCATAAAGTGCGAGGAAAACAGTTCTGCAAATTTTTTAGCCTTCAGCTCTTCCAGCAGATAGCCTGCCGCTATTCTGCCGACATTGCCAACACCAGGCAAACCTTCTATGAAAATCGGATTCTTCAGTTTAGGCTTTTCCATCTCAATTATCTTCGTAGTCATTACATAATATTTCGATTCCTATTTTAAATATGTTTAAAATATGGAAGTTCAAATATGCTCCCAACCATTTTATAATTATGCTGTGGCTTGTGCTAGCTTTGATATCTGCAGTTACAGGCGGTTTCATAAGCATCATAGGCAAATACATTCTAAAAAAACATGATTACATATGTTATGCGTTTATGTGGAATATTCTCAGTGCATTATTTCTTTTGCCGATAGCTTTACTCAACTTTTCTCTACCTGTTACATTGTATGAATGGGGTCTTCTCGCAATAGGCGTTTGTTTGTGGCTAGTAGTGAACATAACTGGAATAAAAAGTTTGAAGATGGTTGATGTTTCACTAAGGGAGCCAATTTCTCAAATCAGATTGCTTTTCGTTTTGATACTATCAGCAATTTTAATATCAGAAAGTGTCAACTTTAGCAAAATCATCGGCACGCTATTGACTTTTTCAGGGCTGTTGCTGATAACATACAAAGGCGGCAAATTTTTTTCGCTTTTAAAAAACAGGGGCATCCAGCTTACACTGCTGAGTGCTTTTTTTGTGTCACTTGTTTCAATAGTTGACAAAACTGCCTTGAAATACTGGACTGTCGCACCATACTTGTTTTTTGAATTTCTCATACCCGGCTTGATCTTCGGCGGCATGACATTTTTCAGAAAAGACAAATTCAAAGAAATGATGAAAGCAAAATACTTTTACATATTTTTGGTGACTGTGTTGGGTGCAGCTAGTTCTTATGCATTGTATTGGGCATATCAACTGGAAGAAGTTAGCGTCGTATATCCGATAACACAACTTGCTACCTTAATTGCAGTAATAGGCGGAATTGTGATTCTCAAGGAGAGAAAGGATATACTACTGAAGCTGCTGGCTACAGTTATAATGATCGCAGGCGCAATCCTAATTTCCGGGTATGTTTAAATTTTTCCAGCCATTCTTCTGTATTTTCCATACTTGTCTTCCGGAGAAAAGGGTGGAGGATTCGGATTCACAGTTTTTTCTCCGCATTTCGGACAGGATTCTTTAAAAGTGTAAACACCGCAAGAACATTTCTTCATCTTCATTTTACCAACCTCTCCAGCTCTTTCACGCAATTCTCCACCTCTTCCCTTTCAAAATCAATAAACGGCAGACTGATATTTCTTCTTTCCAATTCTCTTCGCAGCTCTTCGACAAAGATCCCCTGCTCTTTTACTAACTTCGTTTCGCCGGAAACCTTTGTCCATGTTTCTTTCACTCCGCACGAAGGGCTGCCTCTCTTGCCTAGAAAGCCTACAACTTTAAAATTGTTTTTTACGTAACCTTCCACAGCATCAGCCGCTTCTTTAGCAAACTCTTTGCAGTGTGATCTGAATTCCGCAGTATCCATCTCGCTTTTCACGTCATTCTTCCTAACAAAGCCAAAAAAACTCTGTTCAGGGCAAGGCAGTTGAACTATTCCAACCTTATTTTTCCTCAAACACTCGACAACCTCGTCAATCATTCCAGGCCAGATTGACGGCGTTTTCGGCCCGACACAAATAGCGTTAGAGTTCAGAATGCAGTGTGAAAGAAATATTACTTTGTTGTTTCTTCCATCCCGTATCATTTTATCAGCTTGTAGCTTCCTTCCCCGTCATCCTTGATTTTTTTCACAGCATTCTCCAGTCCAGCGATTATTTTCTTTTCTGCATTTTTCGGATCTTTTGTTGCCAATTCAACCCTGTATTTGGGCGCAGATATGTATTTCACTTTAGCCCCAATACTTTTCTCCAAATCGCTTAAAATATCTTTTATCTTCTCCACCCCGTTCCCGGCAAAGCTCTTCAATTCCAGGTCAGCCTTTATAACAATTTCCTTTTCCTGAAAACCTTTCTCTATATTTTTTAGCAAAACTCCAGCCCATTTTTCAGGGACACCTTTTTTAGCAAAAACTTCTTTATTCTGGTGAGCTTCCTCGAAGGCTACAAACAATTCACCAAACTTTTCCTGCAGCAAGTATCCCACTTCTTCGTAGGCTTGGTCTAATGTTTTTCCTAATTCGTTGGCAGCCTGCTCAAGTATCTTCTCAGCCCTCTGTTCTCTTCTAAAAGCATTCATCTTCTCCTTTTCATCAAACTTTGTTACACGCTTGAAGCTGAGATTGATGTGGTTTTTTTGGTAGTCAATCCTAACAACTTTGGCAATATACTGTTTATTTATTTTTGCAAAGTCTCTTATGTCGTGAACCCATTTCCCTGCTACTTCTGAAACATGGACCATACCTTCCATACCCGGATACTCATTCAAGCCGCACCAAGCAGCATAAGGAGTGACTCTTTCCACTGTACAGATAACCAACTCGCCCCATTCAGGCAGGCCTTTTCTCTTTACCATATCTACCTGTTATTCGTCGTAAGATTAATATATTTCACTTTGTCACGCACCAGTCATTTCAGTTTTTCATAATATAAATCATCAAACACAAAAGGTTATTTAAAAGGTAGAACATAAATTAAAATACTCGATAACGTAGCTGTAGTTTTAATCTGCAGTAAAAAGTCCAGAGTGTGTTAGCTTTGACAAGAATTTCTAAGATACAGAAGCGTGACGGAAGGATTGTAGATTTTGACAGAAATAAGATTGCCGATGCTGTATTCAAGGCAGCAAAATCCGTTGGTGGGAAGGATAAAAAACTTGCAGAGAAACTTGCAGATCAAGTAGCAGAGCTCATGGAAACGCAGTTCAAGCAAGGCGAAATACCTACAGTCGAACAAGTTCAAGATTTAGTAGAAAAAGTCCTGATAGAAAACGGCCATGCCAGGACTGCAAAATCATACATATTGTACAGAGAAAAGCGCGCAGAGATAAGAAAAGCCAAGGCCATGTTAGGTGTCATAGACGATCTAAAACTTCCGCTGAATGCTATAACTATTCTGGAGAAAAGGTATCTCAAGAAAGATGAGAACGGAAGGGTTATAGAATCTACAAGGCAGATGGTTCACCGGGTTGCACACACAATAGCAGCAGTAGACATCCTTTACGGCAAAAGCGAAGAAGAGGTTGCTGCTACTGAGAAAAAATTTTTTGATATGACGGAAGCTCTAGAATTCCTGCCAAATTCACCAACATTAATGAATGCTGGTATAGGTAGTGATTTATGTTTGTCTGCATGTTTTGTTTTACCAGTGGAAGATTCCATAGAAAGTATTTTTGATGCTGTAAAAAATACAGCGATAATACACAAAGCGGGCGGAGGAACTGGCTTTTCTTTTTCAAGGTTGAGGCCGAGAAACGATGTTGTCAAGTCAACAGGTGGTGTAGCCTCAGGGCCACTGTCGTTTATGCGTGTTTTTGATGTTGCTACAGAAGTGATAAAGCAAGGCGGGCGCCGCCGAGGTGCTAACATGGGCATACTTAGAATAGATCATTCCGACATATTGGATTTCATAACATGCAAAGAGCGGGAAGGAATATTGTCCAACTTCAACATCTCAGTCGGCTTGACAAAAAAATTCATGGATGCAGTAGAAAATGATGAAGAATATGAACTGATAAGTCCAAGATCAAAAAAGATTGTGAACAAACTTTCTGCAAAACGCGTCTTGGATTTGATTGTTACAATGGCATGGAAGAACGGAGAACCTGGAATAATATTTTTGGACAGGATAAACGATGCCAATCCCACACCCACGATAGGAGAGATAGAAAGCACAAATCCGTGCGGCGAACAGCCTCTACTACCGTACGAATCCTGTAACCTCGGCAGCATAAACCTTTCAAAGATGATTGAAGATGAAAAAGTGGATTGGGAAAAGCTTGGCAGAACTGTTATGTCAGCTGTTCACTTCTTAGACAATGTAATCGATGCAAACAAGTATCCTCTTCCGGAGATAGAGCATATGACAAAAGCAAACAGAAAAATAGGTTTGGGTGTAATGGGATTTGCGGATATGCTTATCATGCTTGACATACCTTACAATTCTGAAGAAGCTGTTGAGACAGCAGAGAAGATTATGCGCTTCATATCCGAAGAAGCCAGGAATGCTTCAGAAGAATTGGCTAAAGAAAGAGGATCGTTCCCAAATTTTGAAAAGAGCGTTTTTGCTGGCAAATACAGACAAATGAGAAACGCCACTGTAACTACTATTGCGCCGACGGGTACTATAGGAATAATAGCAGGTTGCTCCTCTGGGATAGAGCCACTGTTTGCAATATCGTATATGAGAAACGTGGCTGAGAGCATAGGAAAAAATCTTATAGAAATAAATCAGCTGTTTGAAAATTATGCAATACGCGAGGGAATTTATTCTGAAGAGCTGATGGAGATGATATCTAGGAAAGGTTCAATACAAAAGATTGAAGCTATCCCGGAAAAAGCACGCAGAATCTTTGTCACTGCTCACGACATTTTGCCGGAATGGCACATAAAAATCCAGGCTGCTTTTCAAAAATATACTGACAATGCTGTTTCTAAGACTGTCAATTTTCCTTCTACTGCTACGCCGCAGGATATAGAGGATGTTTATATGCTTGCTTACAAGCTCGGCTGCAAAGGCGTTACAGTTTATCGAGACAAAAGCCGTGAAGTGCAGGTTATAACAACAGTAAACAATGAAAACGGAAGCCGCGAAGAAATCACCAATGTTGATGAAGAGTACAACGGCGGCTGCAAGACGTGCAATTTATAAGTTGATTTCAAGGAATAATTTAAAGGTGGTTTGATGGTAAATGTGGACAAGGAAAAATGCATTGGCTGCGGCTTGTGCGAAAGCATGTGCCCGGACGTTTTCAAATTGGGCAGTGACGGCAAATCAACAGTGAAAAACCAAAAAGGAAAATGTAATTTGAAAGAAGTTGTTGACAGTTGCCCAACACAAGCGATAAGTGTAAAATAAAATTTTATCTGTTGTCGCCCTTTCCATGAAGTTGTCCTCTTTTCATCCTAGAAGTGAGCTTTTCAATATTTTTTTCCGCCGCTTCATTCAGCGATATGTTCAATTCTGTTGCCAATTGTGCCAAATACCACAAAACATCCCCCATCTCCTTTTTGATTTCCTCTCTAAACTTGTCATCAATGGTCGAATTCTTGTCTCTAATCAACTTCTTCACTTTTTCTATCACTTCGCCAGTCTCTCCTGCCAAACCTAAGGCAGGATAAGTAAAGTTGTTATCCTTGTCAGGATATATCGCAGTTTTTCTCGAAAGTTTTTGATAAGTTTCAAAATCCATTTCATCACTGAATCTATTTAACCATCATATCATTTAACCTTTTTACATCTCGTTCCTTTGTCCGTGTCTTCAATTATGTAGCCCATCTCTTTTATCAAATGCCTTATGTTGTCAGCAGTAGTAAAGTCGCCTCTTTTCCTTGCCTCCTCCCTTTTCTTGATCAGTCCCTCTATTTCTTTTGATACCGTATCTTCTTTTCTAAATTGAAGACCCAAAACATTAGAAAACTCTTCGAAAAGTTCCAAAGATTTTTTCAGTGCGTTCCTGCTGCCGCCTTTGGCCATGTATATGTTCGCTTCCTTTGAAAAATTGTGAAAAACTTTTAGCGCAAGCGGAGTGTTGAGGTTGTCGTCCATCGCTTTTGCAAAATCCAGCTTCATCTTTGCCATCTTTTTCAGAAATTTCTCATCGGATTTGGATTTTTTCTCTGAAGCATGTTCTATCGCAAAATTCAGCTTTTCAAACGTCTCCTTCAATCTTTCATAGTTGTTTTTCGCATTTTCTGCAAACTTTTCAGTATAGTCCAGCTTTTTTTTGTAATGCACAGAAACGTACATGTATCTAACAGCCTCTTGTCCTATCTTTTTTACAACATCATCGAGGTTTATAATATTTCCTAAAGACTTTGACATCTTCGTTTTATTCACAAGCAGATGCTCGCCGTGTATCCAGTAGCGGACAAACTTTTTGCCTGTGTAAGATTCAGACTGAGCAATCTCATTCTCATGGTGCGGAAATATTAGATCCACTCCGCCTGTGTGTATGTCTATAGTATGGCCAAAATACTTCATTGATAAAGCCGAACATTCGATGTGCCATCCAGGCCTTACCTTGCCCCATTCTGTTTCATAAAATATTCCTCTTTTCAATTCTTCTGTAGTAGATCTTTTCATCAGTGCGAAATCTTGCGGCGAGTCTTTTGCATACTCATCCACGTTGACACGAGCTCCAGGCTTTATTCCCTTCGTATTCAGCTTAGAAAGCTTGCCGTAATTTTTGAACTTGGATATCTTGAAGTAAACACCATCCGCTGCGACATAAGCAAATCCCTTTTCTATCAATACTTTGACAATCTTTTCCATATCCTTCACGTGTTCTGTAGCCTTTGCGTAGACATCTGCATGCTTGATGTTCAGCTTGTCAATTCCATCAAAGAAAATTTTTGTGTATTTTTCCGTGAAATCCTTCAGCGTCATTCCAACTTTGCCAGAGTCTCGTATAGTCTTGTCATCAATGTCAGTTATGTTCATCACCTGCTTTACTGCAAATCCGCGATATTCCAGATATCTTCTAATCAAATCAGCCATCAGAAAACTTCTGTAATTTCCTATATGTGGAACATTGTAAACAGTAGGACCGCAGACATACATTTTTACTTCTTTTCCATGCAGCGGCTTGAATGTTTCCTTCTTTCTTGTAAGAGTGTTGAAAAATTTTACTATCATATCAATCCCAGCGCTTTTAACAACTTTACTCTGTCCTCTTGATTAATCCACTCCACGCTCAGATAATATATTATTTCATTCTCCTTCATACCAATTCTTTTCGCTTCTTCGACTGTTATCTTGTAGGCTTCTACTTCAGTAGGCCGTTCCACATAAATGTATTTTTTATCGAATAATTCTCTTCCGTCTTTCAATTGTTTTATATGAATGAGTTCGTGCACCATGTCCAAATAAATGTAGCGCTCATCCGCCCCCGACAAATAGTCGAAGCTTATGCATATTTGACAGTTTTCATCATCAACCCACATATAGCCGTGCCTTTTTGTGATGCGGACGCACAAATCCTGCAAAACCCTTTTCAGCTCTTCCTCTCCTCCAAAAACTTTTTTTAAAAATTCAACATTCTCCAATCCTTTGAACACTTCAGGCAACTTGTGCACGCCGATTTCTATGTTGCGGCTGATTTCAAATCCGTTCATAAAAAATCACGATTAATTATTAGTTTTCATGTATTTTTTCAAATATAGCTCAATAATATTCTTTTTCCTTTCTAGTTGGATATGAGGCACAATGTACTTTCTAAAAATTTCATTATTTTTACTAGACACTAAAAAAACTAAATCAAATCCCGGATACCATTTACCCGTAGATTTCATTATTTTTCCAGAATCCTCTATGGACGCCTTGCAATTTAGAATTTTTTCTATACTCGACTTTAATTCAACCTGAGGATGTCCAGAAATAATTTTGATTTTACATTGGGGGTATTTTTTTCTTTTTATACAAACGGAACCATCTGTATCTATAACTCCAGCTAAATATGGTCCAAAAAACTTAATATTTTTTAATATCCACGAAGGAGGTTTGGGAGGATCTTTAAAATCTATTTCTAATGATTGAAATGTTTTTAAAAGAGTTTTTATTGATGTAGTAAAACCGAAACTTCCATCTTTTTTATGATAAACATTCGTTTTTCTTTTAAATGCCTTATTCATTATAAAACTCATTTTTTTTACAAGAATAAAATCAATGGAATTGAAGGATAAACCATTACGCATGTAATTCATTTTTTTATCGAAAAAATCCCACCGGGAACCATCACCTTGGATAGCACCTACAAAGTAGCTAAAATTTTGGTTTAAGAATTTATTTTCCAAATTTTTCACCTAATAAAAAAGCAGAGGCGGGGATTTGAACCCCGAATTTCGAGTTGTTTTTACAATCTCTCGCTCTGCAGGCGAGCGCATTGCCGGATTCTGCCACCTCTGCTTATTCCTATATTATCATTTCACCTCTAGTTTTTATTAAATAAATCTGTTGTTAGATACCTTTCACCAGTATCAGGTAATATTGCAACTATTACCTTTCCTTTACCTAATTCTTTTGCTTTTTGCAGCGCAACATGCATCACTGCTCCAGAACTCATTCCTACAAGAATACCTTCTTTCAATGCAAGCTCTCTTGCTGCTTCAAACGCATCTTCATCTTTTATAAAAATTTTTTCATCAATAAACTTGCGGTTGTATATGCCAGGTCTGTACGCTTCTTTCAAACTTTTCATTCCCTGCAGCTTGTGCCCAAGGTGCGGCTCTACGCCAACTACAACTATCCTCGGATTCAGCTCCTTCAATTTTTTTCCCACACCTATCACAGTTCCTGTTGTGCCTATGGCTGCAACAACCATATCCACCTTGCCTTCTGTGTCGTGCCAAATCTCCTCAGCAGTGGTTTCATAGTGAGCTAGAACATTTGCAGGGTTGTTGAACTGGTCTGGCAAGAAATATTTTTCCGGTTCTTTTTTTGCCATTTTATATGCCAGCTCAATAGCGCCATCCGTCCCCTTTTCTTTCGGGGTAAAAATTATTTCAGCGCCGAATGCTTTTAGTATCCTCCTTCTTTCTTCGCTAGCAGATTCTGACATGGTAAAAATTATTTTATACCCTTTAACTGCTGCAACTATTGCTAAACCTATACCAGTATTGCCGGATGTAGGTTCGAGAATTATTTTTTTTCTAAGCAGCCCATGCTTCTCTGCCTGCTCAATCATGTATTTTGCTATCCTGTCTTTTACAGAACCTCCGATATTCTGCTTTTCCAGTTTAGCAAGGTCTGTGGCATCTTTTTTGCCAACAAGCTTGTTTATTCTTACAAGAGGAGTGTTGCCAATTAAATCCAGAACAGTTGAAGCAATTTTAGGGTTGATACTAGATTCATCCGCAACAACAAAAGCGTCCACCCATATATTTCACCTTATTACTCATATCTACTCAACTATAAAAAGTTTTTTATACGCAGAAAAAGAGATGTGGTTTATGGGTTTTGTTTATTTGTATACAGGCGGCGGCGCTGGTAAAACTACGAATGCTCTAGGCCTTGCGCTAAGATGCATAGGACATGGGCAGAAGGTTGTAATCATACAATTCCTAAAAGGCCAGAAAAATACTGGCGAGGTAAAATTTCAGGATATTTTGCCTAAACAGTATGAAATATATTTGTTTGGCACGCCGGATTTTGTTGATCCTAAACATCTGCGGCCTGTTGATTATGAACTAGCCCACAACGGAATGGAGTTTGCAAAGAAAAAAATCAAGGAAGAGCCAGATCTTTTCGTTTTGGATGAGATAAATATAGCTGCAGCAGGCGGATTGATCAAGATAAAAGACGTACTAGACCTTTTGAAAAACGTGCCTAAGAAAACAACAGTAGTGATGACAGGCCGATTTGCTCCTCGCGAATTCCTAGAAAGAGCGGATTTTGTCAATGAGATAATAGATTTAAAACATACAAAGGATATTCCATATACGAAAGGAATACAATATTAAAATAAAAATGTTTTGCAAACCGATTTCTCAAATATAAATTTACAATCCGCATTTATTATGTTATTATGTTTAGCGAGGCTGAAAAAAAAGCAATCGAAGAAAAGCTAGAGCAGTTGGGAAGAGTTAAAGGTGGGAATTTGTCTGTTCAGAAGTTGGCCGATTCAATTACCGCAAGAAGAGTTGCTTGGTTTGAAGAAAACAGAGAACGGCTTCTTCGCAAATACAGCGGTTTGCCAGAGGAGGAAAAGGCATGGAGAATTATATGTTTTGATCATATGAAAATCGACCCAGCAGATTCACGGATCACAAGGATTTCTTCGAAAAAAATCAGATTAGATTCCTATAATTTTTGTCCATATCTAGAAGCCTGCAAAGAGCTTGGTTTAGATACGCGATATATATGCAAAGAAATAGGCGAGCCATCTATTCAAGCAATTTGCAAAATGATCAATCCAAGGCTAGTTTTTAGCAGGAATTACCAAAATATAAGGCCTCACAATCCTGACTTTTGCGAAGAATATTTTGAAGTTGTTTAACAGTGTTATATATAAGGTTTCAGTTAAATCTTAAATAATTAAGGCAAGAAGGTATGAGCTATGGACGTTAAAAAGATAAGGGAAGACTTTCCAGTATTGCAGCAGAAGATACATGGCAAGCCATTAATTTATTTTGACTCATCCTGCATGTCCTTGCGACCGAAGCAAGTTATAGCTGCGATGAATGAATATTATGAAAAGTTTCCTGCCTGTGCTGGCCGCAGTATTCATTCGTTGAGCCAAAAGGTTGATGAAGAATATAGGAAAGCTAGGGAGGTTGTTGCAAAATTTATAGGTGCGAAAGCAGAAGAGATTATTTTTACTAGAAACACTACTGAAGGCATCAACTTGGTTGCAAATTCTTTAGGATTGAAATCAGGTGATGTTGTTGTAACAAGCGACATAGAGCACAATTCAAATTTATTACCATGGCAGATGCTCTCTAAAAAAGGTGTCGTTCATAAAATAGCCAAATCGAAAAACATGCAGTTCGATGGAAGCAATTTTTTAGATACGTTAGACAAAAATGTTAAACTAGTATCGTTTGTTCACACTTCTAACCTAGACGGCTACACATTCCCGGTTGAAGAAATTATCAGAACCGCGCATGACAATGGTTCCTTGGTTATGCTCGACAGCGCTCAGTCCGTTCCTCACAAAAAGATCGATGTGAAAAAGCTTGACGTAGATTTTCTCGCTTTTAGTGGTCACAAAATGCTTGGTCCTTCTGGCATAGGAGTTTTATACGGTAAAAAAGATTTGTTAAAAAGATTGAATCCGTTCATAGTCGGTGGAGATACTGTTGCCAATTCTACGTACGAAACATGCGAGATGCTTGAAGCACCGGAAAAATTCGAGGCTGGCTTACAGAATTATGCTGGAGCTATAGGTTTGGCAGCAGCTATGAAATATCTGGAAAAAGTCGGCATGAGAGATATAGAAAAACATGAAGAGAGACTTAATGAGATTATTACTGACGGCATATCTGGAATAAAAGGTTTGAAAATTATCGGTCCTCAGTCACCAAAGCTCCGCGGCGGCATTATTTCTTTTGTTGTAGAAGGCATCAATCCGCATGACATAGCTATGATGCTCGACAGCACGGCAGGAATAGCAATACGTTCAGGCGCGCATTGCGTGCACAGCTGGTTTAACGCAAACAACCTGCCTCGCGGCTCTGCTAGAGCTTCACTATATTTGTATAACACCGAGGAAGAGGCAAAGATATTTATTGATAAGCTGCAAGAGATTTGTAATACTTTGAGATGAGAAAATGGTTGTATGCATAATAGCATTGGTTGTATTTTCTATAATGGGACTTTTCAGTGCGAAATATAGAAATCTTGCAAAAGAGGCATTCGACTGCACTTTTAGAATGATGACGTTCAGACCATGCAGAACGAATCTGCAAGACAGGATAAAAATGAAGATAACTTCAAAGCT
>Ga0315281_10003807_pt1 | contig 22064 bp, 22 predicted proteins | sample YL17G07_0_MG_FD_204540 | JGI IMG/M metagenome (GOLD analysis project Ga0315281, IMG submission 204540) | Sediment microbial communities from Yellowstone Lake, YNP, Wyoming, USA - YL17G07_0 | ecosystem: Environmental > Aquatic > Freshwater > Lake > Sediment | place: USA: Wyoming | collected... | reverse complement strand
GAAGCCGTTTTTCTTCGGCATGATCACATCAAGGATGATCAGGTCGATCTTCTCAGACCGCACCTTCGCTTCCGCCGCTTCTCCGTCCATGACGGTAACAATGGTATGTCCCGTCGGCGAAAGCGTTTGTTGAAAAATTTGAAGCTCCGCCAAGCTGTCGTCTGCAATGAGTATTTTGGCCATTCCTGTCTCCTTTTTCCGTGGTGCTGTGGATGCTGAAAACTAACACATTTCTTTGGGTGTGTCAAGTTTTCGTTTTATTTTTCTTTGTGTTATGACCTCAGCGGCCCCGCCCGGCGACCGCCTATCTTTTCCGCCGGATCAGGTTCACCGAAAGCAGGATGAACATGCTTTTTGCCACGTCAAATTCTCCCAGGCAAAGTTTATCGGTGATGTCCTGTATGGTCCGTCTTCCGTTGATGAGCGGGAACACTTTCAGGTCAATGGCGCTCATCCCGCGCGTCGTGAGCTCTTCGGCATTTCCAATCATGGGTTCGAATATGATCGTGAAATCGGGGATCTTTTGCTGGATCAGGCTCCATTCATCGGCTCTGCGGGCGCCCTCGAGCAGCAAATCGTCCACTTTGATCTGGACCGGAACGGCGAAAACCGGAGGACTGGCCTTCTCGAAATAGAAATCGCCGTTCTTCCAGGCCATGATCTTGAACACCGCCGACTCGGTATGGCGCCTGAGGCATTCGGCAAACGTCTTCTGGTCGATCAATTTTTCCTGGATGACGATCCGGTCGATGGGCTGCTGGGTCATTTCCGCGATGCGCTGCACGTGCCGGAGACTGTCCTCGTCTATGCCGCAGGATTTTTTGAGCAGGCCCTCCACCACCGTCTTGCCGCCGTTGGAAACCGTCGACGCATAGACAACCAGTCCGTCCGTAAAATAGACCTCGACGGCCTCTCCCGCGCGCGTGACGACCAGTTTTCCGTTCTGGCGCTGGTGGGCGAGCATCTGCATCACTTCAGCGATCTGGACGCTCTCCAGGTTCCCCCGGATGCCGGCGCCGCCGCTTTCGTGCTGCGCCTTTTCCAGCGCCTTCTGGATCAACCCGGGAAGCGTCGTTGTCACGAACTCGTTCAGCACCTGCTCGACGATGGAGCGCACCAGGGCCTCAATGCCGCCCTGCGCCGGCGACAGCGCTCCGGGTTTTGCCTCTTTCCTGAGTTCACGGGGGGGAGGTGGCGGAGGTGGAGGCGGACGCAGCTCTTCGTTTCTCTTGTCGATCACTTCCCGGATTTTGGCGAGGAGCTCGTCGGGCTGGAAGGGTTTCGTAAAATATTCGGTGATGCCGAGCGTATCGACGAATTTACTGCCGACCTTGTCGCCCTTGGAGGTCACCAGAATAATGGGCGTGTCCTTGAAATCCGGGTCTTCCTTCAGGATCTTGCAGACCTGGAACCCGTTCATTTTCGGCATGACGAAATCAACGAGGATCACGGCCGGCCGTTCCGACCGCGCCATGGCAATGCCTTCTTCGCCGTCCGCGGCAAGGACGACCTCGTAGCCCTGCGACGTCAGGATCATTTGTATAAGCCGCTGGACCGTCGGGCTGTCGTCAATATCGAGTATCTTTTCCCCTGCCATCAGTGCCCCCTCGTGCAGCCCAGCGAATATTAGCACGGCTGAAAAGCCCTTGTCAACTGCTTAAATCCCCGCGCAAAGCACTACCGTTCGAAACGCCTCGGATCTGCCTCGCGCACTAGCTTCTTACAATCGCGCGGCAACCCAGTCGAGGAACTCCTCGGTAAGGGCGTATTTCAGCACCTTCGGTTCGGCGATCGCGGACAGGTCCTTGGTCATCACGCCTTCTTCGATGGCCCGCACCACCAGCGCCTCAAGTTTCCGCGCAAAGGCCGTGACCTCCGGCGTATGATCCAGCTCGCCGCGCCGGCCGATGGCGCCGGTCCAGGCAAAGATCGAGGCCACTGAATTCGTCGATGTAGGATTGCCCTTCAGATGTTCGTAGTAGTGGCGCATCACGGTCCCGTGCGCGGCCTCGTACACGAACTTGCCCTCGGGCGACACGAGCACGGAGGTCATGAGCCCCAGGCTGCCGAAACCCGAAGCCACCATGTCGCTCATCACGTCGCCGTCGTAGTTCATGCAGGCCCAGAGCATGCCGCCTTCGGCTTTCATGATCTGCGCCACCGCGTCGTCGATCAGCATATAGCGGTAGGTGACCCCGGCATTGTCGAGGTCGGCCTTGCGCGCCGCCGCTTCCTGGTCGAAGACTTCTTTAAAAAAGCCGTGGTAGGTTTTGGAGATAGTGTCCTTGGCGCCGAACCAAAGGTCGCATTTTTCTCCGAGGCTGTAATTGAGGCAGGCTTTCGCAAAACTCCTGATGGACTTCTCCGTGTTGTGCATGCCCATGATGACGCCGGGCCCCTTGAATTCATGCACCAGGAGCGAGACCTTCTCCCCGCCCGCAGTCGGCGTGTACACCAGCTCAGTTTTACCGGCGGCCGGCACCTTGAACTCGACGGATTTGTAGATATCGCCGTAGGCATGACGACCGATGCTGATCGGCTTTTTCCAGCTCCGCACCGCGGGCGGGATATTCTTCACGATAATGGGTTTTCTGAACACCGTGCCGTCCAGGATCGAACGGATGGTCCCGTTCGGGCTCTTCCACGCCTGCTTGAGGCTGTATTCCTTCACCCGCGCCGCGTTCGGCGTGATGGTAGCGCACTTCACGCCCACGCCGTGCTCGATCACCGCATTCGCGGCGTCGATGGTGACCATGTCGTCGGTTTCGTCCCGGTGCTTCACGCCGAGGTCGTAGTACTTGAGGTTCATTTTGAGATGAGGCAAAAGCAGCTTGTCCTTGATCATCTTCCAGATGATGCGCGTCATCTCATCGCCATCCATCTCCACGATGGGGCCCTTCACCGTAATAGCCACGAGTGTCTCCTTATGAAGTATGCGTTTTTAATGCGTTTTCGATGGAATTGTAATGCCGTGGGGAAGAATTGTCAACAGAACAATCACCGCTTGAGCAATCACCTGCAGCGGCATCGAAATTCTTGACAATTTGCGCGATCTCATTATAATCGAAGCTGATCAAGTCCTGTCCCGTTGTTGTCTTTATCGTTCACTGCGAATTCTTTTTTGCGAAATTATTTTCTGTCGTCTTTCACCTGTGTTTTTGTATGCTGTGATTTTCTCCATCATTTTTTAAGACAATGTCAAAACGCAGAATGCAGCTTTCAGATTTGATTAGAACATCGCGGTGAGGAGATCATGACGACATTCAGAATCGGGGATCGCCTTCGATACGAAGGCCAGGACAACGAGAACACAGGCCTCAAAACCGGAATGGACGGCGAGGTCGTCAAGTGCCATCTGGAAAGTATCGATGTGTATTACTACGATTTGAAGCGGACTCTGCACCATAAAGATTTTGATATGAAGATCAATTTAAAGAAACCCAAGCGGCCTTGATCGCGGCCCGCCTCTTGCAACCGATAAACAGCGGTCAGCCACAGACCAACCGCGTGTATTCGATTTTTTTGTGATTTCTGCCCGCGCCCAGCGCTTATGAGTGCGCATGCGAGAATGCAGGGTGTGCCTTTTGCGGTTCACCTGCTCTTTTAAGACCTTTACCCTGATGAATATTGCTATACTGTTCACAGGTAAAGGTTTTTTTGTTGGGGCGTTCACCCGCGTATCCCGCCTTCCAAGGAGCATACGTGCAACCCTATCAGTTATCCATAAAAGAAGCGCTGTCGGCAATGAATACGACCCGGGCCGGTCTTTTGCCCGAGGAAGCGGAGAAGCGCCTTCGTCTCTACGGACCGAACGAACTGGCCGAAAAAAAGAAGAAGACTCTGCTGGCCATGTTCCTGGGCCAGTTCGGCGATTTCATGATTCTCGTGCTGATCGCCGCGGCCGTCATCTCGGGCATCATTGGTGAAGCCTCGGACACGATCGCCATCATCGTCATCCTGGTCCTGAACGCGGTCCTCGGATTCACCCAGGAGTATCGCGCCGAGAAAGCCATGGCTGCGCTCAAGCGGATGGCGGCATCCTCCGCAACAGTTCTGCGAAACAACGAACATTGCAGCGTTCCCGCAGCGGAACTCGTTCCCGGCGACATCGTCCTGCTTGATGCGGGCAAGGTCGTGCCGGCCGACCTGCGGATCATCGAGGCCGCGCGCTTGAAGGTCGAGGAGGCGGCGCTGACCGGAGAATCAGTCCCCGTTGAAAAACACGCGGGAGCGCTTTCCGACGAATCTCTTCCCCTGGGAGACCGGAAGAACATGCTGTATAAAGGGACCTTCGTCACCTATGGCCGCGGCATGGGCGTAGTGATGGCCACGGGTATGGAGACCGAACTCGGCAGGATCGCGACCCTGCTCCAGAAGGAAGAGGAAGGGAAGACGCCGCTCCAAAAACGTCTTGCCCATTTCGGTAAACGTATCGCCCTTGCCGTGCTCGTTATTTGCGCCATTGTCTTTCTAGGAGGACTGCTGCGCGGCGAGCCGGTGGTGCAGATCTTTCTCGTGGCCGTAAGCCTTGCCGTGGCCGCCATCCCCGAGGCGCTTCCGGCGGTAGTCACGATCGCCCTCGCCCTCGGCGCGCGGAAAATGGCGAAGCAGAACGCCCTGGTCAGAAAGTTGCCGGCGGTAGAAACTCTGGGCTCCGTCACTTACATCTGCACGGACAAGACCGGCACGCTCACGCTGAACAAGATGACGGTGGAAACTATCTGGGTTGATGAAAAGTTAGTTCAAAGTTCAGAGTTCCACGTTCAGAGTAAAGATAACGGCGTAGAATCACTCCCCACTCCGAACTCCCCACTCCGAACTTTCTTCACCGCCCTCGCTCTCTCGAATGATGCCCGCCTCGATACTGCCGGCGTTGTCCTCGGCGATCCGACGGAGGCGGCACTGTTCTCCGCGGCTCTCCAGAGCGGTTTTCAGAAAGATACGCTGGAAAAGGACTTTCCGCGCGTTGCCGAGCTCCCTTTCGATTCCGAGCGCAAACTTATGACGACCGCTCATCAAATCCCTTCAGCGTCCGTCGTCCCTCGTCCGTCATTTCTCCCTGCCGCTCATTACATGACCTTCACCAAGGGCGCGGTGGAAGTCGTACTCGATCATTCTGTGAGCGTTCTCACGTCACAGGGGGTAACGCCGCTCGATAAAGCGGAGCTGGTGCGGGTGAGCGAGAAGATGGCAGCCGACGGGCTTCGCGTCATGGCCATCGCGATGCGGATGTGGGACAGAATGCCCGCGGACTTCGCCTCCGGCGAGGGCGAAAGAGAACTCATCCTGCTGGGTCTCATGGGCATGATGGACCCGCCCCGGGAAGAGGCGAAAGAGGCCGTGTCGCTCTGCAGGAGCGCCGGCATCATCCCGGTCATGATCACGGGGGACCATCCCCTGACCGCAAGGACCATTGCACAACGGGTCGGCATTCTGGACAGCGAAGACCCGCGCGCGATCATCACCGGCGCGGAGCTCGAAGCGCTGACCCTTTCGGAGTTCGAACAGCGCGTCGAATACATCCGTGTCTACGCCCGTGTGGCGCCCGAGCAGAAGCTCAAGATCGTGCAGGCGCTCCAGGACCGGGGGCACTTCGTTGCCATGACCGGCGACGGCGTGAACGACGCGCCTGCGCTTAAGCGGGCAGATATCGGGGTTGCCATGGGAGTGACCGGGACCGATGTGGCGAAGGAAGTCTCGTCGATGATTTTGCTGGACGACAACTTCGCAACCATCGTAAAAGCCGTGAAAGAAGGCCGCAAGATCTATGATAATATCCGCAAGTTCATCCGCTACCTTCTGAGCACCAACTCGGGAGAGATCTGGGTCCTGTTCCTCGCGCCGTTCTTCGGGCTTCCCCTTCCGCTGCAGCCCATCCATATCTTGTGGATCAACCTTGTGACGGACGGGCTCCCGGCCCTGGCCCTCTCTCTGGAACCGGCCGAGAAAAACGTGATGAGCCGCCCGCCGAGGCATCCCGGGGAGGGACTGTTCTCCCATGGTCTGGGCATACATGCCGTGTGGGTCGGACTGCTCATGGCAGCGGTCGTTCTCGGGCTCCAGGCATGGTCCATCCATGTCAGCGACACGCACTGGCAGACCATGGTTTTTACCGTGCTCTGCCTGCTGCAGCTCGGCCATGTGATGGCCATTCGCTCGGAAACGCAATCACTCTTCACCCAGGGGCTGTTCTCGAACAAGGCCCTTCTTATCGTCGTGTCCGGCACGGTCCTGTGCCAGCTCCTGACCGTCTACGTGCCTTTTCTGAACCCGGTCTTCAAAACCCAGCCGCTTACCCCTTCCGAGCTTGCTGCCGCCCTGCTTCTGTCCACAATCGTCTTTATCGCGGTGGAGATTGAGAAGCTGATACGGAGGAATAAGGCATGACGAAGTATCTTTGCCGCCGGGGAAGGGCCGCGGCCTTTCATTGATGCAGCAGCCCTAAATTTTTCATTTTAGTTCGGAGCTGTTTTCGCGAAATGCCCAGCGCGTCCGCGGCCTTGCTCTGGTTCCAGTCAGTGTTGTTCAGGGCCTTGATGATCAACCGCTTTTCGGTTTCGATGAGGCTCATCTCGTCGAAGGGCTCCGTCCCTTTTCCGCCCTGGGGCTGGAGCTTGGCAGGAAGGTATTTGGGGGAGATCGTGATATTGGGGCAGAGAATGTATGCCCGCTCGACGATGTTCTGGAGTTCCCGTACATTGCCCGGCCAGTGGTAGGCGAGAAAGGCGTCCTGAACCGTGTCCTCAAACCCCTTGACCATCTTCCCTTCCACCTGATTCAGCTTTTCGAGGAAATAGTTTGCAAGGAGCGGAATGTCATCGCTCCGTTCCCGGAGAGGAGGCATCTTGATGGTGACGACATTGAGCCGGTAATACAGGTCCTCCCGAAAGTTTTTCGCCAGGACCTCCTGCTCCAGGTCCTTGTTCGTTGCAGCGACGATGCGGATGTTCAGCTTGATCCTGGCAATGCCGCCGACCCGCATGATCTCCCGCTCCTGGAGGAAGCGGAGCAGCTTCTTCTGCAGGTTCATGTCGAGTTCGCCGATCTCGTCCAGGAACACGGTGCCGTTGTTCGCATGTTCAAGCAGCCCGATCTTTTTTTCATGCGCTCCGGTGAATGCCCCCTTCTCATGGCCGAAGAGCTCGCTTTCCATGATCTCCCGGGGGATGGTCGCACAGTCGATGGTTATAAAAGGACCGGCTGGCCGGTCGGAGTCGAAATGGATGGCGCGCGCGACAAGCTCTTTGCCGGTGCCGCTTTCGCCGAGGATAAGGATATTCGACTGTGTCTTCGCCACCATGCGGATCGTGTCAAACACGTCCTGCATGATGGGGCTCTTGCCGATGATGTTGCTGAAGGTATATTTTTGGCGTAACTCGGATTTCAGCGTGATGTTTTCCCGCTTCAGCTCGGATTTTTCCAGGGCGGCCTTGACCACGGCGAGGAGTTCATCGGGATTGACCGGTTTCGTCAGGTAATTGAAGGCGCCTTTCTTCATGGCGGCAACCGCATTTTCTATGGAGCCGAACGCCGTGATCATGATGAGGGGGAAATCAGGGTCCTGATATCTGATGTGCTCAAGGAGTTGAAGGCCGGTCATGCCGGGAAGCTTCAGGTCCGTGATGACGAGATCATAGGAACGCTGGTTGAACTTCTCGATCGCCTCTTCGGCTGACTGGGCCGTGTCGACGTCATAACCGCTGTCCCGCAAGGTCAAGGAAACCACCTTGAGGATGTTCTTCTCGTCGTCCACTATGAGGATGGTATGCTTATCCATGGTCCTGTATCGGCAGCTCGATCGTGAACCGCGTGCCTTTGCCTGCCTCGCTCTCAACCTCGATCGAGCCCCGATGCTCCTTGATGATCCGGTCAACGATCGCGAGCCCGAGTCCCGAACCCCGCGTTTTCGTAGTATAGAACGGTTTAAAGATATTTGCAATCTGATCTTCCGGCATGCCCGTCCCGGTATCCTGAACGGACAGCCGGACCGCGGCGCCCGTCCGCTCGGTTGCCAGTGATATCGTGTTGCCTTCTTTTGACGCGTCGATGGCGTTCAGCAGCAGGTTCAGCAGGGCCTGCTTCATAGCGGAAAAATCGCAGGAGACCGGCGGCAGGTTCTCGTCCGTCAGGACGATCACCTCGACATTCCGGTCCGTTGCCTCCTGCCGGATGAGCTCGACGGTGGATCGGACGATCGAGTTGATGTCACATGACTTCAACGCGAGCGGGGCCGGCTTCGAGAATCCCAGGAAGCCGGACGTGATATCGTTCAGCCGCAAAACTTCCTCTTCGATGATCGAGAGAAACTCGCTCAAAATCTCACCCTGGAAATTTTTTTTGAGGTAGGAAGCGGCGATGCGGATGGAGTTGAGCGGGTTCTTTGTTTCGTGGGCCACCGTTGCCGCCATTTCGCCCAGTGCCGAGAGCCGCTCCATCCTCGATTTTTCCGTGTTCGCAAGATCGAGTTTCTGCAGGTTATACCGGAGATCCCTGACCATTTGATTGAACACCTCGATGAGTTCCTGGATCTCATCTCCGCAGGATTCCTTATAGACGACACACTTCCGGCAGTCGCCGATCTTCTGGGCAAACGTGCCCTGCACAGCGCCCTGGCAAAAGGTCCCGGCAATCGCCCAGCACCGCACTTTCCCGAATGAAGGGCACTTCTGATCGTTGCAGCCCATCCGCTCCCAGCACTTGACGATCCGGGGATTCTCCACTTCGACGTTCAGGTTCCCGGCCTGCATTTCGATCATCTTGTCCTTCAGCCTCCTGATGGGCCTGGTCAGAAAAAGGGAAACGATAAGAGCGCCGGCGATGCCGCACACCAGCATGATTCCGGTGATCAGGGTGATATATTTTTTAAGGTCTTTCAGTCTCGTCTCGATCATGACATCGATCGCGTTCGTCGAGTATCCGATCGTTGCCAGGCCGAGGACCTGATTGCCGAGCCTGATGGGGACAGAGAACTCCTTGACCGGAAGATCTTCATACCGGAACGCTCGCGTGAATTCCCTGCCATGAGCCAGGGTTTCCGCGAGCGCCGGGAAATTTTGACGGTGCAGCTTTGTGCCGAGGAAGGACCGCTTCGTGTGCGCCACGATCATACCGTTGCTGTCGGCTATCAACGCATAGGCGCTCGGCGCAACGCCGGAGACGGTGTTCACCAATTCGTCGAGGCGGAGGGGATCGAAGACGACCAGGAACGCGGCCGCGTCGTGGGCAAGATTTCTCGTCATGGCAAGATTGCTCTCCGCGGTGTTTTGGCGCAGGGAATCTTTCTGATAATTAACAATAAGGGTCGTTACGCCGAACATGGTCAGGCCGATGAGCATGATCACGGCAATTGAAAACTTCAGCCCGAGGTTCAGTCTAGCGATCTTCATATTGTTGTATCCGTTTTCGAAGGGTGTCGAAGTCCCCGTCATTGGCGGCCTTGAATCCCCTGATACCGGCCGCGGAAAGAACACGGTGGTCGTCCAGTTCCAGCAGGTACTTCCGGAGGAGCATGGCCATGCTCTCATCGGTTTTCTTTGACGCCGCGAATGGCCAGTTTGCGATATACTGCGTTGTGGCAATGATCCGGATCTTGCTGAGGTCGATCTCTTCCTTCAGGACATCAAGCGCCGACTCCCTGACGAACCCGGCATCAACCTTTTTCCGGTACACGTTCAGGATGACTTCCTCCTGCCGTTTTCCCTCGGAAAGCCGCAGGTCCTTGAACACGTCGATCTTGTTCTCGTTCAGGAGCAGCTTCTGCGCAAGAAAACCGCCTGCTGATTTATAGGAGACGACCATAACGTGCCGTCCCCGAAGGTCCTCGAGCGTCTTGATCGGACTGTCCCTGTGCGTGATGATGATGCCCCGGAAGATATCTCCCGAGGCCTCCATGACCGTATTGGCAAAGGCCTTCAGATATCCTTTGTCGGCAAGCTGAATATAGATGTAGGGATTGGAATAGGAGAAGTCGGCCTCATTTCGCGCGATGGTCTCGTAGAAATCCTCGAAATCCTTCGGGATCACGAGCCTGAACTCCTTGCCCGTCTTTGCCGTAAGGTATCTCATAAGCGGATCGAACCGTTCAAAGAGCGTGATGGCCGAGTAGAGCGGAAGGATGGCGACCTTGATCGCGTTCTCCGGGTAGGCGAGATAGTTCTTCCCCGTGAGGTTCTTGATCATGACCCGGACGACATCGAATTCCCGGTCCTCCACCGGCGCGAACCCGTCAATGTCCTTCATGGCAACAACAAGGTCGGGATGTCCGGCCTTCCCGACTGACAACAGCGTCTGGCGGATGGTATTCCGAAGATCGGCGGGAAGGTTTGCAGAGGCACAGAGCGTATACTGGGGTATCGGCTCGGACTCATTGATGATCGACAGGCCATCGTCACGATACTTCAACGCCACCCGCTCGCTCATGCCGCCGATATCATGCCGCTTTGCCAGGATCGAGAGCGCGATGCGGTCCTCCTGCTCGAGGTAGTCAACGGTCGAGAAAGCGGTGAGACCGATCCCGACCTCCTTGAACATGACAGCGGGGATGAGATAGGACGACGATGAGCTGTTATTGCCGAGCGCGAGCCGCTTGCCTTTTGCCTCGACGATCTTGTGGATCCCCGAATCGCTCCGCGCGACGATGACGCTCCGGTAGGTCGGCGATCCGTTTCGGATCGTTTTCACCATTGGTACGATGCGGTAAAGAAAGCGCGCCTCGCAATAAGCCGACGGATCGAGGTAGGCAAGCTGGGCCTCGCCTGTACCGATGCTGTGGATCGCTTCCTGGTAATTCTGCGCTATCCGGAGAACGATTTTTCTGGAGATTGCTTTTTCGAGATAATCCTTGAGGGGCAGGAATTTTTCATACGCGACACTGGTATTTTCAACCGGCAGAATGATGAACACAAGGGGAGATGTATTATCAATCGCCGGGAGCGGAGACCCTGGCGGCTTCGCACCAGGACCGGCCGTTGCGACGGCGCAGAAGGAGAAGGCTGCGCAAAGTGCCAGAATGGCCAGACGTTTCATATTTTATTATACGCAGGAAGTTGCAAAAAAAGCAACATGCAAGGCACGTTGTCTCGTTCAGGATAAGGTACGGTCCTGCTGTGGCCCTTTTGGTACAGCGGGAACAATAAGCGCAGGACAGATACTGATGTTTATCACAGAGTTGTCATTCTGGCATCTACCTTGCTTAATAAGGGCTTGTCGTGGAATGAGTAATTCGGACGCACGCTTTCGACCCAAGAGGGCATCCCATGGTAAAAGCCGATAAAACTCTGGATATTCAGGGATTGGTCCATCCCCGGTCGAGGGTCGTGATCGAAATGACCATGACAGGGCTTGGTCCGGGACAGACGCTGAACGTCATCACGAACGATATGAGTACAAAAGAGAGCGTGCCCTCGCTCTGTTCGGATCGCGGGTATGCGTTGCTTGAAGCACGTGGAGAAAGAGGAACCTTCTCTTTTACCATCCGGAAATGACCGCGTTTTGTTTTGCATTGAATCTAAAAAAGCATTTGGACACGATAAAAGCGAATTAACGTCTGATAAGGGCGGATCAAAATTGCATATGATACACTGACAAAAACGTAACGGTCCCTTTCTTATGATAAATTCAACACTGTTTTCAGGTTGAACAGTTTTCTCCTCCCCCCCCGGGGCTCGTCCGGCGTTCCCAGGGACGCTGGACATTTTTCTGCTCACAGGCCAGAGCGCGTTCCGGGCGCGCGATGAGGAGGGAGGTGTTCGCAGGGACATGAAAAAATCCGCACCAGGGGACAGGGAGGGGGAGGGCACGGTGGCTAAAAAAATCGCCATAGTGGTTCGAGAGCGGCAGGAGGAAGCCTTGAGGATGGCGTTAGGCGTTACGCTCAGGGACGATGTGATCGACGTCTATGTAGTGGACCGGAAGGTGGAAGATACCGAGGGAAACACTCTGAACATCGAGACCTTGCGGGATCTCGACATGCGGATCTGGACCAATGTACCGGGAAACGCCGTCCTGGAGTTCTGTTCGACGGAAGAGCTCGCGAAAAAACTCCCGGCCTATGACCACATCCTGGCATATTGACGACGGTTCAAAGGAGAGGCACAAGCGATGAATATACTGTATCTTATGAAGCGTGCTCCTGATGAGACCATCGGGAATATTCTTGAAGTACAGAAGAGCGAACATACGATCACGACGGTGAACCTCGGCGAGGAGAGGGACTACGACCGGATCGTCGATCTCATTGTCTCAAGCAACAGTATCATCTGCTGGTAAGCAGCGATTGTTCGGAACGAACACGGCACAACCATTCAGGGACATCGGCTGATATGAAACTGGGAATACTGGTAAATACGGACAAGCACCCCGACGCGGTACGGGGGATCGCCTGTGCCGCGCTTTCCAAGGGCCACGAGGTCAGCATCTTCGTGATGGACGCTGGCACGCACCTCCTAAATCATCCTTCGCTCAAGGAGCTTTCACAACGCCACCGGATCGTCATGGGCTTCTGCGAGCACAGCGCCCAGGGGCTCGGCGTATTGTTCGAAACGATACCGGCTCCGATCGTACGGGGTAGCCAGTACGACAACGCCACCATGCTCCACGAGTCGGACAAGGTCATTGTCCTGTGATCGGCCGGAGGCCGGGAGACTATGTGTCTGAAACATATGAGTGATGAGAGGCCAGCGAAAGCAGCGCGTGTTCATACGACCGACGCCATGCTGATCCTAACCTTCGTGATGCTCATCACCTATCCCGTTCTCTCAATTTTTCGTTTTCTGGATAACAACACCCTGACCAGCTTGAAGTGGATCGTACCACAGGCGAACATCGGCAACATTTTCCTCTACATCGTTCTGGGTGTCGCTCTTTCCGCTGCTCTGTCATCAAGGCCGCTCCCAGAGCGATCATCGCCATTTGTCCTCTTTCTCTTCTCTTTTCTCGCGTTGATGCCTTTGTGGACCGTACCGGAGGTCATTCTCGATGCATCGCGCTACTTTCTCCAGGCAAAACATCTGGAACTGCACGGCGTAGGATCTTTTTTCCGGGAATGGGGCCGTGACATCGGTGTCTGGACAGACCTGCCGCTCATACCGTTCTTCTATGGCCTGATCTTTAAATATTGCGGCGAAGTGCGGTTGTATATCCAGCTGTTTACGACCCTCCTCTTTTCCCTCACCGTCCTGTTGACCTATCTCATCGGCAAGACCCTGTGGAATCGGGAGACAGGCCTGTACGCTGGTCTGCTGCTTCTGGGCATACCCTATCTTCTCACCCAGGTCCCGCTGATGCTCGTCGATGTTCCGCTCATGTTTTTGTTAACCCTGTCGATATACGTTTTTCTGACGACCCTTGAAAAAGGCGGGGGACTCCGGATAACGGCGGCATCCCTGTCCCTGTTCCTGTGTGTCCTTTCGAAGTATTCTGCCCTCTTGCTGCTTCTGGTCATGCCGATCATCGTGTTCGTCTCATACAAGATCGATCCGCACAAGAAACTTGCGCGAGCGGCCGCTGTTCTCGCATCAGCAACACTGATGTGCGGCCTGTTCTTCGTGGCGCGGCACGACGTTGTCATGACCCAGATACACCTGCTCCGTACGTACCAGTGGCAGGGCCTGAAGCGGTGGCAGGAAGGAGTTGCCTCGACGTTGCTCTTTCAGATCCATCCTCTGATAACGCTCGCCGCATCCGTTGCCATCGTTTCAGCGGCCAGAAAACGGGACATACGTTTTCTGATCCCTGCATGGTTCGTCCTTGTTGTCCTTTTCCAACAGGGACGGATCCGGTACCTGCTGCCCCTCTTTCCCCTTTTGACGCTCATGGCCTCGTGCGGGATCCAGGAACTGAAGCACGCAGGCGTCAGGCGCTATCTCGTCCTGTGCATCATCGCCTCGTCCCTGGTGATCGCTGTATTTGCCTATGCTCCCTTTTTGCGACGGACAAGCATGGTCAATCTGCGGGACGCGGGCGGATATCTCGATGCGCTGGAAAGCAGAGCTGTCGAAGTATACGTTCTGCCGCAGGCAAAGTCTCTGGGCAATTCGGAAATGGCCATCCCCCTTTTGGACCTCTACACCCGGAAGAAGATCGTCTATAAGGAACGGCCCCCCTTTCCAAAGGACCGACAGGCAATCATGCTGTCGCCGCTCAGGTTCTCCTGGGAAATCCGGCAACCGGCGGTCTATGCTGAACAGGATGCGGATGCCTGTTTGCCTGTTGTTGTCATTTCAAGCGAACCCTCGGGAACGGTCCCCTCAGGCATGAACCCCTTAAACGCACCCCTCAGGTTATTGTACAGATTCGAATCTTCGACAGGCGTATTCAAGTATAAAACCTTTGTTGCCGTATTCAAGAGAACCTGCATGGCCGGAACAGCACAGTAGCCTTATTGTCCCTGGCCTGTTCGGGACAGCAGCCCCGCATTTTTTTTGCAACACGCTGAATTCTTGAATAGTTATCTATGGCAGCATCCTTGCATTTAATTGGTCGGAGTTCGTGAGTGGTTCTGAATCTCTGAACGACACATCATCAGCAGGAGGTAATGAGGTGGAAATGGAAATGAGTGAAAAAAAGAATCAACGCTGGGCCCTCGGCATAGTCGGGTTCTTTTTGCTGGTAAGTATTGTAAGTTTTGCTTTCCATGAGTACTACATCTACATTTCGGCCTACTTGTGGTTTGGTTTTATCTACGGCATGTGCCTTCAGTACGGGAGGTTCTGCTTTGCCTCTGCTTTCCGGGACCTCTTTGCGGTGGGGGTGCCGCGCATGGTCGTCGGCATCATGATCGCCACGATCCTGTTCAGCTTCGTCTCCGCCTTCGTGACCGCGACCGGGATGAGCACGTTCCATGCCGCTCCATCGAGCATCCATGCGATGATCGCGGGGCTCATTTTCGGAGTGGGAATGGTCTTCGCCGGCGGTTGCGCTTCGGGTTCACTGTACAAGACTGGTGAGGGCAACGGGGTTTCCCTGCTGGTGGTGCTGTCGATCAGCGTTACCCAGGCGTCGTTCGTGAGCCTCGGGGGCTGGTTCAACAAGCTCGTGCCCCAGTCCTGGCACGAGTCGGCCCTGGCAAAGAAGCTGCCCGCGGCCATCAACGCCGGCGACGGCTGGGTCGACCAGTATCTGGCCGGCTATGTATGGAATCAGCCGATCAAGAAGTTCTCGACCATGCTCGGACTCAAGGACGCATCGTTCGCAGGCGCCTTTATCGGCGACTTCCTGGTCGGCGTCTTCATCCCGGCAGGCCTGCTTCTGCTGGTCGTTTACGCATTTTGGGTGCGGAAAAACTATCACAAGAAAAAGACGGCCGGGGGCGGGAGCATGACCTTTCGGGACGAGCTTGCCGGCTACTGGGGCATGATCGCGTCTTCAAAGCGGACGGCCCTCGCCGGTCTTATCCTGGGCATTGCCTGCGGACTTCAGATGCTTGTTATCGAAGGCCTGCGGATCAAATTCGGCATCAAGAACGCCGGAACACTCCTCTCGAGATTGGGCCACGATTTCGGCCTTTCGGTCTCGGGCACGGTTTTCGACCCAGGCTACTGGTACGTCACGACCCAGGAGGCGCAGTGGGTCGGCTGGCTGTTCAACAAGCTCGGCTGGAACAACATGGACAATATCTATTTCGGCCTGAACAACGGCATCCCCAATCCCGCCATCAACCCGGCTGACTGGATGTCCCTTGCCCTGATCGGCGGCGCCGCGGTGATGGCGCTTTTGAGCAACGAGTTCAAGTTCAAGAAGCCCACAAAGGAGCTCGCTGTCTGGGCGATCACCGGAGGCTTACTGATGGGGATCGGGTCCCGCCTTGGCCTCGGCTGCAATGTCGGGGCCTTCTTCGCCCGCGTTGCCATGGGCGATGCATCGGGGTGGCTGTTCGGCATCGGGATGATCGGCGGCGCCTACATCGGGGTCAAGTTCTTCAACTGGTGGACCGAGCGAAAAATGGCACAGGAAATGGCCGCGTTCGATCTTTAATAATAAAGAACCCAGGGAGGGTACTACCATGGCAATGAAGTTTGAGAAAAAAGGAGAGGGTCTTTTTATGCTGGACGTGACGGGATATGTTTGCCCCCACCCCCAGATCTACACAAAAAAGGCGCTCGAAAAAATGCACAGCGGAGACATCATCGACCTGATCTTCGACAATCCTTCGTCGGGGGAATCGATTTCCGCGATGTGCGAGACCCATGGAAACGACATCATAGAAAAGAACATGACCAGCGGCAAATATGTATGGAAGATCAAGAAGGCATAAGCCGCGTGGTATTTTCTCGCCAGGGAGGGGTCGTGATGAAAAGTGCGTTCTGGATCGTGGTCGTTATCGTTATGGGGTTCATTGGTTTCCTCATCGGTTACAGCCTACCGCCGTTCGTTGAGGCCGGCATCATCGGCGGCGGACCGAACAAGGTTAAGGCAGGGGCACAGCTGGATACGAAGACGCAGAACTATTACAAAAATCTGCTGAAGGAAGAGTAGGATATTGAGCGGGAAGAACGGGGAGGCATGGGAATGAAAACAGGATTCTGGATTCTCCTTGCAGCGGTCATCTGGGCCGTCGGGGTAACTGCGGGCTATGCGCTATCATCGAAAAGCGGCGTGCAGGTCGGCTACTTCGAGTCCGCGGAAGCGGGTGGCTACGGCAGCACCGGCGATTCGGTTGAAGGCATTGACACACAGACGCAGGATTACTATAAGGACCTGTATAAGGAAGAGAAGTAATGCTCATAAAAACATTTTTCAAGGAGTCGAGATGAAAAAAATTTTGATCGCCGTCGATGAGAGCAGGGGGTCTCAGGCCACTGTTGAAACATTTGTCAACCTCTTTTCATGCATCCGCCCGGAAACGGTCGTTCTGCTCTATGTGGAGAAAATTGAGGGCAAGTCGCTTATGGACGAGATGCTCGGGCCCGCGGAGATGTCCACCTTGAAGGAACAATTGCAGGGAACTGAGCATCAAGAACAGTTGGATAAAAAGGCCTCAGGCATTTTGAATTATTACAAAAAGCGGCTGGAAGAGAAGGGAGTGGCCGGGATAGAAACCGTCGTGAAAGAAGGGCATCCGGCGGAGGAGATCCTCAACACGGCGAATCAGGAAGGCGCGGAGATGATTATTATCGGTTCCCGAGGCACAAGGTCGCACAATCTCCTCATGGGAAGCATCAGCAGGGAAGTGGCGAATAGTGCGGACGTGTCTGTTTTGATTGCGCGGCAATGATGGGGCCTTTCCCCTCCCCGGACGGCGAACTGCCTGTTATGCGGATTTAAAGAGGATTTAAGAAGGATTATGGAACAGATGGAATTAGCCGCGCGAGATGAAAGAATATATGTCCTGAGGGTAAAGGGGGCTTCATTCGCTGAAATTGCGAAACTATTTAATATAACCAGAGAAAGAGCGCGGCAAATCTGTCTACGAGTAAAGGACAGAAAAGAAAACTTTGATTCATGGCCGCCGCTTAAGAAACTACTCTCAAACCGCACTAAAAATGCTTTGAACAGCCATCTTAAGAATGAATCCCTAATGGAAAATCCGCAAAAGATCGTGGATTTGGGTAGAGATGAGATTCGACGAACAAAGAACTTAGGGGAAAAATCAAGAAGAGAGTTGGTCCTTGCTTTACGTGCGCTGGGCTTCATCACTGGCAGTGATACCTGGCTTTAGCCATATGAACTGGCGGATTGCCCGAACGGAACAACGGATTGAGATCGAACCTGTTCAGCGGAAACAGTGAAAGAGTGCTCGAAGGAGCGGGCCTTGCGGGCCTTTCCGCCGGTTGCGTTCAGACAAGGGCAGGCAGAAATGTCACGGTCGATGAAGAAGGCTCCGCAATGGGAGGCTTGTCACGGACCATCGAGCGCGAAGGTTTCCGGTTCGACCTCGGCGGCACCGGTCCATCACGAAGACCCTGGAGACCGAGGCTTTCGTCAGAACCTGCTCCGGGAAGATTGCCGTGTGGTGTCGCGGAAAAGCGAGATCCCTATGCGGGGCAGGTATTTCGATTATCCCTGACGCCGGCAAATGCTCTGTTCGGCATGGATCGCGACACCGTCAGGACCGCCCGCATGTTTGGTCTCGAAATAATTGATGAACACCGATTGAAAGAGGCTAAAGAACCCGGGATTCTGCGGCACACCTGTGTAGGTGCCGCCGATCACGGAGTCCGCATCTACTTACAATACGTTGCGTCTAATACTGTCAAAAGGGAGGTAATTGTATGAAAAGAAGATTGTTAATGGTTCTGATCGCTAGCGCAATTGTGGCAGCATCTGCGGGCGTCGCACCCGCTGTCCAGTGGGCAAATCCTGACCTGCTTGTGACCGCGGACACACTGGAAAAGAACATCATCCTGCCGGACTGGGTCGTTGTGGACTGCAGGAAGCTGGAAGAATATGCCAAGGGCCATATCCCCGGCGCAATCAGCTTTGGCAAGGACTGCAAAAAAGCGCTCCGGGACGGCACCTCCAGAACTTTCCACGACACATCAAAATACGACAAGATCCTGAGCAAGATCGGCATCAGCAACAACTCTCACGTCGTTTTTTACGGCGAGCTCAAGTCAAAGAGCCTGGATGATGCATCGGTCGCCTTCTGGATCATGGAGTATCTGGGCCATGCCAAGACCCATGTGCTGAATGGCGGTCTTGAAGGCTGGGTCATGAGCGGCAAGAAGCTGGAACAGACCCCCTCAATAAAGCAGCCTGCAACATACAGATCCAAGGTCGCGCACATCCGGTTTGCCACAACCGATGAAGTATTAAAATTCGCAAAAGGTCAGACAAAAGGGGTGCAGGTCATTGATGCGAGGACCAAAGGGGAATACGAAGGCCATGATATCCGATCGATCCGGGGAGGACGTGTTCCTCACGTAACAGTCAATATACCTCACAACGATACCTATGACCAGAAGAAGGACCCGGGAACGGGAAAAGACTCTCCGACCAGTTTCCTATCGTCCGACCGCGTAGCGGAATTCTACAAGTCTCTTGATAAGACGAAGCGTACCATTGCGTATTGCCAGACCGGCTCCCGCTCTACGCTCAGCTATCTGGAAATGCGGCTTTTGGGATTCAACGAACCGGCGAACTGGGATGACTCCTGGATCGTATGGGGCTCTGATCTCACCAAACGATATCCCATTGAGGACGAGGAGTGGATTGACCTTTCGAGGATCGACAACCTTGAGAAAGATGTTAAAAAACTGAAGGAACAGTTGAAAAAGGAGGAAACGCACTGACATCAGGTACGGGAAAGAGAGCCGGACAGGAATGGCCTGTCCGGCTCTCTTATGCGCCGGTTATTCCCTGCGTTCCTACAGGTCCTGCGCCAGTCTACACGTCCAGATATGCTTCCGCCCTCCTGTGCCGTATTTAGCGCAGTGGAATCAGAAATGCCCATCAACTGATCCTTCAAAAACAGCTTGACAATGAATGTCAGACGTATCATAATTTGCCTGCAAAAAATAAATAGGCGTTCAGGAGGTTTAAAAACGCACTGTCACACGCCCTTCTTCCGCTTTAAACAACGAAAAGGATCGTATGACATGATATAAAGCGTACGGTTACAATACCATCTTTATCACGGGGAGGTGATACAGCGTGGCGAAGACGCCATGTGCCTGAAGTATTCCAGCATGCAACAGGGGTAGTTCCTTCTGCAATGAACCGCTACATTCGGAAAGGGGGACCACAGTACTATGCACGAGAATGCAAAAGGTATCAGTGAAGACTGGATGGCGCTCTGGCTCGGGCTTTTCATATTTATTCTTTCTCTCGGCACCTTCGGCGGCATGGACATCCTCGGATGGGGGATCAACACCGCGGTCTGGACCGATCCCGCCAAGGCCATGTCGCCCGTATCGAAGACGTATCAGTCCGTTAAGGGCGATATCACGAAGATCGACGGTCAGAAGCTGACCATCAAGAAAGCAGACGGCAAAGAAGACACCATCACCGTAAAAGAGAACACCACCGCACTCAAGGTCGGGGACAAGTACGAGAAAAAGGGCTTGTCGGGCCTTGCCTCGCTCATCCTGACCTACCTTGCCATGCTGGTCATCATGGGGACCGGCGCAAAGCTCATCGGCGCTGATGCAAAAAAATTCGCACTGGGGTTCACCGCAATATTCTGGATAAGTTACGCGTGCTGGTTCGCGGGTAATTTCGCCTATATCGCAGCAACAAAAGACAAGCTCGCGGCGTTCAAGATCCCCTGGTCCTTGAACCTCACCGGCGAGTCGGGATTCATTATCGCGCTCCTCATGGGTCTCCTCGTGGGGAACTTCTTCCCCAAAATTTCTGAAAAACTGAAAGAAGCGTCCCGGCCCGAGCTGTACATCAAAACCGCCATCGTGATTATGGGCGCGGGCCTCGGCCTCAAAGCCGCGGAGTCGTTCAGCCTGGCGACAAACATCATGTTCCGCGGCATGTGCGCCATCGTCGAAGCCTACCTCATCTACTGGGCCGTCGTCTACTATATGGCGCGAAAATACTTCAAGTTCAGCAGGGAGTGGGCCGCTCCGCTCGCTTCGGGCATTTCCATCTGCGGCGTCTCGGCCGCGATCGCGACAGGCGGGGCCATCCGGGCCCGTCCGGTGGTCCCGATCATGGTGTCGTCGCTCGTTGTCATCTTCGCCGTCGTGGAAATGATCATCCTCCCCTTCGCAGCCCAGACCTTCCTCTGGAAAGAGCCGCTGGTGGCGGGCGCCTGGATGGGCCTGGCGGTCAAGACCGACGGCGGCGCCGTAGCGTCCGGCGCCATCACCGATGCGCTCATCCGCGCAAAATCCCTTGAAGCGGGAATCAATTACCAGGAAGGCTGGATGACCATGACCGCAACGACCGTGAAGATGTTCATCGACATCTTCATCGGCGTCTGGGCCTTCATCCTGGCCTACATCTGGTGCGCGAAGATCGAGTGCAAGCCCGGCGAAACAGTCGGTGCGGGCGAGATCTGGAACCGGTTCCCCAAGTTCGTCATCGGCTATGTCATCACCTTCTTCCTTCTCCTGCTGATCTGCTGGCCGGCTGCAAAGGCGATCAGTCCCGTTGACAAGGAAATCAAGGCCGCGAACAAGGAGATCGTTGCAATAGAAAAACAGCTTGCCACCGCGCAGGTTGCGCAGGCTGCATTGCAGGCCAAAGCTACGACCGCCAAGGACAGGATAAAAACCCTGAAGGCCCAGTACAAAAAACCGAAGGCAAACTCGCCTGCGGACCAGGAACTGAAGGCCTTGAAACAGGAAATTGCAGACGCGGAAAAACAGTTCGCCGCGATGAAAGCTTCGCAGCCGGACCCAACCGCGGCTCAGGCCAAAATCGCAGCAGCGAAAGAGCGGGTAAAAGTCCTGGGCAGTTCGATCAAGGCGCCAAAGGCGACCATGGCCGCGGCAGGCACGGCGACCGGTGAAGGGAACGTGTTCCGGGTGATGTTTTTCGTGTTCACCTTCTTCACCATCGGCATCGTGTCCAACTTCAAGAAACTCTGGGAGGAAGGCATCGGCAGACTGATGGTCGTCTACGTCGTTGCTCTGTTCGGGTTCATCATCTGGGTAGGCTTGTTCATTTCATGGCTCTTCTTCCATGGAGTGATGCCGCCTTTGGCGGGATAAACCACACACAGGGGGTATTTTAAAATGGCAGAAAAGCCGAAATTGTCCGAAGAACTGAAAAAGATGGAATATGAACCGATGCTTCCCATAGAAAATAAACTTGTCGGATGGAGCATCGGCATCGGAGTGGCGTCGCTGATTATTCTGTACTGGGTCAGCGCTACGTTCTTCCCGGCCGGGCACTGACGAATCACTGAGGCCGGGGCGGCCTTGGCCTGCCCCGGCCTTTATTGATCAGGGAGGACCTTTTTGCATACCGACGAATACGAGATCGCCCTCTTTCGGGAAGTCGATGTCTGCACAGGGCAGATGAGGAAATATCAACGCCTTCTGGACAGAATGGAAGCGCATCACAACATGACGACCGCGGCGTTCCTGGAACGCTCGCGCGAGGTCGAACTTTCCGCGACCCCCGGCTTCAAGGAATGGCATGAGGGCGTAGAAGCGCTGCAACGCTGGAAA
>Ga0315281_10003806_pt1 | contig 22067 bp, 26 predicted proteins | sample YL17G07_0_MG_FD_204540 | JGI IMG/M metagenome (GOLD analysis project Ga0315281, IMG submission 204540) | Sediment microbial communities from Yellowstone Lake, YNP, Wyoming, USA - YL17G07_0 | ecosystem: Environmental > Aquatic > Freshwater > Lake > Sediment | place: USA: Wyoming | collected... | reverse complement strand
CATCCGATATTTAGAATCCTTTATTAACTACGAGAAAATTCCTGTCTATCCCTATAAGGAATCTTTAAAATTAGAACGCATCAAGGATTTTTTGACCATGATAAATAATCCGCAAGATTCCCTGAAATGTATTCATGTCGCGGGGACAAAAGGTAAAGGCTCAACCTGTGCCTTCCTTACCTATATATTACGGGAAGCCGGCTATAAAGTAGGGCTGTATACTTCTCCGCATTTATCCGATTTTAGGGAACGGATAAGAGTTTTAAACGCAATACGCAATACGCAATACGCAATACGCGATTTTGAGGGCATGATTTCTCAAGATGAACTTACGAAATTAGTAATAAGATTAAAACCCACAATTGATGAATACAATAAGCATTCAAGATACGGTCCGCTTTCTTTTTTTGAAGTTTATACAAGCTTGGCTTTTATTTATTTTAAAGAAGAAAAAGTTGATTTTGCGGTTTTAGAAACTGGTTTGGGCGGAAGGCTCGATGCTACCAATGTGGTTAATCCGCTTGTATGCGCAATCGCGCCTATAAATTATGAGCATACGCAGAAACTAGGTAATACCTTAAAGGAGATTACTACAGAGAAAGCAGGAATTATCAAACCGCAAACCGCAAACCGAACACCGCAAACCGCGATTGTCATAAGTGCGCCGCAGGAGGAGGAAGTCAGGAAAGTAATCAGGAATAAGCGTAAACAAGTAGGGGCGAAGTTATATGAAGTGGGCAAGGATATAAATTTTATAGTTTCCGCCACAAAGCGTGGCGGACCCGCCAATTTTTTTTGCGGGCATGGTTCAAGGTTCAAGGTTCAAGGTTTAGCAGGAAGATATGCAAATTTGCGGATAAGACTCTTAGGTAGGCATCAAGTGATTAATGCCACGGTAGCCATAGGGGCAATTGAGGCATTGCAGTTTTATGGTATAAATATAGGAATTGATTCCATAAGAGATGGTCTTTATAATACTGTTTGGCCAGGAAGGTGCGAGGTTATCTCGAGAAATCCTTTCGTTGTGTTAGATGGTGCGCAGAATGTTGCCTCTAGCCAAGCCTTAAAAGAAACGATTAAAGAAAATTTCCAATATAAAAAATTAATTTTGGTTTTGGGGATTTCTAACGATAAAGATATAAAAGGGATATGTAACGAACTTTGTCCTTTGGCGGATGAGATTATTTTAACGCAAGCAAGTAATCCTAGGGCTACTGAACCAGAGAAATTAGTCCAGCATTTTGAAGGAAAGAATGCTTACATTAGTAATAACGTAAAAGAAGCAAAGGAAAGAGCATTGCATATTGCTAAAAAGGAAGACCTGATTTTGGTGACAGGGTCGCTGTTTGTGGTGGGTGAATTTAGGCATTTAGCGGGTCCTGTCTTGGGTATTTTCTCGCCGCATCACGTGGCTCGAAAACACCCAAGCCACCCGCTAAATGATTAGCGAAGCCAGAGTTCTAAATATTTCGAAAAAGGAGGAAGGATGGAGAAGAAAAGGTCGGTTGGAGTGAAGGTGTTCGGCACAGTTAATATAATTTTAGGTTCAATTATTTTAATTGTAGGATTACCCTCATTACTTATGGGGTTTCTTTGGATTTTGCCCGACTCTATCTTTATAGACTACCCTTACACTGCTGATATGACTAACAATTTGATAGTGGGTATTTCTTCCATAATTTTTTATCTTTCTGCAATCCTGTTAATATGGTTAGGGAATGCAATGAGAAAAAGAAAGCCAAATTCAATAAAATTGGCAATTATTTTAGGCGTATCTATTTTTTTAAGCTCTCTATTGTATATTTATCACGAATTTCGTTATTTATTAGGAGCGGGATATGGAATAGAAGCCACAATTAAAATAACTTTTTTACCGTTTCAAAACGGAGTTATGGAAGGAATGCTTTTTATATTTTATATTGCATTTCTCTATTGGATTCTACTTATATCCTATCTCACCCGCCCCAAAGTAAAAGAACAGTTTAAATAAGGATTTACATATGCAGAATGTAAATTTAACCGACACTATTGCTGCTATCGCTACCCCTGTAGGTGAATCCGGAATTGGGATTGTGCGCGTTAGTGGTAAAGACGCGTTAAAAGTGGCGGATAAGATTTTTGTGGCTAAGGATGGTAAAAAGCCGCCGGTTTTCAAAACCTATACGACACATTATGGTTTTATTGTTAACCCGTTAGCCTGTTATCCCGTTATCCCGTTAAAAGAAAAAAACGGGCAACGGGCAACGGGCAACGGGCAAACAGAGATTATTGACGAAGTTATATTGACCGTAATGCGCGCGCCTAAATCCTACACTAAAGAAGACATCGTGGAGATTAACTGTCACGGCGGGATTGTGGCATTGCGTCGCGTTTTAGATTTAGTTTTAGAGAATGGCTGTCGTCTGGCTGAGCCGGGAGAATTCACTAAGCGTGCATTTCTAAACGGAAGGATTGATTTAGCCCAGGCCGAGGCAGTTTTAGATATTATCCGTGCTAAAACTGATTCTGCTTTAAAAATAGGCGTAGAGCAATTAAAAGGAACTCTGTCAGAAAGAATAAACCATTTAAGGAAGGCATTATTAGGCATACTTACTATTTTAGAGGCAAATATTGATTTTCCTGAGGAAGAAATCGGTTCAGTTAATCTAAGGCAGATTGGTGAAAGGTTGCACAAGATAAATAATGCATTAAAAAATATTTTAGAGACTGCAAAGCACGGCCGGATATTTCGCGAGGGTATCCATGTAGTTATTTGTGGTAAGCCTAATGTGGGGAAATCTTCACTTTTAAATGCTCTGTTAAAACAGGAACGTTCTATTGTTACGCCTGTGGCTGGCACAACCCGGGATGCCATTGAAGAAATTATTGACATAAAAGGTATCCCCATAAGGATTGTAGATACCGCGGGTATCATTGAACCACGTGATTTGGTAGAAAAGAAAGCAGTGCAGCGCTCAAAAAGGTGTATTGATTTAGCGGATTTAGTAATTTTGATGTTTGACGGAAGTAAAAGATTGGCTAAAGAAGACGAAACTCTGATTAAGAAGTTGAAGAAAAAGTCCGCTTTGGCAATTATAAACAAGATAGACCTAAAGCAAAAGATTGAGAAAGACAAGATTTTAAAAAGATTCAAAGATGTAATTGATATATCGGCAAAGAAACTAAAAAATATAAATCTTTTAGAAGACGCAATCGCTAATTTAGTATACGGTGGTAAGATTAGCAGCTCTGAATCGGTGATGGTTAGTAATCTTCGACATATAGAAACAATCAAGCAGGCGCAAAAACTTATTGCGCAAGCCTTAAATTCATTAGATAATAAGTTACCTTTAGAGTTTATTGCCCAGGACATTAAGGATGCCTTAGGGCATTTGGATGAAATATTGGGCAAGAGATTTTCTGAAGACCTGTTAGATAAAATATTTAGTGAGTTTTGTATAGGCAAATAGTTAAAAATGGAATAATTCACGGAGGCAATGGTGGATAAGAAAAAAATTGAAAAAGCAATTAGAGAGATATTAGCGGCAATCGGCGAAGACCCCAAAAGAAAAGACCTGCAGGATACGCCCCGACGCGTCGCCGAGATGTATGAAGAGATATTTTCCGGTATTCACCAAGACCCCCGGAAAGAATTGGAGGTTATTTTAGACCAGAAACACGATGAGATTATTTTGCTTAAAGGGATTCCTCTCTATTCGATCTGTGAGCACCACCTTCTTCCTTTCGTAGGTAAGGCGCACATTGCCTATATTCCCAAACAAGGTCGCGTTACGGGTTTAAGTAAAATTGCGCGCGTGGTAGATGTTTTAGCCAAACGGCCACAGGTCCAGGAGAGATTAACCACTCAGATTGCCGAGATAATTATGTCTAAATTAAAACCTCAAGGCTGTATGGTGGTTATTGAGGCAGAGCATTTGTGTATGTCCTTTCGGGGAGTAAAAAAACCCGGAACCCTGACCGTAACCTCTGCAGTAAGAGGCATATTCAAAGAAAACGAGAAGACCCGCGCCGAGACATTGGCCTTAATTAAGTCATAGAACTGAGAAAGGAATATAAGAATGAAAAAGTCCGTTAGTTTATTTTTATTCGCCATATTTTTATCCGGTTGTGCCACGTATAAATTCCAGCGTGGCCAAGAGCCGTATAATAAAGGATATGTGGCCGCAAGAGATGATTATGCCATTTTAGAATATACCATTGGTAAAGATAATAATGTACCTGATCTTAAGGGAGCCCAAGAGCGTTTTAATCGCCGCAGGAAAATCGTCGAGCACTACTACAAGAAGATGGGTTATATTGAGAATCATTTTAAGATGACTTTTTGGGACCCGCCGATTATGTTTGCCAAGTTTTTCAAAGGAGTATTACGCCTTCCTTTTGTTGCCATTTCAGATTATAGATATGAACATAACCCTAAATATAAAGAAAGAATCCGCAGAATTGAAGATGAAGAAGATAGGCGCGAAGAGGAGCGCATCAAGAAACTCAAAGGCCAATTAAATATGTACATTCAGCAGGATATGGCCTCTGAATTAGAAATAAAGGATTTAGAAAAAGGAAAGATAACCAAGCCTGCCGAGGAAATTATCACCGAAACGCTAACACGTATAGAACAGGAAACCAAACAAGCGCCTCAAGAAGAATTAGTTCAATCTCTAACGGTAGAGCAGCCTCTTATTTCCGCAGAAGAAAAACCCAAAATCTCGGCTGAAAAAAAAGTAAAAGTTCCGCGGGCACGGCGCATAGTTTCTTCTCATCAGCCGCTGGCAATAATTATCGCCAAACCTACTAAAGGGTTTTCTCCTTTAAGGGTACATTTCTGTGGTTATAAATCTTACGCCCCCGGCAGAAAAATAGTTTCTTATTCCTGGGATTTTGGAGATGGTGATACTTCTAGTCAGGCGAATCCTATCAATACTTACTATAGCGGCACATTTGCACCCCAAGACTTTACGGCTACTTTGACTGTTCAGGATAATCAAGGTAATACTGCCCAAGCCGCGACCACAATTGAAGTCTTGAATAAGTAAGATTAAGATATAATAAAAGGCAATTTCTAAAATAAATTTGAAAAAAAATCGTATAATTAATATTTCAATTTCTGTAATCTCTGTTTTTATTATATTGGCCGGTGCGGAAATTATTATGCGCTTTGCCTGGAAGATGAGCGGCTGGGTCCAACGGCCAATATATCAGAAGAGCACCAACCCCTATCTACGTTACGAACTCCTCCCCGGAATAAAATTTGACAATTTATCTATAAATTCTGACGGATTCCGCGGCCCAGAATATTCTATCCCTAAGCCTGCTAACACATTCCGTATAATTATGTTGGGAGATTCGGAAACTTTTTCATATATGCTTCCCCAGGGCGATACATTAGCTTCCCAGTTAGAAAATTTATTAAATCAGAAATCTTCTTCATTACATTATGAAGTTTTTAATTTCGGAGTAGAGGGTTATGGTACCTTGCAGGAATTAGAGCAGCTTAAGGCCAAAGGCCTAAAATATAACGCTGACCTGATTATTTTAAATTATGTTTTAAATGATCCTGAGCCAGGCGAGTATTATTTTAATAAGGCTTTCCTGATGCGCCATAGCGCATTGGTGCGTTATTTTTCCTATCGGATAAAAAAAGCACTGATCAGGAGAGAAAGAAAAAAATTAGGCATTAAGACCGAAATTGACAATTATTACTATTATCATCAACCTAAATATTTTATCCCTACCAAAAAAGCGATCTTGGAGATGGCAGATATTGCTCGCCGGCAAAGCAGAAAACTGGTCGTAGTGATTTTTCCTGCCTCCAGTATTATGGTAAAGGACTTTAAAGAAAATTATCCTTATCAAGCCCTGCATACCCTTATAAAAAGCATAGATTCAGATAATATCATTTTTATTGATTTAATCGAAGAATTTAACCGCTTAGGCCTGACCCCGCAGGAGGTAGCCATAAATTATATTTATGATGAAAGCCATAAAAATGCCTCTGCGCTGCGCGTCTCGGCCCAATATATCTATGACCTCTTAAAGCCTAATCAACTTATCCCTGAATAAAGAAACTTCATTCTCAAGCCAACTCCACTTTCCCCTTCATATATCTTGACCGTATACCTATTAATGTTATATAATTTTACTATTATAGGATAGTAAGGACAATTTAAGGAGTATGCCGGTGCCGGCAGGCAGGGAGCTTGCTATTGGTTGGCTTTAGCGACATAACTTATATGTGCGAACTACCCCCACCGTTTTGTTTCGTTTTTGTCCCCAGAAATCGCGAAGCGATTTCGGGGATTTAATCCCGGAAATGCTTCGCATTTCACGGGACGAAAACAAAACGAAACAGTGGGGGTAAATTCGCAGACGCTTCGCTATAACTTACGTCACTTACGTTCCGTAAGTTATCTGCTCATTTAAGAGAGGAGGTGAAGATGGATGTTTAAGAAAAGAGGCTTTACCTTGGTAGAGGTACTTTTGGTGATTGTAATTATTGGTATCTTGGCAGCTATAGTTATACCCAGAATAACCTATTCTAAAACCGAGGCAGAGAAGGCAGCCTGTAAGGCTAATATAGCAGCCATGAATTCTCAAATAGAGCTATATCATGTGCAAAAGGGGAATTGGCCAGCAGCCTTGGATGATTTGGTTACTGATGATTATATTGATGAAAAGCCCGTGTGTCCTTTTGGCACAGCCTACGTGTATGATAGTGTTACTACACACCGCGTAGCCAAACATACGCATTAATTCTTCAATTTAGGCAAGACAACAATTCTCGCCTAAGGCGTTATATTATTATATGTATGGCAAGAAGAGGGCCTTTACCCGCACCTCGTAAAGCCTCGCCATTTATGGCGAGGATGTAGAGGTACAATTGAAAGACCTCGTCCCTTAGGACGAGGTGCGGGGTTTACTTTAACCGAGGCAGTATTGACCATTGTGATCATGGGGATTTTAGCAATGGTGATACTGCTTAAAGAAGCTTCCCTAATTACCCAGCAGTTAAAAAATCCGTTTTATTTTCAAGATATAGCTAAAGCCATGGTTCTTACCCCCCAAGATTTATGGCTGACCGATATTAATCTAGAAGAGCAGAATAAAAATTTAGTTTTAACAGGGGAATCTAGAACAGAAAGGGCCATATTTAATTATATCTCTAGCCTTACAGGCAGCGGTTATTTTGAGGCGGTAGAACTGGTTTCTTCTAAGGGCGAAGCCCAGAGCAGAAAATTTATCATTCGATGTACGATAAAATAAAAATTTTAAAAGGAAAAATTAAGGGCCCGCAAATCTTATTTAAAAAGATTCCAAAAGAAAATCTTTGGAATACTTTTAGTATTATTAATCGGTTTTCTTTTATATCAATCCTTTATCGCTATGCAGATATTAAAATTAAAGGCAATAGATTTTCAATTCACTTCCCAAAAAAAGTTAATAGATTTTTACAATCAGATTATCAAAGACACCAATATCTTAAATAATGAGCTGGCAGAGAAAGAAAAGGATTTTGCGCAAATAAGGCAAGGGTTTGTGGACGAAGAAGAACTCTCTAATTATTTTGCCGATTTTAGGGCCTTGGTAAAGGCACATAATTTACAGGTAGCCTCTTTAGATTTTCAGCCCCAAGAGAATATTACAGATTCAAACAGAAAACCGCTTACTTATTATCAGAGATTAAGATTCAGTGTTTCTCTAAAGGGAGATTATTTTAATCTCATGTCTTTACTCTATAAATTGGAACAGGGTAGTTCGATATTCAAGATTAATTTAGTACATATAAAACAGGAGAGCGCGGGCCCCTCCGATTTAATCATGGATATGGAGGCCGCTATTTATATATTGATGAAGAGAAGTTAAAATGAAAATACAAAAATTAATATTAATATGTAGTATGGCATCTGCTTTATTTTTGCTGGGTTGTAATAAAACCCGTGCTCCAAAGAATTCTCAGGTGGCATCTCCCAAAAAAACAAAATCAGAGCAATTAGAAAGGCAAGAGGCGGGGTCTTTATTAAAGGAATTAAGACAAAAGAATCCTTTTCGACCCGACCATTCTGATGGATTGGCCCAAGGGCCTAAAGTGGACACTGGCCTAAAGGGAATAATCTGGGATAGCCAGAAACCTTTTGCGCTTATCGGTGATAGCGTAGTTGGCGAAGGAGACATAGTAGATGGTAAGATGGCGATGAAGATAAATAAAGACTCAGTTGTTTTAGATAACAATGGAAAAGAAGAAGTTCTGAGGTTGGAATTAGTCCCGAAGTAAATAAATGTAAGACATACTATAAAATCATTTTTTAAAGGAGCGCTATTAATGGAGAATAAAAGGGCTAACGAAGAAAGACGCAGGGATTTACGCCTGGATATGGCAAAACCATTTATGCTCAGATTACAAATTAAAAAACAAAAAGGGCTATTTAAGTTACGGCCTAAAGAGGTCTCTGCTGCAGAGAATATGAGCGTAGGCGGTATCTCTATAGAATTGCCCACCTTAGATCAAAGACAAATAGAGAGGATCATTAAAGGTCAGGACGAATTAATTTTAGAATTAGATATACCGCGTTTTAATAAACCCCTTAAGGCTACAGGAAAAATTGTCTGGCTGGAAAAAAGAGATAGAAAGGGTAGGACCGTTTATATGGCGGGTCTTTCTTTCCGGGATTTAAAAGAAAAAGATAGAGAAAAACTATTATTGCAGTTAATTAACCTTTGTTTGAAAAGCAGGGTAAATATTTAAATCTCCTAATTTTGCTTCCTCTCAAAAAACCGCTTCTGGTTATCGCTTGGTTATATATGTTCAGAGGGCTTGGCGAAGAGATAACCTTGTCCGTATTCGACGCCGAGCGAGAGCAAGGTTTTATATTCTTCTTCGGTTTCTATCCCTTCGGCGATAAGATGGCTATTCACTTTCTTGGTTAAGTCAGCAATAACCTGTATAAGGCTACCCTTTATCCCATCCGCATTAACGTTACGAACTAAACCCATGTCTACCTTGATGAATTCAGGCTTAAGCTCGGCAATCGCCTTTAGGCTGGAGTAACCTTCTCCCACATCATCTATAGCCACTTTGGCTCCCAAAGATTTAAAATAACCTAGGTCAGCGGATAACTTCGCAAAATTCTTGACACAGGTACGCTCAGTAATTTCGATGCAGATTTGATAGGGGGAAAGCGTCGAATCTTTTAAAAAATCCAGATTCTTAAAATACTCTTTATTTAGAACAATGGGGTCGGTATTGAGAAACAAAAGATGATTGGGAGAGAGAAATGTCGCCTTCTTTGCTGCCAGGCTTAGGCAGATTCTATCTAACTCGGGAAACATATTTTCTTCGTTAGCTAAGGCGAAAAGATCAGCCGCATTTTCAAGAGGGCTTCCTAGAGGGCCGCGGGTCAAGGCCTCGTAGCCGATGGGTTGCCGCGTAGAGAGAACTACAACAGGTTGGTAGAGTGTCCGTAGATTTTTCTCATTGATGATTTTTCCTAATTCCAGGATTTTTTTATTTCTTTCCTGTTTTGCTTGAAAAGTTATCTCCGGAGAGGTTTCTCTGAGAACAGCCCTTATCCGGGCAAGGATTTCTTCGAACGGAAATTGTTTACCTATATAATCGGTTACTCCTAAATTGAACGCCTCTACTTTATCAAAGGTTCTATCCTTGCAGGTGAGCATAATTATCGGTATAGATAGAGAAAGGTCATTTTCTTTAAGGCGCCTGCAAACTTCATGTCCGTCCATCCTTGGCATCATTAGATCTAAGAGAATGAGGTCTGGTTTAAGAAGGGCTTTTTCTAATCCCTCTTCTGGCGTAGAAGCGGTAATCACGCGGAAGTTGGCGTTCTCCAGAAAAAAACGCATCATTTCCATAAAGTCAGGCTCATCGTCAATTATCAGGATAAGTTTTTTAGTTTCCATCTATTAATCCTTTATGCATACGCAAGCCCGCTGGATTAAGTTGCGATATATCCTCATGTTTGTAAGAGCCAGTCAAAGATCTTTGGATCAGAAGCTATGGGACCATCCCTTTTGTTGCAATCTATCCCAGAGGAGAAAAGAAAATAATAATACAAAATTTGTGCCAGGGACCAACATTCTGAACCCATAATTATCAATTGGCGCAGAGATAATCAGCGTGCTGTAATAACAAAATATATAGAGGTGCACCGCAGTTTCCCACATTTTTAACTTTTCACGACTTCTAATGCGAAAGAACAAATAAGTAAAGTATCCTATCCACATCAGCATCCAATGGGGGCGGAACCGATAGTGATAGTCGATAATCGGCATGAAGCCAAAAGAAAATAATATCTTTTTGAGATAGTGGCTGAAGAACAGTAACGGTTCTTGGCGCATATATTCTATGTAAGCAATAATGTCACTACTAATATGCAGTTTAGCATACAGAAAATTCGCCGTTATTTTTGATAAATCAACAGATGCGGGTATAGGGTGAAAAAGTTTTATAAAATCTAAAAGAGATGCCCCTTGCGCAGGTAAAAAAAGCCATCTGCGGCAAAGTAAGTAATTTCTAATACCCAAGAATGAAGAGAATAGTGCAAGTATAGAGACAAATAATAAGAACTGCATAATCCCGGGTCTCCCTTTTTTTAGATAATATGGCATAACAATGAGGATTAGAACCAACCCAAATAAGACTGTGTTGGGGCGGGTGAGAATAAGAGGGCCGATTAAAGATGCCGATATTAGCTGTAATCCCAATTTATTCTTTTCAAATCCCTTTATAAAACAAAAGAAAAATAAAGATACAAGGAATAAGGCCAGATTCTCGCTGAGGAAGCGGAATGAGTAATACTTATAAACATCAAGTAATGCAAATAAAAATAAAGCCGCAAGAAATAATAGTCCGGTTATGGCTTTCATTTTGTCCCTGAAAGTCCAGTAAATTAATGCTACGGATAGGCCTAGCATAATATTTTGAATGATATAGACAGGAACGCTATTTTCGCCGAAGATTACGAAGATCGATGCGAGAAAGTAACAATAGGAGAATCCAGCCGGCCTCGTAAAAACCCCTTTCATTGCCGGCATAAGTAAGCCGTTATGTTTTATATCCACGCCATAGAGTGCGTATTCCTGCCAATCGTCTCCGAATTGAGATAGAATTTCTTGTAACCGATTATCTAAGGGGGATAGCCTTATCAGGGTTAAAACTAAAAAAACAGCTATTACCAATAAAGCTAGCATATTTCCTGTGCGCCTTTGGGAAAGAAAAGTTAAAAATCTATCTTTGAACATTTTTCTTCTCCATTTTTATTATTATATCTCAAGAAAATAAAAAAACAAGACAAAAAGCGTTTTTGTTTATCCTCAACTTTAACAATAGGTTATGAAATAAAAATCTCCCAAGAATATTTTTCTTGTAGCTTATCGATAGGGCGTTAATTATTGATAAATTTTGCCATTGTTTAAATTCGCTGCCTTTCCTGACAATAAAAATTCGTTCTGATTGAAATGGAAGCAGTATAATAAAAAGGGGCGTTGCAAATTAATCTCCATCCGCTTCCACCAGGATCTTTGACTCAGGTATAAACGTTTAAAGGAATTAGGCGAGGCAATTGGGAGTGCAGCCGTTTTTGAGTTCTTTTAATATAGTTTTATGAATATATCGAGAATGGGAAAAAGAAACAAGATTGATTTATTGTCTGTCAGTAATTATTTTTTCTGGAGCAAATCATTTATCTCGGCAAGTTTTCTCCAAATCCTATCAAGGCTTCTAAGTAAGCGACGCAGATTAAACGAGATGTCGAAGATAATCGCCAGGATAAAAAGATAGGCAATTCCCGTAAGCATATCATTACCCATATGTTACCCCCTCCCTATGTTAATAACTTTTCCATCTTTTTAATTATACCACGAAACAAACAAAAATCTCCACATTATCTTTGTCCCCCCCTAAATTCCTTATCATTTTGAAATGGAAGTGGTATAATAAATAAGGCTATAAGTTATGGAGCAAGCTATTAGTTAGCTTTTAGTGACATAACTTATATAACCGAACTTAATTCGCAGACGCCCGCCACAATTCTTTGGCGGACCATAAGGAGGGTCGTAGGCTGTCATCCCTACTAAGAAAGAACACGAGTTATACATAAGAATATTTTAACACATTATTAACCACTTCGCTCTAGGATATCTAGGGTGAAGATTATACCAGGAGGAATTATGAAGAGCAATAAGGTAAAGATAGGATTTGCAATATCCTCAATTGTTCTATTCATTTTGCTTACAGTGGCAAACAGGCCGTTGCGGGGGCAGGAAGATAATCTTCAGACTGCAATGACCAAAAAGCTTGATCAGGTTTTGGAGAATCAAGGAAAAATATTAGAGCAGATAGACTCTATGAAAGAAACTCTCCATATTATTCAGATAAGGGTTAGCCGCTGATAATATTCGGAATGCCAATACCGCCCTGTTTCCATCTCAAAGCAGAAACTGTTTCCAAATCAATCGGGACAGTGGGTCTTAAAGCAGGAATTTATCTATTAAAGCAGAATCAGTTTTATTAGTTAAATTTCTTTCTAAATAACTGCTAAATTTATATTCCTTGATATTCTTCACTAAATTTGCTCTAATCGGATTTTGTTCCACATAGGCAATACAATCTATTAAATATTGGTCTTTAGCTATTATTTTAGCTTTAAATCTATTCTGCCAAAGATGACCTACCTTATTATACTTTTTATTATAATAAGCTGTATAAGAGCGCTGTAAACATTGCATTAACTTAGGTAATTTTTCTGGATTAATAGGTTCGCCGACCATGTGGATATGATTTGGCATTAAGCAATAGCCGTATAAAAGAAAGGGATATTTTCTTTTATATCTTTTTAATTGATAAAGATAAAACTCAAAATCACCGCTTTCTCTAAATACAATTTGCTTTTGGTTGCCCCTAACATAGATGTGATAGCAGGTGTTTTTGATGAGTAATCTTGTCTTTGGCATTTCTATGGCCTCCTTTTTTACCCCACTTTCCCGAACAAATCGGAAACAGTTTCCCGAATGGCTTGGAAACTGTTTCTAAACGAAGAAATCCCTATCTAACGACCGGTATTGGATTGCTTCTGAAAGATGCTCTGTTTTAATATTTTCGCTTTCCGCCAAATCCGCAATAGTCCTTGAGACTTTTAATATCTTATCATATGCCCTGGCAGAAAAATTCAGTTCTGTCATTGCCATTTTGAGCAGTTCGCTTTCCTCCTTCCCCAAGACGCAGAATTTCCTTACTTGTTTGTGGCTCATAAGAGCGTTGCACAGAATACCCTCGTCTTTTCCGCCGAAGGCGGATCCGCCTGCGGCGGAAAACCTCCCCCTTTGAGTGGCGCGGGCTTTTTCCACTCGTTCTTTAATCTGAGCAGAGCTTTCCGCCGGCAGGTTACTGGATAGCTCCTGATATTTTGCTGCTGGGACCTCTATGTGAATATCTATTCTATCCAACAGCGGGCCAGATATTTTTGAGCGGTACCTGGCTATCTGGGTCGTGCTGCAGCGGCAGGGGTTTTTAGGTTGTCCTTGTGTACCGCAGGGGGCAGCCATGAGATACAGAATAGCAACATTCCTCTTATGTATGAGCTTGAATTAAGCATCGATTTTAAGTTGGTTGACTTGGCTATCGGAGGCAGGGTTTCGGCAGAAATATCTTGACAATAATGTTCACTTATTGTATATTGTTCATTGTTTAGTGAACATTATAAGAGAAAGGACATTATGCGGCAGAACCAAAAGATGAAGAATGTTTTCTCAGATAAAGCCACGCTCATACCGAGAAAAATGTTACAGCACCCACAAAGGGAATGGGTTGTACGTGATTTTATCGGGCCGGAAGGCGTAAGCCTGGGAATGGCTCAGAGTGTGCTTGAGGCGATGTCAAAAAAGGGGTATGTGGAGAGAGTAAAAAGAGGGCCTGATAGCCACACTGTTCTTACCAATAAAGAGATGCTTATTGCAGATTGGCTAAAAGAGTATCAATTTGAGCTAAATACGGTTGATTCCTATTACGCCCCGGATAAAAAAGTCATAGAAAAGGCCAAAGGCCTTTTAAGAGAAAAACAGTACGCATTAACGTTACATACAGGCGCAAACCTTATGACTTCTTTCGTAAAGACGGATGAGATATATATTTATCTTCAACTCGCAGACTGGAATAATGAGATGTTGGACTTAAGGCAGAAATTGGATTTAAAAGAACTTGTGAGGGGCGGGAATTTTCATATCATTCGCCCCTATTATAAAAACAGCGTATTTTTTAACAAGCAGAAAATAAAAGGCCTTGCGGTAGTTTCTAATCTACAGCTTTATCTTGATCTGTATCACTTCCAGCCGCGCGGCAGAGAGCACGCGGAATATCTTAAAAAGCTCTTGGAAGAGAAAGGTAAAAGCCTTGACTGAACTTGAGTATCTTGAGTCTACATTTTTCAAGGTTTTAAACGACCTTAAAGATTATCTCGATGACCTTACGCTCGTGGGTGGATGGTTATCTTACGTATATGCAAAATATCTCTGGAATAATCTTGCCATAAAGCCGGTTATCACTGCTGATATTGATTTCGGGCTTGGCGCGGGGGAAACGCGCGTTTATCCAAAGACTATTTTTGAACTACTTTCTTCGTTAGACTATAAAGAACGGCACCCACAGATGGACAGGATGTATCCGGTAGTACTGTACAAAGAAGGCAAGGTGCGTTTGGATTTTATCGCGCCGCCGACAATAGAGAAGAGTATCATCGATAAAATTGTCGGCAGCCAGATAGATATTAACAGAATCGAGAAGTTTGATTTTCTGCTTAGATACCGGATCATTGTGGATATCAAAAATAAAAAAGAGATTTATACCGTCCATTGTCCGAAGCCATCAGCGTTTTTATATCATAAGGCGGCCATATTCGTTAACCGCGAAGACGAGCAGAAACAAGCCAAAGATTTACACTATATGTATTTCATATTGCGTTATGCACCCGATACGGATATCCTTCTTAAGGAAATAACCCAATATTATAAGCAGGGCTATTTTAAGGATACGCCTAAGAATCTTTTATCTTATTTTGAGCGCAAGACCAGCAAGGGCTGCCTTATGGTCGAAAAAGAAAATGGGTCTGATCCGTACATAGATGATTTAAGGCAGGATATATTTGAGCGATTTAAGAAATTAGAGGCGGCTGTGGTTTAAGGTGCAATTCAGCCAGCTGAAGGTGTGGAAGTAAATACAAGATTTAGTTAAAATGAGGGATGGTGGGGACAAAGAGAAAAATGGAGCCTACCATTTTGAAATGGAAGTGGTATAATTGGAGGAGAAAGGAGGAGGAGGAGATGAAGAACAATAAAACTAAGGTTATATTTTTAGGTTTAGCGATACTTACTCTTCTTGCAAGCGGCTGCATAAATCCGAGCAAGATTAAAGAGTTGGAAAACGAGATCGGCCGATTGAATCAAGTAGTTCAGCAAAAAGATGCCCAGATACAAACGCTTACTGAGCAGATGCAGGTTAAGCAAAAAGATTTAGATACCATTAAAAAAGAACTGGATAGCTCTAAGAGCGAACTGGACAGTGTTAAAAAAGAACTCGATAATACCAAAAAAGAACTTGATAGCGTAAATAATAAGCTGAATACTTTGACAATTCCGCCAGTGACAGTCAATAAATAGCTCAAATTAATACAGAGCCATACAGCAATTATAGGGCTGGACATCACGTTCAGCCCCTTTTGTTTGTAAAAAATCCCCGTTAGATTTCCCCACTTCTTACGTCTATTAGAGGGTTGCTCAAAACTCAGATTTTTGTAATTTTTAGACCCGCTCACTAAATTGCTTACAATTTTGGGATTTGTGATAGAATATATCGCAGAGGGTTTTTGGTTGGGAGAGGAGGGGAAATGGCAAAGTTAAAAATAAACATTAATGCTTTTGGATATCCGATGCCGGTGACGTTAGTTGGAGCCTTGGTAGAGATGAAGCCAAACTTTTTGGCTGTGGCGTGGGTTTCGAGAGTTAATTATAAGCCACCGATGATAGCAGTGGCGCTGGGAAAAAATCACTACACGAACATTGGCATACGGCAGAATAAGTCATTCAGTGTGAATATCCCGAGCGTTGATTTAATAAAAGAGACTGATTACTGTGGGATTGTATCCGGCAAGACAACAGATAAATCAAAATTATTTGAAGTTTTTTACGGGGATTTGAAAACTGCCCCTATGATCAAGCAATGTCCTCTCAGCATAGAGTGCAAAGTTATAAACACCGTAGATATGCAGGTAAATACTTTATTCATAGGGGAAATGATTTCAGCATATTCCGAAGATAAATATCTTACTCAAGGTAACCCCGATATTCAGAAAATTAAGCCACTTATCCTTACGATGCCCGATAACAATTATTGGTTAGTCGGTGAGAAAATTGGTCAAGCTTGGGCTACCGGTAGGCAGTTTAAACAAGAATAGTGAGGCCACCAGACGTTTTACCCAACCCGTTACCCCCTAATCTGCTATAAACATAATCTTCCCTTTGAGAAAAAATCCCGTTAGATTTCCCCGCTTCATACGTCTATTAGAGGGTTGCTTAAAACTCAGGTTTTTGTAATTTTAGACCCGCTCACTAAATTGCTTGGCAATTTTGGAAGGCCAAATTTTGGAATATCTACTTGACAAGTCATTTATCAGGAGTACAATTTATAAAGAAGCGTTTTTTAAGATGTCTTTAAAGCAAATCCGTCTAGAAAGGGGGTGATATTACAAGAGGCATGCTTTATTATTAAGATTTGTTTTTAAATTTATAAATTTAATAGAAAGTTTAGAAAATCAAAGGAGGCACGAGGTGAAAAAGTTAATTCTTTTAAGTTTAGTAACCCTTCTATGTCTGCCTTTAGCTGTTTATGCGGCAAGCATGGGCGGGGCAGAAACACAGGGAAAAGGCAAGTTTGCTGTTGGTTTGGACCAGGAATTTGTGTTTGATAAAGATTATAAGGACGTTACTTTAGACGACGGCCAGAATTACGCTGATATAATAACTCCTCTCATCGGTGGAGTCCCTATTAATCTGAACACAATTGGCGTCTTGGGTAATACTGAAACTAAGACGGAAATAGATAATATGTCGCGCTCGATGATAAAGTTAAGCTATGGAGTGCTTGATCATCTGGATATTTTTGTAAGATTAGGCGAAGCCAACTTTAAACAAGAAATTAAAGGAGAAGCGTCTGATAGCGGAATCTTCATTGACCCTCTATCAGGAACTACAGGAACCTATGCAGGCGTTGTTGAAAATACAGGTACTTTTAAAGGGAAGAGCGCCTTTGCTTGGGGATTAGGGGCGAAGGGAGTATATCCTTTAGAGAATGACTGGTTTTTAGGAATGCAAGCTCAATATCTAAGACATAGGAACTCGCTTAAGTGCTCAATGAAAGAGAAAGAAAGCGGGACCTTTGTGGCAACAGCTGGACCTGGTGCAGGCACGACAGGAACCTTTGAGTCAGCTGAAGAAGAAATGCTCTGGAACGCAAAGGCAACTGTCCAAGAATGGCAGATAGCGCCTTATGTCGCTAAAAAACTGGGGAGCTTTGTCCCTTATTTTGGTGTGAAATATTCCGATCAAAGGGAAGAATACAAAGACGAAGACGGGAAGATAAAATTTAAGGCAGATGACAACTTCGGCGTGTTTGTCGGCACGGATTACAATATCGGCAAGAATTTCTCGCTCAACATTGAAGGCAGATTTGTTGATGAAACCGCGATGAGTTTTGGGGCTACCTACAAATTCTAAGCCAGTTTACTCATTTGATTTACCTCCTGCCAAAAGCGCCTCTTTAAAAAGAGGCGCTTTTAGTTTTAAGGGCAGCCAGCACTCGGTAAAAATTCTTCTGAAGCTCAAGAATTACCCTACTCTCAGAGCCACAAATTCTAGCTACCAATTTACCCGTCTAAATCTCAAGAACATTAAGTCTTAGAAAAACATAATCAAAAACCTGATCTTCCCCCGGAAAAGTGGACACAACGAAGAGTTGGTGATAGCATAAACGCCAGCTCTTAAAACAGGAGGTGTCCGATGGAAGGGGAAGGCATCAAAATGAAGCGGTTTGACAAGGCATTTAAGGTACAAGCGGTCAAAATGGTCACCGAAGGAGGTCAAAAAGCCTCAGAGGTAGCCCGTTCTTTGGGAATCCACGCCAACATGCTCTACAACTGGAAGAAGAAGTATGCCGTGGAAGGCGACAAAGCCTTCTTGGGTAAAGGTCATCTTACGGAAATAGTATCCCTGCGGCGCAAGCTGCGTAATGCCGAAATAGAGATAGAAATACTAAAAAAAGCAGTCGGCATATTTTCAAAACCGACCGAGAACGGTTCGAGTTTATAGACAATAACCGTTTAAGTTTTCCGCTTGAGAAGATGTGCCGTGCGGTGGAAGTATCTAGTAGCGGTTATTACGCGTTTAAGACAAGGCCTAAAAGCCAAAGCAGAATCAATAACGATAATTTGCTCATTGAAATACGCAGGGTATTCTGGGATAATAAACGTAATTACGGTAGCCCGCGGATATGGGATCAGTTACGGAATAAAGAACATATTCGTTGTTCCTTAAACCGTGTAGCCCGGCTGATGCATTGTAACGGTATCGTCGCCATACAGAGGCGTAAGTTTAAGGTGACAACAAATTCAAAGCATGATTATCCTGTATGGCCGAATATTCTGAACCGGAGCTTTACCGTGGAAAAACCGAATGCTGTCTGGGTAACAGATATAACCTATATCTGGACCTTTGAGGGCTGGCTATATCTTGCGGCAATCATGGATTTGTTTTCCCGCGGCATCATAGGGCTTGCTATGGATAAGACTATCGCGGACACCCTTACGCTTTCAGCATTAAAACAAGCAATCCTGCGGCGCTCTCCGCCTAAAGGGCTGATTTGCCATTCTGACAGGGGCGTTCAATATGCCGGCAATGATTTTAAGGCATTGTTGGCTCAACATGATATTACCGGCAGCATGAGCAAAAAAGGCGACTGCTGGGATAATGCTGTGGCTGAGAGTTTTTTCCACACGCTTAAAGTAGAGCTTATTCACAGAATGAAGTTTATGACTCGGGAAGAGGCAAAAAGAAAAATCTTTGAGTACGTGGAAATGTACTACAACACTAAAAGGGCGCATTCGACACTTGGATATTTAAGCCCTTTTGAGTATGAAAAACAAGCGATCCTGTTTTAACAGGAAATCAGGAAATCGAAGGAGAAAAATGAATTTGCGTACAATGATGTTTGTTTTAATGGGAGTCTTCTTCTTAGGGGTTTCTTCTGGGTACGCTACAATTGCTTATACACCCCTTGAGAGCATTCCAGACAAAAACGGGACAAATACTTACAAAAATAATTTTTTAGGAATACAAATTACAACGCCCGCCATAATCACAACTAGAATTCCTGTATCTAGCTTTGAAAGAGCCCCGGGAGATCGTATGTTCTTTAAGTCTGACGGAAATATGAGAATAATTAACGTTATCCTTCATTATGAAAAATTTGATATTAAATCCTATATGCATCATATCTTTCTTGGGGATCGTTATATGGAATCGTCTTACTATGAGTCTTCCTATGAGCAGATCAAAGATGAGAGTGGCCGCGAATTTTCGCGGGAGCGATCGCAAAGCGAACCGCACAAAAATCTGTCGTCCCAAAATGGCCGTTCTAATTCTTTTGCTTTAAAAGTTGACTTAGAAACGAGGGAGATTGGCGAGAATAAATTTTTTTATTACGCTATTCTTGATAAAAACAGCGGAAAGAGGGAATATTATTTTGTCTACCCACTCGGAGACGATTACATCGAGTTTACTTTTTTCAATCAATCGGAAGATTTAATATTGAATGTTATGAAGTCTGTTAAGTTTTTTAAAGGAGTTCATGAAGATCCAGGCTATCCTTATTGGCCTAATTAAAGGATCGGCAGTCTGTCTTAACTAACTGTCCACTGAACGGGGGAAGGTCAGGATGTGGCTAATTGCTTTATTTTCTGCTTTGGCTTCAATAGTTAGTGCTGTAGCTGCGTGGGTTGCTATCTTGCATAGATAAGTATATATTTACCAGTTACGTCATATTATTCCTCTAAAAATCCCCGTTAGATTTCCCCACCTCTATTATCAGGACGTTATGGCAACAACACGCCGTCTGGAATTGAGTTTGAGCTGGTGGTTAATTTGCCTTAAATTCCCTACCGTTTTGAAATGGAAGTGATATAATTAGCTTTAAGGAGGTGTTACTATGAGTAAAGTAAAGGTCTTAGGTTTGGTAATCGTTGCTATAATGTTCTGTTCGGCCATTGCTTTTGCCCAAGATTCTAGCGAGAAGAAGGAACCCACGACGGAGGAGAAAACTAATGAAAAACAAATGGAAAAAGAACGCATGGGTGGCATGGTGATGCAGATGATGGGGGCGATGCAGAAGCAGATGGTTGCTACCAATGACGGCGGGGTTATTGTTCTGGTAGGTAATAAGCTTCTCAAATACGACAAAGACCTGAATCTCGTAAAAGAAGTTGAATTAAAAACAGGCGTTGAATTAAAAATGGATGTTGGGTCTATGCAGGAAATGATGAAAAACATGAAAGAAAAATACGGAAAGCACAGTAAAATGACACAAGGAGAAAGTCAAGATACAGAAAAGAAATAAAGTTATAATATAGCGGTTAGCCACAAATAGGTGCAAATGAGTTTAAGACGCAAATAAATGAATAAAAAACAATTAATAGTTGCTTGGAGACTAAAGTGAAGAAATGCCCTTATTGTGCTGAGGAAATACAGGATGATGCAATAAAGTGTAAACATTGTGGAGAGATGTTAGGTACGAAGCGGAAAGATAACTGGTATTTTAAAACCACTACCTTGATAATAGCTTTTCTGTGCATTGGACCTTTTGCTTTACCACTACTTTGGTTTAATCCTCGCTTCAGACGAAAAACAAAAATAATAGTCAGTATTGTCGTTATTATTTTGAGTTATTATTTAGGAATTTTATTCGTTAATTCCTTGAAGTCTATAAGTGGCTATTATCGGACAATATTTCAAAAATTTTAAAATGGCAATAATCTGTCCAAGATGTAAAAGTCAATATGATATAACTCTGTTTCAGTTCGGCAGGACTCTGAAATGCGACTGCGGTTATATTATAAATCCAAATAGAGGGGTAATTTTAAACAATGCCAAGAGAAAGAATCACAAGAAGACAGAAAAATATATCAAGGTTGCTAAGAGAAAAGAAGCAAATATATAGAGAGAAACTGAAAACCCTTAAGCAGAAATAAACCCTTTGCTCTCTATTATACCCCCTATAAATCCCCGTTAGATTTCCCCGCTTCATACGTCTATTAGAGGGTTGCTCAAAACTCAGTTTTTTGTAACTTTAGACCCGCTAACTAAATTGCTTACAATTTTGGGATTTGTGTTGCTTAAAAGAGAACTTCGTTGATTGCAGGGCAGATTTAGGGCTTATTTGTTTAGGGAATTATTCTCCCGCCACACTCATAGGCAGCTACTAATGAATATAGTCGTATTGGACCACCTGGCTTTCTATTGCTCTCTCTTTCTTTGGTTTCTTGATATGTATGTTTATTATGTTCTTCCCACATTTTAGTCTCTTCTGGCGATACGACTTTAATTATTTCATTGTCTCTAAAGATAAAAGTCCATGGTAGTTTTCCAAGGTATTCTCTCTCAAACTTATCCATTTTTTTCTTGTAGTCGATTTTAACAAATACGGCGTAGCCCATATATATTTTTGACCTCGCCCCATCTTTTTCAAAGAATATCTCACGATACCAATATTTTTGAGGGCCCCCTTGAAATTTATAAACGGCAGATTCTGGGTTTTCAATAGTATTTTCGCAGTATTTTTTTATAGCTTGTTCATAATTAATTGTGATGGGTGTTCCGTAATCAAGTTTGGTGAGTTCTTCAACAGGTGGAATCGATAATTCACTTGGCGTTGGGTGAGGGTCAAAGTTCGGGAAACGTCCATAAGTAGTAACTTTCCCTCCTTTGATCCAGACATAATAAGGCACATATGTCACGTTAGAACG
>Ga0315281_10003805_pt1 | contig 22068 bp, 18 predicted proteins | sample YL17G07_0_MG_FD_204540 | JGI IMG/M metagenome (GOLD analysis project Ga0315281, IMG submission 204540) | Sediment microbial communities from Yellowstone Lake, YNP, Wyoming, USA - YL17G07_0 | ecosystem: Environmental > Aquatic > Freshwater > Lake > Sediment | place: USA: Wyoming | collected... | reverse complement strand
ACCCGCTTTTGCTCAGATGATATTTGATATTCTTAAAGAATATTTCCGAACGTTTCGTCAGCATAGTGAATCAACATTGAACCCTAATGTCAACAACGCTTTTACCGGAGGCATTATAAATATCTTTTGCGTCGTCGCACTAAAAACCATCGTCCCGTTTTGCCTTTGCCATCCGCTGCTCCCAGTGCTCCTCGCGGTGCATATTTATCAACGCAACCTCTGGATGGTTATCTAAAAAAGCAATCACTTCTTTCGTTGAAACGATATTACCTGGCTTGTATAGTGTCAAATAAATCCGCTCCATAACTGCGTAATCTTCCGGGTAATCAACCGTGAGGCGATACGAACGCGCCAGTTCAGGTGGCGCAGAAACTATTGGAGAAATTCTGAATTCACCGGTTTTATTTTGCCAAATGTACGGTGCGACATGCTCCAACTCAATGACCTCTTTCGCATTCAAAAAAGCTTTTTCCAATGCCGTAAACGTGAACACTTCAACGTCTAGTCCGCGCGGGTACGATCGCTCGCCCGGTACGGCGTTACTTAAATAATCCCATCTTCCTTTATAAAACGCTTCAATGCAAGCATTTATTGTAGCAGGATCAATCAGAGGACAATCCCCTGTCACGCGGACAACGGTCGTTGCACCTTGTCCTTTAGCGGCGTGATAGTAGCGAGACAAGACGTTCTCAACCGATCCACGATAGCAAGTAAGTTTCTGTTCTTGACAGAACGAAAAAATCACTTCGTCATCGGAAGAATCGGTCGTCGCAATTACCACCTGGTCCACCAATTGGGCGTGCCGTGCGCGTTCTGCCACGTGCCAAAGCAATGGCCGATCTCCGAGTATATTCAATATCTTGCCCGGCAAACGCGTAGAGCCCATGCGAGCTTGGATAATACAAATATTACGCTGTTTCATACATTTACTTGGATAACATAAAGACGCAGTCCGTGTTCCCCGTACCGGTTATATGAAGCTTTTGTTCTTTAATCAATGTAAGATCCGGAAATAAATCCTGGTACATCCGGCAAAAATCGGTCTTCCATAATCTTTTTTGGTTTCCCCGATACTCGATCTCATGGTAGTCCTCATTGTAATATTCTAAGCCATAAATATATTTTTTACTGACACGGTATATTTCCGTAATAGCTTTCCGTATGTCATCCGGACTGATATGAATCAGCACGCCCGCGGTAAATACGAGATCGAAATACTTGTCTTTAAATGGCAGATCCAAGGCGCTGCCGTATATCACATTAAGGTCCGGCGCAGATTTATGAGCCTTTTCTATAGCATATCGCTGGATATCGATGCCATAACAATTGCGAAACCCCTGTTTTTGCAATAGCTGCAGTTGAAGGCCGTAATTACAACCCACTTCCAGTATATTTTCAATAGGTAAATCTCCAAGAAAATTCTTATTCAAATCTGACCGACTTATTCCATATTCTTTTATATACAGTTCCTCCAACTCATCGATGCCAAAGGCATTGCGTTCAGTATACTCTTTGCCAAAATCTGAATCCCAAAATTTTTCTTGATCAGTTTGCTGCATATTTTATTCAATAATTATTGTTTAATATTTCCCTAAACTTTGTTATGACAAAGTCCTGCTGATCCTCTGTTAACCCGGGATAAATCGGCAATGAAATTTCCGCTTCATAGAATGCTTCCGCCTGCGGACAAGAATCGCGCCGATATCCGCACTCCTGATAATAAGGGTGCAAATGAACAGGTATATAATGGACTTGAACGCCGATCCCAGCTGCGCGCAGTTCTTCGAACACTTTCTTGCGCTTCTCTTTCCAAACACCTTGTAAAAGGATTGGGTATAAATGCCAACCAGAAATCGAATTGGAACTGACTTGAACCGTACGCAATGCGTCAACTCCAGCAAAACCTTCAACATAACGGGATGCGATCTTGTTTCGCCGCTCGATGAAGCCGTCCAACTTTTTCATCTGACTCAAGCCCAAGGCGCACTGAAAATCCGTGATACGGTAATTCTGGCTGAGAAACTGCATCTCATAATACCACGGGCCATGCGATTCGTTGACGAAATCTTTTTTAGTAATGCCGTGGGTGCGAAACAGGCGCAACTTTTCAGTATATGCGTCATTATCCGTGGTCACTGCCCCGCCCTCGCCCGTAGTGATGGGCTTGACCGGATGAAAGCTAAAAACCGTCATGTCGGACAAAGAACCGATCTTTCTGCCATCCAACGACGCACCTAAAGCGTGGCAGGAGTCCTCAATCACGATTAGCCCGTGGTCTTTGGCAATTTGCAAAATGCGTTTGAGGTCAACGGGATTACCCGAGTAATCGATGGGCACGATGGCCTTGGTCTTGTCGTTGATAAGCGGGAGGATTTTTTCCGGATCCATGTTGCCGGTTGCCGAATCGATGTCAGCGAATACGGGTTTTCCGCCTTGCCAGATACCTGCATTAGACGTGGCCGCGAACGTCATGGGCGAGGTAATGAATTCATCGCCCGGCTGAAAACCGGCGGCAAAATACGCGGCCTGCAAAGCTGCGGTGCCATTGCAAAAAACCACGGCATGCTTGGCGCCGCAATAATCAGCAAGGCTTTTTTCGAACTCGTCGACCTTCGGACCCTGCGTCAGCCAATCGGATTGCAAAACTTCCGAAACGGCCTGGATGTCGTCCTCATTGATGGATTGGTGGCCGTACGGGATCATATTTTACATGCTGCCCAAGGGCTGCATTATTTATTTTAGTGACTCCAGGAGTTCGCGCAGTCCGCCCTCGTCGAGCCATACGGTATTTTTATCGCTGGTAAAAACGAAATCACGATCAAGCTGTTTACCGCCGATTTCTTGTGCCAGCGCCTTCCCCCCTTCAAACTCAGGATAAATTACGTAGCAATTATCCAACTCTAACGAATGAGGTGCTTCTTCGGGCGTGATAAGCACTTCGTGCAATTTCTCCCCTGGTCTTATGCCGATGATCTTTAGTTGGCAATCGGGGGCCAAGGTGGTTAACAAGTCCTTGACGCGCATGCTCGGAATTTTGGGTATGAATATCTCACCCCCCAGCATCCTTTCCAGACTGTTGACAACCAATTCAACACCTTGATCCAAGGTGATCCAAAATCGCGTCATCTCCTCGTGGGTCAATAATACAACGCCTGTTTTACGCTGTTCTTCCACCAACTTAATTAAACTGCCGCGGCTGCCCAAGACATTGCCATATCTGACCGCGCTTAATTTAGTTTTGTTGGCCGTATACGAATTGCTGCTGATCAGTAGACGTTCGGCACATAACTTAGTCGCTCCGTACAAGTTGGCCGGATTGGCAGCCTTATCCGTGGATATGAGCATGACTTTTTCAACACCCTGATCTATGGCCGCATTAATAACATTTTGCGTGCCAATAATATTGGTCTGGATCGCCTCAAAAGGATTATATTCCAATAATGGCACCTGCTTAAGCGCTGCTGCATGAACAACATAATCCACACCGCTGAATGCACGTTGAAGTCGGTTTAAATCGCGGACGTCTCCTAAAAAGAAACGTAACCGCTCGCCATATTCAGCAAATACAGTTTGCATCTGCGACTGTTTGAGCTCATCCCGGCTAAAAACAATCACCCTTCGGGCTTCGGATCGTTCCAGCAGCGTCCGTACGCAGCGCTGCCCGAAAGAACCGGTTCCGCCGGTGACCAGGATGCTTTTTTCCTTTAAAAAATCTATATTCATATAATTTGTTCGTTGACAAAAAAGTAGCACCATATTTTAGCTTTTGCAAGCCTTTTTTAGCGCAATCATTTAATTCAACACATTTATGCGCGCAGACAGTAAATGCAATTCCTTAAGAATCGATAAAAAAGTAGACCACGGTCCCTGTTTGAAACGTCGGCTCACGACATATAGTACGATAAAATACAGCAAGCCCAAAATGGCTAACCGGCCGATGCCCAAAATCCGATCATCCAAACCTACGTGGATTTGCCGCAAAACCAAATCCGACAGCATGGCTACCGCCGTGGCAATAGCCGCGCTGACCAAGGATGGTATGAAAGCCTTTTTCCCAATCTTCAGGATAGGACGAGTCGTATAAACAATAAACAGCAGGACAAAAAACCACACAATTACCACGCCAACTGCCAAACCATTTGCACCAAAAAAATAATAACCTAGGCACATAAGCGGGATGGAGAGGAGAGCTTGAAAGGCGGATGTTTTAAAATTTATATCCGGTCTGCCCAACGCACCTAGTACGGGATTGGCTATGCCCATAAAAGACAGGAACAAGTTGCCGAAAGCAAAAATTTTAAGAGGTACGACCAAGGCCAGCCATTTAGGCCCTAATAAAACAGAAACCAATGTGCCTCCTTCGGCAATCAAAAACAAAATCAGCGGCAGGCTGACCAGAATGGTTAGGTCAACGCTCTTTATGAAGCCTTCCTGAATCTTATCCAGCCTGTCCTGAACTTTCGAGAAGGCCGGCAATCCAATTTTACGAATCATGCTCGTAATCATACCTGAGGACATGGATGCTAGATCCTTGGATTTGGAATACAGCCCTAGTCGCTGTGTATTCAACATTCGACCGACCGTCAGTTTGTCGATTTGGGAAAATAATAAGGCCAAAAAACTCTGCGCATAAACCCATTTGCTGTAGCTGACCAATTCACGAAGTTTGCCAAAATGAAAATCTAACCTGGGTTTAACGGGGTAAAATACATATGACAGGGTGATGCCCACCAATGACTGTGCAATGTAGCCGGCAAAAAGCGCCCAGGCCGAGGCGTTTATAAATAGAGCAAAGGCTACGGTGGCAATAGATAAAGCAAGCTGGGCAAACAGATTACGGTAAAAGATAATCCTGAAATTTAAATCTTTAAAAAAATACGCTTGCCGACTATTGCAAAAGTATGGCATCAAGACCAATACCCCACCTAAACGCATCATTAATGCTTGGCCGCCTTGCATATGGAAGAAATCCGCTAAGAAGCCGCCACAAAAATATATCAATACGGTTAAAATCAAGGCTCTTGCCAAATCAAAGGTCCAACACGCATCTAAATACTTTTCAATCGAATCCTTACGCTGAAGCAAAGCATCCCCAAACATGAAATTGGTCAACTGATCAAGCAGATTGCCCACCATTACAACCAAGGCTATGACGCCATAATCGTCCGGCACCAAAATACGAGCCAAAACTAAAAAAGCGATAATGCTAATGAATTTCTGGCTTAATGCATCCAGCATAAACCACTTTCCGCTCTGTATGGAGCGATGGTAGACTCCTGCTTGGTTGCTGGCTTTTTCCGGCTGTTCCATAGTACTTGCGGAAACGGTTAGGATTAGCTACTCTTAGTGAAGCTGCTTGAATATTTATTATAGTATATTATATTGCGCTAAAATTGCATAATAATCAACTTAAAACATGAATCATTCAGCCAAGGTGGCGTTAAAAACAGACGTCCTTTACTATATGGGACGACGGATTGGCCATTTGACCGGAATATTAAAACTATGAAAGGCTGCTTACTCCTACAAAGGCGCTTTGCTTACATCGGACATTATATTGCACTGGAGCTTAAGCAAAAATATGGAATTGAAAATTTTTGCGGATATGTTTATCTCAGAACCAGTTTGAATTTCCTTAAATTACAAACTGACATACGATACTCGACTCTGTTATTGGACGAAGATATCCATGAAAGATATAAAACCGAAAAACTTGACCCCGTATATCTTACATACCTTGAAAAAGAATTCGGTATCCCATTTCTTTGGCCATATCTGGCTATTGATCGCGTATTAATGTCTAATCAGCTGATACGAGAATATCCATACAACAAACCTCCTTTTACTCACGAAGAGATGCTGCGCATATTGCAAGTCCATGCCAAAGTTATAATTAAAATGCTTGAAGAAGAAAAACCTGATTTCGTCTTCGGGTCAGTAGTTGGAGGCATTGGCAGTATGTTGCTATGGAATATCGCAAAAAAATTTGGCGTAAAAACAATAATTGTCTTACCGACATGCATACGCAACAGTTATATTTTGAGTGAAGACCCGTGTACATTCACCTCAATCGACGCGAAATATAAAAACATTGAAGCTACTAATTCGCCATCCAGAATTGTTGCCAAGGAATTTCTTGAGGAATTTAGAAAATCACCCCAGCCATATTTTGAAAAATTTACCCCACGCCATCAACCCGTCAGTCGTTCCAAACAGTTTAAATTTCTCAACCCACTTAAAGGTTATAAATCATTTGCTACATTTTTTCGCGAAATCATCAAGCACTTATCTTCAAAGGAGAAATACGACTATTCATATATTGGACCTTGGAACTATCTGCGCGATACCTTAAAGCGTAAGGCTAGAAACCTTATAGGAACCAATGATCTTTATGAACCCTTTGATCCGCAAGAGGATTTCGCGTTCTTTCCTTTACACTATGAACCAGAAACCTCGCTCTTGCTGCAAGCTCCATACTATACCAACCAAGCCCATCTGATTGGGCAAATCGCGCGTTCATTACCAGTGCAATACAAACTAGTAGTAAAAGAACATCCACAAATGGTCGAGTATCGTCCACGTTCCTTTTATAAAGAACTTAAAAAGAGCCCCAACGTTAAAATCGTCAGTCCAAAAATCAACAGTTTTGCCATAATTCCTTTTGCCAAGCTAATTACCACGATCGCTGGAACAGTTGGTTGGGAAGGTATTTTACTAAATAAGCCTGTCATTACATTCGGTCACCAATTCTACAACACCCTCTCTTCAGTCAAGCATTGTCTTGACATTGAGAACCTGCCCAATCTAGTCAATGAGGCCATTAATACACCGAGACCGAATGACGATGAGCTGATAAATTATCTCACGGCAATTTTCGAAGATTCTGAGACATTCGAACTACACAGACTTTGGACGGAGGAAACTGATGTTAATAAAAAAATCGAGGGTGTGCGCCCAATAGCCGAACTTTTAGCGAAATATTTGAAAATTATCTAACTTATAAAATTTTATGAAAATCGGTGTTATAGGCTTGGGCGTGGTAGGCAGCGCCGTCAAGCACGGCTTGGAAAAAATCGGCCATCAGGTCAGCGCATATGATATTAAATTGCCGGAAACGAGCCTTGATTCGGTTATAAACACCCAGATGTGCTTCATAACCGTTCCCACTCCGTGCGATGAGCAAGGATCTTGCAACACTGCCATCGTCGAAAAAGTCGTCAAAGAACTGAATGACAAGAAATATCCCGGTCTTTGCGTTATCAAGTCTACTGTTACACCCGGAACTACCGACAGATTAGCGCAATCCGTTCAAATCAAGCTGGCTTTTTGTCCTGAATTTCTGCGCGAACGTGCGGCATATACGGACTTTGTGGAAAATCATGATCTTTGTGCAATTGGCGCTTATCGCCAGGAAGACTTTGACTTGATAAAAGAAGCCCATGGCAGCCTGCCCAAATACACAGCGCAATTGACGCCGTTGGAGGCGGAATACGCGAAATATTTTTCCAATATTTTCAACGCTCTGCGCATCATCTTTGCCAATGAATTTTATGAAGTCTGCAAAGCCACCGGGGCCGACTACTCCAAAATAAAACAGGCCATGGTTCATCGCACGACCATAGACGACGTATATCTTGACTGCAACGAGAACATGCGCGGTTTTGGCGGAGTCTGCCTGCCCAAAGACACCACGGCCTTCGCCCAGTTTGTAAAAAAACTGGGTCTTGATCTTAAGTTTTTTGAAATGTTAGTGGAAGAAAACAAGAAATTCAAAACCACGGTTTTTGAGGGTATGCGCGAAAACGCAGAATTATGAAAAAAATAATGATAACCGGAGGCGCCGGTTTTATCGGTTTTCATTTGGCCAAACACTTGCTCAATCAACCGGACAATCAACTGACCATTATAGACAATTTGCAGCGCGGCAAACGGGATGATGATTTCGAAAAATTACTGACGAACAATCAACACAGAATAAAGTTCATGACCGCAGATCTGACGGATGCTGGTTTTTACGTTTCTTTAAACGAAAAATTTGACCATATCTATCATCTGGCGGCCATCAATGGCACTAAAAACTTTTATGCCATGCCTCACGAGGTATTACGTATCAATACCCTTTCGCTTGTCTACCTGCTGGAATGGGTAAAAAAACAATCCGACCCAAAACCCAAAGTCTGCTTCACCTCTTCAAACGAGGCTTATGCTGGCGCGCTTGAGTCTTTTGGAAACCTACCTCTGCCCACTCCGGAAAACGTGCCGCTTATTGTCAGCGATACTTACAATCCTCGCTGGACTTACGGGGGTACAAAACTCATCGGCGAGCTGTTCATGATTCATTACGCTCAACAGTTCAATTTTCCGGCCGTGATCGTCCGTCCGCATAATTTCTACGGCCCGCGCGCCGGCTATGACCACGCCATTCCCGAATTCTGCCAACGCATCCTGAAGCGGGATGATCCTTTCGGTATTTTAGGATCTGACGAAACAAGATCGTTTTGTTACATTACGGACGCAGTAGAGGCAATGCAGTTATTAATGGATTCCACGACAACTGACAGCTATCCAATCCAGACGGTGCATATCGGCACAACCGAAGAAACAAACATTCAACAATTGGCAGAAACCCTATTCGAAATAGCCGGTTGGCGGCCAGCAAATTTAATATCCAAAGAGTCGTTGCCCGGCAGCGTTAAACGGCGCTTGCCGGATGTCACGAAAATCGCAAATCTGATAGGTTGGAAGGCCAAAAAAAGCCTGCGCGAGGGCTTGCAAGAAACTTTTAACTGGTATTCCTCGCATCCGCTTCCGACAGCTTAAAGCTTATGAAAAAAATCCTAATCACCGGCGCTAATGGCAATATCGGCAGCTATATAACCGATAAAGCAAGGCATCTGCTGCCGCAGACCGAGTTGATTACCACGATCTATTCTCCAGAGGACAAATCGCCATCAAATGGTGTTTATGCGGGGGATTTGCGCGACCCGGCTTTCGTAAATCGCATCTTTCAAGATCATCCGGACATTGACTGCATTATTCATGCAGCCGCATCATCATACAATACGGACAAATTCAAAGCACAGCCTTTTGACATTTTTAAAGACGACACTCTTTGCCTGCTCAATGTTCTCGAAAATAGTCCGGCAACCAAGAAGAAAATTATTCTCTTGTCCTCGGTAATGGTCTATGAATCCGTCAGCGGGATCCCGTTTACCGAGGTCATGTCCGACAAAAACCCGGCACCGATTACGCCCTATGGTCTGGCCAAGTTTTTAGGGGAAAGAGCCGTACAGCTTTATTGCGAACAAAATAATTGCGATTTTACAATTTGGCGGTTATTCAATGTCATCTCCCCTCTCGAAGATCACACGCGACCCGGAGCGCATGTTTATGTTGATTTTTACAGGAAACTCTTTATCGAACGGATCAAAGAAATGGAAATCTTTGGCGATGGCCGTCAAGTAAGGTGCTTTACCTGGGTCGAAGATATCGCCGACGCTGTCATTAAATATTTGAATGACCCGCGTACCAGTCAACAAACCATCAACCTGGGCGGAAACGAACCAAAGACTTTGATAGAATTATTCGAAACTCTATTGGCCGTCGGCAAGAAAAATGGATTATTGCCGCAAGACTATCTGCCTATGGCCAAAACCGGTAAAACGTTTTCGGGTCTGGACGTAGGCCAAAGGATTCCCAGTCTCGAAAAAATTCAGGAGCTGCTCGATTGGAAGGCTCCGACCAATTTTTATACCATGTTAGAAAAATTCATAGCCGAAAAGCAACATTATGTTGACCGATCATTGCCAACTGTGTAATTCCGCCGAAATAAAAATAGCAATTGACCTGGGCTATCACCCATTAGCCGATACTTTTTTACCGCCAGAACGGCTAACTTTGCCTGAAACACACTACCCTCTTCGTACCTTGCTTTGCAGCAAATGCGGTTATATGACGTTGCAGTACGTCGTGCCGCCTGAAGAACGCTATCAACAGACTGATTACAGCTATACGTCCGCAAATTCAGCCGTGGCCATCAAACATTTTTCCGAAATGGCGCAGGAATTGTCTAAAATAGCTGGTTTGAGCAATTCTGATCTTGTCGTTGATATCGGGAGTAGTGATGGTACATTACTGAAAGCCTTCAGCCAGCACACCGGCTGCCAAATACTGGGCATAGAACCGGCACCTAATATCGCCAAAATGGCAAATAACGGGGGCATTCCTACGATCCAGGACTTTTTTAATACTCAAACCACAAACGAGATTCTGAGAAAAGGCAAAGCAAAAATCATTACCGCAAACAACGTATTCAATCACATCAGCGATTTGCGTGATTTCATGACAAACATCTGCGCCTGTCTGGCAGACGACGGGCTGTTTGTTTTCGAAGCTCCGTCGCTTTTGGATCTGGTGCGCAAAAATGCCTTTGATACGATTTATCTTGAGCATGTTTCGTACTTTGGCATAAAACCCTTGCGCAAGTTTTTCTCATCTTTCGGATTGCGAATTACAGACATTCAGGAAAACGAATACATGGGCGGATCAATGCGCGTGGCTATCGGCAGAGGAACTGAGAATGCCAAAATCGCAGATGATCTTGAACGACGCGAAACCAATGCTGGCATATATGCTCTAGAAACTTATGGACAATTCATGGAAAAAATCAGACGCTTTAAATTCGACCTTTGCCGCCAACTCTATGAAATTAAATCGCAAGGCGGTAAAATAGTGGGCATCGGTGCGGCGACCAAGGGCAATACTTTGATGAATTACTGTAAAATCGACGCATCCCTTTTGGACTGCGTTACCGATGCGTCGCCTTTGAAGATAGGAAAGTACACGCCCGGTTCGCATCTGCGCATCGTCAGCGATCAGGATATCCCGGCCGGCACCACCCATGCCCTGATACTACCCTGGAACATAGGCGATTTCTTAAAAGACAAATTGAAACATCTAAATCTTGAATTTATCGTCCCGCACATGGGAACATAAAAATATGAAAGTTGAACATAGAAAAATCAATTTCCAGGATGCCCGCGGACAAATCATCGACATCTTCACCAACGGCTCGAAGGACCATGTCACCGTGATCCATTCAAAAAAGGGCGCTGTTCGGGGCAATCATTACCACAAAAAGAGCATCCAATATACCTACGTCGTGTCCGGTCAGTTGACCATGCTGTCCCAAAAAGTCGGCCAAAAAAAGGTCTGCAAACACGTCCTCAAACCCAATGACCTGATGATACACGGCCCCAACGAAGCCCACGCATTGATTGCCGACAAAGATACGATTTTTCTGGCCTTTGCTGATGGCTTGAGAGGCGGAAAAAACTACGAAAAGGACACTTTTCGCCTGTCGGCTCCGTTAAAATACAAACGCTGACAAGTCGGATCAGACGCCCATCACGCGTAAAAAGTTATCCACGATTCTGTCATCGGAATATTCAGCGACTTTAAGCAAACCGCCGTTGACCAGCCTCTCGTGCATGCCCGGTTCGTCCAGGCGTTTTATATTTTGCGCCAGGCTGACAGGATCGCCTTTTTTCGAAACCAAAGCCGTTTGCCCGTCAAGCATGAAATCGCTGTAAACGGGTATATCCGTACCTAGCACGGGGACGCCCTCGGCCCAAGACTCGAATACCGTCAATCCAAAACCCTCGTAACGGCTTGGCGCCAGTGTAGCTCTGGCATGCCGATACAGCCACGCTCTCTCTTGATTGGAGATTTTATGCAAAAAGAATACCTGCTCCTCAAGATCCAACGCCTTAACCATTTCTTCCGCAGATTTAAAATCATTGGGGCTCGAAGTTGTGACAAAAACTAAATTTCTTTTCACTCCCTCTTTCTTTAACAAATTCAGTGCCTGAATGATCGTGTCCCAGCCTTTTCTTAATTTAACCTGGCCTATATAAAACAGGTACTGATCTGGCAACTCTCTGCCATCCGACATCTTAGGCTCGGTTCCGCTGATCTGCTCGGCAATTTTTACACCCCAGGGAATAACACTGGAATCCAATCCGGCCAGCTTTAGAAGCATGGACCGTTCAAATTCGGTAATCGTAACTCTGACATCGGATTTATACAAAGGAAAGTGAAAAACATAGTTCACCCAAGATTGCGTAAAACTTTTTGTTTTGAGGATTTTATTAATCAAGCCAACGACACTATGGATCAAATCAACCTGCGGCTTGATATTATCCAATGGATTGTCACGATCAGAAACCACGTCCGGATCATGCAAAAAACCAACGACTTGAAAAACTGTTTTTGCCTTAATAATCTTTGCGGCTATATATCCGGAAAAATTAATAAAGCTGCGTATATGATTCAAAATTACAATGTCAGGTTTCCATTTGATGATGTTCCAAAATAATTTTGGAGATAGGCCTAGTTTTTGGCTGCAGCGCATCGTATCAACACCCTTATAAGCGCCGTCTTCGACATAACCCGGGCTTGACCTGATTTTATAGGTATAAAATTTTACTTTATAACCGCGCTTGACCAAGCCCTGAGCCAACAAGAATTCCGCGAACTGATCAAGTCGTTCTTCGGCGCCGAATGGAGTCACTATGGCTATTTTAATTTCTGACGGCGACTTCATATTGCTAATTTGATAATTCATAAATCTTCACTTTTCCGCTATAAATAGCCTCATTTTTCAAACCCACATCTTTCAATTCTTCAGGTTTTAGAGGCTCCTCTGAAATTATGTAATCAAGTTTGTACTTGCGTAATTCGACCCTAAAGTCACTGTTCACGAACACTTGATATTCTTTGATAATTCCGTCAATTTTTGCCAGTAACCAAGGATCAATATTTTTATTAAATAATTGATTCCAATCTTCAAAAGTATATCCCCTCACCTCACTTTGATGCTCTATTAAATATGAATTTATATTCTCTGATGTAATCCCAATCAAACGAAGAAAAACTAAATAATTATGTTCAATCCTATCTTTTGGCACACCTGAAAACATCCATGATGACACATACACGTTGCAGTGCGTAAATGCCGGTATTTGCCTTGTCAGCCATTCACCCTGCTCTTTGACTAAGACGACACAGTCCTTGGGCGTATTATTATTTATCCAGTTGTAAACATCCGCATACTGTTGGATGCGCATAAAATCCTCCAACCTGTAAGAATACGATTTGGCCATAACTATCCCGTGGGCAAGCGACAGCCCTGCAAATGTTATCATGCAAATCCACCAAATTTTCAAAAAACCCTGTCTAATCAATTTATGGCAAGCAACAACCAGCACAATAAAACACAACGGTACCGTGTATTGTACAAAGTGATACGGCCAAATGGTTCTGCCTGTTAAAACCTGCTGATTCATGGCCCATAATCCGCCTAATAATAATGCTAAACAAAATTGCCACCAGTCTTGTTTAATTATTTCCTTCCAACTCCTTTTTGAAAAGCCTGCAACGGCGGTTAAAAGCAGATATACGACCAAGGTCGCCAACAGAGTTTTATTTAGCAGTGGAGCATGCGTAAAAAACATGCCGTTCTTTAAACTCAATTCTTTTCCGCCTTTTCCCATCGAAATCGCGACAGAATACCAATACGGTGCGCTAACAAGAAAGCTCAACGCAATGGTTAATAATAAATCTTTAACCATCTTCCAATTTTTATTAATACAGGCCACGAGCAACAAAATGCCAATTATCGATATGCAGATACCCCAGCTAAAAAAGTAAAAAATCGATAGTCCGAGAAGTATACCTGATGGAATTATCAGCCAACGGTTGCGTTTTTTATATAGATTCCATGTTAAAATCAAAAAACCAAATACTACCAATGCGCCCAAAATAGGATTCACGGGCCTTGTCCAAATAGACAGATCCGGGCTTGAAGACCTGCTGTTTAATAAGGTTAATACTTTTTTAATATTCTGGAAGTCTTCCATCAAAACGACCAGGAGACCTGCAGCTACGGCGGAAAACTTGTTCACCGCGCTGTCACCTGCGTCATTCTTCAAAATATTTAACGAAAAAACGTAGATCAGAATAAACAAAACTGCCGGCAATAGAAATTTGTAAAAAACAAGAATCTGAGTTATTGGAATGTGCAATGCCAAACTCGGGATTGAATAAACATACTCGCCCAATGGCAGCATTAATGGCATTTCATTTTTATACTCGTAGAAAAAAGTCGATCCGTTGAGCCAATGACCATCCAGCACTTCTTGCATGCGGGCCAAATAAATATCCTCATCATCCAGATACATGAACGGAACACCTTTATATTGGCTGCCTATATTCCAGACGGCTAAAAAATGCGGTGCAACACAAAATATCCCTACAATAATAGCCATGGTTATGACTAAAGAATACTTTTTGAAAAAATCAGACAACTGTTTTTTTACCCACATAGTAATAGGCGGCAGCAATATTTAACGCCGGTTTTGATCGCCTGAAAAATAGATCAAGCACGTGAGCCAGGGGCGCTGTTGTAGCCATAAAGACAATCGCTAAAGCATCCGCAACTTTCTCTTGCCCAAATGACATCAAAGATGCAAGCCAATGGGCTGCGACCAAGAACAACGCACTAGTTGGCCCATGCCTCATTCCAGCCTCTACGCATGCGAAGCCGCTACTTTCCGCAATCGTTTTAATACCTTCAAGCGTCCATCTGTAAAAATCGCATGGGGACGAATGGAACGGATAAATAAATGGAACTGTCAAATAGCACAAACCTCCCGGCTTTAGTACACGATAAGCTTCATCCAAAACCGCCTTAGGATCCCGAACATGCTCCAGAACAGATGTACTAATCGCGGCGTCGAAAACCGCATCCTTAAATGGCAATTGGGTAAGATCGGCGGCCACATCTATGTCAGGAAATGCGAACAAATCCACATGAACTACGTCTGGATATCGTTTTTGAGAACCGGAGCCCAAATTAACTGTTAAATTACCCGGTTGAATATATTTATCCAAGAAACTCCTCGGGGATAGACCACAATTTGAAGCTCCAAGTAGATAAATCAAAATATAATATAATCTTTTATATTTTTTCAAATAATTCTTTAGTCTGACGGAAAAAACATCGGGTACCCCAACCTCCGGATGACTATTATGGTTTACAACGAACAAATACGTTTCATTTACCTTGTCGTACTTCTTACCGCAATTAACACAATACACGCACGAATCGCCGATCTTTAATTCTTGCCGACACTCTAAGCATATTATAAAATCATGAAAGTCGGTTGTCATAAAGTATACGTTGCCAATTCCGATGGTTTGGCGCCTTTAAAAAATATCCTATGCCACAATTCGAGATTCAACGCAGTCCATAATAACTCAGTATTATCTGCCGCTCCGTTCAAATGTTGGGCAATGGACTCGTCTAATGCCGACGGATTTGACAAAGATCTGACGAATGACGAATCCTGCCTTAATAATCCCAGATAACGACCCAGACCAAATTCATGTCTCAACCATTGTCCGACAGGCAAACCGAAACCGCATTTTTTACGCTCCACCAAATCCAACGGCAAATAGCGCGAAGCTATATCCTTGATTACCGATTTAGTGCGTTGACCGCATATTTTATCATCCAATGACATACATAAAGCCGCAGACACCACCTCGTTATCTAAAAATGGCACACGATTCTCTAAATTCGCCGCCATACCCATTTTATCTTGCCTTAATAATAAAGACTGTAAATATGTTCTGCGATCCAACATCATAATCTTTTCTTGTGGCGACGCCAGTTTTGAAGAAAGCAACACTTCAAGCCTATAAGACAGATCCAACGGCTCTAGTCCAGGTAAGACCAATCTAAGCGTGTCTTCAGTATTAAATGAATTCAACTTAACCAAATCGTCTAAATTCACAGATTGTCGATTAACCTTGAGATATCTAACGTATCCGCCAAAAAGCTCATCAGCGCCCTCTCCAGTTAAAAGAACTTTTACATATTTTCTTGCCTCCATACTCATGAGGTACATGGGTACGGTATGGGGGTGATGCAGAGGCTCGTCATGATAATAAATCGCAAATGGCAAGGCATGAACGAATTCCTCTTCTGTAAAAACCAATTCATGATGGTTACTTGATATGCGCTTGGCCACTTCCCTTGAATACGTAAATTCATTCCAAGAGGGATCGGATAAGCCGATAGAAAAAGTGTGGAATTTATCGCCTTGGGCTCGACTCGCCAAAATGGCCACCAGACTTGAATCTACCCCGCCACTCAATTGCAAGCCCACAGGTACATCCGCTACCAGGTGCCTTCGAACGGCTTGCTCGAGTATCGTTTCCAAGTCGCCAGCCTCGGTAGAATTGGTTTGTGCATTCACCTCATCCCAATATTTTAAAAATTGAATAAACCGCCCATCCAAATCAATAGACACAACCTGTCCAGGCAAAAGTCTTTTAATCTTTTCCCACGGCGTTGCCGCACCCCCAAATTGTCTAAAGACAAAAAATTCTGCTAACGCATCTTTATTAACTTCAGATGCTACGGCCGGTATTTCCAATAAAGCTTTGGCTTCCGACGCCCAGGCGAAAAAATTCTGGTTGTTGTAATAATATAAAGGCTTTATCGAATAACGGTCTACAGCCAACAACAAACGCCCGGCAACCGAATCATATAATGCGAAGGCAAACATACCGTCAAGCTTTCTCAGGGCATCTAAACCCCATTCCTGATAAGCCCTGATAAGCGTTTCCGTGTCGCAGTGCGTTTTATACTTATACTTGTTAAGCAACAAGCCATCCAACTCCTGATAATTATAGATCTCTCCGTTATAAATCAAAGCCAGGTTGTTATCCACGATGAAGGGCTGATCGGCCAATACACTGGTATCAATAATACTTAGGCGCACATGACCCAAAGCGACCTTTCTTGCGATAAAAATACCCGAACCGTCCCTGCCTCGATGTTCCATTACATCCAACATCTTCCTGACCGTTACCTTTTTTTGATCAGATGAAAGCGCGTCTTTTTTATCTATAAATCCGGCAATACCGCACATAATTTATTTTTCTCCCGTAACCACTATGAACCCATGTCCGAACAATATTCTTGATGATAATTTGCGGTAATCGTAAGAATAAGACGCGTTGCGTTTAACGAAGTCACCGGCCTTGTCCTGGGTAATATTGGAAATCCGAAGAGCGTTCTTGAGTCCGTTCTTGACGAAAAAATTTCGGATAACTCCTTTCGGCGTATAACGCCGCAGAAGTGGTACGTATAGATAATCCAAAACCTGGTATCTCCAAATTGGGTCAAGCTTCAGCCAATTACATATTTTACGCACAAAAGGCTCGCGGACAATCGGGAGTTTGACCGTAAACAAGCGCGCAACCCACAAGACCCATGGAAACAAACCGTACTTACCATAAACGCCTAAAACGAATCGGCCGCCCGGTTTAAGAATACGCACCATCTCGGCGAATGCTCTATCCGGATCCACAGTATGATGAACCACTCCGGACGAGACCACTAAATCGAAATGTCCGTCTGGAAATGGTATCTCCAACAGCGAACCTTGTTTAAAAGAAACCTGTTGCACGTCCGCAAACCGCCTCTGTTCGATCTGTGGTTTAAGGTCAAAACCGACGACATTCAAGGCTCCCAGCTTTGCCAGTCTTTGGTCCAAAGCGCCATGGCCGCACCCACCATCAAAACATCGCTTACCTGCCACCCGGCCTTCATTTAAGCCCAATTGGCTGGCCAATAGTTCGCCCTGCGCGAGCCATTGTTCATCGCGCAATACTTCGAAACAATCGGCATAAAGTTCGCCTGTCTTGTTTTCTATCTCATTACGGTTGTTTGCTTGGGTCATATGTGGTTGTTGAGAATTGTTTTGATATTTGCGCGACATCCAGTTTGGAAACCGAATGTTGTCTTTTACCCGTTCTGCCCAATGCAACCTCGTCTACAAACTCGACATTGATCTTCAGGTCTTCTCCCATGTGTTTCTTCATTTGTCTTTCCGCATGTTCTATCACGTCGTTTGTAAACTGGCTGGCCTTGACGATTTTTAAGGTCACGCTGCCAAACTCCTCCTGTACGACTTGAAAGCGTTTGACTGCATAATCGTAATCCGCAAACAAACGTGCAAAGAATGTGCCAGGTATCATTTGGTTTCGTGTACCGATAATAGTTGCCTGAATGCGACCCCAAATCTGACCGATGCGCGGCAAACCCCTGCCACAAGGACAAGGCTGGCTATTATCTATCTGCACGGCCAAATCGCCAATTTGATAACGGATCAAAGGCATGGCGTAATTGCTTAAATCGGTGACAACCACTTCCCCGACCTCACCTGGCTTGGCGATTTGACCTTCTTTGATGATTTCAATAATCGTTCCTTCGGCAACTACATGGTAACCACCGCCAAATTCGCATTCGTATGCCGTACCACCTGCGAATTCGCGCGCGCCATACTTATCGAAAACTTTACAACCAAAACCGCGTTCTATGACCTCGCGGCTTTCGGGGGGCAGTGATTGGCCAGACGACATTATACCCTTCGGTTTCCAACCACTGTATCCATGGCTCCTTAAAGCCCGCGCGATTAAATTGTAGGACTCGGCATAACCGTCCAAGACCACGGGCTTATACCGCATGATGGTTTTTACGAATTTCTCCAAGGTGTTGTCGTCAATTTCGTAAGCCGGCACGAATTTACGCCGACTCATTTTCGCATCCAATATCTCCTTGATCACTTCAATACCTTTCATGCCCAAATATTTATGCCAAAGACGAATCTGCCGATCGCCAAATAAATAGCCAGTCCATTCGAGGCTTCTTAATGTAGCTGCCCAACGCAATTCCAATTGCTTCTTCTCAGCGTAAACGACCGTCGGCTCACCCGTCGAACCACTTGTTGTCACACGTTGCACTTTGCTCTTATCGTAGTCAACGGCCATCATGCCATGGTAAACATTGTCTTTGATTGTTCTTTTGGTAATGACCGGCAATTTTGGCAAATCAACAATGCAACGAATATCGTCCGGTTTTATGCCGGCGGAATCAAATGCCTCGCGATAATAAGCGACTTTATTATATGCGTGGATCAGCAACTGTCGCAAACGCTTTTCTTGATATTCCTTAATTTCTTCAGGTTTGAGCCACTGGCTCTTTTTCAAGTCTTTATAATATTCATAAGCATTATACGAGATCATCCAATGATGAATCGGAAATAGCAAAACATACAATTTAAAATATGCCCTGCGCCACCAAGCTTCTTTAAGGTCTTCGTGCTGCAACGGATGAGCTGCTAAAAAATCACGTAATGAAGTGTCATAAACATCAAAAAGCCTAAATTCAACAAAACCCTTAAGTAAATCAATAAATGTTTCTATGGTTATTTTTAGCGGTATACTCGGTAAAAACGATTTGCCAACGTTGCGTTCTACAAAAAGAGTTTCTATCTGCCTGATCGAATAACCTTTATACTTTGCGGCCCCACCAAGGTTAGTCTGAAAATGTCTATAATTAAATCTGTAACTTAACACATCTTCCAGTACTTCTTTTCTGCATAGCATGAAGCTGGACTTATTATCTTTCGATTGCATTCCATAAAATAGGTTGAGAAAAAAATTTAAACCGCGGCTCAAAATCACCCTGCCGCCTTGAAAATTCTTTACATGGCTCCTCCATCCCTGGACTATATCACAATGGGAAAAAAGAATTTCTTCGTACATGCGACCGACGTCCTCGGGTAGATTCTGTAAATCAGCATCCAAAAGGCAAACATAAACACCTTCAGCTGCTTTTAAACCGCTTTTCCATCCCGCGACAATGCCCATGTTCTTATTATGATGTATCGCTACTATGTTATTACAACTTATTGCAACCGTATCAATTGATTCCCTTGTCCCATCCGTACTTCCATCGTTCACCAGGATGATTTGTCCGTTGATACGCTTTTTTTCAAAAGTTGCCTGCAAACGCTCAACTAAAGCTGCAATATTCAGACTTTCGTTAAAACACGGGATTACTGTTGATAAATCGTATTTATTCATAAGGCCACTACGCCCCTAGATTATCGCTCGATATTAGCAACGCGTCATTTGAATTACAAGTAATATCCTTTAAATAGGCTTCTTGAACACATATTCTATTTGTTCGAACCCCCCGACCCAAAAGCACCATAGTCGTGAACATAAGCCGGGTGACAAGTTAGCGAAAAAGGTAAAAATACCATTTAAAAATTTTAAAACCGAAATCTGCCACATAGGGATAACCATACTATAAATGTCAAAACGTATAGCCCAATCCAAACGCAACGAAACTAACTCATAAGTCGGGCCGTAATAGAACGAAGGTAATTTATTATCAAAATAATATGGAAATCCGACATCGAAACCACGTTTGTGTTCAGTATTTGTAAGCCCTCTAGAAAAATGGGGCACCCTGATACGTAGCACACCCCCAGGCGCCAACGCTTCATGGCAAGCGCACATTACCCGGAATACATCGTCAAGATGCTCTAGACAATGGAATAAATTAATATGTGTAAATTTACCTTTTGGTAAATCATCGAAAGCCCCTTTTTCGTTAAGGTCTTTAACCAAATCACATTTAGCTTCAGGCCTGACATCGACATTTAAATAATCCGAAAGGGGAAAATCGCCACAGCCTAAATTTAATTTTACCAAATCCAACTTACTCTGACTTAACTCGCTATAACTATAAACTAACATATCTAAAGCATTTCGTTTATTAAAATTTTTACTAATCTATTTAAGGCATGAACTTTCACAACACCGCTTCTGGTATCAAGTTGATCAATAGAGAACTCCACTAATTGATTGCGTAAAAACACTAGAACGTTCTCTAGGGAGGATAATTGCATTACGCCGGCAAGGTTTGAATATTCCTCTCCCTTCGCCAACACCGGCGTACCAGACGCCAACGCCTCCAACACCACCTTATCCAAACTCCCCGTCTGGCTGTTGCTCAACATAACAGCCGCGGACGCAAACACGCGCGGCAAATCATCGTGTCTCATCGGTCCTTCAAATTTTACACGGTCCGCAATACCGAGTTCGATCGCTTTTTGTTTGCATGATTCCAAATATTTTTCCTCGCCCTGAGCTGTCCCGATTACGCGCATTGTCCAATTGACTTCAGGATACGCCTTTTTGAATGCGGCCATAAACTCCAGCGACTCTTCCAAATGCTTGCGCGGATGGATGCGCGAAACCCAAAGTACGACTGGTTCACGCTGCAAACCTTCGATGGGTTTGAATTGTTCGGTGTCGATCCCGTGTCCCACCACGGTCTTTTTGGGTGAATCAACGCGCAAACTCAAATCGGAACCGGTAAACGCTTTGCGACACATTTTGAGCGCGGTTTTAAGCCACCATGAAACGCTGCGGTGCATGTACCACTGGTAAACCCTCTTGCCCATTGTCGCCCAAACAAGCCAACCGAGCACCAAGAGTTGGGGCGTCATATGCACAAACACCGCGTCATAATGTTTACGATCTGCAATGGAAAAGCGCCATAAATTCAGGATGCGCCTGATTTTCGACTGTCCCATGTCGCGTCCGAATACCCCGGCTGGCAAATCCTCAGTCACCATGCGCCGCGTGTAAACCGTGACTTCCGCACCTTGATTTGCAAACTCCTGAATCCATCGGATGACAAATCCCAGTATGGGATCGTTTTTATCCACGACTTGGGTAATAAAAAGCAATCTTAAAGGCGGTTTTATCAAAGCCAATTCAAACAACTGCTTCATTCCGACTTGAGGCGTTTCCCAACGGAAACTTTTTGCGCCTTCTTGTACGCAATCCATATGGTCTAAGATGCGTTGCATACGTTCTGCCAGCGCATCCACGGCACCCACGGGCACGACATAACCATTCTCCCCATCTTTCACCACTTCGCCCGCGCAGCCCACGTCAGTTATGATTACCGGCGTGCCGCAGATAAGCGATTCCAGCGCCGTCATGCCATAGCCCTCACGATCTGATGTCATGAGCGTGGCCGTGGCGCCGCGGTACCATGCGGCAAGCGACTGAGTCCAGGAAACGATGATGGTGCGCGATTCTAGATGCGCATCCGAAATCCATTGGCAAATA
>Ga0315281_10003804_pt1 | contig 22068 bp, 24 predicted proteins | sample YL17G07_0_MG_FD_204540 | JGI IMG/M metagenome (GOLD analysis project Ga0315281, IMG submission 204540) | Sediment microbial communities from Yellowstone Lake, YNP, Wyoming, USA - YL17G07_0 | ecosystem: Environmental > Aquatic > Freshwater > Lake > Sediment | place: USA: Wyoming | collected... | reverse complement strand
TCTGTGTCAAGATACAATTAAATCAGGATCTTATGAAATAAAAATAATGGTCAAGAAATGAAGAAACTTGCTATTACAATGGGAGATCCTGGAGGGGTAGGGCCTGAAATAATTGTAAGGGCACTTAATTCCTCTGAGGTAAGAAATTATTGTGCTCCGATAGTTATTGGCGATGCATCTATAATAGAAGAGGCATTAAACCTTCTTAAGCTCAATTTACAATTAAGGTTAATCAAATCACCTGAAGAATCTAAGCCAACCAGCCGAGACAGATTTATTGAACTCATTGATATGGGAATGATCAAAAAGTTCAGGAAAAATAAACCAACTGCAGAAGGTGGCAAGGCATGTGTGAGTTATATAAAAAAGGCTGTTGAGGTTGCGGTAAAAAAACAAGTTCATGGTATTGTTACAGCACCAATTTCAAAAGAAGCATTGAAGATAGCAGGATTTAAGTGGCCTGGCCATACAGAGATGCTCGCTGATTTAACTAATACAAGAGACTATGCAATGATGCTCATTGGTGGTCACTTAAGGGTAATTCTTGTCACAATTCATACAGCATTAAAGAATGTACCTGCTTTAATTACAGAGAAGAGAATATTAAAAACGATTCGTCTTGCAAAAAAGGCATGTGACATGCTAAAGATTAAAAAACCGAGGATTGCTGTTGCAGCTCTTAATCCACATGCAGGAGAGGCAGGTATATTCGGTGATGAGGAGAAAAAAAAGATTATACCTGCTATTCGAGAGGCAGTAAAAGAAAGGATTCCGGTTTCAGGTCCGTATCCGCCTGATACGATTTTCTATAAAGCATATAAAGGTGAAGTCGATGTTATTGTCTGCATGTACCATGACCAGGGGTTGATTCCATTAAAGATGCTTGCGTTTGACCAAGGAGTAAATACCACAATTGGCTTGCCTTTTGTTCGAACATCGCCTGACCATGGTACTGCATATGATATTGCATGGAAAGGTGTTGCAAATCCAACCAGTATGATCGAAGCAATAAAATTAGCAGCAAAGCTGAAAGTATAATTTGAGACTGCTGAAAAACCCTTCAAAACGTATAAAATGTCATGCTGAATCCTGAAAGTGTCATCCCGAACTTGTTTCGGGATCTATGAGGTTTGTAACGGCTCATAACTATCAGATTCTGAATCAAGTTCAGAATGACAATTTATCTAATTTGCATAATTGTAGGACAGCCTGATTTGCCTGTAGATAGAAGAGTTTCTGTTTTGAATGCTATGATAACGGAAATATTCTCAAAATAATGAATTTGAATAAGAAACATATCATAAGCTGGACACTCTTTGATTTTGCAAATTCCAGTTACTCTGCTGTAATCGCCTCTGTCGTCTTTCCTGTATATTATGTAAATGTCATTGTTGGCAACGAGGCAGGGTTAGGGGACCTGTGGTGGGGAAGAGCCATTTCAATCAGCATGATGGTTGTAGCTCTGAGTTCTCCATTTCTCGGAGGTATAGCAGATTATGGAGGTTTCAGAAAAAGATTTTTAGTTATTTATACAGCGTTGAGTGTATCTGCTATTGCTGGTCTTTCGACTCTTGAAAAAGGAGCGATCTTTGAAGGATTTCTTCTGGTTGTAACTGCAAATATTGGCATGGAGGGAGGACTTGTCTTTTACAACTCATTTCTTCCCAGGATAGCTCCTCGGGAATATCAGGGTAGGGTCTCTGCATGGGGATTCATGGTTGGTTATGCGGGATCTATAATCTCACTCTTATTTGCTCTTCCATTAGTAAGACATGGTGATTTCAATCTGACGTGGCTTATGGTTGCAGCCTTCTTTGCCCTATGCTCTACGCCTGCATTTCTTTTTCTCCCTGCAGATACAAAAGGAGAATTCTCTTTGGTTCATGCAGGGATGAGAGGTCTCAGATATACCATAAAGACTCTCAGGGAGATATGGGAAAGAAGAGAGCAGAGGAAGTTCCTCATTTCATATCTTATATATGAGGATGGTGTGAATACGGTTATAGTATTTTCGAGCATATTCGCTGCCACGACCCTTGGTTTCAAACCAGAGGAATTAATTGCGCTTTATCTCGTCGTCCAGACAGCAGCCCTTCTTGGAGCCCTTGTCATGGCGAAACCAATTGATCTATGGGGGCCTAAAAAGGTTGTTATAATCTCGCTCCTTATGTGGACATCTGTTGCGACTATTGCTTTCTTCATTCAAACAAAAACCCAGTTCTGGATACTGGCTTCTTCTGCAGGTCTTGGACTTGGGACTGTTCAGGCAGCTACACGTGCCTTTTATACTCAGTTTATCCCTGAAGGAAGAGAGGCCGAATATTTCGGTGTTTATTCATTAGTAGGGAAATCGTCTGCAATAATTGGTCCGCTTATCTTTGGCCAGGTATCTACCACATTTGGCAGTCAGAGACCTGCAATATTATCCATAGCTGCATTCTTCCTTATTGGTATGATCATTCTTAGAACTGTTAGAGGGGGTGGGCCGAATATTAAGAAAATTCCACGAGGCAAGTAGTCGTGATCACTTAGTAACTAATCCATGTATCACTTTGAACCATGGGCTTCTTCAATAGGTTTCAATCCTTGTTTTTCTGGAAGTATCTTAAAAGCATTCAATAAAAAGGCGCTGGAGGAATTAACGGCATCGATGTTTCAATCCTTGTTTTTCTGGAAGTATCTTAAAAGCCAGCTCACAGAGAAGTTATTACACAAATTAGATTATGTTTCAATCCTTGTTTTTCTGGAAGTATCTTAAAAGCCTTAAGAATATCGACCAATAAAGCATCACTTATCACGTTTCAATCCTTGTTTTTCTGGAAGTATCTTAAAAGCATTTCAAATGGTACGCCGATAAGCTCCATCTCAACCGGTTTCAATCCTTGTTTTTCTGGAAGTATCTTAAAAGCTTTATAACTCATTTTATACCTCTTTCATGTTTTCTGAGTTTCAATCCTTGTTTTTCTGGAAGTATCTTAAAAGCTTGTCCTGTTTGTATAATAATCAGCAGCGTATTTTGTGTTTCAATCCTTGTTTTTCTGGAAGTATCTTAAAAGCAGGGCTAAGGATTCATTCAAGAATCTCTGTGATTATATGTTTCAATCCTTGTTTTTCTGGAAGTATCTTAAAAGCGTGGATATGTCTGCCGCAGGCGGAATCCCATCAAGAGTTTCAATCCTTGTTTTTCTGGAAGTATCTTAAAAGCAGCGCGGTTTGAACTCTATGCAAAAGTCATAAGACGTTTCAATCCTTGTTTTTCTGGAAGTATCTTAAAAGCTATTACGGCAGGGACTACTCCCGGGAATCTTGTGTAGTTTCAATCCTTGTTTTTCTGGAAGTATCTTAAAAGCTATTCAATCAGTCTTTTCCTCATATTTCCTCCTATGTGTTTCAATCCTTGTTTTTCTGGAAGTATCTTAAAAGCTTTATGAGAGTGAATCTCTAAAAGGGCTGAATAAAAAAGTTTCAATCCTTGTTTTTCTGGAAGTATCTTAAAAGCACTATCTTCCCCGGGATGCACGAGGATTACATTACAGGTTTCAATCCTTGTTTTTCTGGAAGTATCTTAAAAGCGCATCATGCATGCCGGTTCATGCGATCCGTCTTTAGGGTTTCAATCCTTGTTTTTCTGGAAGTATCTTAAAAGCAAATAGAGGCCATAAGGGCACTCATTCAATCAAAGGGTTTCAATCCTTGTTTTTCTGGAAGTATCTTAAAAGCTCTGAACAAGCCAGGATGGAAGGGAAGAAAATTCGTTTCAATCCTTGTTTTTCTGGAAGTATCTTAAAAGCTTTTGCATTAAGCCACTCACCATCGACAAAATATTGAGTTTCAATCCTTGTTTTTCTGGAAGTATCTTAAAAGCCTATCTTTCTCGGGATGCACGAGGATTACATTACAAGTTTCAATCCTTGTTTTTCTGGAAGTATCTTAAAAGCGGGGCATTTTCCGAATTTATGAAGAGAAAAGGACTTGGTTTCAATCCTTGTTTTTCTGGAAGTATCTTAAAAGCCAATCGATATGCTTTACAAGGACAACACATATATCGAGTTTCAATCCTTGTTTTTCTGGAAGTATCTTAAAAGCCAAGGGAAGGATCGCATGAGCCTGCGTGCATGATACCTGGTTTCAATCCTTGTTTTTCTGGAAGTATCTTAAAAGCAAGAATGGCCGCGGCTGCTCAGACGGCGGGCCGAAAGTTTCAATCCTTGTTTTTCTGGAAGTATCTTAAAAGCAAAAAAAGCCATCTACACAGTCTATCACTGCAAAGGGTTTCAATCCTTGTTTTTCTGGAAGTATCTTAAAAGCATTTATATCTCAAATACGGATGGGACCCGTGGACAAGGTTTCAATCCTTGTTTTTCTGGAAGTATCTTAAAAGCTTTATATTATTAATAACGGAGTCAAGCAACCAAATGTAGTTTCAATCCTTGTTTTTCTGGAAGTATCTTAAAAGCAGCAATTTATTATCAATCCCTTTAAAATAGCCATTGTATGACGATTTTAGAAATGCCTATTATGCCCAAAAACCATATCATTTTTGACATAAAAATAGCGATTTTCCATGCCTTTACATAAAACCATGCGGTGAAAACCATTGACAGGCAATAATTTTTACCGCAACGGCTAAATTTTTTCAATAAATTTGCACCATGCAAACTCAGAAGACAGACAATCAGAGGACAGATGACAGATAGGCAAAACAACCAATAGTCTGTCTTCTGTTCTCTGTCTTCTGACTTCTGTTTCTACTCAGTTGTCAAAGAGCTACACGCAAATATTTCTGTAACAACAATCTATACACTGCGCCTTATACTTAGTACCTTTAGGATAATAGCCCTTCTGCGTGATATCAATAATTTCGTCTATCATAAATCGAAGTTCACTAAAATCCTTATCGGTTATCTGGATTTCCTTGAGAAGGTTCTTGCTTCGTACATAACAAATATACCCTTTATTAACCTCTTTTCCAAAATTCTCCTTTATTAATAAACCATAAAATACTGATTGGTATCGCTGAGTTCTGAAAATCGTTTCTTTATATTCGGCATATTTGTAATCGAGGGGCGCGATTGTGCCGTCAGACAAAGTTAATACCTCATCAACCTCACCTCTAATATGGTATTTCGCCGATGTCATATAAACGCCTATCTCCTTACCCACACAGCCGATTCTTCTTCTGAGATAATCAATATTGATCCTCTCTTTCCCTTCGTGAACCTCTCTTCCTTTTAGAACCTTAAATCTCTTGTCCTCATTCTGATCAATGCATAAGCAGTTCATAAAATAAATAAACCGAGGACAGAACAGATATTCAAGAAGCACAGATGCGGTAACAAAAACCTCAGAAGTCAGAGTACAGAAGCCAGAAGTCAGACTCCCATCAAAAGACAGATCACCTAAGTCAGAAGACAGCTTCTTTTCATGATTGGTGTCTTTTGATCTTTCATCTGTGTTTTGAATGTCTGTCGTCTGTTGTCTGTCTTCTGTCATCTGTGCGTCTGACATCTGTTTATTCATACAAACAGAGCCTTCACTTCATCTGAAACCAAATCTTTGTCGAAAGCCAGCCCGATCATTTTTACCTTTCTGAAATCTTCCTCACACATGGGGAAAATATATACTGAATCTTTTTCTTCATTAGTAATATCTTTGCACCTCAGCACAAGTTCATCTATCTGATTTCTATTCATGTCTCCAAGAAATGCGCTCTTTTGCACTCTGTAAAGACCGTAACCTTTGCATATCTTTGCAACCCTGTTGCGCACTTTGTCATCTGATATGTCATATACAACCCATGTAAGCATCTATTCTTCCTTGATCATTCGATTTGCAACGGAATGGCATTCAAACTGAACAACATTCCTCTTTTGAATATTCCTGCCTTTGTATCGGATCGTTTCATCAAATGTCTTATTCAGTGCTTCAATCAAGAGAGCTTTGCCGTCTTTATTTAATGTAAACCCGCCTTTGACTTCGTCAAAATGCTCAACCTTCACTTTCCTGCCGCTGAAAAGATAAACGACAGTCTCTTCAGCAAATATCCTGAACATTTCTATAAGGTCAAAAACAAGAGATTTTTTATTGTAGTTATCCGTATGTAGAAACCCGATATATGGATCTAATCCTGCTATAATACACGCCTTCTCAACAAGGGAATAAAGTACCCCATATCCATAATTCAACAACGCATTGAATTCATCTTTTGCAGGGCTTCTGCTTCTGCCGTCAAACTTAAACCTCTCAGGCATTATGTAGCTTAATGCATCAAAATAAGCCTTGCCGGCTGCGCCCTCAAGAGCCATAATTGTGCCGCGTCTTTCGTCAATTGTTCCTGTCAAGGCAGCAATCCGTTGGGTCATATCTTCAAGTCTCCTCAAAGACTCCTCAAGCTTCTCGGCCTTATCCTCCCTCGGTCTCTTAAGCCTATCCAAGAAATCCATCTGGTTCTCAATCTTCTTGACGATCCATCCCTTTGCGAGTTCAAGTCCTTCATTTACTGCACTTATCTCAAGCTGTTTTCTCCTTATCAATACAGTGCTTCCCAGTTTTGAGTGCCAAACCCTTCCATAAGGGTCTCCGAATTCGTCAAGGAAAATCACATCGATGTTATTTTCAATAGCAAGTTTTAATGCGTCAGTTGAGAGATAGGCGCTGGTAGTAATCATGATGCTGTCAACCTTCTTTACGGAAATTTCATAGACCTTATCCTCATTCTTTATAAGGAAACAGTCCCCGTTTTTCCTAAGGTATGAACCATATGTGTTTATAACAAGTTGCATTGTACATCAGAGAATAGAAGACGATATAAGAAGTCAGCTATCTCTCTTTTAAACCTGTTTTTAAAGTAATTATTGAAGTCCATCAACATAGCGATATATTTCAGACTTAAAACTTTTCAGCACATTTTTAAGGTCGTCTACGAGCGGTTTCAGTTCTTCCCATCTTAGTGTGAAACTGTAAGCATGGATAAAGAAATGTCTAAAAGAAAGATAATTTGATAATGCGTTGTATAAATCGGTATTTATGATTCCCATATCTGAGGATGTCTTTAATAAATCTTTATGCCAAGTAGGGGTATCTATCATTTCTACCTGTCTGATAATTAAAGCCCTTTTTAGAATATTCTCTATACCGTTATAAAAGTTATGAATAAAAGTGGCAATAGCTGCTAATTCAGCGGTTGAATACTTTGATTTCTTATTCTTAACAACAGAAAAAAGTTCTATCGATACTGCATCTATATTCTCAAACTCTGCATCACAGTATTCCTTAAACTGCTCTCTTTTCATAGATAAGCTTGCCTTCTTTCAGAATAAGATCCTTGAATTTTGTCCTTTTGCCAGAGAGGTCTATTAGATCAACATTTTTAGACAATGTCCTGAACAATTCACCATAAAAATAAAAGAAACATCCTTTAGGCACACCACTAACCGCAAAATCATAATCGTTTACTTCTTTAGCTTTTTTATGTAGTGAAGACCCGATTAAGAACATTTCTCCGATGCCATATTTTTTGGCAATTGCAATGGCTTTATTAAGCTCGGTTTTCGATATCATAATCGCCTCCTTTCTTATAAATTATACCGATTTAATATCTTATTCTCTACTCTTGTTTTTATGCCTTTTTCACTGTCCCAAACCCTCTCGACACCGATTTCCCGATTCCCCAGTAATCAGGGATTTCAAAGTTGACGGAAAATGTACCGAGAAAGCCTAACATGGGAGTACCTTTGAGTTATGCAAACAATATCTCGTTTTTTAAATCTTTTTCAAAAGTTCCGCCTATTTTAGAACTATATTTCATTTGCATTACTTTCCACTTATCAGTTTTCTCATAACTTTTTGCTTTTCGATATGCCCACAAAGGCATCTTTACCAAGTGGTCCATAATTATAAATTGGTTCTTGTCCTTAATTTTATCCCAGAATTCTTCAGGAACGACCTCTACCATCTTGTATGTTATAAATCGAGTATGCAGGTCTGTTTCAGGCAGGTCTTGTACCGCTCCAATATCATATATCAATTCATCCAATGTACGTCGCGTATTGAGAAATCTTTGGTCTTCCTCAAATTTTCTGTTTTTATACACATCCTCAATCATGTCAATAAGCTCTTGTTCGGTAATTTCAGAGTTCGATATAGTCTTTTCCTTCAGTATCCCCAGTCCCTTTTCTGTTATTTCTGGCGGATAAAACTTTTGAGACGCCTCATCTTGCTTATATACATACACAAGACCTTTAACCTCACTTCTGTTTCTGTTGACTCTGCCTGCTCTTTGAATAATAGCTTCCAATGGGCCGCCCTCAGTCAAAAGAACATCATAATCAATATCCAGTCCACACTCAATCACTTGAGTTGCCACCAATATTTCAGGCCATGACTGTTCTTTTTTTTCTGATTTTGATTTGTCTTTCTCAAGACGATTTTCTTTTCTTCTTCTATCCTTAGCAATAAAACGGGAGTGTAAACACATGACCTCTTGTTTCAAAGTCTTTTCTAATTGTTGGTAAATATCCTGCGCTGTTTTGACTGTATTACAAACAATCAGAACTCTCTTTTCTTGTTCCATAAATTCTCTGATCTCTTTCAAGGTCTCTTTTGAAAGGCTTTCCTTTTCCAGAAGTGACTTATAATTCCCTTTTTTGTCAGTTACAACCTTATATTTGTTTCGTGCCTGGCTCAGTAAAGACTCGTCTTTAACTATATGGCTTTCTCCTTCAGTGCCCAGTAACCTTGAGAGAAAAGCAATCAAAGTTTTCGGCATGGTGGCACTCATGAAAAGCAGTTTTGAATAGTCTCTGAGTTCTCTCGTCACTCGTTCAAGAAGCGCAAGCATGTGGCCATCATAAGCATGCACCTCATCAAAGATTACTGCGCCGCCCATGACCTCGCCCATAATTACCGACCATCGTTTGTTACCATTAAATGCGGTCATCAGAAGTTGATCCACAGTCGTCACCATAATTGGACGAAACATCATTTTATTGAGCGTGTGCAATGTCTCTTCATCCTCAGTAGGAGAAAAATCGTTTGTGTCGTACTGCTCATTTTCGTCAGATTCCATGCGGTTTAATATTTGATATAGCAGCGATCCACTGTGAAGCAATCCAACCTTGTCACTTCCAAAATACGTGGCTAAGCGTTCATAAATGCTGTTTGTGAGAACCTGATTCGGCAGCACATAGAGTATTTTCCCATTAGTGAGCCTATTATTTAACGCCCATGCAATCGCGCCTTCTGTTTTCCCTGAACCTGTAGGAGCAACGGCAATTCCATGTCCTGCAAGATGCGTTAACTCTTTTTGAAACGGTTTAACTTCGAATGTTCTTTCAGGCTCTTTTTCTATTTCTCCCTTGACCTTTATCCAAAAGTTTGGCGCGGTCAAGTCGATCACCGAGTGTATTTCCCTTCCCGAAGAACCTTCCCAGTCCGCTGCAATCAATAAACTTTTCAATAATGCAAGGGTTTCTCTTATCCGCCCGATGATCTTTGTTTGGCCATCATTACTTATTGCCTCTTGAACCATCAAGGGGATAGTGTCAATTCTGTCTTTTACTACTTCAATTATTGCCTGCCCACCTTTTTTGATATCGCTCCATTTAATAGATGGCATGGCAATGCCTTCACTTTTCAATATGTTTTCCGCAATTTCAGCAACATAATTCCATTCTTTTTCTCCATAGCCGATACTGACCAACTCATCAGCTTCATCAGTAAATCTACTCCACTCCCGTCTGAAGCTATCAGGATTAACAGGCTTATGGTGTCCGATGACGGCAAAGAACTCAAAAGGGAATCCATTGGGATCGAGCTTCTCATACAAATCGTCTAAGAGAGTTGTCATATAAAGAGAAGCCAACCCGCTGATGATTTCATGCCTGTATGGTTCTACTTTCTTATCCGCAGATGGCGTTGCAATAGGTTTGTGACAGCTTAGACAACTAACATGAGGGTTTGCCCATCCATTTTTCTTTGCAATCTCGTGCATAGCTTGTTGGAAACTCACTGATGGTTTCCCTGAATCGTGAAAAGCTACAACGAATAAAGAAGCAGCCTTAAAACGATCAAGAGATATTCCATATTGTGCGCATAAGTTTCTTATGACTTTCTCTTTTTGAACATACAGCTTTCTCCATGATTTGTGAACTGCTTCTATGTGGCATTTATAGCACTGTCTTGGCTTTCCAAAATAGACCATAGTCAAATCTCCAATATCGGAACATCTATAATTTCTTTATCCACCTTAATCTTAAAGCCCTTAACTGACTCACTCAATGTTATCTTATGATCGCCTATAAACATGAAGTCTCTATAATCAATTGCAGTTCGGTGATAGGAAAAACCATTCTCGAACAGGAAATGCACCGGCAGTCGATAAAGCAATGTGCAAGGACCGGGGTCTGTCGGGTCATTAATGTCAAAAAGACTTTCGTCAATTTGCGCAGATTGAACACCGACAACAACAGTGTTGTGTAAGACATGCAAATCTTCCGATTCGCACTCAAAAGCACAATTAACAATTGCATTTGATAAGTCGTCAGGGCGTCCAAGTGATAGTGGATAAATCGGATATCTGAATGCTTGTTCACAAAGACTGACTGCTGTCTTATTGCCACAAAAAATAACATGATATTTCGGCTTATATAAAATTTGCCGTTCTACAACATCATTTTCGGGGTTCTTAGTTGTCAGCACACGCCATGTGTCATTACATCCTCCTGCGTAACTGCCGGCAATGCCAACTTTCAGTTCAATAGACTTGAATATTTCCTGTGTAGTCGCCATGTCCTTACCAATTGCTGCGCCAAACATTCCAACCACTGACGTATAAGGCGGCAAAGGTAAAGAGCGGTGATATTTGAACATATGCGGAACTCTAAAACTTGCCGTTAAACCTCTCAATTCAATATGTAGGAGATACATACTATGCCCCCTTATCACTTTCCTGCGCAGTTTTATCTTGTTCCTCTATTTTAAAGTGCTTCTTTAACCAGGTATCCATAGTAGTAAAGGCGTCCTTGATAGAAGTTATATTAATTGAATTATTTTTTTTCTTATTATCTTTTGGACTTGGATCAGTAGCCTTGGGTGTTTCTTCTTTTTTTGCATCCGGCTTGTCTATTAAATCCTCTCTGTATCCAACCACCATGTCTTCAATTCCATCGTCAAAGGTCTCTTTTGAGGTTTCAATCGCGTCAAGGTTTATAACATTCCTATCCTTTTGTTTGTCGTCCAGTAAAGGAGATTCCAAAAAAGGTGTCCGTGCACCCTTTACATATGCGGCAGCCATTAGCTTCGGAGTAAGGTCAATCAGCCAATTACTACTGCGCCCAGAAGGAGCAAGAAAGCGAATAGAATCAAGGAGTGCTTTGGCTCTTTTATAACATTCGTTGTTATGCTCTTCCTGATTTGTTCCAAGTAATTGGAAGCTTTTTTTAAAGAGACTAAACTTTTCCTTTCCAATAATATAGTCATATTCTTCTGTGATCTTTGATAGGTCTTCAGGTTTAACGTCTTTCTTAACCTCTTTAACTTCATTTACAAATCCATCGCCTGTTCCAATACGATCAAGCTCTATATACAGGCTAATTCTATACCATCCACGATGAACTTCGGTTTCATATGGTGCAGGATTGCCTCCCATTTGCAACTTCATCATGTTAGAACCAAAATCTATATTGTCTTGGAATTCGCTTAACGACAATAATGGTGTCATTGAAACAACAGATTTGCGAATTCCATTTATTTTATTCAGTTCAGAACTGCCACTCTTTTTACTGGCAGCTTCCATATATCCAAATAAATCATCATCAATGTATTTCACAGGGTCGCCAGCGGTTCTTGCTGGGCCTTCAGATGAAGCACCCTCCTCTTTTGGTTTTATTACAGGCGAAGCTTTATAGCCAAGCCCTTTAAGTGTTTCTCTCAAAGCTCGCTTCATGGCTTGAGAGGATGCATATGGAAAATCAAGAAAACCCTCACGAATCTTTTTTATGACATTAAGATTCTCTATTTCGCTGCGCCCCCCGCTTGGCGAGCCAATACTGAGACGAACAAGGTAAGTAATTGCCAATCCTTTTGAAGGGCTTAAACTTTCTGTATTATTCATTGTTTTATACCTCCTCAACATTATTGTTCTCTATCACAGCTTTCACGTCTTTTCCCTTGTTTAAAAAACTGTTTAACATACCTGCAAGAAAATAAACACGATACACCTCAAACTTTTTAATATCTTCGCTACCATCTTCTTTATGGAAGACCATTTCTTTTGGAATCTCACTTTCCACCTTTTTATATGCATGCCTAACCTGCTCCAAAAACTTCACAGGTGACGGTGACCGTTCAATGCTATAGTAATACGTCTTAATGAGATGCCTTTTTTCTTCTTCATCCCAATCCCGTCTCTTCCAGAAATCCTGGCTCAAATACCATCCTGCATTCTTTGCCTGCTCAACTATATTTGCCATAGCTTCATCCTCCCTTTTAAATAACCATTGATCATATTTTTGAAATAAACTTGTTATCTGGTAAACATCGTAAGGCCGTGCCGTATCTTCCTTTAAGTCAGACAAAAGGATTGCAAGCAGAAATCTGTAAACATTTCTTCCTTCCGTCAAAGCCTGTGTTGCTCTTATGACTGAGAGCCGTTGTAGTTGATTGCCCTTGCCTATTGCTCGCTTGACCAGCAAATGAAGACCGGAAGAAAGTTGTCCATTGCCTGTGTCATCCATCTGCTGTTTGAGATATGCAAAAAGTTTTATAAAATAAGCAGACCTGTCGATAGTTGTTTCTCTCATAATAAAACTTTTCTGTCCGCTATCCCGCTTTAGAAATAACGCTGTCTGAAAGACTGCGCCGAGTTTATCGACCAACCCAATATTTTGAGAGGCTTGAAGTAACTTCCCTGCACTCTTCGGTAGAAGCCTATCCCAAAGATCATAGTAAAAAGATAGAGTAAATGATGGTATGCCTTTCGGCATCACACTAAATGAAGTCTCGTAATTTTTGTCGGTGAGATCAGCGCCAAGAGCACGCGCCAAACCTCGCTTGCCGGATAAAGAGCGATACAGCGTATAAGTAGCCTCAAGGTTTCCTGGAATAAAAGGAAGCATATAATATGTATCTTTTTTATCCCGGTCAATAATTATTCTACGATAAAATAAAAGGAGGGGAGTAAAAAAAGTAACGTAACCACATTTCCAGCATTTTTGTGATCCTTCATGGTAAGAGTGAAAACATCTATTGGAACTATCTCCCTCAACGAAAGGAGATGATCTTGAAGTTTGGCCTGTAAAAACATCAGTAGCTTCTTTTAATACTAATTTATGTTCGTTTGGGCTGAAACAGAAAACACAAGTACTTGCCTTCTTGGACTTACCCTCCTTAAGAGGAAGAAATATATTTTTTTCTCCAATAGTTTTTATAATCTCTTTTCTGAAATATGTATATTCAGCTTGTTTACCTGACGCAATTACGTCTCCAGCCAAAGTGCTCATTTGTTTTACTCTGCCGTCCTTTTCAGGAAAGGAAATCTGTTTTTCAGTTGAAACATCATATAATGTTGTCCTGATTCTTTCTAAGGCATAAGACAAAGCAAGGTCTAAATGTTTTTCTTCTCCTTCGATTTTAAGATGCTCTGGCGATAAATATGTTGATACACCCGCTCTTTTCTTAATTATCTCCGGCCACCCTCCTATTTCATCGGAAACCGGAACAGGTTTATTCAAAGTGTCATATAACCCCACAATTCCTGCATCGATCCAATAATTGCATGTTCGCTCAAATATGATTTCAGCCATATTTCACCATAGTTCCATATCCTCTTGATACAAATCTTCCAATGCCGAGGTAGTCAGGAATCTCAGTGTTACATTCGAACATCACCTCAAAAGGAGTAAAGGAGAGATTATCTTTTATTTTTATCGGGCGTCCCTCTTTCATCTGTATAAGTTGCGTTTTTATGACATGCTTTTCTTTATTGACAGTTATTCCACACCATTTGGCAGCCGTTAAAATATGATTTGCGAGTCCATTTTCAATAAAGGTTCTTCTGTCCTTCTCTGACAGAGTTAAATATGCCTTATATTTTTCCTGATTTAAAGCGATATATGGAGATATGTTCCTGTAACACTGGAATTCAGTCGGTTGAAAAGTTGCCTGTCTCTTTGACTTTGAGACCAATGCAAGCTCAATGACCAATCCGGTTCGTCCCAATGGCATTCCCATTTCATTCGGCCATTGAAAAGATTCGGCAAACTCAACCCCTTCATTAAGAGCTAAGATAAAAACTTCGTTGTTTATTACCTTAAACTGAAACGGAGACCCTTTGCTTCGATAAATCGATTTGCCAAGAACATCATGATTGTGAAATAACGGATGCGGATAATTATCAACAAAATATTGTCTTACAGAACTTGAAAAAATTCTGGAACTATTCTTAATATGTTTATAATGTACTAAAAGTAAATTGTCCTTCATTCATCCCCCCTATGCCCATGAAACTCCGGCCTGTTTCTATACAAATTTCCAAAGAATCCACGAACTGCTTTACCGTCGCCTTCCAGCGGTCTTTCGCATGTTATCCATATCTCCGTCTTCTCAATTCTCATAAAAATCAGTGTATATGTCAGTTTTTAGTGTCAGTGGAATTCATGCTGCCTTTTGACCCCTCTTACTTGCATTCAGTATAGTGATACCAACTATCTCGCCTTTTTCATATCGGATTATCACGTCATCGTCAGTCATTTCACTGTCATCCGCAAGGCTCGGTTTCTTGAAGTTTAGATAAAGGACGTCAGCCTCCTCATCATAGCTGTACCAGATATTTTTATAAGGTATCCCTATCAGGTTCGGGACGATACTTAAAACCTTGTTTATCTCTAAAGTGGCCATAATTTGACCCTCCTTTCAAACTGTTTTATCTCGCTTGTTATCCATATCTCTTTCTTCTCAATCATCATATCTGAATTCCAGGCTTATTGAATTGGTTTGAAGGTAGAGAAGAATCGGTACAAACTACACGCTTGAAGGCGTATCCGAAAGCGACCCTGAGGGTGGAGCCTTTATAGGAAGAATGGATAAGGGGCTCTTTTGCAGTGAGTCTGAAGTCAAACTGTTTGAATTCGATGGAATTATTCATTGGTTTCTCTAGTCCCCCCCTTACAGAAACCGTAAAATAATAGCACAGATTACCGTAGTAAATCATTTAAAATTTTACATGTTTTGCTTTGGGTCTGAAATAGTGGATAATACTAAGAATGGCTAAGAGACATCTTGGACAGAATTTTCTGTATGACCCTTCAATCCTGAAAAGGATTATAAACGTCGCAGAGCTAAACAGAGAAGACAATGTTGTAGAGATAGGTCCTGGCTATGGCATATTGACAAAGATGCTTTCCGAAACTGTTAAAAGGGTTATAGCCATCGAGCTCGATGAGGAATTGTATAGAATACTAAAAACCGGACTTGCTGAATATAGAAATGTGGAATTAATACATGGAGATGCCCTTAAATACCCTTATGAGAATCTTCCGGAGTTTAAGGTTGTTGCGAATATACCATATTACATCACAACACCTATAATCTTCAGGCTTTTTGAGGTGAAAAGAGATCTCAAGTCCATGACACTCACTGTTCAAAAGGAGGTTGCGGAAAGAATCGTAGCAAGGCCTGGCGGAAAAGATTATGGTGTTCTTTCGATTATGGTTCAATATTATGCGGAGCCGAGTATTAAATTCATAATCCCGAAAGGGGCGTTCAGACCAGTTCCTAAAGTTGACTCTGCAGTTGTGAATATTAAAATTCTTGAGAGGCCTTCTGTTGATGTAAAGGACGAAGAATTCTTTTTTAAGGTTGTAAAGACTTCTTTTTCTCAAAGGAGGAAGATGCTTTCAAACTCTCTTAAAAGTATAAGAGCAGATGTGAAAGAATGGCTTGCTGAGGCAGGGATAGATTCAAAGAGAAGACCGGAGACTTTGAGCATTGAGGAATTCGCAAGGCTTGCGAACATAATTAATTAGATTTCAGGGTTATTTGTCTTTTTTCTTTACATACCTTTTTCTTTCGAGTCTTTTATTATCCGCTCTATAGCTTCTCTTTCCATGGTCTCTTCTTTTATAAGGGCTTCTGCTAAATTATCAAGGACATGTCTGTTATTCATTAATATCTCTTCTGCTTTTGCTTCCGCGTCATTTATTAATTTTTGTATCTCCTGGTCCATAAGCCAGGCCATCTCTTCACTGTACCTTTTTGGCAGGGCAAGTTCCCTCCCTAAAAAAGGATGTTCTTCCCCTCTACCGAGGTTTAAAGGTCCAATTTTATCACTCATACCCCATTGGGCTACCATCTTCTCTGCAAGGGAAGTTGCTTCTTTCAGGTCATTCTGTGCACCGCTGCTGACATCATTGAAGACTATCTTCTCGGAGACCCTGCCACCGAGTGCAACACTCAATCTATTCATAAGATAGGTCTTGGGATAGAAATGCCTGTCTTCCTCAGGCAGGAGTTGCGTAACACCTATTGCCATACCTCTTGGGAGAATGCTGACCTTATGTAAGGGGTCAGTTCCAGGAAGTTCCCAGGCAACAAGGGCATGTCCAGCCTCATGGTATGCTGTTATTCGTTTTTCCCTATCGCTAATGGTTTCTTCTCTTAATGAACCCATAAGGATTACATCTCTTGCTTCCTCAAAGTCGCTCATATATATTCTGTCTTTATTTTTCCTTACGGCAATGAGGGCGGCCTCATTTGATAAATTCTCAAGGTCCGCACCTGTCATGCCCGGAGTCCCCCTCGCTATTTTTTCAAGGTCTATATCATCTGATAATATTTTATCTTTTGTATGAACCCCAAGAATTGCTTTACGTTCCTTCAACCCTGGTCTGTCAATTAAAATATGTCTGTCAAAACGGCCTGGCCTTAGAAGCGCAGGGTCAAGGACATCCGGTCTGTTGGTTGCTGCTATGACAACCACCTCCTCATGAGGATCAAACCCGTCCATTTCACTTAAGATCTGGTTTAACGTCTGTTCTCTTTCATCATGTCCGCCTCCGAAACCGGTACCTCGAGTGCGTCCAACGGAATCAAGTTCATCTATAAAAATTATGCTTGGATGAGACGCTTTTGCCTTCTGGAACAAATCCCTGACACGCGAAGCCCCAACCCCTACAAACATCTCGATAAACTCCGATGCACTGATACTGAAAAAAGGGACCCCTGCCTCTCCTGCCACAGCACGTGCAAGCAGAGTTTTTCCCGTCCCTGGTGGCCCGACTAAAAGCACACCTTTAGGCGCTTTTGCGCCAAGTTTTGTATACTTGTCAGGGTTCTTAAGAAACTCTATTGTTTCCCTGAGTTCCCGTTTCACATTATCCATACCTGCTACATCTTTGAAGGTTATGCTTGGTCTTTTGGGATCATACACTTTAGCCTTGCTTTGCCCGAAAGAAAAGAGTCCGCCTGGCCCTCCTGAAATCTGTTTCTGGGCACGTCTCATTATGAGTATCCACACTCCGATAATGAGAACCCAGGGCAAGACACTTACTAAAATTTGCCACAAAAAACCTCCTTTCTCAGATGGCTCTATATTGACGACTACATTCTTCTCCTGAAGTTTTGCAATTAGCCCCTCGCCCTGAAAAGAAGGCAGAAAGGTTTGAAAATTTCTTACAGTTATAGTCTTTTTCTCGCCAGATAATTGAATATGTATTTCTTTAATGAACTCCCCGGTTACCACCAAATTTTTTATTGTAACGGATTTAATGTTACCAGCATTAAGTTGTTCAATAAACTGGCTGTAGTTAATGTCATATTGTTGAGGTCTTCCTAAATTAAAAAATTGACTCGACATATATATAAATAGGAAAATGAGTAAGATAGAGATGACAACTATCCATTGAGGGGGTTTGATCTTATCAGTCATTTTTGTTGTACCATCCACGATTACATTTTACCCAAATCCCTTTAAATTGCAAGCATTGTTTTAGCGAACATATTCGAGTTGTTATAGCCCTATTATTATTTGTTCAATGTTGACTCTATTAGTTCATACCTGATAAAGTTAAAAATAAAATGCTCTGGAAGGAGGATAACATGGACGACGATGCTAAGAAGATTGCTGGAGCTTTTTTGGTAGGTGGAATAATTGGTGCTTTTGTGGCGCTTCTGTATGCACCTAAATCAGGTCGAGAGACAAGAAAGGATATTTCGAAGGCTGCAAGGCGTATCAAAAAGGAAACTGTTGATTTAGTTGATGATACAATTCATGGGATCAATGATTTTGCCAGTGATGTGAAAGACAAGGTGACAGATATCATTGAGAGAGGCGTGGAAGTGACAGATCATGCTAAAAGGGAAATTATAAAGAACTTTGAACACGGACAAAAGGTAATCGAAAAGCAGAAAAAAAGGATGATAGAGTATTTCGGGGTTTAAAGGTTTGATTGGACGCCATAAAAAATTTCAAAGAGAGAGAAACGGTGAAAAGACTTACCCACCTCGATAAAGAGGGTAGGGCAAAAATGGTTGATATTAGTGAAAAGCCATTAACACATAGAGAGGCTATTGCGAAGGGTTCTGTTTATATGAAACCTGAAACCTTGAGACTTATAGAGGATATGAAGGTTCCGAAAGGTGATGTGCTATGTGTTTCGCGGATTGCTGGTATTATGGCAGCAAAGAAGACGAGCGAACTTATTCCGATGTGCCATCCACTTAATATCACATCAATAGATATAGACTTTCATCCCGACAGCAAAAAAAATAAGATAGATATTAGGGCATGCGTAAAGATTTTTGGCCAGACGGGTGTTGAGATGGAAGCCCTGACCGCTGTATCTTCGGCGGCTTTAACCATTTATGACATGTGTAAAGCGGTTGATAAAGGAATGGTTATTTCAGACATCATGCTTATTGAGAAAAGAGGTGGCAGAAGCGGAGTATTTAAAAGAAATTGATTATATCATCTTTTTGGATGATGGATTTTTCATTTTTTCTCGATTTTCTATTTCCTTCTTTTGCCTGGTTCGATTATGCCTATGGACCATAAGGCATATAATATCTTTATGGCTTCGAATGAACTCATCCCTGACCTGTTAATGAGCCGCTTAATTGTTTTTGTGCCATTAACCATAGAGAGCATCTTTTTATCTTGAGAGCTGAGTTCTACATCTTGAAACAATTTTACAGGGTCAGTGCTCAGCTTGAGGACAGTCTCTGTATTCGGCATCTCTTCCCTTATTCTGGTCCAGTTATCTATTCTTTTAACCCCTTCATATATAAGGTTACCCATACTCATCTTCAGGGTTATTGCCTCTTGTAAAGGTGTTTCTACTTCCCCGAATACATATTCAGCATTTTCAAGTTGAAATAAGCTGTAAATGATCTCCTTTACCTGGTATTTCACACCCCAGAAGAGTTTTTTTGGTGTCAGGTACCCAAGTTCAAGAAGGATTGAACCCTGCCTTTTACCAGTCTTCTTGAGGAGTTCTACAGATGCATCGTACTGTTTCATGGTAATTTTTCCTGCTTTGACCAACATCTCACCTAACCTATCGTCCTCATATGTTGATGAGGCAAAAATAGCATCACCTTTCATGAAGTATATTTTTTTAGTAAATACCGGTGTTGTTACTATAAGCGTACCAGTTTTTCTATTCCTGTGGAGATAAGTGAGTATTTTTGGAAGGCTGATTTTTTTAATATTACCTTTGATTGGTATTTCGATCATGTATATCGTTTAACCTCAAATCTGTAAATCTCTATCCCCTCCTGAGGGAGTATACCTGCCTTCATCCTTGTAATCCGTAACTGTTCTTCCACAGTATCGACTCCCTCAAGGTCAGGAAGCAGGAGGCCCCTCCTTTGGCCACTGACAACTATTACCCCATATTTTTTAGGGTTGAGTTCACTGATATCTTTCACCTTTTCGGGACAAGAAAGGACGTCAACAGAATAAACGAGTTCTCCGAGTTCATCTTCCGTTACAGGGGAGAATCTGTGGTCTTGGGTTGCTGCAGATATTGCGTTTCTTATGGTTTCTGCCCCGATAGATTCACAGGATGGCATAAAAGTTCCTATACATCCTCTTAACTGCCCGTGTTTCTTAAGACAGACAAAGACGCCCGCCTTTTCATCCATTCCAGGGGGGAGTGGGTCAGGAGATTTTATTATTCTGCCTTCCCTGACATACGCCTCTACACTATTCTTTGCAAGCTCAACGAGTGGGTGCATCTATCTGCCTCTTAAAAGTGAATAATCAGCTATTGTGAATAGGGCTTTCTTTGCAGGTGAATCTGGAAAAATTGTAAGCTCAGTCTTTGCATCAGAGATAAAATTCTGAGCTTTTTTAAGAGAGAGTTCTATTGCATTATATTTCACAAAGAGTTTCAGTATCCTCTTAAGGCCACGTTTCCTGAGGCCATCTTTAATGATATTCTTAACCTCTTCTATCTCTGTATCTGATGCAGCCTTTAACAGGTATATGAGCGGAAGTGTTATTTTGCCTTCTTTAAGATCCTTTCCGAGACGCTTTCCAAGTTTACCCTCATCTGCCATATAATCAAGGATGTCATCTGCCATCTGAAACGCAATCCCTGTGTTTATTCCAAAGCGTGCAAGAGCATTCTCCTTATCTTCAGGAAGAGAACCAAGGATTGCACCTATTCTACATGCAGCTGAGATCAAAACAGCAGTTTTCGCAGAAATGATATCAATATATTCCCCTTCTGTTATATCAGGGTCTCCTGTTTTGAAAAGTTGAAGGATTTCGCCTTCTGTCATCTTTGTCGTTGCCTCAGAGAGAATCTCCATTATTCTCTGGCTCTTCTGTTGGACAGCCAGCCTTAAGGCATTAGAGTACAGAAAATCACCAACAAGTATTACAACCTGATTACCCCATATAGAATGGGCTGGTGACTTTCCTCTCCTTATCTCAGCACCATCAATGACATCATCATGCAATAGGGAAGCAGTATGTATTGATTCAATAATACCAGCAAGGGTAAGCCGTGCATCTCCTTTGTAGCCTGCAATTTCAGCGCTCAGCAACAGAATCAGTGGCCTGAGTCTCTTCCCACCGCCATCTAAAATGTGGTTTCCGATAAGTGGGATAGTAAAGGCGTGGCTCTTGAAGAGGTTTTTAATCCTATCTTCTACAATCTTTAATTCATGCTCATATAATCTGAAGACCTCTTCCAAATCCATATTTAATGGTAGGATAGCTTCAGTTTTAAAGTCAAGCTCTCCATAGACTTATTATTGCTGAGTGCTGTACTGGATTTTGATTATAGCTAACGCACTAAATGCTTTTACATTGTCATTGCGAGCCCGAAGGGCGTGGCAATCGCGTCTTTGGGATTGCTTCGTCGCTCTGCTCCTCGCAATGACGCTTTATTTATTGCGTTTACATTAGCAAGACTTAACAAGACAAAGATTCGATGTCCTGTAAAGAACTAAAAACAAAGAAGGTTATGCGGCATGGGTTGGCAAATGAAAAACTGAAAATATAAGGTCTAAAAGGTATAATATTTTATTTGCATCAGGAGGCTCTATTTTGGAGAATAGGGAAGAGTTAATACAGGAAAGGATCATGGCAGAGGAATGCGCAGAGATGATACAGTTGGATGGGCTTTTTAATAAGCAAGAGGCATTTAATAAAATGAAGGGTTTTAAAAAAATACCATGCCCTTTCTATAGACTCGAAAGAGAAAAGAGAATAGTCTATGCATTTGAAGGTATTAAATGTCCAACGATAAAAGATACAGAAAATAATAAAAAGTATTGAAGAAACTTCATTGAAAGACAATGTCCTAAAAATAAGATTCAATATTCTTTTCTTGCATTAATACCAGTAAATTCATTGGAGACAGTGGTTATCTTTACAGACTGAATGATTATGTGGTATTGTTAAAAGTGATAACACTTTTGAAAGGTGGTGAATAATGGCGATTGATAAAGGACAGAAACAGACAATCATAGACGACTACAGGCTTCATGATAGCGATACAGGTTCACCAGAGGTTCAGATAGCTTTGTTGAGCACAAGGATAAACTATCTTACCGAACACT